>Ga0210060_1000082_pt1 | contig 57512 bp, 40 predicted proteins | sample Joice_CattailNLB_FD_184871 | JGI IMG/M metagenome (GOLD analysis project Ga0210060, IMG submission 184871) | Wetland microbial communities from San Francisco Bay, California, USA, that impact long-term carbon sequestration - Joice_CattailNLB_D2... | ecosystem: Environmental > Aquatic > Marine >...
TGGAATTTGGATTTTAGTCCCGTACCCGTGAGAGCAAAAACCACCAAACAGCATAATTTGATCTGACGACGACTATGCCATGGGCCTTACCAGGGGGATGCTGATCTCGAAAACGGTTTCCTGGCCGGGGCGACTCTGAACGCTGATCCTGCCCCCGATTTCCTGCACCAGGGCATGGGTGACCGCCAGGCCCAATCCGGTTCCGCTGTGACCGGTTTTTGCATAATAAAAAGGTTCAAAAATGTGCTTCAAATCCGACTCCGGGATACCGCGGCCGTTATCGGTAAAGGCAACCGAAATATAATCCGCGTTCTTGCGCGTGGCCGTAATCTCCAGATGACCCCCATCGTTCATGGCACCGATGGCGCTGTTAAACAAATTGAAAAAAACCTGCTCCAGTTTGCCGCGATCACTCTCAAAGGGCGGAATGTCCTCCGCCACCGACCTGCCCACGGTAATGGATCTGAGTTCAGCTTCTTTGGCCAAAACACTTTGGACCTCATCGATGATTTCTTTTAAGTCGATGGTCTGGATGCTCAGATTGAGATGACGCGTAAAATTGAGCAGATCCCTGGTAACTTTCGCGCAGCGCTGAACCGTGGAAATCACCGATTCCACCAGGTCGATGAGTTTGGGATCTTTGGCGTAGGTCTCGGTCAACGTGAATATGTCTTTTATGTGCCCGGCCTTTTCGTTAATGATGGCCAGCGGGTTGTTGATTTCATGGGCTACCCCGGAAGCCAGGCGCCCCAGGGATACCATCTTGTTGGCGTATTCCACCTGATGCAGCGTGTCGACCCGTTCCTGGTCGGCTTCGTGGAGCTGATTGACCAGATCTGTGGCTACCCCGAGGGTAACCAGCAGGATCATAATGATGCTTGCCGCCAGAATTCCCGTAAAGGCCCAGGTCGTTTTATACCAGGGTTGAATGCGTTCGCTTTGTTCCTGGATCATCATCACAATATACGTGGTATCCGGAATATAGGCATAACCGATGACGATTCGGTCTTTTTTAGCATTGATGCTTTCAAAAACCCGCGTCTTGGGTGAGTATTCCGGAATCGCCATCGAAATTTTATTAAAGACCGGTCCGAAATATCGGGAAGGGGTCTGCAATACACCCTCGCGGTTGATGATAAAAAGATCTCCCCTTGGGGGCACATCGATTTGGGCGATGGATTCCGTGAGCTGATCCTGCTTGAGAACCGCGTGCAGTGCGAAAAAAGAGCCGTCGGCCAATTCGCGCTTGACGGCCAAATCAACATGGGGTTCGTTGCGCGCCCCTGTGACCAATTCACCGATATAGACCCCCCGCTTCTGGACTGCCTGAAACCAGTGTTGCTGGTTGTAATCCAGGCCTGCCATTTGATGCGAGCCGGCATGGGATATCTGTTTCCCGCTGCTGTCGATAACACCCAGATCCATGAAACCGCCAAACCGGTTATTGAGGTTCTCCAGAATGTGGGCCAGGCGGGCAGGGTCCTTCAAGGTTTCCAGCCTATTATCATGGGCAATAAAATCCAGCACGGATCTGCGTTCGGTCAGAAACAGGGAAACCGATCGCCAGGAATTCGAAACCAGCTTGGACGTGCGCAGCACGAGTTCGGACTCGATGGTTTCCATGGTGAGCCGGTATCCGGACAGGGCCCAGATGATCAACGGCACCAGCGCTACGGTCGCCGTCACCAGAACTGCCCGCTTCCAGATCCGCAGAAAGTCAAAGTGGTGCTTGTACGGTCCGGCGGCGACATCTTTGTGATCCAGAAAATCGGGTTTTAGTTTTTTAAGTATCGGCATGTTTTCCCGTCATGAAATTGGTAGAAATTTTGATGTTTGAAAGAAGCCACGAATTAGCACAAATCTGCGATCCGGATGTGGGACATTGGTATTAATGAATACAATAATTCGTGAAAATTCGTGTCCATTCGTGGCTAAAACAAATTCTAAAAAGGCTAAAATAATAAAATACCGCCTTCGATTACATCAGCCTTTTTGACCTTTCTTCTGCCGAATCTTTTCGTTGGCTTTTTGAATCGTTTCGCTGAGCACATTGATGTCCAGGGGTTTTTGCAGGTAGGCAAAAGCACCCAGGTCCATACATAACTGCCGGTCTTCTTCGTGACCGTGTCCGGTGAGAATGATGACCTCGATCTGCGGGCGCGTTTCTTTTACTTTCCGCAAAACCTCCAGGCCATCAACGCCAGGCATTTTAAGATCGACAATGATGACCTCCGGTTCGTCCTCTTTGATCAGGTTAAGCGCCGACTCGCCGTCATAGGCGACCGCCGACCCCATATCCCGCATTATCAGTCGTTCGGACAGCGTTTGAACGAAGTCGCGTTCGTCGTCCACCAGCAGCACTTTGGACGGCATTTCAAAATCGTGTTTACGGTAGATATCGGTTTTGTGAAAATCCTTGCCGATTTTGGTCTCCACCGATTTGACTCCGGCTAACGGTTCGGCGATTGATTTGAGTTCTTCCTGGAGCCGGTTGAGCATGAGTACATGTTTGTTGATGGTTAAGGTAATGGCACCGTTTTTAGCGCTAACCTCCACGGGATGTCCGGCTTGGATCAGAGCGGCTTCTGCTTCAGCCGCCAGCCGGAAATCTTCCAGCGCCTGTTTTGAATCGGCTGTCTGCTGAATGATGTCCTTGGCGGCATAGTCCGCTATGAGTGCGGCCGCATCCTGCACCGACATTTTATCAACCGGGATGACAATATCATAGAGAGCGGGATCCCAGGGATCACTGTTGCCCAAAAGAGATTCAATCCAGAATGAACAATCTTCTTCGCGCTTTTGAACAAGCCTGGCGGCATCTTTTTCCGATATACCTTGCTGATCGGCGGCAGCCGCCGTTCGGTACTTCTGGGGTGCAACCAAACACACCCTGAGGGTGTGGCTGACGGCTGCGGGGATAAGCTGACCGGAAAAGCAAGTGATTAAAGCATTGTCGGTGGCGATCAAATCGGCAACCGCCAGTTTGATATAGGCCAGGGAGCGCTCTTTTTCGAGGGTGAATTTATTGAACACGGAGGCCTTGGACGAAAATGCCCGCTTTATCTTGCTTTCCGTCATTGCCGAGCGCCGGCTTGCTTCAGCCACAATTTCATCATCGGTAATTTGCCTGTATTCTGTGCGGGCAACCACCTCATCAATCACAGGGCCTTCCTGGCAGAAACCACCGCTGAATATAGTGATGATCGGCATTTAATTCTCCCTTTTTTGGGGTGTCCGAATAATGCGGCAGACCGTCGTCAACGGACAATCCTTTTCTTGCCCGCCCCTGTGGGTCATTTCATGCACCGCATTGATGGCATTCTCGATTGTGGGGTAGATATGATCCTCGCCGATTTTTACTATCAAATGGGTGCGTCTGAGCACCTGCATGACGGATCGGTTCACACTGCTCAGTGAAATATCAATTCCAGCGCTTCTGACCCGGTCCACCGTCAAAGATAATGCTTCTTCGCCGGATGAGTCAATGTCATTAATGCTGCCGGCAGAAATGATAATGTGTTTGAGTTCCTTTTTCGAACGCCGCCGATTTCTGATCTGATCTTCCAGGTAGCTGGCATTGGCAAAAAACAAGGGCCCGTCGAAGCGAACCACGTCGATATAGCGGCATTGCCTCAACCCGCTGGCCACGGCGTCATGCAGGGTGCGGTCGACGTCCAGGGACAGATCGACAACTTTGGGCCGCATGCTTTTGTAAAGAAAGACCAGGATGGACAGTCCGGCACCGATCAGGATGCCCCGGTCCAGGTGAGGTGCGAATGCAAGGGTAGATATAAAGGTAATTATGGATATGGCGCCATCGTACCACTGGGCCTGCCAGGCATGGATAAAGCCTCTGACATTTATCAGCCCCACGACCGCCAGCATGATAATCGCCGCCAACACTGATTGGGGTAGATGGTAGAAGAGCGGGGTAAGAAACAGTAACACAACCACCACGGTCAGACTGGTGAAGGCACCGGACAAACCGGAGACGGCTCCGGATTGAAGGTTGACGGCCGATCTGGAAAAAGAACCGGAAATCGGGTAACTTTTAGCGACAGCGCCGCAGATATTGGCCAGGCCCTGACCGATAAGCTCACGGTTGGGATCAAGCCTCTGACCGGTCTTGGCAGCCATGGCCTTGGCAACCGAGATGGCCTCCATGAAGCCCAGGAGCGATATGATTATCACAAAAGGTAAAAGATGCAGGACGATATGGTAATCAATATGGGGCAGCGAAAACGAGGGCAATCCCCGGGGAATATGGCCGACCACCTCACCGCCCCCGATCATTTGTAGACGATCCGCTTGCAGGGGGGTGGTACCGACCTTAATTCGCCAGACACGACCATCACCTTTGGCGGGGTCGGGGATTTCGTTGATCTGATAAAAAACCAGCGCGCCGTCTTTTTTTTGGACACTCTCAAAAAGGTAGCTGCGTATTTGTCTGCGAAAGTCGACGGTATCCTCTTTGGATTGATCAATCCGCAAGGCCAGCCGCTCCGCCGCATGCCGGATGTCGAGTTTGGCGTGGGAATCCAGCATAGCTCGGTTGGCGGTGAGCTTTTGTATCAGTTCCGCTCTTTTTGCGGTCATCCGCGTGATGGATCTGATGTTGTCATTGATTTTTGTAACCGCCTGCTTGACATGTTCAGAGTGGATGGCCGCAATATCCACCACAACGTTGTGCTCAAATCCAAGGATCCAGGAGAGCATCGTGGTAATAACAACGGCTGCCAGAACATTCGGAAGTCTAGGTAAGATTCGCTTTAAACCATACATAATGACAAAGGCCAGCGCTCCCATAAAAAGCGTGGGCCAGTGCGTGTAATTTCCGGCGGCTTTTATAACCCCGTAAATTATTTCATAGTAATGGGGGGCTTTGTCGATCTGGATCCCGAATAGTTTGGGTAGTTGTGAGGTCGCTATAATAATGGCGGCCGCATTGGAAAAACCGTTTACCACCGGATGGGAGATGAAGTTGACGACCAGTCCCAATTTCAGCACGCCGAGGGAGAATTGAAAAACGCCGACCAGCAGCGCCAGCAGAACAGCATAGGCCATGTATTGCTGACCGCCGGCGGTGGCCAGCGGTTCCAGCGTCGTCGCGGTTAGAAGTGATACCACGGCCACCGGACCGGTGGCCAGCTGGCGGCTGGAGCCGAACAGGGCTGCGACCAGCGGTGGCAGAAAGGACGCATACAATCCATAGTAGGGCGGCAGTCCGGCCAGTTCGGCGTAGGCCATGGACTGGGGGATGAGCACCAGGGCCACAGTCAGACCCGCCAGAATATCCATTTTCAGGCTGGTGCCGCCATAGCCTTGCGGCCAGTCGATATATGAAACGATGTTTTTCAGCATGCGGTTTTCATCTAAACGGAGACATCCTCGCACCCCTGATCGAAAAACTAACTAAATTATCAATCGTTTTTACGATTATCAACCATCACGGTCAAGATTAAAATAGTCGTTGCGTGTTGTGTGTTGCGGGTTACGCGTTGCAGAAGGCTTTTTAGCGGAGAATTGATTCTTCTCAGAAACCACCAACCCGCACCCCGGAACTCGCAACCCGCAACACGTAAGTTGTTTGACACACCCCCAACAAGCATTTATATTTGCTTATACTTACAATACCTTGAAATACTATTGAGAAAGCCCATGAAAACCGTCATACCTGAAAAAGCCGCCTTGTTGGAGCGACTGGAACAGGGCGGATTCAACGTCCCCGACTTCATTTACGTTTCAGCGGAGGATTTTAAAAAAGAAAATTTTACGGCCCTGGAGGCTTTCCTGGAGCAGCAGCGTGAGAGCTTCAAGGTCATTGCCCGCAGTGCCCACCTGAAAGAAGAATATTTTAAAGGCGGGACATTTGATTCGCTCGAGATCTATGCCGATCTCGGCGGGCTAAAATATGCCAGGAAAAAAATCATTAACCTGGCCAAAACGGCCAAGCAGCTTTCAATCAGGAGACAACAAAAATTCAGCAACGCCCCTGATATTGATCTCGAGAATATGGGGATGATCGTCATGCCGTTTATCGGCGGTACGAGCGTCATGGCAAAGATGATTGGAAACCACTGGGAATTTGGCTACTGCCGCGACCGGATCCACAAAATCCAGCAGGAACCTTATATAACCCGAACTCCCCATGACATCAGCCTGCTGCAATTATCAGAAGACATTCAGAAGTATCTGGGCTTTCAGTGTGAAATCGAATATGTGATATCCGAAAAGGGTGAGATCTATGTTGTGCAGGCCAAAGATATCTCCCACATCGAAACCATTGAACTTAAACTGGGTGAGAGATCCATCCACCTTGACGGGATTCGCAGGGTTCGCAGGAACCATAACTTCCGTGAGCGGCCGCTATACGTGATGGACAACAAAACTTTTTATTTAAACCTTATCGATAAATGTGAAGAATTTGTTCTCGGCAATGGAGATTCAAAACCGACCCTTATAGAGATACTTGATGTTATCACCCTCTACCAGGCGGAACTTGAAGCTTTCGCATTGAAGCACCAGCGGTTCTGCGTGCTGGGCCTGTCGATCCAGGAGCCGGAAGAGCTTTACCAGATTGCCAACCACTATCTGGAAGACTATCCGGAAATGCAGGCCGAACTTTCCCGGGCCCTGCACGACAATTTGTATAAAATCGACTATTTTTTATCTGAAACCGACACCCTGATTGCCAAGGACAAGTTCCGACTCAATCTTTGCGGACATGATGCCTACGGCATCGATACGGTTCGCAACCCGATGTGGTCCGTGTTCTGGAATATGGATAAACACGAAAAGATGGTGAAACAATTTAAAAAATCGGGCTTTAAAACAGGAGACATTGTCGGAATAGAAATAAATTCAGATGAAAAGCCGATCGTATTTCGGCTCTAGGAGCCGAAAAGCTCATAGCAAAAGAAAGCTCAATGCTGAAAGCTCAAAGTTGAAGGTCGGAATTCAAAAGAGGGGTTCTGGAGATTAGGGGAGTCTGAGGCTGCAATTCTTAGCCTCTGATCTTCTATCTTTCAGCTTTGAGCTATGAGCTAACGGCTATGAGCTCATCTTCAGAACCGCGTCTTTAAGGAACCGGAAAACTTCTTTACCTTCGATAGACGCTTTCTGCTTCCCCTGGACAACCTCTTGAAAAAACTTAATTTTGTCCTTGTCAAAGCTGCTGATTTCTTCTTCAATCATCCCCAGCAAGTTGTTTGTAAGGCTGAGGACAACCACCGGACCGAACAGTATTTCGCCGCCTTCCTTTTCGGTCTGCGCCCCGAAAATTTCATGGTGCCGGATCTGAAAGATTTTTGGCGGGTGCCGGTAGCCCAACAACTCTGCGAACAGGGCAAGGCTTTCCAGCACGCCGTCGGTGTACCCATTTTCCAGGGAATCGGCGCCTTCTCTGGCGATTGCTTCCAGGTCAGCGGCAGTATAGGTGAGATCCAGTTGCTCGATGCACTCATTTTGAACGGTTTTTAGCGATGCTTCCTTGCGGCTGATTTTTACGTCGGAATCCTTTAAAATTTTAATGATATTGCCGATGCTCAGCATTTCCTTGGTATAGGGACTTTTGCGTATGGCCACATCTTCAACAGTGGTCCGGTATATGGGTAACTCGTTGTCCAAAACCAGGATTTTGCTCTGTTCACCGTCAAGCTTTTCAATGTAAAGATCCAGGTCCCGTTCCTTTTGATATTGATAGCTGCTCATTTCCAAAAGGCTGCGCATGGCATCTTTATCGATTTTCTGACCGCTTTCCGCCGGTCCGATGGATGCCAGGACCTTGCGGGACAATTGGTTAATCTTAATTTTTTTTAGCAGATTATCTTTGAACGACATGGTAATACTTCCCCTTCAGATTGAATTCGATAAGAACTATCATATAGCAAGAAGCAAGTAAACTTGTGATTTGGTTTTTGGTGTTTGAAATTTTCTTGATTTTTGTCTCACAAGTTAATTTGATATGCGCATTAAAATACTTGGTTATTTTGGTTGCTTGACCCGACAGGGCTATTGAGGTATATAAAAAGCTTGTCTTTTAACCGCACGGCATTCTGCTGTTCTAAAAACCTGCGTTTCGTGGGGATTTATCATTTTCAAAACAAGCGATGGGAACCATGACTGAATTTGTTAAGGTGATATACGGTGATAAGGAGTTCCAGCTTCCGCTGGTCATCGGCACCGAGGGTGAAAAGGCCATAGACATCTCAAACCTGCGGCAGGAGACTGGTTTGATTACCCTTGATACCGGCTATGCAAATACCGGAAGTTGTACCAGCGCCATTACGTTTATGGACGGAGAGGCGGGAATTTTGCGCTACCGTGGCATTCCGGTGGAGCAGTTGGCTGAACATTCATCGTTTAAGGAAACCGCCTATCTTCTCATAAACGGAAGGCTGCCCAGGCAGCAGGAGTTGACCGACTTTTCCGTGCTGCTCAACGACCATTCCCTGGTGCACGAGGATATGCGTGCCTTTTACGAGAATTTCCCGCGTTCTTCCCACCCCATGGGCATTCTTTCATCCATGGCCAATGCCGTAAAAAGCTTTTATCCGGAACTTCAGAATCTGGAAGAAGAAATAAACATAACGGTCACCCGCCTGCTTTCCAAAATACGGACCATGGCGGCCATGTCCTATAAAATATCACGGGGCCACAAGGTCGTCTATCCCCGGCCCGATCTGGCTTACTGTGCCAATTTCTTGAACATGATGTTCGATTCGCCGGTCAGACCCTATGAAATCGACGAAGATGTGGTCAAAGCCTTAAATGTATTCTGGATTCTACATGCGGACCATGAGCAGAACTGTTCCACTTCCGCCGTGCGCATGGTCGGCAGTGCCAGGGTCAATTTATATGCGGCCATTTCAGCCGGGATTTCGGCCCTGTGGGGACCGCTGCATGGCGGTGCCAACCAGGCCGTCATCGAGATGCTCAGCGATATTGCCGCGAATAAAAACATGCAACGCGCCGTCGAACGCGCCAAAGACAAAGATGATCCCTTCAGACTGATGGGATTCGGGCACCGGGTTTACAAGACCTTCGATCCCCGCATGAAAGTCATGAAAAAAATGTGCGATACCCTGCTTGACAAGTTGAAGATCTCTGACCCCCTGCTGGATGTTGCAGTAGAGTTGGAGCAGATTGCGTTAAAGGATCAATATTTTATCGACCACAATTTGTATCCCAATGTGGATTTTTACAGTGGAATCGTCATGCGGGCCATCGGCATCCCCACCAATATGTTCACCGTGATGTTTGCCATCGGTCGGCTCCCGGGCTGGATTGCCCAGTGGAAAGAAAGCCAGGATGACCCCAACTGGAAACTTTGTCGCCCCCGCCAGATTTACACCGGACCGGTCGAAACTGATTACATCCCTATTGATAGAAGATAAATGCCTGAAGTGCCTAATCCGCCTGAGGCGGACTATAGTTAAGGTATTCTGTCCATTTTAATTATAAAATTCAAACTGAAATCCCTTAAGTTTGGCATCTACCTTACCGATATATATTCATGTTATTTACCTGTATGTCGTAACTCTGTTCAATAAATTATTGGGCTTTCAGCAGTTCAATAATTTTAGGCACTTTAGGCAATTTAGTGCATTTTAGGCATTTTTTTTATTATGCTCATAATCCCTCTGACAGAAAAAATCAGCTTGCGCAATCCGCCCATCATTACCATCAGCATCATTTTGCTGAACTGTCTGGTGTTTTTTTTGTTCCAGAGCGGTGAAACTCAAAAGCATATTGAAGTCTCAGAATATTATTTTTCTTCCGGTCTGGCGCGAATTGAAGTCCCACGATACATCGCCTATCGCGATGGTCGTCTCCAGGAAATCCACGATTCAATTGATGAAAACATCGATGAGGATACGCTGATTCGGTATTACCTGGAAATGGAGCGGGATTCTTCATTTCTTGAAAAGCTTGGCAATGACAGGATCATCACCCCGGCAAACCCCGAATATATCACCTGGAAGCCTTTAAGATCAGAGTATGAGCGCAAGCGGTCGCAGATTGTTTCATTCAAATACGGTTTCCGGCCGGCCCATAAATCGGCTTTAACCGGTTTCACTTACATGTTTCTGCACGGCAGCGTCGGGCATCTGTTTGGCAACATGGTATTTTTATGGATTGTGGGCTGTATGCTCGAGATGGGACTGGGCCGCCTTAAGTATGTCGGGTTGTATATTATTGGCGGTCTCATGGCGGTGTGGGGCTATTGGCTGGTTTACATGGACAGCACCATGCCGCTGGTGGGAGCCTCCGGATCTATTGCCGGGTTGATGGGTGCTTACGCGGTGCTCTTCAAAAAGAAAAAGGTCAAAATATTTTACTCCCTGGGCTTTTATTTCAATTATCTAAGAATTCCAGCCATCATTCTTTTGCCGATCTGGGTCGGCAATGAATTATATCAGCTATTTTTCGGCGGTGACAGCCATGTGGCCTACGCCGCTCACATCGGCGGGCTGGCCGGCGGTGCCCTTTTTGGCTTTATCTGCATGAAATTTTCGCTGGGGTTCGATGCAGATGTGATCAAAGAAGCCCCTACAGACGAGATTTCGCCTCTGATGGAAGAAGCTTTAAAACATATCGCCGAACTTGACATGCAAGCCGGCCGCCTGATGCTCAAACAGGTGCTTGCCAAAGATCCTGAAAATATCGACGCTCTAACCCATCTTTTTCATGTTGACAAGCTGGATCCAGAAGGCGACAGGTTTCACGAAACCGCTAAAAAACTGATATTCCAGCTCAGCCGCAGTTATCACACCTACGAAAAGGCCCACCTCATCTACCATGAATACATCCGTCATACTCGCCACCCACGATTGACTCCCCAGTTGTATGTTCAACTCAGCGCCATGTTTGCCGCCACCGGCCATGTCGAAAATGCGGTAAAAATATTAACCCTGCTGCTTAAAAAGGTACCGTCATCCCCGGGCATTCCGTCTGCCCTTTTAAAGCTTGCGCGGGCTTACCGTCAAAATGGGATGGCAGCCAAAGGCCAAAAATGCCTCCAGCTAATCTGCCACAAGTACCCGGATTCCTCCGAGGCCCGGGTGGCCCGAGAGTCCCTCCAGAGTTGAACCCCCATGCCTCACGTTTTGTCCATGAGAGCAGACTGTGTCGCAATTGGCAATACTGCATTTGTTGCTGTTTCGCCATTCCGAACTTGACCCGGAATCCAGTGCTTTTTCAGAGTATTACGCTACTGGATGCCGGATCCGTCATCCCGGACTTGATCCGGGACCGGCGTGACGGGCAGAATTTAGACGCTTTTTTGAATTGCGACACAGTCTGGAAGCTGGGTATCCAGACTTCCTTAACCTTTCTATTGCCGAGGCCCTAGTTCCTTGTATTCAAAATTACAATTAATACTGTCCTATCTGTGAGGTGTTTGTACGCATCTCTACAAAGAGTGATTGGTTAGCCGTGGTCAGAGCACTGCATTTTATCAACCACTCGATACCAAACACTGAATACCAAAATTTTATCAAAGTTGACTTTCATGGGGGATTCATCTATTGAAGTCTGGTTGCTGGTCTGCCTCCTTCACCCTGAGGGTTACGGAGGGCAGGCTGGCTTAGTGTGGAAGATTGAGGGTAGAAGGCTTCAAGAATTCCCAGTTCCGAATTCAATTGCCTCTGTTTTCTGTCATCTGGCTTCTGTACTCTGACCTCTTTCATAATGAATTAGGTTCGCTGATTTCCTAACACTAGTGTTTTTACTAGTAACAACTATGGATTACGGAAAATGTGCGAAGAAATATTGCCCGGTCTGTTCCGGTTGAAAATTCCCCTGCCCGGCAGCCCTTTGAAATACCTCAATTCTTATGTGATCAAAGGCCCCGATAGAGGCCTGATAATCGATACCGGTTTGAATCGCCGGGAGTGCCTGGAGGCCATGCAGGCCGGTTTGAGCACCATCGGTATTGACCTTAAGGCGTCTGATATTTTTATCACCCATCTGCATGCCGACCATTTCGGTCTAGTAGCAAAACTAGCAACCGATACTAGTCAGGTTTATTTCAGCCGGCCGGAGAAAGAGCTCATGGAATCCTGGGAAGGCTTTGGGGCCATGATTGAGTATGCCGGTCAAAACGGCTTTCCGGAAAATGAGCTGCAATCCGCCCTGGACAAACATCCCGGTGCCAAATATGGTTCGGAATGGATTCCGGATATGAAGTTGCTCGAAGACGGCGATGGGATTGAGGTCGGAGATTATCATTTCAAGTGCGTGGCAACCCCCGGCCACACCATGGGGCACATCTGTCTTTACGAGCCGGATAAAGAAATTATGGTTGCCGGCGATCATATTTTAATCGATATAACCCCTAACATTCAATGCTGGTCGGATACCCAGAATCCCCTCAAGCACTATCTGGCAAGCCTGGAAAAAGTCTACAGTTTGAAAGTCGGCCTGACCCTGCCCGGGCATCGCCGTCTGATCAGGGACCACCGGGCCAGGATCCAGGAACTAAAACACCACCATGCCGATCGGTTAGCCGAGGTTCTAACTATACTGAGCCGGGGAGGGATGAATGCCTTCCAGGTGGCTTCACAGATGACCTGGGATATCGACAGCGAATCCTGGGATCAGTTTCCGGTGGCCCAAAAGTGGTTTGCCACCGGGGAGGCGATTTCACATTTAAGATACCTGGAAGAGGAAGGGAAACTGGTCCGCAAGCCAAGCGGGGAAATTACGTTGTATGCCCTGGTAAAATAATCTGCTGGTTGTTGTATGGTTATATACAAGTGGGTTCTGGGTTCAGCCTTCAAGGTTAATGACAAATCTGAGCCTTGGGTTCGTGAGGACCTAATCTAAAACCATCGTCCATTTAACTTTGAATCTTGAATTTCGGAAATTGTGAGCCCTGAACCTCGGTCACATTCGGCGTTGCCAAGGGGGGGTAAACCTTTGAACCTTTGAACTTTGAACCCTGAACCTGAAAATTATGAATAATTTTCTCTATCCCATCGTAAATCCCAAAAGCGTTGCTTTTTTTGGAGCTTCCAACCGATTTTCCGCCATGGGGACCAATCAGCTCAATTCGCTCCTGGACCTGGGTTTTGAAGGCAACATCTATCCAGTTCATCCCAAGGAAGGGAGCGTCCTGGGCTTAAAGGCCTATAAAAAGGTGCAGGATCTGCCGGAGGTTCCGGACCTGGCCATCATGGTGCTGCCCACCCACCTTGTGACCGGGGTTGTGGAAGAATGCGGTCAAAAAGGCATTAAACATGCTATTGTGGTGTCCGGTGGCTTCAAGGAGATCGGCGGCGACGGGGCGGCCCTTGAAAAAAAGCTCCTGGCCGCAGCCAGTCAATACAGAATTCGCTTTTTAGGCCCCAACTGTCTGGGGGTTGCCAATCCCCACCATAAATTCAATGTTACCTTTCTGCCTTTTGAGGGCCGGCCCGGATTCATCGGCTTTGCATCCCAGAGCGGCAGCTTTATCACCCAGATGTTCGGCTACCTGAGCCGTTACGATATCGGGTTTTCGACCGGGATCAGTGTCGGCAATGAAGCCGATGTTGATATTGTCGATTGCATGGAGTATCTGGCCGCCTGCCCGCATACAAAGGTGATCGGGCTTTATATTGAAACTATTCGACGGGGTAGGGCGTTTATCGATATGGCCCGGTCGATTGTTCCCCACAAACCCATCGTGGCCTATTATGTGGGGGGCTCGGAAGCCGGGCAACAGGCCAGTTTTTCGCACACCGCAGCGCTGGCCGGCCCGGATGAGCTCTATGACGGTGTCTTCCGGCAAAGCGGTATCATTCGTGCCCGATCCATTCCCGAGCTTTTTGACTTTTGCTGGGTTCTGGGAGCCTGTCCTCGGCCGGCCGGCAACCGGGTCATCATCCAGACCCATTCCGGCGGCCCCGGCGCAGCCGCTGCGGATGCCTGCAGCCGCTCGGGCGTTGTCCTGGCCAAACTATCCCCACAGACCCGGGAGAAGCTTTCACCCCTGGTGCCTCCCACCGGCAGTATGAACAACCCGGTTGACCTGACCTTTTCTAAAAATCCGCTGGATTATTTTACGGTGATTCCGGATATACTTCTGGAAGAAAGTAATACCGACGGTTTGCTTGCATACTTTATGGCACCCGGCCAAAGTATCCGGCGCGCCATGGAAGGTATGGGGATCGCCTCTGAGCAGATCCCGCAGTTGACGGAAAAATTATTTGACGATCAGGGTACATCCCTGGCAGCTCTGATCGCCAAACATCAGAAGCCCCTGGTCGGATTTACTTTTCAGAGTCATGGTGAATTGTTTGTACGCAAACTTCTGCATCACGGTGTGCCCGTGCTTCCGTCTCCGGACCGCGCCGCCCGGGCCATGGCAGCTCTGGTTTGCTATTCTCGCCTGGTTGACAAGATCAAATCTGATTATGGAAAGCGGTATAACCCCGGGTGAAGGGCAACGTAAGAAATGAAAAAAGAACTAGATGCTCAACCGCATGCCGCCGGCAAGCCGCCCGAAATGAATATGAGCCGGCCCACTAATGAGACGCTGCGCTTGCGCCTTTCAGGAAACTGGCGCATTGAGCAGCCGATTCCATCGTCAGAGGAAGTGGAAAGGCAGCTTAAATCCGATCCTGCGGTACAAGAAATTGCCTTTGATACGTCGGCGGTTACCGGCTGGGACAGCGGCCTGTTGACATTTTTGATGGATGTCTACAATTATTGCTCCCAGAATAGTATTGCTGTCGATAGGGGCGGACTGCCGCAGGGCGTCGACAAACTGATTGCCCTGGCGAGCGCCGTTCCGGAAAGAATTGGGGCCCGTAAGCAAACCAGCCGTGATCCTATTTTGGCGCGCATCGGCGCATCAGCCATCGCGCTGTGGCAGGCCGCATCGGAAGTCCTGGTATTTATCGGCGAGGCGGTGGTCGCATTTCTGAGGTTTATAGCGGGCAAGGCCAGCTTTCGTCGCCGGGATTTGATGGTGTTGATCCAGGAATGCGGCGTCGATGCCCTGCCGATCGTGACCCTGATCAGTTTTCTGGTCGGCCTGATCCTGGCCTTCGTGGGCGCTGTTCAGCTGGAGATGTTCGGTGCCCAGATCTTTGTGGCCAACCTGGTCGGCATTGCCATGGTCCGTGTCCTGGGAGCCGTCATGGCCGGGATTGTGATGGCCGGCCGCACCGGAGCGGCCTTTGCCGCCCAATTGGGAACGATGCAGGTCAACGAAGAAATCGATGCGTTAAATACCATGGGGGTGTCGCCAATGGAGTTTCTGGTGCTGCCGAGGATGCTGGCCCTGGTCCTGATGATGCCGCTGCTGTGCGTCTTTGCGGACCTGATGGGTGTTCTCGGCGGGCTGGTTGTCGGCGTCGGTTTGCTCGATATCGGTCTGATTCAGTATCTAAACCAGACCAAAGCCGCCCTGAATTTGAACCACTTTTTTATCGGGATTTTTCAGGCCTGTGTATTCGGTGTGCTGGTGGCACTGGCCGGTTGCCTCAGAGGAATGGAGTGCGGACGCAGCGCCTCTGCCGTCGGCGATGCCACAACTTCGGCGGTGGTCACCTCGATTGTGGCCATTACCGTCGCAACGGCGATTGTTACCCTGGTGTGTAATGTGCTCCATATATAGAGGTTCAAGGTTCTGGGTCCAAGGGTTCAGGGTTAAGGTGTCAGCAATCCTTAATTGAGAAATTGCGAATTTAGGAATTTAGGTATTAATTGTATATTGTCGGTTTAATTCATCGATAGGTGAATTCCTCAATTCCTGAATCCCTTAATTCCTAAATCATAGATCATAGAATTCATGACACCTGAAACCTCAGAGCGGAGCCCATGCATCAGCAAACGACAAAGCTTTTTAATTGGAAAAACGAATCATGCCTGAGAACATAGCAAAAAAAGAGCCCCATATTATCGTCAATGACCTGACCATGGCTTACGGCTCTTTTGTGGTCCAGAGGGATCTGACCTTTACGATCAACCGCGGTGATATCTTCATCATCATGGGCGGCAGCGGGTGCGGCAAAAGCACGCTTATGAGGCATATGATTGGGTTGAAGGCGCCGGCCAAAGGCACGGTGCGCTATGACGACGTCAGCTTCTGGGATGCGGAGCCGGCCGAGCGTGAGCGGCTCATGCGTCGGTTCGGCATCCTCTATCAGAGCGGCGCCCTGTTCAGCTCCATGACCCTGGCCGAGAACATCGCGCTGCCGCTGCAGGAATACACGGATTTAAAAGCGGATCGAATTCGGAAGCTCGTTTCCCTTAAGCTGGCCCTGGTCGGCCTGGCCGGATTTGATGATTACTACCCGTCGGAGATCAGCGGCGGCATGCAAAAGCGCGCCGGATTGGCGCGGGCCATGGCCCTGGATCCGGAGATCCTTTTTTTTGACGAGCCCTCGGCCGGTCTGGACCCCATCAGCTCCCGTCTGCTGGATGACCTGATTTTAGAGCTGCGGGAGAGCCTGGGCGCCACGGTGGTGGTGGTCACCCACGAGCTGGCCAGCATATTTGCCATCGGGAATAACTCGGTCTTTCTCGACCCTGAAAAAAAGACCATGATTGCCCGGGGAGACCCTAAAAAATTGTTGGCCGAATCCAGGGATCCCACGGTGCACCGGTTTTTGACGCGGGGAGAAAAGTAAAAACAATTGGAGGGAGCGAAAGTGCTCGAAAATGAATATGATTGGGGGGTGAATAACTCATGAGTAAACAGGCAAACAAAAAGGCAGTCGGTGCATTTGTAGTGGTGGCACTGGCCTTGGCGGTAGCGGCCATCGTCGTTTTCGGCTCCGGCCTATTTTTTGTTAAAAATTACCAGTTTGTTGCCTTTTTCCAGGGATCGGTCAAAGGCCTCCGGGTCGGAGCGCCGGTGGTGTTTCGGGGTGTCAAGATCGGAGAGGTCACCAAGATGATGATTTATGCCGATCGTTCTGATTCGTCCAATCGATCCTTTGAAATACCGGTTATCCTGGAAATAGAGGAGGGCAATGTCGAGAACATCGGTCCGGAAATCAAGGATCGAAAAAAATATATCCAGGCTCTCATCAAAAGCGGACTAAGAGCCCAGCTGCAAATGCAGAGTTTGGTGACCGGCCAGTTGATGATCAATATCGATTTTTTTCCGGACACCCCGATCAGACTCGTTGGATACCAAAAGATAGGTATCGCCAGGGGCCTGATGGAAATCCCGACGATTCAGACAGCCATTCAAAAAGCTCAAAAGACCCTGGAAGATATTCCCATCGGCGAAATTGTACAAAGTTTCAACACTTCCCTGAAGGCTATCGAAGCCCTCGTGACCTCGGAGGATCTTACCAAAAGCCTGCACTATTTTGAACAATCCATGAAGGAAATCCGCGATCTTGCCCGGCATGTGGATGAAAAAATTGATCCGCTGGCGGCTGAACTCGATCAAACCCTGAAAGACGCCCGATCGCTGTTACGAAATGTCAACAGCCAGGTTGATCCGCTGGCTGTCCGGATCCAAAAGACAGCCGCTGCCGCCCGTCAGGCTATCGATGAAGTTGAGAGGGCTTTTGCCAACATAGCGGCTCTGACCGCTAAAAATTCCGAAGAGCGCAAACAATTAGACCGCACCCTCAAGGGGCTTCAAGAAGCGGCACGTTCAATCAAACTATGGGCCGACTACCTGGAGCGACACCCGGAAGCGTTGATCCGCGGCAAGGGTAAATCAAATAGGAGGTGAAACCGTGAAAGTGATTTTACGTCGACAGGCGCTGGTTGCAATAATCTTTCTGCCGCTGGTGCTGGCGGCCTGTTTGGGAGGTCGATCGGCACCGACAAGCTTTTATATGCTCAGCCCGTTTAGTCCATCCCAGGCCGGGACTTCTCCCGCAGCCGCAGAAGCCCGCATCCATATCGGCTTAGAAACGGTTGGGGTTGCCGAATATTTGAATCGCAACCAGATCGTCGTCAACCTGGATAATACGGTCTATCGGCTTGCAGAGTTTAATCAGTGGGCCGAGCCGCTGAGCAATAATCTGACACGGGTGCTTGAAGAAAACCTGACAAATCTGCTGCGCGAAGATTCAATTGACGTTTTTCTGGCATCGCAAAGCTCGATTCCATTTGATTACCGCTTGGAAATTGATGTCATCCGCCTGGACGGCAATCTGGCGGACAAGGCTACGCTGGTTGCTCAATGGGCGCTTTTGGAAGGAGAGGAAGACGATTTGATGCTGGTGCGGCGATCGGAATATCAGGAGCCGGCCGCGGATAATACATACAAAGAACTGGTTTTGGCGAAAAGCCGAACCATTGAAAAATTGAGCCGGGATATGGCCGCTGCCATCAGGAAGGCGCTGGAAGACAGATGACCCCGGTGGAATCCCTTCCGGGTCTGCTTCGCAGAATTCCACGGGGCAGGCAGCGGGCAGAGGGCAGGGGACGGAAGGCAGGGAACAACGGAAAGACCTAAAGATACGGTTATTTCTTATTCGGTAGACGAATGGAAATTTTATGGGGAAAAGTAAAAAATTGATTGCCGAATACGTTTATTTGAACTCGCTTCATTTTTAGGCATGCTTTGAGGCCAGTTATGCAGATGAAACTTTACCGAATGATTCTTGTTTTCTTATTTATTGGCTTAGCGACTCAACCTTTATCGGGCAACGAAATCGCCTGGCGTTCGATTGGTTTGAGAGGCGGAGTGGATGACAATCGCGGTGATGAAGACTTTAAGCAGTGCGAAGGTTTTACAACCTGGTCTCTGCCGTGGACCTGGCATCCGTCATTAAACTGGACGATCGGAACATACCTTGAGGCAAATGCCGGATTGCTGCGCGGTGGCGGCCAATCGGCCTTTGTGGGATCAATGGGGCTGGGGGTCGATTTTTCAGGTTTTAACGAGAAAATAGAGATATCGATGGGTATCAATCCGACGATTATCAGCAAACACAGGTTCGGGGATGAAAATCTGGGTGGCCCTGTTGAGTTTACCTCCCACATCGGAGTTGGTCTTAATTTTACCCGGCATTTCACCGTTGGATATCGCCTGCAACACATGTCCAATGGCGTTCTTTATGAACACAATCCGGGCCTGAACATGCATATGATTGAAGTCGGCTATCGGTTCTAATTTAGAGGAACCTGGCTATCTGGAAAGAGCAAGCGTTTAGAGAAAAAAACAATGTCAGAGGACAGAAGACAGTAAATTGTGACGTTGGAATTTTGTATGAGAGAAAGGAATCGCATGCGTTGGAAATGGTTTGCGGCAATCGGTGTTTTGATAATCGTTATATTGATTGCGGCTGTCTATGGGTACCTGAATACCTATGACTATAATAGACTGAAGCCGCTGGTTGCTCGAAGGGTTGAGGATGCAACGGGCCGCAAACTGACGCTGGGCGGCGAAGTAAATCTCGCAATCGGGTTTTCGCCGGCTCTGGTGGTGACGCAGGTGGCCCTGGCCAATGTTTCCTGGGGCTCGCAACCGCAGATGATCGAAATTGAGAAGCTGCAGGTAGAGGTCCGGCTGTTACCGCTGTTATTAAAAAATGTGGAGGTAAAACATATCCGTCTGGCTGGTGTCAAGGTGTTGCTTGAGACGGGTCCCGACGACCGAAATAATTGGGACTTTCTTGCGGGGAACAACTCCGCCGGCAGCAGCGGGGCGCTTAGACCAACCGCACTATCGGTGGATCAGCTCAGCATCGAAAACCTGCAGCTTGCCTTTCGCCGGGATAAGACGGGAGTCACAAAGCAGTTTAACCTGGCCAGCCTCGAATTGGCAGGGCAGGGCGCTGAAGATGCAGTGGCGCTCAGCCTTAAGGCTGATTATAACGGACAGCCGCTTACGCTTGCCGGTAAAATAGGAAATCTTCGGCATTTGATTGCGCACCAGCGCTTCCCGCTCCAGCTGACGGGGAAATTCTCCAACGCGGCAGTCAGGATCGATGGGGCGATTGAGGATGTTCTTAACCTTGACGGCATCGATTTGAAGGCCCAGGCGTCGGGGGTGAACCTTGAAGAACTCAGACTTGATCCGGGAATAAAGCTCCCGAAAACGAACACCTTTGAGGTGGCAGGACACCTGATGGGTTCTAAAGAATCCCTGGTTTTTAAGGATGTCAGCGGGAATATGTCATTAAGTGGTGTCGACCTCGTCTTCAACGGCATCATTGGCGATCTGATCGCACTCAGCGGTGTGGATTTGAAGCTGACGGCTTCGGGCAAGGATCTGGAAGAGTTGGGCGGGGTCCTCGGAGAAAAACTTCCTGCCAGCGATCAATTCGATATCCGGGGCCGCCTGACCGGCTCCACCGCAGCCCTCACGCTGCAGGGGGCTCAGGGCAATGCCAGCCGGGGCAGCATGCGTCTATCCCTGACGGGTTCGGTCAAAGACCTGCTGACCCTGAAAGGCCTGGACCTGCAGTCCAGGCTGAGCGGCAAGAATCTGGAAGAGTTGGGCGGGGTCTTCGGAGAAAAACTTCCTGCCAGCGATCAATTCGATATCCGGGGCCGCCTGACCGGCTCCACCGCAGCCCTCACGCTGCAGGGGGCTCAGGGCAATGCCAGCCGGGGCAGCATGCGTCTATCCCTGACGGGTTCGGTCAAAGACCTGCTGACCCTGAAAGGCCTGGACCTGCAGTCCAGGCTGAGCGGCAAGAATCTGGAAGAGTTGGGCGGGGTCTTCGGAGAAAAACTTCCTGCCAGCGATCAATTCGATATCCGGGGCCGCCTGACCGGTTCCACCGCAGCGCTCACGCTGACGGAAGCTGAGGGCCGCGCCGGCCGGGGCAGTTTGAACCTGACTGTAAACGGTGGGGTTGAAGAGTTGCTGAAGGCTAAGGGCTTGAATGTCAGGCTGAAAGCTTCCGGCAAGGAGTTTGCCGAAATAGGGCCGCTGTTCGGGACAGAGCTGCCCAAGCTGGGCCCCTTTGATTTAGGGGGTAAGCTGTCAGGTTCGGCGAAGGCCATTTCGCTGAGCGAGTTTTCGGCCATGGTGGACAAAAGCGATTTTAACGGCCGGGCCAGGGTGGAATTTCTCAAGCGTCCCAAGATTACCGCCCGCCTGGAGTCGTCGCTGATCGATTTCACAGCTTTGATGAAAAGCACAGAGCAAGACCAACCAAAGCCTGCAAATAAAAATAAGCAAAAGCGCCGGTTGTTTTCCGATGATCCCCTGCCTTTCGATGCCCTTGAAAAAGTGGACGCCGATATCGTATTGAACGCTAAAAATCTCCAAGCCAGGGACGCCCGCTTTAAATTCGGCCACCTGTCCCTGAAACTCGAGGACAGCAATTTGAGCATAGACAATCTCGAAGCGGTCTACAAAGAAACAAAAATCTCCGGGAATTTCCAGCTCGATCCAGGGTCACCGCCCCGGATCGTCACCCGTTTCCTCGTTCAAAATCTCGACCTGGGCGGTCTTCTCAAAGAAACCGGAGTGAGCGATAAAATTCGGTCAACCGTCGACATCGCAGCCCATTTGAACGGCCGGGGAGACTCTGTCCACAGCCTTATGGCGGATCTCACCGGCTCTATGGGAGTGGTAATGGGTGAAGGCTTCCTTTCCAAATATCTCGACCTGCTCTCCATGAATCTTTCCCTCAAGGTCGTGCAATTCTGGGGGCATCACCAAAAAGCTGAACAGATCAGATGCGCCGTCGTCCAGTTCGACTTCAATTCCGGGATTGCCACCAGCCAGGCCTTCGTGTTCGACACCGGGGCCGGCATCCTGACCGGTGAGGGCAAAATTAACCTGGATACCGAAAAGATAAACTTTTTACTCGTGCCAAAGCCCGCATATCCCAGCTTGAGCCTTTCAACAAACCTGCGGGTTGACGGCTCATTAATGGATCCCCGGGTGAGTCCCGACAAGCTTGCTTTATTAGAAAAAGGGGCTTGGGCCCTCAGCAGCCTTGTCGTCGGCCCGCTGGGATTGCTGGCACCGTTTGTGCATCTGGGTGCAAACAAAAAACACCCATGCAACATCCAGAGTATCGGACAATTGGGGTTAAAAAGCCCTGGCTCTGAATAGAGGGAAAATCGAATGTCGAAATCAAGAATATTTATACCATTTTTGGTAGTGTTATTGAGTTTGACTGCCGCGGTGACGGCAACGGCAGCAGATGAGCTGAAGATCGTTTACAACCTGGGGGTGGCACCGCTTAATTTTGAAGATGCTGATTCGCGGCCGGCGGGGCTGTTTCCGGATCTGTGGCGGCTGTGGGCCCAAAAAACAGGCCGAAAGATTGAGTTTGTCAGGGTGGAGTCGTTTGCAGAATCGCTGCAGCTGCTTAAGGACGGCAGGGCCGATCTGCATGCCGGTCTTTTCAGGACCCAGGAGCGCGAGGAATTTCTGGATTATTCCGAACAGCTGTTAGCCCTCGATTATTACATATTCACCCACCCGTCGGTCTACCCGATCAAATCATTGGAAAAAACAGCGGGCCTTATCGTCGGCATCCAGAAAGGCGGGTATACGGAAGAATTTGTACGCTCCAAAGTGCCTGCAAACCGCATTGCTGTCTATGACCGGTTCCAGGATCTTTTCCGGGCCGCCCTGGAGGGCGAAATAAAGGTTTTTGTCGCAACGGACCTGAGCCTCTTTTATTTTCTCAAAGAAAATTTGCAGATTAACATCTTCGAATACTATCAAGATCATCCGCAATATTCCCAGGTGTATTACACGGCGACCCAAAAAGGAAACCGGGCGCTGATTCAACAGGTCAACGATGGATTAAAGGCCATCGGCAGCGAAGAAAGAAAACGGCTTGAAGACAAATGGATCGTGCAGGATTTTAAGGACATACCCCAGGCGCCGGCGGTCGCCCAGTCGGGAAAAGAGACCCGGATCGCCCTGTCCGCATCAGAGCAAGCTTTCCTCAAGGCCCATCCGGTCATTCAGGTACACAATGAAAAGGACTGGCCGCCGTTCAATTATTTTGAGTACGGCAGCGCACAGGGGCTTTCCATCGATTTCATGAATCTGGCGGCCGCAAAGCTGGGCATTATGGTAGACTATGTCACCGGTCCCAGCTGGAGCGAATTCCTGGAGATGGTAAAACGCAAAGAGCTGGATGTGATGCTCAACATCGTGAAAACCGAAGACCGCATGAAATACCTGCTGTACACTGAACCCTACATCAAAAACCCCAATGTTATTGTCAGCTTGCAGGCAAGCCCCTTTGAAACGATAGAGGCGCTTTTCGGGAAAACCGTGGCTTTTCCCAAAGGATTTTTTTGGGAGGAAGTATTGGCCAAATCTTTTCCCCGAATAAAACGCCTGCCGGTGGAGGATACCCTGGCCAGCCTCAAAGCGGTGTCGTTCGGACGTGCGGATGCAGCCCTGGGCGAGGCGGCCGTAATTCGTACCCTGATCAACAAAAATTTGCTGACCGGCCTGCGAATTTCCGGTGAAGTGAATATCGGAGATCCCGATCTCACGAATCTGCGCATCGGGGTTCGAAATGACTGGCCTCTGCTGCAATCCGCACTGATGAAGGCCATGGCCGCAATTTCACCCCAGGAAATGAATCAAATCCGGCAAAAGTGGATAGTGGTCGATGAGCCCCCAACCGCCCAGGAAACAACCGCCCCGATTTCCTATGGCCGTATGATTGCTTACGGCCTCGTGGTTTTTTTGGTTCTGAGCCTGCTGACCTGGGTTCTCATCAAAGTGGCAAGAAAAGAGCAACTTGCCGTGAGTTTCGGATCGCGCTGGTTTCGGAGGCTCGTCCTCGCCGGTTTGAGTTTTTTCGTCATCGTTGTCTGTCTGCTGGGTTGGTTTACGCTGGATAAGAATAAGGAACAAACTCTGACCGCTGTCGGCGAAAACCTCAGCGAAACTCTCATAACCGCAAATGACCGCCTCAACTTCTGGGTGGAGAAAAGAATATCCTCATTGAAGCTGCTGGGACGCGATCCGGAGCTGGTGGCTCTGGTCAAACGCCTTCTGACCGTCAAGCCCGACCGTGAAAGTCTGCTGGCCTCCGATGGGTTGCGGGATGCCCGTGCCTTTTTCAAGAACAACAAAGATGTCTTTTCAAATTTAGGCTTTTTTATCATCAACGCGGATGACGTCAGCATCGGGTCCATGCGGGACACCAATATCGGTACCCCTAATCTCATTGCACTTCAGAGACCGGATTTGCTGCGGCGGGCATTTGCGGGCGAAGTCCTGTTCGTACCGCTCATCGAATCCGATGTCCCGCTGGGGATAGAGCCCAAAGCAGACGGGGTCCGTAATCCATCCACCCAATTCTTTATGGGGCCCATCCGGGACTTCAGCGGGCAGATCATTGCGGTGATGACCCTGAGGGTGGACCCTGCCCGGGATTTCTCCCAGCTCCTGCCGCCTTCCATCACCCACAAGACCAGTGAAACTTACGCTTTCAGTGAGCATGGCGAACTGCTTTCGCAAAGCCGGTTTGACGACCTCCTGCGGCGGGTCGGACTGATCGGCGAAAATCAAAAAAGTGCTTTGAACGTTGCCATTCGAGATCCGGGTGTCGACCTGGTGGCAGGGCAGCGTCCCCAAAGCGAAAGATCGCAACAGCCCTTGACCCGGATGGCATCCCGGGCTATTCAATTAAAGGTTGATATGGCCAAGGCCGGCCAAACTACCGGCCACTCAAAAATTGAGATCGATACCAACGGGTACCGGGATTATCGTGGGGTGACGGTTTTCGGCGCCTGGCTCTGGAACGCCGATCTGGGGCTTGGCCTGGCGACGGAAATCGATGTGGCTGAAGCGATGTCTGATTATTACCAGCTGCGCCGGACGGTTTTCGGCGTGCTGGGTATTACGCTGTTTCTATCTGTGGGTGCGGTATTGCTGGTTTTGATCCTGGGCGAACGCACCAGCCATGCGCTGATGAAGGCGCGGGACAATCTGGAAGCAAAGGTTGACGAGCGGACCGCCGAATTGCAGAAAAATAAAAAACAGCTTGAGGCCGCAGTGGAAAGATCCGGCCTTATTCTGGATTCCGCGGGAGAGGGAATCTTTGGCGTCGACCTGGACGGGAAGGTGGCCTTCATCAATCCGGCCGCCAATCGAATGCTGGGATTTGAATCCGATGATCTCATTGGACAGGCGGTCCATGAGAAAATTCACCATTCCCATGCGGACGGCAGCAGTTATCCCAAAGAACAGTGCCCGATGTATCTGACCCATGTCGATGGCACCGATCACCACGTGAGCGATGAGGTGCTCTGGCGCAAGGACGGTACGCCGTTTCCGGTGGAATACACCAGTATGCCGGTAAAGAAGGCGGGCCGGGTCGTCGGTGCCGTCGTTTCCTTTATGGATATCACCGAGCGTCGTGACATGGAAGCACAGCTGGAATCAACAAAGTCGCAACTTCAGTATATTCTCGATACGAGCCCGATCGGTGTGGCCTTTTCAACAAAGGGGAAAATCCATTTTGCCAACCCGCGGTTCAAAGAAATGTTCGGTGTCGGGGTCGGTGATACCTCCCCCAATCTTTATGTAGATCCAGAAGAGCGGGACAGCCTGATAAACGAGCTTAAAGTTGCGGGAAAGGTCGTGAATTACGATCTGCAAATGTATAATCGGGAGCACCAGACCCGTGACATATTAATTACCTACCTTCCGATGACCTACGATGGAGAGGAGGGGATTCTGGGCTGGTTGCTGGATATCACCGACAGAAAAATAGCGGAAAAGGAAATAAAGGAGAAGTACGAGGAGCTGTCTCGTTTCAGGCGGATGGCCATCGGGCGCGAACAAAAGATGATCGAACTCAAAAAAGAAATCAATGAACTCCTTGAAGGATCCGGGAATTCAGGGAAATACAAAATCCACTGAAGGAGTAAAACCACAATGCTGAAATTATTGTTCATCGTATTTTCGCAAGCTTTTGTCCGGCTAAAGCAGGGTGGGCGGGTGTTGTGCTTTCTGGCCGTTTCTGTAGCGATAACGGTGCCAGCTGTTCAGGCAGAAAAAACATGGTATCCGGTGGAGGTCGATGTATGGAATCCCCCATTTAATGACACGCGTCAGCGGGAGCAAAAACTATATACCCCGCTGGACAAGGCCCAGAAAAAATGGCGTATTCGCGTTTTTATTCCCCACCTCAAAGATGACTACTGGCTGGGGGTCAATTACGGGCTTATCCACGAAGCCCGCCGACTGGAGGTCAGTCTATCTATATTCGAGGCGGGCGGTTACGACCAGCTCGATGTTCAACGCCGGCAGATCGAAACCGCTATCGCCGAAAATCCGGACGGTCTGATCATCGGTGCCATTTCTCTGGATGGCCTCAACGATCTTGTAAAGAAGGCCGCTGATAAGGGGATCCCCGTGGTGGATTTGATAAACGGCATTTCTTCGCCGTATATTGCTGCCCGGGCGGCCGTATCTTTCTGGGACATGGGCTTTCAGGCCGGCAGCTACCTGCATCGGCTGCAGGAAAACAGGGGGCAACCCCTAAAGATAGCCTGGTTTCCCGGGCCCGAAGGCGCCGGCTGGGTGGCTGCCGGTGATGCGGGCCTGCGCAAGGCAATCGAGGGTGGTGCCATCGAAATCCTGGACTCACGGTATGGCGACACCGGCAGTGCCGTCCAGGCAAAGCTGGTCGAGGCCGCGCTCAGCCGATATGCCGATGATCTCGACTGCATCGTGGGCACCGCCGTTACCGCTGAAGCCGCCGTAAAAATCCTGCGAGGACGCGGGCTGGCAGGCAGAATAAAGATTCTGTCGTATTACTACGGCCCCGGCGTGGATCGCAGCATCCGCCGGGGTGACATCACCGCAGCGCCCAGCGACCTGACGGTGCTGCAGGCGCGTATCGCGGTCGATGTCATGGTCCGTATCCTCGAGAAGAAAGATTATTATAAACACGTGGCCCCCAGGGTTATGGTGGTGGACCGTGACAATATTCGCACTTGGGATACCTCGACAACCCTTGCGCCAAGGGGGTTTCGGCCCATTTTCAGTATAAACGAGTAGCATATGCGAACTATAACAACTTGGATTTTATTGATTCTTATGACCGTGGGAGGCATCGTCGGATCCTACACGTTGAGTGAAAAATTCCGCAGCGATGCCAGACAGGTCTGGCAGGAGAAGGCCTCCCAGGCCGCCCGGTGGCTTTCGGCAACCGTTCTGGGGTGGCTGGATGAGAGCTATGCCCCCCTGTCCGGCCTGGCGATCCTTTTCGAAAATTCGCGCGAGGTAACCGAGGTTGAGTTTCTGGGCGCCACGGATGCCCTGGAAGCCCGTGCCACAGCATTTTTCCTCGACGCCAAGGCCGTCGCCCGCCCGGGGGCGGATGGAAAGGAATGGTCTGTCGAATTCTCCAATGACCCCCTGGGGCCCATGTCTCCGGACACTCCCTTGAGCAAATACCCGGTGATCCTCGAAACTATCAAGGTCGCTTTTGACCAGCCGGACCAGATTATCCTGGGCCCGCCATTTTCAAGTGCGGAGGGATCCCGCTATTCGCCGGCGGCGCTGGCCATCCGGGATGCTCAGGGCCCGCTGGTTGTCATCGGTCTGGTCAATTACGGTGCCATTGCCAGGGGAATATTCGACCTCCACAAGTTGGATGGATTGCAGCTTCAAATCCAGGGGCGCTTCAAGGAGATGGGCGGCCCCGGCCCCCAGCGCAATGTTATCGGCAAGTCCGAACCCGACGCGCTGCACACGGTGACCACCCGGACCGTAAGTGCCGGAGCAGACCTGTCGATCACCTGGTATGTCAACAAGCGTTTTAGCAACGGGCCCCAGGAGGCCCTGGCCAATTTTACGCTTATGGGAGGGATTGGGGGCACTCTTCTGCTTGTGTCGTTTTTCGGGTTGCTGATGCAGCGAAATCGAACGATTACCAAAAAAGTCGAGGAAGCTACCGATGAATTGGCCGAAAGCCGCCAGCGCCTCGATCTGGCCCTGGCTTCCTCCGGAATCGGAACCTGGGACCGCAATATCGAAAATGACGCCATTTTCTGGGACGAAGCCCAGCATCGGATTATGGGCACTGATACTGCAGATTTCAAACTCGATTGGGCCGGTTTCACCAAACTCATTTATCCGCCGGACGCACAGCGGTTCGCATCTGAGATAAATGAAGCCCTGGGGGAAGATAAAGGTTATGTCAGCGAGTATCGATTTGTAAGGCCGAATGGGGAGGTCCGCACCCTCGAGGCCCGCGGGCATGTTATCCGGGATGCCGCGGGTCGGGCGCTGCGACTGATCGGCACGAGTATGGACATCACCCAGCGCAAGCAGGCGGAGGAAGAGCTGAAGAAACTCTCCCAGGCTGTCCAACAGAGTCCGGCCTCGGTGGTGATTACCGACCTCAAGGGGACCATCGAATATGTCAACCACAAGTTCTGTGAGGTCACCGGATATACCTTCGAAGAAGCGATCGGACAAAACCCCCGCATCCTCAAATCCGGGCACACTCCGGCGAAAGTCTACCGGGAACTGTGGAAGACCATCAAAGCCGGGAACGAATGGCGGGGGGAGTTTCAGAATAAAAAGAAGAACGGCGAGCTTTACTGGGAGTCCGCCACCATCTCCCCTCTGAAGTCGGCTGACGGATCCACTGCTTATTACCTGGCCGTCAAGGAGGATGTCACCGAGCGCAAAGAGATGGAGGAAAGCCTGCGGGAAAAGGAGGCGCGCTTTCGCGGCTATTTTGAACACAGCCAGGTCGGGATGGCGGTCACTTCGCCCACCAAGGGCTGGGTTGAGGCCAATGATCAATTGCAGTCAATGCTTGGCTATACACTGGACGAGTTGCGTCAAACGACCTGGGCCGAGATTACCCATCCCGCTGATATCGATGAGGATGCCAAACAGTTCGAACGCATGCTGGCCGGTGAGATCGAGCACTACGCCCTTGACAAGCGCTTTATGCGCAGGGATGGAGAGATAGTTTATACCAATTTAACCGTTGCCTGCATCCGCGCTGAAACGGGAGATGTCCTTTATGTTCTGGCCTCATTTCAGGATATTACCGAGCGTAAAAAAATGGACGACGATCTGCATGAGCGGATCAAAGAGTTGGATGAGGCCCAATCGGCCATGCTCAACATGATGGAAGACCTGGATGAGGAAAAGGCCAGGGCCGAAGAGGCCACCCGGGCCAAGAGCGATTTTCTGGCCAACATGAGCCACGAGATCCGGACCCCCATGAACGCGGTCATCGGCATGGCGCACCTGGCGCTGAAGACCGAGCTGACGCCCAAACAGGAAGATTACCTGAACAAAATTCAATCATCCGCCAATTCGCTTTTGGGAATCATCAACGACATTCTGGACTTTTCCAAAATCGAAGCCGGCAAACTGGACATGGAAGCCGTGCAATTCGATCTGTTGGAAACCCTGGACAACGTCGCCAACGTGATCACCGTCAAAGCCCAGGAAAAGGAAAATCTGGAAGTTTTGTTTTACCTCGATTCCCAGGTGCCCAACTTTCTGGTCGGAGATTCGTTAAGGCTCAATCAAATCCTGGTCAACCTCGGAAATAACGCTGTTAAGTTCACCGAGCAAGGTGAGATTGTGCTCAGCGCCAGGGTAATTGAAAGATCCGATGATAAGGTTATCCTTCAGTTTTCAGTACGGGATACCGGCATTGGCATGACGGCGGAACAGCAGAATAAACTATTCCAGGCTTTCTCCCAGGCGGATACCTCTACGACACGAAAGTACGGTGGCACCGGGTTGGGACTGACCATCAGCAAACGCCTGGTCAATATGATGGGCGGAGAGATCTGGACAGAAAGCGAGCCCGGGCAGGGCACCACTTTCAACTTCACGGCCAAGTTTGGTCTGGGAAAGGAAGCGCTAAAAAAACGCTTTGAGCCATCGCCGGATCTCAGGGGGTTGAAGGTGCTGGTGGTGGATGACAATGCCACTTCCCGTGAGATTTTACAGGATATCCTGGAATCGTTTTCCTTCGAGGTGTATCTATCGGCCTCCGGCGAAGATGCCCTGGAGGAGATCGAAAGGGCTGACAGGGACAAACCGTTTGAACTTGTGTTGATGGATTGGAAGATGCCGGGCCTGGACGGTATCCAGACATCCCGACGGATTAAAAACCACCAGAAATTGAGCAAAATACCCGCCATCGTTCTGGTGACGGCTTACGGCCGGGAAGAAATCATGCGGCAGGCCGACGAAATCGGATTGGATGGCTTTCTGCTCAAGCCGGTGAACTCATCCGTGCTGTTTGATGCCATCATGCAGGCCCTGGGAAAGGAGATTCAAGTCGTGTCCCGGGCAGGCCGAAAAAAAGAACAGAGCGCCGAAGAGTTAAGCGCACTTCACGGGGCCCGGGTGCTTCTGGTGGAGGACAATGAAATCAACCAGCAGGTGGCCCAGGAGATTTTGCAGGGAGCCGGATTGGTCGTTACGGTGGCAAATAATGGTCAGGAAGGCGTCGACGCGGTCAGGAAAAACCAATATGATGTGATCCTGATGGATGTTCAAATGCCGGTCATGGATGGATACGCCGCTACCCATGAAATCCGAAATTTGAAATCCGAAATCCGAAATGTGCCGATCCTTGCCATGACCGCCCATGCCATGGCTGGTGATGAGCAAAAAAGCCTGCAGGCCGGCATGAACGACCATGTCACCAAGCCCATTGATCCGGACAAACTGTTTGCCACTTTGCAGAAATGGATCAAGCCCGGCGAAAAACGAATCAAGGACCAGCACCCGCAGGTTTCCACCCAACATCCAGAATCGGACCCGAGCCTCCCGGGTGAAGCGGCGCTTCCGGAATCTCTCCCGGGATTTGATCTTGCCGCCGGTTTACAACGGTTGATGGGAAATAAACGTCTTTACAGAAAGCTGCTGGTGGATTTTGGTACAAAATATACAGAGACAGCCGGTGAAATCCGCGGGGCATTAGATGCCAGAGATTTTAAACAGGCGCATAGCCTGATTCATAACCTGAAGGGTTTGGCGGGAAATCTGGAAGCCAAAGACCTTCAGGTTGCAACCGTGGGAATGGAAAAACTGGTTAAAGGACAGACAGAAAAGACGGTCTCTGTCAAAGAACTGGACCTCAAATTTGCGGAACTGAAAAATGCTCTCGACCAGGCGCTGGATGCCGTTCAAATCCTAATTTCTCCAGACGGGAAGGGGACCGTCGCGGGCGGTGGAGAAAAGAAGGCAGCTGTATCCCCCAAATTGGCCAAGGGTGCGGTTGATCGCATCAAAGCCGCTGTTGAGATGGGTGATATAATGCAAATTCAATCCATTGCGAAGGAACTCAGGTCCACAAATGATGCCATGGCGCCTTTCTGTGACAAATTAATCCAACTGGCAGAGGATTTTGACTTCGATGGCATTCAGAGATGTGTGGATGAATTGGATGGCTAAATAAACGTCTCCTATTGACCAATTTTAAACGCTGCCAGTGTTTCTAAGGCCAGAACCATGGCCGAGTGATCCAGCCCAATGTTTCCCTGGGCCGCGACACTGTTGAATAATTCCTGGGCGGTGGCGGTGTTGGGCAACGACATTTGCAGCTTGCGAGCATTGGATAGCGCCAGATTTAAGTCTTTCTGGTGAAGTTCGATCCTGAAACCGGGATCAAAGGTCCGTTTGATCATCCGATCGCCGTGAACTTCAAGGATTTTGGATGATGCGAAACCGCCCATCAGCGCCTCACGGACCTTTGCAGGATCTGCTCCCGCTTTGGAAGCGAACAGCAGAGCCTCGCCCACCGCCTCAATGGTTAAAGCCACTATAATCTGGTTGGCCACCTTGCAGGTTTGACCGTCACCGTTACCACCCACCAGGGTGATATTCCGGCCCATCAGCTCGAATAAAGGCCTTATCTTATCGAAGGTTTCCTGATCACCGCCCACCATAATCGTCAGTGTCCCCGCTCTGGCCCCGACTTCACCACCCGATACCGGAGCATCCAGATACTTGCAACCCAGTGCATTGATCTTTTCGGCGAACAGCTTTGTCTCCACCGGGGATATGGAACTCATATCAACGACGATCTTGCCCTTGCTCAGTCCCTCGGCGACCCCGTTTTCTCCAAATAAAACCGTCTCAACATCCGGTGTATCGGGTACCATGATAAAGATCACGTCACCCATTTGAGCTGCTTCTTTAGCCGAAGAAACTTCCCGTGCCCCTTTGTCCAGGACCTCCTGGCGAATTGCACTGCGGCTGTTTACCGCAACCTCATGGCCGGCGTCCAGCAGATGTCCGGCCATGGGAGCACCCATGATTCCGATACCGATAAATCCTAGTTTCATTGCTTTTCTCCTTGTCAAATCGTTGAAAAAGTATCGTTACTATCAAGTTACCTGGTAGTTAGCTGAAGCCCAAGCCTTTATCGATCCTGGAGTACTGGAGTGATGGAGTACTGGAGTATTGCAAACAGATATCCGCTTCTTCAACCATCACTCCATTATTCCAGTACTCCAATACTCCCTGCTTAATCTATCGTCATAATTGCATCTTGGAGCAGCCTTCTTTTCGTTTATATATAATTTTATCTGTACCTTTCCATCCATCCGAGGCCTTCCTCTGTTTTCCCGGCGGGTATATATTCACATCCGATCCAGCCGTTGTAGCCGGCCTCATCAATAGCGGCAAATACGTTTGGAAAATTTATTTCTCCGGTTCCGGGTTCATGGCGGCCCGGATTGTCGGCAATCTGAATGTGGCCAATACGGGGCATATTTGCTGATATTGTGTCGATTAAATTGCCTTCCATAATTTGCATGTGATAAACATCGTATTGTAGCTGAAGGTTTGGATGATTGACTTCATCGAGCAGCCGCAGCGCCTCCCGGGTCCGTACCAGATGGAACCCCGGTACGGCGTTTTCGTTTAACATTTCGATCACACAGCGAATCCCCTTTTTTTCCAGAGATTCCGCCGCAAATTGGAGGTTGCCGGTCAGCGTTTGGCGCACCTGGTCCGCACCAACGCCCGCGGGAGTTAACCCGACCAGACAATTTAAGGCCGGGCACCGCAGGGCTTGGGCATAGGCTAAGGCCATTTCCACTCCATCCTTGAATTCACGCTCACGCCCCGGGAGGCAGGCAATCCCGCGCTCTCCGGCGGCCCAGTCTCCAGCCGGCAGATTGAACAACACCTGCTCAAGCTTATGGGATTTCAACTCACCGGCAAGTTGCTCTTTTGGCCACTCATAGGGAAACATATATTCCACCGCCTTGAAGCCGGCTTTTGCGGCGCGCTCGAAGCGGCCCAGAAATTCCACCTCATTAAACATCATGGTTAAGTTGGCACTGAACTTTGGCATAATCTATTCTCTCCCATTCGATTAGAGTTGCAGCGGTTGTCAAATCTTATATGTTTTCAGCCGGTTGTGGACAAATCGGACAAAAAATGATCCCATAATTTCAACTCTCCTATATCCCTTTGCCGCTATTTAGGCAAGACTCAAAAGGCAAATTTGGTTGCTGCCGGGTTTTTTGGGTTTTCGGCCCAAACAAAAAAAATCTTCCGAATTAACGATTTTTATTGCAATTGTCTGTGTAGTTGTATATACATCTAAAACAATAGACAATTTTAAGAAAGGTCATGATGGATTGAAAATTGTTGATACAACCAACCCAATTCCTAAATACCTGCAAATCAGTACCTGGCTGAGGGAATTGATCCAAAACGGCCGCTATCGTCCCGGCGAAAAACTGCCTTCGGAAGTGGAACTTTCAGAGCTATGCGGCGTCAACCGCAATACCCTGAGGCAGGCCATATCAGAGTTGGCTGCCATCGGGTTGCTGAGAAAGGAAAAAGGAACCGGCACCTTTGTCGCAGCCCGGGCACCTGTTGAGCTGAGGCACAAGCTCGAGCGGATTTTAAGCTTCACCGATTTAATGCGCAATAGCGGGGTCGATCAAACAACCAAAATATTGAGTAAGCGTGTAGAGACTGCCGGTAAGGATATCGCCAAGGCATTATTCCTGGGTCCGAGAAAAAAAGTCATCGTTGTTCGAAGGGTGCGGGCCGGTGACGGAATCCCTTTAATCTATGAAGAAAGTTTCCTGCCCCGGGATATATTTGACGGTATCCAGGACATGAATCTCGCCGGCTCGATGTACAAGATCATGACTGACCACTTTAAGGCATCTCTTGCCCGAAGCAAACAAACCATCAGCGCGGTGAATTTGGATCAGAGCATCGCATCTATTTTAGAAATGCCCAAGAATTCAGCCGGCATTTTTATCGAAAGCCTCACCTTTGATGAAAACAGCATTCCCATAGAACTGCTTTACTCCTATCACAGGGGGGATAAGTATAAACTGGAAATTGAACTGGGGCGCTACCATTCCAGTTCGTAGACTTTGAATTTCAAGGCCGGGTACGTGAAAAATTCTTTAAAATACTTTGGTTTTTACAAAATTATAATTAACATTTAACAAGAATCAACTATCTTGGAGGTATGACCATGGAAGAAAGAAATTTTTTTGAAAGACTGGTGGATGTCAGTCCGGGTATGGAAATCTGGTGGGATTCGTCACCTCTTATATTTGATAATTGGTGTCAGAAACTGCTTGCGAAGGCGGATCCCAATGACCGCGACAAATTACAGGCGCAATTCAATCGGATGTATGACAGGGACAATCCGATGGGTCAGCTGTTCAGGGGTGTAACCACCAATCCGCCGCTGTCGCTGCAGGCCATTCAGGACAATCCCCCCTACTGGGAAAAGGTGGCCAAAGACATTTTGGCTGAGAATTCGGGGCTGGATACGGAGGGTCTTTTCTGGAAGCTATACAAGACGGTTGTAAAGCGCGGCTCGGAAATGTACCTGCCGTTATTTGAAGCCAGCAATTACAAGGAAGGCTTTCTTTCCGGACAGGTGGATCCGCGCAGCGTCTTCGATAAGGAGGCCATGCTCCGTCAGGCCGAAGAGATTGCGGCGATTAATCCCAATGTCATGATTAAGGTTCCCGGTTCCAAGCAGGGCTACGAGTTAATTGAATACCTGACAGCCAAAGGGATCCCCACCAATAACACCCTGAGTTTCGTTTATGCCCAGCTCAAGGACTGTGCCGATAGCGTCAAAAGGGGCCTTGAAACCGCCCGCAAAAACGGAGTGGACCTGAGCAAATGGCGCTCGGTCATCACCCATATGGAAGGCCGGTTTGGCAACCTCGGCGGTTTAAAAGGCTTTGCTGCGGAAGCAGGTGTTGAACTATCCGACGGTGAAATCCGGCTGGCTGAACTGGCAATTTTCAAAAAGGCTTATAAGTATTTGAAAGATAATGATCTGCCGAGCAAAATGCTGTCATGCTCCCTGATCACCGGGCCGACCGTTGACGGCCATGATCGTATCTGGCATATGGAAGAAAAAGCCGGTGCCGGCGTCGTTGTGACCTGTCCACCCTCTTTCATCGATAAGGTTATTTTCTTGCCCGGTGTCGAGAAAATCGGTTTTGAAAAAGATCGCATCCTGGAAGATATTCCCCGGGATCTGATGGATAAACTCATGCGGGTGCCCTATTTTGAAAAAGGCTATGCCGCGGATGGATATTCCAGGGATGAATACAGCACCATAATACCGCTTCAGAAAACCGCCGAACAGTTCTCCAAAGCAACCGAGGAAATGGTGGCATTTGCTGGTAAATGTCTTGAAGCCTGATTTTTTTTTAACGCTTTAAGAAAGGAAAATAAAATGATTGTTGGCATTTTAAAAGAAATCAAGGCCGCGGAAAATCGTGTGTGCATGAGCCCGGGAGGCGTTGAATTCATGCGGCTGCATGGGCATCAGATCCTTGTCGAGAAAAATGCCGGCAAGGCCAGCGGATTCGGCAACGCCAGCTATGAGAAGGCCGGGGCCGAAATCGTTGATGCCCCCGGGGATATTTTTAAACGGGCCAAAATGATCATGCGTGTAAAGGAACCCCAGCCCTTTGAATTTGAGTTGATTCGTAAGGGCCAGATCTATTTTTCCTATCTCCATCTGGCGGCATCGGAAGATTTAACCCGCGCCTTGATTAAAAGCAAGGCGGTGGCTATTGCCTATGAAACCATTCAAAAGGCTGACGGAACCTTGCCGTTATTGACACCCATGAGCGAGGTGGCCGGTCCCATGGCCATTCAAGAGGGAGCTAAATACCTGGAGATGGCGCAAGGCGGACACGGTGTTTTGCTGGGCGGAGTGCCCGGCGTCGACCCGGGAACGGTCGTCATTATCGGTGGCGGCGTGGTTGGCATTAATGCGGCCAAAATTGCTTGCGGTCTGGGGGCCAAGGTCTACATCCTTGATATCAACCTGGATCGGCTGCGTTATCTGAGCGATGTGATGTCCGGCCAATGTATCACCCTGATGTCCAGTCCGGCTGCCATCCGTGATGTCCTGCCCAAAGCGGACCTGGTGGTGGGGGCCGTGCTCGTTCCGGGCAGCAAGACCCCGAAACTAGTGACCCGGGAAATGCTCGGCACGATGAAAAAAGGTACGGTCCTGGTGGATGTTTCCATTGATCAAGGCGGATGCTTCGAGACTTCCAGGGAGACGACCCATGCCGATCCGATCTATAAAATAGATGGCATTGTCCATTATGCCGTCAGTAACATGCCCGGAGCCCTGCCTAGGACTTCTACCCTGGCATTGAATAATGCCACCCTGCCGTATGCCCTGGAGATAGCCAGTAACGGCTGGCAAAAGGCGATGCAGCAAAATCCTGAAATCAGGGCCGGGGCCAATGTGGTCGAGGGTAAGGTGACCTATAGGGGGGTTGCCGAGGCGTTTGGTTTTAAGTGGGAGTCTGTAGCTAAGATGCTGTAAAAGAAGGGGTTCCGGGTTCAATGTTAAATGAATCAGACCCAATATTTGAGGTTTCAGGTGTTCCGCCGCAGGCGGATCGGGTGTCAGGAATAGGGCACAAGGTGCAAGGCTCAAATTAAAATACATCTAATCAACTTTCTATATCGAAGGAGATAGCCATGATTGTTGGGGTATTAAGAGAAATCAAAACCGAAGAAAATCGTGTGTGCATGACCCCTGCCGGGGTGGAGGTCATGAGCCAGAACGGTCATACGGTACTTGTGGAGAAAAATGCCGGCACGGGCAGCGGGTTTCATAACAAGGACTATGCGGAGGCCGGCGCTGAGATCGTCGAAACTCCGCAGGAAATTTTTAAGCGGTCCAAAATGGTGATGCATGTCAAAGAACCGTTGCCGGCCGAATATGATCTCATCCGTAAGGGCCAGATTATTTTTACCTACCTCCATCTGGCAGCGGCGGAAGAGCTGACCAAGGTCCTCATAAAAAGCGGATCGATCAGCATTGCCTATGAGACGATTCAAAAGGCAGATGGCTCTCTGCCGCTGCTGACGCCTATGAGTGAAGTGGCCGGTCGCATGGCCATTCAGCAGGGCGCCAAGTATCTGGAAATGGCCCAGGGCGGTCATGGTATCCTGCTGGGCGGTGTGCCCGGCGTCGATCCGGGAACGGTCGTTATCATCGGTGGCGGCGTGGTGGGCATCAATGCCGCCAAAATGGCCTGCGGTCTGGGTGCCAAGGTCTACATTCTCGATATGAACCTGGAGCGGTTGCGCTATCTGAGCGATGTTATGCCCAGCAATTGCTTTTTGCTCATGTCCAAGCCGACAACCGTCCGCAGGCTTATCAAGGAAGCCGACGTGGTGGTGGGTGCGGTTTTGATCCCGGGCGCCAAAGCGCCCAAGCTGTTAACGCGCCAGATGCTCAAAACGATGAAGAAAGGGGCGGTACTGGTGGACGTGGCCATTGATCAGGGCGGATGTTTTGAGACCTCCAAGGCCACCACCCACGGCCAGCCCATTTACAAAGTTGAAGGCGTGGTGCATTATTGCGTGGCCAACATGCCGGGGGCGGTACCCAAGACATCCACCCTGGCGCTGACGAACGCAACCTTGCCCTATGCGCTGGAAATTGCGAACAAAGGCTGGGAAAAGGCCATGAAACAAAACCCTGAAATCAGGCTGGGTGCCAATGTTGTTAAAGGCAAAGTTACCTACCGGGGAGTTGCGGATGCGTTCGGGCTGAAGCACACACCCATTGAGAGGTTATTAAAATAAAGCGGCTAGAGAATTAATCTCTGATACTTTAGGTTTCAGGTGTCAGGTGTCAGAATTATGGTGGCGGTATGCAAACGGCATCGATAGAAGACTGCCATGTGACAATTACGAAATGCACAGACATTTTACTGAAATTTTGAAGAAATTTAATTTTAAAGGAGAAAAAAATGAAAAAAGAATTAAAAGACTGGATCGTTCCCTGGCTGTATACGTCCCGGGAGTACAATGTTGGTATTTTGGATAAAGCCATGGACAATCCCGGCAATGCCCGCCTGATGCTCAACGAAAACCCGATTCCACCGTCGGAAAAGGTGATCGAGGCCGTGGCCGGCGCCCTTCGACACGGTAACTGGTATCCGGACAGTTTTTTGAGGTTGCGAACCAAAATCGGTAAAATGTACGGTCTGGGCCCGGACAATGTCGCCCTGGCCAACGGATCTTCGGATACCATCGACGCCATGATGCGCGTCTTTCTGCAGCCGGGAGATGAGTTCATCCTGTCCACACCGACCTTTGAACTGTTTCCGCCCCGGGCCGAACTTTGCAATGCCAAGGTCGTACAGATTCCAGTCAGGAAAGATGACCTGAATTACGATGTGGATGGGATGCTCAAGGCCATCAATGACCGCACGAAGCTCATCCTGATCATCAATCCCAACAACCCCACCGGCGTCTTTATCGAGGATGCCGACCTTATTCGGTTTTGCGAGACGGGAGTGCCCCTTTGCGTGGATGAAGCCTACCTGGATTACAATCCGGACCGGCCGTCGAAAGCCCCCCTGTTTAAAAAATATCCCCAGGTGTTTTTATCGGTGACCTTTTCCAAGGCCTATGGATTTGCCGGTATCCGCTTCGGATTTGTGCTGGGCACCGAAGAGATGATTGCGGCCTTTAATCGGGTGTTTCTGCCCTGGAATGTGAGCCGGATGGCTGCGGCCGCCGCCGAGGCCATCATCGACAACCCGGGTGAGGTCAAGGCCAAGGTTGAACACAACAACAAGTGGATGGCCATTTTTACGGAAGAACTCCAGAAACTGGGTCTTAAACCGTTTCCGGCCAATGGCAATTACATGCTTATCGACGGTACCATGACCGGCAAAACCACCGAAGAGATTCTTGCGGCCGCCCTTGCCGAAAAAATCTATCTGAAAAAAATTGGTGAAATTCACGGCAAAACCGGCTATTTCAGAGTAACGCCGGGAACGAATGAAGAGAATGAGAAATTTTTAAAATTTATCAGATCCTATTTTGCTTAGAAGTTAATTGTGATTGTTATGCTATTGGTGGTAATCCGCCTGAGGCGGATTTCAACACGAAAACACGAAAATTAGAAAACACGAAAGTGTTCATCTTGGACTCTTTTCGTGTTTTCGTCATTTCGTGCTTTCGTGATTAATTCTTTTTCCGGTTTATCCGGGTTGGGGATTTCGCGATGAAAATTTATGTATGTGTCAAACACGTCCCGGACACGGCGGCCAGGATCACGGTGGTTGAAGGCACCGGATTTGCAGAGACCTGCAAGTTTATCGTCAATCCCTATGACGAGTACGCTGTGGAGGAGGCGGTTCAGCTGGTCAAGCAAGCCGGTGACGGTGAGGTTGTGATCGTCACCGTCGGCAGGGAATCCGCCGTTACCACGATGAGAGCCGCATTGGCTCTGGGCGCCGACCGCGGGATTCTGGTCAAGACCGATTTCCAGTTTCTTGACAGTGCTATAGCCGGTCGGGCCCTTCAAAAAGCCATTGAGCAGGACGGCAGCCCGGATTTGATTTTTTGCGGCAAGCAGTCGATTGACAGTGAAGGGATGCAAACCCCGTTTCGCCTTGCGAAAGCCCTGGATCTGCCGGTGGTGACCGATGTCGTCGGCCTCAGCCTCGGTGACGGCAAGGCCGCTGCGGAGCGGGAAATCGGCGGGGGTGCCAGAGAATTGGTTGAGCTGCAGGTGCCCTGTGTCATCGCTGCGACCCGGGGGCTGAATGAACCCCATTATCCCAAGCTGCCCGATATCATGAAAGCCAAGAAAAAAGAGATCAAACAAATCGATATTGCTGATCTCGGTTTGGACCTGGCATCTCCTCTGACGGAAATCGTGAACCTTGAAGCGGTACCTGAAAGAGGGCAAGCCCGCATGATGGAAGGCTCGACGCGGGAAATGGTGGAGGAGTTGGTCAGGATCTTGAAAGAAGAGGAAAAGGTTATTTGATATTGGTTTCAGGTGTCAGGTTTCAGGTGTCAGCTTCTGCAGATCAGAATTCCTGACACCTGACACCTGACACCTGAACACTGAATACTAATTAAGCCGCATTAGGCGTTGAGATTAAATGAACAGCTTGGGAGAAATGAAAGATGCCAAGAGTGGGGGTATTGATTGAGACCGGTGAGGATGGGGTCAAGGAAGCGAATTTTGGCGTTATCACTGCCGCGCGAGGCGCTGGGAGCGCTGAAATCTATGCATTTGTTTTAAACGGAAACGCGCACGAATGCAAGGAGGCTCTGCAGTCCTATGGCGTCGGCAAAGTTGTGGCGCTCAGCGCCGGTCCGCCGGAGGCGGATGATTTGTCATCCAGCCCTGATTTGCAGGCTGCCGCTCTGGCGGAGGCCATCACCCATTTTGAAATTAGCGCTTTTCTGGGATTATGCAGCGCCAGGGGGCGGGATCTGCTGGCGCGGGTGGCGGCTTTGATGGATGCCCCTCTGGTGCAGGATTGTATCGGGGTTGACCTGACAGCCCAAACCGTGACCAAGTCCCATTTTTCAGGCAAAACCCTTGCCACCATCAAATTAAACACCACCCCCTTTGTCTGCAGTCTGCGGCCCAACGTGATCGAAGCCAAAAGTGCCCCGTGCGAAGCCGAAGTGATCGACTACCGGGCCCCGGTGCAGGATCCCGGCAAGCTCGTGGTAAAGGCTGCCAAACAGAGCAAATCCGGTTCCGTTGATCTGACCGAGGCCAATATCATTATCACCGGCGGCCGTCCGATTGGATCCGCAGATAATTATCAAATACTGCGAGAATGCGCTGATATTCTTGGCGCCGCCGTGGGGGCCTCAAGAGCGGCCGTCGATGCCGGCTTTGCGCCTCACAGCATGCAGGTCGGCCAGACCGGCAAAACGGTCAGTCCCAAGCTTTACATCGGCTGCGGGCTTTCCGGATCCGTTCAGCACTTTGCCGGGATGAAAACCTCCAAGATCATTGTGGCCGTCAACACCGATAAAGACGCCCCCATTTTTGGCAAATGTGATTACGGTATTATCGGCGATCTGTTTGAAGTGGTGCCGGTGTTGACCGAAGTGCTCAAGAAACAGCAATAATAAAAGGTATAGACTTAGGGTGGGTATTTATAAGGTTTCAGGTGTCAGGTTTCAGGTGTCAGGGCAGATGAGAGCGGTTGCTGACACCTGAACACCGACACCTGAAACCTATCTGCTCCTTTTACCTTCTACCCTCTGACATTTTGCAGCAGGAACCAGAAGCTAATGGAATAGGCAATGGAGATATATGACTGGATAAAATCGATAGTCATGGCGGCGGCCCTTGTCGGCGGCTTCGGTCTGTTTTTCATTCGGGTCAAAGATCTGGTCTTGATTATGCAGAGCGTTCAGGGAGAGTCGAAGTTTGAGGTGGACCGAATCCCCGAGCGTATCAAATTGCTGTTTACCGATGTGCTGGCCCAGACCAATGTGCGTCGAAAATCCGGACCCGGTTGGGCGCACACCTTGATCTTTTTCGGATTTCTGGCCGTGCAACCCCATTCCCTGGAGTTGATGATCCGGGGCGTTTTCCCGGGATTCCATGTGGCCTCCTGGATTCCGGGCCTTTACGGGGCCTATTTTTTTGCGGCCGACATCCTGGCGTTCCTGGCGCTCATTGGCTTGGGCTACGCCCTTTACCGTCGCCTTTTTCTCAAACCCGCGTATTTGACCGACGGCCTCGATGCCCGGATTATCATTCTTTTTACGGCGGTTATCATCATTACCTTTCACTTAATCAATGCGTTCCTGCTGGTTCCATCCATCGGCGGCGGCAGTTTTGATTACGCTCGCTATCTTACGATTTCAAAAGCGGTCCACAATATATTTGAACTAAATGATCTGGCACCGGGGACTGCCAGGTCCGGTTTCGAAATCGTCTACTGGATTCACATCCTGACCATCCTCGGATTTTTGATTTACATCCCGGGATCCAAGCATTTGCACCTGCTGGCCGCTGTGCCCAATGTTTTTCTAAAGCCGCTGGAACGACCCAAGGCGATGCTTGTAACCGACATTGAGAATGAGGAAGCCGAAACTTTCGGATTGGGAAAAGTCAGCGAGCTGAACTGGAAAAATGTGCTGGATTTATATGCCTGCACCGAATGCGGCCGGTGCGAAGAGCAATGCCCGGCGGACGCAACCGGCAAACCGCTGTCACCCAAACGGGTTATCCATGACAGCAAGACCGATCTTTTTTACCAGTCTAAGGCAATTTTAGCCCGCGAGTATGATTCGGTTTTACCTCTGGTGCGTGAGGGATCTCCGGTTACCGGTGATGTTCTGTGGTCGTGCACCACCTGCCGGGCCTGTGAAGACATCTGTCCGGTCAATATCCAGCACCTGGACATCATCCTTGAAGCCCGCAAATACCAGGTGTTGATGGAATCCAGTTTCCCGCCTGAGATGCAGGAGACCTTCACCAATCTCGAAAACCAGTCCAATCCCTGGGGCTTTGGCAGTGATACGCGTGCGGATTGGGCCAGGGGCCTGGATGTGCCGCTGATGACCGACAATCCGGAAGCAGATATTTTATACTATGTCGGCTGCGCCGGTTCTTTTGACGACCGGGGCAAAAAAATTGCTCAGGCTATGGCCCGGGTGTTGCAAAAAGCCGGCGTGAATTTTGCTATTCTGGGGGAAGAGGAGCGCTGCAACGGCGACGTTGCCCGGCGTGCCGGCAACGAGTACCTGGCGCAAATGATGATTAAGGAAAATATAGAGACGCTCAATCAGTACAAGCCGAAAAAAATTGTGGCGGCCTGCCCCCATTGTTTCAACTCCATCAAAAACGAGTACCCCCGGTTCGGTGCCGGATATGACGTCGTACATCACACCCAATTTTTGCTCGATCTCTTCCGGCAGGGAAAATTGAAAACCGACCGTATCCTCGATGATAATCTAACCTTTCATGATTCCTGTTATCTGGGGCGCTGGAACGGGATTGTCAATCCCCCCAGACAGCTTCTGCAGATGGTAACTGGCGGCCGGCCGCTGATCGAGATGGAGCGCAACCGGACCGAGGGATTTTGCTGCGGCGCCGGCGGCGCCCGGATGTTCATGGAAGAGACGATCGGAAAAAGGATCAACCACGAGCGTGCTGAAGAGATCATTTCTACGGGGGCCACGGCTGTGGCAGCGGCGTGTCCCTTCTGCATTACCATGCTGCGAGATGGTCTTAACGATAACAACGGTGAAGCAGAAGTAAAAGACATCGCTGAAATAATAGATGAAGCAACAAAATAAAGTGCCGGCACCGTAACTACAGAAATTCGAGTGATTAGTATCAGACAGACATGTGGGAAAATCAGTTAAGATAGGAAACTAAGATTATGCAAGACAGTGCTCAAGTCGTAATTATCGGTGGTGGTATTGTCGGGTGCAGTACGGCCTATCACCTGACCCAAATGGGCTGCAAGGATGTTGTCATTGTCGAGAAGGGTGAACTCACCAGCGGGTCCACCTGGCATGCCGCCGGTCTGGTGGGGCAGCTGAGATCCGAACGCAATATCACGCGCATGCTGCAATACAGCGTCAGCCTTTACGGCAGACTGGAAGCCGAAACCGGCCTGGCCACCGGCTGGAAAATGAGCGGCTGCCTGCACCTTGCCGGCACCAAGGAGCGGATGTATGAGCTCAAAAAAGGGGCCACCACCGCCCGCAGTTTCGGGCTCGAGATGCAAATGATAACCCCTGAAGAAGCCTATGATCTATGCCCCATAATATCTTTGGACGGTATCATCGGTGCGGCTTTCATGCCCACCGACGGGCAGGCCGATCCGGCCGGTATTACCCAGGCCCTTGCCAAAGGTGCCCGCAGCCGGGGCGCTAAAATATGTGAGCATGCCCTGGTAACCGGTTTTGAATTCGATCGCCGGCGGGTGACGGCCGTTAAAACCGACCAGGGTGATATACGCTGCGAAACCGTGGTCAACTGCACCGGCATATGGGGCTACCAGGTCGGAGAAATGCTGGGGGTCAACACCCCGGTGGTTCCCTTTCAACATCAGTTCCTGGTGACCGAGGTGATTGAAGGCCTGCCGCCCAATCTGCCCACTATCCGTGATAAGGACAGCCTGCTTTACTACAAAGAAGAAGTCGGCGGCCTGGTGATGGGCGGCTATGAACGCAACGGCATACCCTGGGGTGTCGAAGGCGTGCCCAACGATTTTATCTCCCAGCTGCTGGATGAAAATTTTGATCACTTCCAGCAGCTCTCGGATCCGGCCATGAAACGGACCCCGTGCCTGGCCCAAGCCGGTATCTCAAGGTTGGTCAACGGCCCGGAGGGGTTTACGCCGGACGGCGATGCGATTATGGGTCCGGCCCCGGAACTTGACAATGTATTCGTGGCGGTGGGCTTTAACGCTTTCGGCATCGCCGCCGGTGGTGGTGCCGGTCGCATGATGGCTGAATGGATTATCGAAGGGGAGCCGAGCCTGGACATCTGGCCCCTCGATATCCGCCGTTTCGGCCCTTATCACCGCAGCCGGGCATACAACGTCGAGCGCACCAGAGAACTTTACGGCAAGCACTATACCATCCACTGGCCCCATGAGGAGCATCGTTCGGCCCGCGGCATTCGACGCAGCCCGCTCTATTATCTGCTGCAGGCACGCGGCGCGGTTTACGGCGCCAAATACGGCTGGGAGCGCGCCAACTGGTTTGCGCCTGAGGGCACGGCCCCCGAGGATGAGCATACCTTTGAAATCCCCAACTGGTTTGAACACGTGGCGGCCGAGCACAAAAATGCCAGGGAAAAGGTGGTGCTGATCGATCAGTCATCTTTCTGCAAATTCGCAGTGGAAGGCCCCGGCGCACTGGCCTTTTTGAATCGACTGAGCGCCAACCAGATCGATAAACCCGTGGGAAAGGTTATCTACACCCAGATGTGCAATCCAAGGGGTACCATCGAGTGCGACCTGACCATCGCACGGCTGGCTGATGATCGGTTTATGCTGGTGGTTGGCACGGCCTTCGGGCAGCGTGCCTCCTGGTGGCTGAACCATCATCTGGCGGATCACGATTTGGTTTCAATTAAGGATGTGACTTCGGCTTATGCAGTCATTAACGTCATCGGACCGAAATCGCGTGAGCTCTTGCAAACGCTTACCAATGCCGATGTCAGTAATGAGGGCTTTGCTTTCGGCACCTGTAAAAATTTTACGATCGGAAATGCTCCCATCCTGTCATTTCGCGTAACCTACGTTGGGGAACTGGGCTATGAGCTTTACATCCCCACTGAATTTGCCGCCCATGTATATGAACTCCTGTGGGAGGCCGGTCATGACCTTGGCGTCCAAAACGCCGGATATCGAACCATTGCCTCCATGCACCTGGAAAAAGGCTATGCAGACTGGGGATCGGAGCTGACCCCGGAGTACACTCCCTTTGATGCCGGCCTCGGCTTTTGTGTGGCGCTGAATAAGGATGATTTTATCGGCAAGGAAGCACTGGCCAAAATTAAGGTTAAAGGGCCCCAATGGAAACTTTGCTCTTTTACCATCGACGTCGGCAGGCCATTGATGCTTCAGGGCAGTGCCCCCATTGTCCACAAAGGGGCGGTGCTGGGTGTCACGGCCAGTTCCGGGTACGGCCACACGCTGAAGAAAAACATCTGTTACGGTTATATCCCGGCTGAAAAAGCCGATCCGGCAAATAATTTTGAAATTGAATCTTATAATGAGGTTTACCCGGCAACCCTTGAAAGCGGCCGTGTGCTTTACGACTCCGGGCGAAAAAAAATACTTGCCTAAACCCAAAAAGAGTGTTGCTAATTTTCTTTTAGAATGTATATTCGGTCCAATGTCGAATCCCAGAAACAGTAAACGAAAGGAGAATCTATCCCATGGTTAAGGCAGTTACTGGAACCCAACGTGCAATTGACGGTTTATGTGTCAATACGATCCGAACCCTGGCGATGGACGCCGTCCAGGCCGCTAATTCAGGCCATCCCGGCGCGCCCATGGGCCTGGCCGCGGCTGCTTATGTCCTATGGACCCGGGTTTTGAAACACAATCCCAAAAACCCGGCGTGGGTTGATCGCGACCGCTTTGTGTTGTCAGCTGGCCATGCCTCGATGCTCCTTTACAGTATGCTTCACCTGTCCGGGTATAAGCTCAGCCTCAAAGAAATAAAAAATTTCCGCCAGTGGGGCAGCCAGACGCCCGGACATCCGGAATACGGCCATACCCCCGGCGTGGAGACCACCACGGGTCCGCTCGGTCAGGGATTTTCCAATGCCGTGGGTATGGCCATGGCCGAACGTCATCTGGCCGCCATCTTTAACCGCGGCAGTCAAAAGATCGTAGACCACCACACCTACGTCATGTGCGGGGACGGCGACCTGATGGAAGGTATTGCTTCTGAGGCTGCATCCCTGGCCGGTCATCTCGGCCTGGGTAAACTGGTCTGCATCTACGATGACAATAAAATTTCGATTGAAGGCAGCACCGGCCTTGCATTTACCGAAAATGTCGCCGCCCGTTTCAGGGCTTACCACTGGCAGGTTCTGGAGGTAAAAGACGGCAATGATCTGGCGGCCATCGAAAAGGCGCTTAAGGAAGCCAGAGCCGAGACGGCCAAGCCGACGCTGATTGCATTGCGCACGCATATCGCTTACGGCAGCCCCAACAAACAGGATACCCATGGTGCCCACGGGGCACCCCTTGGAGTGGACGAGGTCAGCCTGACCAAAGAAAACCTGGGATGGCCGAAGAACAGGAAATTTTATGTTCCCGAAAATGTGCGCAAGGAATTCGGCAAATGTTTGGATAATGGCCGCAAGGCCGAGACAGTCTGGAATAAGAAATTCAAGGCTTATGCCAAAAAGTATCCCGAGCTGGCTCAAAATTGGCAGACGGCCATTGCCGGGACCCTGCCCCGGCGATGGGATGCGGGTATTCCTACGTTCAGGGACGGCAAGGCCATTGCCACCCGGGCGGCCTCGGGCCAGGTACTCAACGCCCTGGCCGAAAATTTGCCGACCCTGATGGGCGGTTCGGCCGATCTGGCCCCATCCAACAACACGATCATTAAATCGTCCTTCGATTTTCAAAAAAATTCCTATGCCGGTCGCAATATCCGTTTTGGTGTCCGGGAACATGCCATGGGCGCAATTTTGTCCGGCCTGGCCCTGCATAAGGGGGTACGCCCCTACGGCGGAACCTTTCTGGTGTTTGCCGACTACTGCCGTCCGGCCATACGGCTGGCAGCCCTGATGAAACTGCCGGTCACCTACGTGTTTACCCACGACAGCGTGGCGGTCGGCGAAGACGGCCCGACCCATCAGCCGGTGGAACATCTGGCGGTGCTGAGGGCCATTCCCGGTTTGACCGTTATCCGCCCGGCGGACGCCACTGAAACCGCGGCAGCCTGGCGGGTTGCCGTAAAGTCGACCGACGGGCCGGTGGCCCTGATTTTAAGCCGCCAGAACCTGCCGGTGTTGGATCGAAGCTATTATCCATCCGCCACCGCGCTGGCCAAAGGCGCATATATCCTAGCGGATTCCAAGGGCCGGCCCGATGCCATTTTAATCGGCAGCGGTTCGGAGGTGTCCATCTGCCTGGAGGCCCAAAGGGCCCTTGCCGGGCAGGGGGTTGCGGTGCGGGTGGTGAGCATGCCCAGCTGGGAGCTTTTTGAAAGGACCTCGCAGTCTTATAAAGATGCGGTGCTGCCGCCGAAAGTGACCGCCCGGGTGGCGGTGGAAGCCGGCATCAGCATGGGATGGGAGCGCTATGTCGGCAGCCGGGGCACGGTGGTCGGTATCGACCGTTTCGGTGCTTCCGCCCCCGGAGAGACGGTCATGGATAAATACGGGATGAAAGCCGCGACCATAGTTTCCAAAACAAAGGAGTTGTTAAAGGGCTAAATTGCAATGACACCGATTCAGTTGAATGGGATTTTTGTTGTCGAGAGCTACTCTAAGAAATTCAGTCTACCCATAGTCAGACTTATCACAGGTTTTTCAGTAGGCTGATATAATCACCTTTCTACCGACTATCTCAGGAATCGGCAGGGTGAAAATGTCGGTTATTTCACCCTGATTTTTTATTTAGGCATATAAGGTGTCAATCCATTTCATAGCTTCCACATCGCTGATTTTACCCAAATACCTTTCAGTGGTCGAAAGATTCGAATGGCGCAATATGATCTTCGAGACGATTTCAATGGGAACTCCGGAACGTGACGCATAAGTTGCGGCATGGCGCCTCAAATCATGAGGCCTGAGATGAATCCCGACAACACCACCTGCCTTGGCTACCATTTCTCTTGCCGATTCATAACAAAATTCAGTAAGAAGAACGATGAAGTAGCCGCTGTGTCAGGTCAGACGAAATGGGCTGAAATATACCGGAATCAGGGAGATCGTTTGACATTTCGCGCTATAAGAGTGTATATTATCACCTATTAATAAACGAAACGTCAAATAAATTATCGCCGATCAAGATTTGATGTTCTGTGAAACTAAGGGGGAAAAAATCCCCCATAAAAGCTCGGATTGTTAATTGAGAACAGTCGATTTTTTCAATACACACTCGGTATTTTCGCTGGACGAAGCGGCCATGGCACTTGCGCCTGCAGGTGGGCGCAAGGGAACCGTGGAGCGGTTGAAATATTACCTTAAAGCCGGCAGGTTGAAGCTTGTGGCCCGAGGGGTTTACGCGGTTGTACCACCGGGCGTGCCGGTTAAAACTTATCAGCCCGATCCCTTCCTGGTTGCGGCGGCAGTCCGTCCCGATGGTGTTTTTGCATATCACGGTGCGTTGGAGCTTTTGGGGGCTGCGCATTCGGTTTGGATGCAGTACACCCTTTATGTCGAAAATCGCCGGCGCCCGCTTCGCTTGAATAATAGTACCGATATTCGTTTTCTAGAGCACCCTGGCCCCATGCGCAGCGCACCCTGTCGAAATCTGGGCCTCAGACGGATTGAATATCGTGGAAAACTGGTTCAAGCTACCGGTCCTGAGCGCACACTGGTGGAGGGATTTCGACGGCCGGCGGAGGTGGGAGGACTGCAGGAGCTGATCAATTCTGCCGGTGGCTTTGCAGTCTTGGATCTCGGTCTTCTCCAGGAAATTCTTCATTGTTACAATATTGCCAATCTGTGGGCTGCCAGCGGCTGGTTTCTCGAACGCTTTAGCAGAAGCTTCCACGTAACTGAAGGAGTTCTTGATCAAATGGCCCAGCGCTGTCCACGGGCGCCGCAATATCTTGAACGCAGTCGCCGGGAAGGTGTTCTCGCACCGCGGTGGAATCTACTGCTGCCGGAAGAGCTCGTCAATTTGAGGGAACCGGATGAGCGTTAGCTTTGATTATCTTCAGCGATGTTCTGCACTGACAGGCTATGCCATCGGCCCGCTGGAAAAAGTCGTCAGGCTCGGGGGAATCGCTGCCGACATCTTCCGGCACCCGTTTTTGGGAAGGATCCTGGCGCTCAAAGGTGGCACAGCTCTCAATCTTTGCTTTGGCCAACCCCGCAGGCTTTCAGTGGATCTTGATTTCAACTATATCGGTCATCTTGAACGGGATAAAATGTTGACAGATCGTCCCCGGGTTGAAGAGGCCCTGGTCCAACTTGCTGAACGCAAGACATATCGCACTCAAAAATCGGCAGACGCTTTCGCCGGAAGAAAAATTTACCTGCTATACAAATCTGTTTCGGGAATAGACGATCGTATTGAGCTGGACCTTAATTTCCTGTTTCGAATGCCAATTGATGGCACGACGACGCAGAAAATGTGGCAACCCGGCGAACTGGAGCGACCTGTGGTTCGTACCGTTAGCCTTCAGGAAATTCTTGTGGGCAAACTACTGGCCTATTTGGATCGCAGCGCAGCCCGTGATGCCTGGGATCTTGCCAATCTGGCAGGCCAGACTCACCAAGCGATGAACTCGAAAAATTTCAGATTATGGTTCATAGCGCTGTCCGCGATTCTGAACCATCCCTTGACAACATATACTCAAGATCGCATTGAAAAACGCATAACCAATCGCAACGTTGCCGAACAGCTTGCACCGATGTTGATAGGACAGGCTGCTCCACTTCGACCGGATGATCTTGTCGAGCGTTCCTGGAATGCTATATGCCCCTTCATCAAGCTTAGCGATAATGAAGCGAATTATATTGCTTCCATACAACAAGGCAAGCTTTATCCGGAACTGCTTTTTTCGGACGATCCAGAAGAAAGCAAGCGTGTAACCTTGCATCCAGCGATATTGTGGAAACTGCTCAATGTTCGCGCCCATTTAGCAAAGGGCAAAACATAACCGGAGCAGTAATTTTCTAAAACCTTTTATAACTCCAAGCTGTGCGACATAAAATGACATCAGTTTGAAGTCAGACTTATCAAAGGTTTTCCGGCCGGCTGATATCCTGTGGCCTTGGAAAGTATCACAGAATTAACATTATCTAATTTTCCAGAAGTTATTATGCAAGCTCTGCAAGAACGTCGCACCAAACTAACGCCCCACCAAACCGCTTATGGCGCTTGGCATGATTTGGATAGTGAAAATGTGCATTAGATTGAAATTTAGCCAATTAAACGGCAATTCTTAATATTTCTTACAGCACCCATTTTACCCCCAAAATGATAGCGCTAAGCCAGAAATTCGATGTCTATTTCAACTCTTTTCTAAAATTATCAGTTTGTTACCGTGGCCCGACCCCCTTCGAACGGTTCGGAGGTGTCCATCTGCCTGGAGGCCCAAAGGGCCCTTGCCGGGCAGGGGGTTGCGGTGCGGGTGGTGAGCATGCCCAGCTGGGAGCTTTTTGAAAGGACCTCGCAGTCTTATAAAGATGCGGTGCTGCCGCCGAAAGTGACCGCCCGGGTGGCGGTGGAAGCCGGCATCAGCATGGGATGGGAGCGCTATGTCGGCAGCCGGGGCACGGTGGTCGGTATCGACCGTTTCGGTGCTTCCGCCCCCGGAGAGACGGTCATGGATAAATACGGGATGAAAGCCGCGACCATAGTTTCCAAAACAAAGGAGTTGTTAAAGGGCTAAATTGCAATGACACCGATTCAGTTGAATGGGATTTTTGTTGTCGAGAGCTACTCTAAGAAATTCAGTCTACCCATATGTCAGACTTATCACAGATTTAGCATCATCTATAATTTTCCGGAAGGTATTATGCAAGCTCTGTACGAGCGCCCCCCAAACTTTATAGGGGAGCACAGCAGGCGCAGATTGAAACACTAATTGAATTGATCTTCAATCTGGGACAAATGGCGATTGTAGTTAGTCAACTCAGTCAACAACGAGTTTCCTGAAGAACCAATCCACTTGCAAAAGTCGACAAATAATGTTAGTTTCCGAAACTAGAATGGAGAACGCAGGCAATCACATAAACAGATCACTGGCCGTTTATGTAAATGACCTTCAGTCGCGGGGTCGTTACACCTTTACCCGTGCCGAAGCGGCAGAGTCGATGGTGATCACGGACCTGGCGCTGGAAGCGGCGCTTCGGCGGCTCAAAAAACGGGGCCGGATTGCAAGTCCGCGAAGAGGTTTTTACGTAGTTGTCCCCCTGGAATACCGAGAGGCGGGCTGCCCGCCCGCAAGTTGGTTCATCCAGGACCTGATGCGATTCCTCAGCCAGCCATACTATGTTGGGTTGCTGAGTGCCGCTGCCATCCATGGCGCAGCCCACCAGCAACCAATGGTTTTCCAGGTCATCACGGATCGAACCACCCGTCCGGCCCTTGCGGGCCGGGTGAGGATCAATTTCCACGGAAGCCGGAAGGTTGATAGAGTAACGGTCACAGAGGTTCAGACGGAGACGGGTTCAATGCGGGTTTCGACGCCCGAGACGACCGCATTTGATCTTGTCCGGTTTGCCGCTGCCGCAGGCCATGCCGGCAACGTGGCAACCGTATTGTCCGAGCTTTCGGAAAAACTTGACCCGGCAGTATTAGCGAAACTTGCTGATACTTATGCTGTCCCCGAGGTGCAGCGAATCGGGTATCTGCTTGAACAGCTTGGCGAGCACAACCTGGCGGCGCCGCTCGCTGGATGGCTCGCTAAACGTCGCTACCGACCTATACCCCTTGTACCGGGTAAAAGCGCAGGCAAAATTGCGGCAGACCCAAAGTGGCGAGTCCTTCCGAACGAGACAGTGGAGGTCGACCTATGATCCCGCGCGCCCATGTCACAGGATGGCGTGCCAGCGCGCCCTGGCCCACCGATGCCCAGATTGAGCAGGATCTTGTGCTGTCACGTGCGCTTGTGGAAATGTTCAGCAAGCCGGCCGTGGTAGAATCCGTAGCGTTTCGCGGCGGCAGTGCCCTTCACAAGCTTTTTCTCAAGAAGCCTGGACGCTACTCGGAAGATATTGATCTGGTTCAGGTTGATGAGGGAGCGATCGGCCCGACCATCGATTCCATCAGGGGCACATTGGATCCATGGCTGGGTGCACCGAGACGCAATCAAAGCCAGGGCCGTGTGACGATGCTCTATCGATTCGAAACCACATCCAGACCGGTCCAAAAGATGCGGCTTAAGGTGGAGATCAACACGCGTGAGCACTTCGCCGCCTTCGGGTTGCACCGCCACCGCTTCATTGTGGAAAACCCTTGGTTTTCAGGACAAGCGAACATCAGCACTTACCAGATTGAAGAGTTGCTCGGTACCAAGCTTCGAGCACTCTATCAGCGGAAGAAGGGGCGCGACCTTTACGACCTGTGGCTTGTGCTTACATCCCTCGAAATCGACGATCACAAGGTGGTCAAGTGCTTTGAGCGTTACCTGAAGCACGGCGGAGTTTCCATTTCCCGTGCCGAGTTCGAGAAAAACATGCGCGCCAAACTGAAGGACCCGGCTTTCCTCGTGGATATCAATCCGCTCCTCCCGGCCGGGGTACATTACAATACCACTATTGCCAGTGCGCTGATTCAGGAGCGTCTCGTTACCAGGTTGCGAGGCGAGCCTTGGAAGGGACGAGCAAAGAAGAATGCCAACACCGGATAGTCATGGCACTAATGGACCACAGATTCAGAAAAATTTAGGTGCGGATAAAGAGAAACTTCGGGTAAATCCTCAATCTCAATCTACAAGATGTCAGACATATCACAGGTTTTCCGGCTGGCCGATATCCTGAGGCTCTGGATAGTATCACAGAATTAACAGCATCTATATTTTTCCAGAAGTTTTTGTACACGCTTTGCACGAGCTACCCGCCAAGCCTGTTCATTCTACAAACCCGACGAACCAAACGATCTCAACCATCAGCAGTCTTTGGCTTTAGATAAGGAGCCAACATGCTTCGTCGGGCATGAAAATGCTAATCATCGACACAGTTCCGAGTCGCCCACTAAGTCTTGACAGTTGACCTGTTTATGGACTATATTAAGTCATGTTTTAGAAATGGAGGTGTTTTTATGAAACTGTCAAGCCAGATCAGGCCCATCAGCTACCTGAAGGCCCACGCCGCTGAAATCGTAAGAAACCTTGTCAATCAGCAAGAGCCAATGATCATTACCCAGAATGGCGAAGCCAAGGTGGTCATACAAGACATCGAAAGCTATGAGAAAACCCAGCAAACAATGGCTCTTTTGAAGATCTTGGCAATCGGGATGCGGCAGGTTGAGGAAGGCAAATTCTTACCCGCCGAGAAAGTGATTAAGCGTCTTCGCGAACGGCGGGAGGTTCGGTGATGCCTTTCAGGGTTATGCTGACCAACGATGCAGCACGTGATCTCGAAGAGCTTTATGATTACATCGCTCTGCATGATGCGCCTCGAAAAGCAGACTACGTTTTGGATCAGATCGAAAAAGCTTTCTCCAAACTGTCCCAATTCCCAGAGCGCGGTGCCTACCCCAAGGAAATGCTAACGCTGGGAATTCGCGAATATCGCCAGATTTTTTTCAAACCTTACCGTATCCTTTACCGAGTCATGGAAAAGAACGTCTATGTTCTGCTGATTGTCGATGGCCGTCGTGACATGCAGTCGCTGTTGCAGCGGCGATTATTAGACGCTTAATGCAACGTAATGGATGTCAGACTTATCACAGGTTTTCCGGCCGGCTGATATCCTGAGGCTCTGGATAGTATCACAGAATTAACAGCATCTATATTTTCCGCAAGTTTTTATGTAAGCTCTGTACTGATGTCCTCACAAAAGTTCATTGACCAACACCCCACCCGGGTTTTCAATTGTCGAACATTTATAAGAATCATTCCTAACATATTAAAATCTTGATAAGTTTTTGTTCTTTGCTATAATTGAGTAGCTGAACACGGCAACCCGTTCAACTCAATCAACTGAATGCGCTTAATTATCTGTTGGAAAGGGAGGGCGCTATAGGGGGCAGAAAATTGCCAAATAGAAAGTCAACTCGATCAACAACGTACCCTAAATTCCCGTCCCCTAAATTCCGATATGCGTATTCAATTAACCTGGTTTGGGATGTAAATCACAACGCTTCATATTGAATAAGAGACAAAGCTAAGCTGATTTATATATGGATAGTGAGACTTTCGGAATCTTAAGAGTAAGATTTTTCAATCATTAGACATGGAGTCAGTGTTGATGCTTGATAAAAAAATCACTCACAGCATATATTTACTAAAACCAGACTTCGTAGAAAACGATAGTTATCTTCAGGATGTTGAAGATTGCCAACACTACAGTATTCCAATTTCGGGTTACCCTAATGCAGAAGCATACCTAAAAATCACACCGTCGAAAATTCACAGTTGGAGCAGACTCCTCCCCACTGAGATTAGTGGTATTGAATGGAACCAGTATCGAACTCGGTCGCTGCTTGGTTTATTGTTGATTCAAGTGCGTGAACGGCTCTTTGCACTTACTTCAGGTTTTGGACGTTACTTGCTACACCCTTTCTCCGTTGAGAATAGATTTGGTTTCAAGGCAGTTCTGAATTCAATAGAACCGCAAACGATAAAGCAACTTTCGAAAACTACACTTTCGCAAAATCCAAAGACCTCAATCGAACAAGTCTCAAAAGGAGTAAATATCGGTCAATTTGGTATCGATACTTTTTTGGATTTGATCCAAAGGGTTAAGGGAAAGTCAAAAGTTGAAAATTTGGGATTATCACTAGATGGGGAAGATGCCCTTAAGATATCGGTTGCCTACGAATTAGATCAGTTGCCAAGCCTGTTGACTGAATGCCTTGAATTATATAGTTCGAGTGATTATCAAAACTATTTCCCGGAAGTAGATAACCTTGCGGAGGTTAAAGATAAAGAGCAAAAAGCATTGTTAAACACAGACCTTGAAAACGAATTGAACTCTGAGTTAGACCAATTTCTCACCGGACAAGGGTTGTCGGGCGATATATGGGCGTCTATACCAGAAATCGTATTTGATGACGATTTCGAGTGTTTCACATATAAAAGTTCTGAAAATGCCCTGCGTTATTATGACATCGAATTGAATAACATCTTCTGGGAGTATCATCGAAAAGCTGATGGCACCAAAAAAAAAGATGTCACACTTTCTTCCCTATCAAGCAGTAAAATCTTTATACGTAAGGCAGACAGTACAACCTATCCCAAATGGCGGGCAATTAACTGTATAAATGCGTTTGTTGAGAGAGATCAAGAAAAGTTCTTTTTCATAGAGGGGAAATGGTTCAGAGCTAGTTCATCATATATAGAAACTTTAGATCAAAAAATAAATGGAATTCCTTCGTCTCATCTGACGCTTTCCGACTGGCCTCAACATGTTCAAGAAAAAGACTATCTATCCTCATATCCACTTACTTATGATGTAGATTATTTGGTGTTAGATAGGGATAATATCTATCTAACTGGGCATAGTCCTATAGAGCCTTGCGACATTTACACTCAGGATAAAGTGTTAATTCATTTAAAAAGATATGGTTCATCCTCGCTTCTCGGACATTTGTTCAACCAGGGATTTGTGTCAGGCGACCTTTTAATAAACTCAGTAGAGTTTAAGAACAAGTTTAACGACAAACTGGAAGACGGGTATAAAATTGATGAAGTCAATCCAACTCAGTTCACAATCGCTTATGTAATCGGTAGCAAGTATCCGAATAATTTTAAACTCCCATTATTTTCAAAAATAACTCTTACAAAGGCCTACGATGAGCTCCGTAAAAAAGGGTTTAACGTCACACTAGACATTTGCAAGATGACATTGAAATAGGCAATTGATGCGTTGGCGAAAATAAAAATGTATGTGCACAGATCTATTATAGACAAAATGCCGCATACAAGTTCTTGCAGTGGACCAATAACCCGCTACGCGCTTTGTTAGCTGGTGAAAAATGGCGTTATGCGATTGATGAAAATGCATGGACGCATGATGAACCCTGAAATGGGAGGAATTAATAAATGGCAAAGTGGCCTAGAAATCAAAGTACAGGGCCGAATGGTGGTCTTTCAACAGGACCCGGTGGCGGTTTGTCAACAGGGCCAAGGGGAGGCGCCTCAACAGGACCGAATGGGGGGATGTCCACTGGGCCAAGGGGCGGTCTGTCGACTGGCCCTGGAGGCGGCCTTTCTACCGGCCCCGGAGGTGGTCTATCCAAAGGACCAGGAGGCGGTTTGTCGACAGGACCAGGAGGCGGCTTATCAACTGGACCCAGTGGAGGACTATCAACTGGACCGGGCGGCGGCATGTCAACGGGACCAACGCCATTCTACAGCAATATTCCACCTTGGCCAGTTTTCGTACGAGAACTTAGGGAACGTGGTCTTAACCAATACGCAGACTTAATTGAATCTTATTTGAAGACTGTGCACGGCGAAAACTGGGAGCAAAGATGTGGAGGATAGGCCTTACTCCTACCGTGTCTGAAATTGGCGGCATGTAGTCCGCGTGTTTTCGTAAAAGATAGTGCAAACGCGACACTCATCTTGGCCATAGCTCATCTCTACGATGTGCGGACCTTTGGAAATGCTATGTATCGCAAGTTCTACTGAGGTTTGGAATTCGCAGATATCCAAAGGAGATTGCTTTGCCGATGAAAGTGGCGGACCCCATGCCACAGTTACGACCATTGGTCATGTTTGGTAACGACAACGATTTCCAAACCAAATAGTGCAGCCGATAGAGCACACAATCAAGACTGGCTGATGCATTCTTGAGAATTGGTTCTCTAAAGGATAATTATCCTATTCCTGAATCTTGGCTGCCTGAAATATTCAATGATACCGAGACAATGTTACCGTGTCAATGCTTGCGGCACCTAAGCCCGTATTCAGAGCATCACGTTTTAACACGCGGACGTTTTTTAAATCAGCGGACTGTACTTTTTTTGACACCTGTTTGATAAAATCTGATAAAGCATCC
>Ga0210060_1000084_pt1 | contig 55983 bp, 55 predicted proteins | sample Joice_CattailNLB_FD_184871 | JGI IMG/M metagenome (GOLD analysis project Ga0210060, IMG submission 184871) | Wetland microbial communities from San Francisco Bay, California, USA, that impact long-term carbon sequestration - Joice_CattailNLB_D2... | ecosystem: Environmental > Aquatic > Marine >...
AAGCTCATCGAGGTGCTGAATTCGCTGCTGTCGGACGAATTGACCGCCATCAACCAGTACATGGTGCACTCGGAGATGTGCGCCAACTGGGGATACGAGAAGCTGCACAAGCATTTCGAAAAACGGGCCATCGAGGAGATGAAGCACGCCGAGAAGCTCATTGCAAGGATCCTGTTCCTGGAGGGGACGCCGACGGTCAGCAAACTCGGGAAGATGATGATCGGCGCGGACGTGCCCAAGCAGCTGGAAGGCGACCACGCGCTCGAATTTGGTGCCATCAAGGCCTACAACAGCGCCATCGTGCTCGCCGGCGAAGTGAGCGATTTCGCCACACGGGAGATCCTTGAGCATATTCTCCAGGACGAGGACGGACATATCGACGGGATCGAGGAGCTGCAGGACCAGATCGGGCACATGACGCTTCCCATATTTCTTACCACGCAGGTCGGATAGCGGCAGGAGAACCTGTCGGCAGAATATCCGAACGCCGTTCCGAACCAGGGGACAAGGCCCGGGATCGTTTTCCTCGGGCCGCCGTGTCCCGCGCTGCGATTTTTCCTCAAGGGATCCCTCCCGGGTCACCGGGGAAATGTGCCCTCTGCGGAAGCGAAGGCTTTTGATTCGAACTCCTATGATTACCCCGGTATGATTGCCCGGCTCACATTCCATATTCCCAATCGCAGGATTCAGGTAGGATTTATTTGTGGCTAAACAGGCAACCGAACTCAGGTACGCTGTCCGGTTTCGCGTGATCTTCAAGTATTTCGGACAGTTGTGCCTCGTGCTCGCCGTGTTGACGGTGGTTCCCCTGGTGGTGTCGCTGATCTTCGGTGAGAGGAATATCACCCTGCGATATGCCGTTGTGGTTTGCGGGCTCGCAGTCTTGGGGTCGGGCATGTCGCGCCTGCGGGCTCCTTCCGGTATGCAGGCCAATGAGGGCATGGTGGTGGTGGCTTTCATTTTCCTGCTCTCGCCATTTGCCATGTCCTACCCGATGATGAGTTCGGGGCTGGGTTTCCTGGATGCTCTCTTTGAAGCCATCTCCGGCGTGACGACCACGGGACTGAGCACGAAGGCGACGCTTGTTGGCGCGCCGGCGACGTTTCTTTTTTCCCGCGCCTGGATGCAGTGGTACGGAGGACTGGGCATCGTCGTGCTCTCTCTGGCGCTCGTATTGCAGCCGGGACTGGTGGGGAAAGGCCTGGCTCTCACAGAGACCGAAACCGACGATTTGGTAGGTAGCACGCGGGCACGCGCGCAGCGGATACTGATAGTCTACAGCGCGTTGACCGCCCTGGGCATCATCGGTTCCTTGCTGGTGGGAGTCGGGTTTTTCGATGCCGTGCTGTATACCTTTGCGGCGGTCTCGACCGGGGGTTTTGCCCCGCATGACGCAAGCCTCGGGGCCTTCGGTTGGCTCGCACAGGGGTGGATCACGCTGCTCTGCCTCGCCGGTGCGATCCCGCTGATGATCTATTACCGAATGGTACAGGAGAAGCGGCGCGTTGCAGTGGATATCCTGCAACTCCAGACCGTCGTCATCGCTTCCGTGGTCGCTTCGGTCGCGGTAGGCGCCTCCATGCGGTTTTTTGCCGGCATGGCCTGGCCCCAAGTGCTTCATCACGCGCCCTTGCTCGCCTTTTCCGCGCAGACCACCGCGGGATTCTCCTCGATACCTTGTTCGCAGCTCGATGCGGGTTCGAAGCTGGTCCTGATCTTCTCGATGCTCGTGGGCGGCGGCCTGGGGTCTACCGCGGGCGGATTCAAGCTGCTTCGGCTGTTGATGGCAGCGAGCGTGTTTCGGCTGATCCTCCTGCGGACCTGCCTGCCGAAACACGCCGTCATTGAGCCCCGTCTGGCAGGCCGTCGACTGCAGGAGGAAGAAACCCGCTCGGCCCTTCTGCTCATCCTGCTGTTCTTCGCCGTTGTCGCACTGTCCTGGCTGCCATTCGTGGCAATGGGATACAGTCCGCTCGACTCCTTGTTTGAGGTGGTTTCGGCGACGGGAACGGTAGGGCTTTCCGTGGGGTTGACGAGCGCAACGTTGCCCGCATCGCTCAAGGGGATATTGTGCGTTGACATGCTGATGGGAAGACTGGAAATCATCGCGTGGCTGGTTATGCTGTATCCCGGGACCTGGTTCGGCAGGAGAATGGAGGAAACATGAGAACTGTTTTTGTCGGAGCCGGAAATGTGAGCGTCGGAACGGCCAAGGCGCTCATCAAGAAAGGCCACGAAGTCGTCATCATCGAGACCGACAAGGCCAAGATCGATGAATTGTCCGAAGAGATGGACTGCAGCTTCCTGCAGGGCGATGGCAGCCAGCCGAACATCCTGCGCGAAGTCAATCCCGCGCAGACCGACATTCTCTACTGCCTTACCGACAGCGACCAGGCCAACGTCATCGCCAGTCTCGTCGGCCGTTCCCTCGGGTTCAAACGAATCGTAACGAGCATCCGCGATCCGCAGTTCGAGGGCATCTGCCATGAGCTGGGGCTTACGGATACGATCATCCCCTCCCGCACGATCAGCCGTTACCTGGAGGATATGGTCCGCGGCACGGAAAACGTCGAGCTTTCCACGGTCATCAAGGACGAGGCACGGTTTTTCACGTTCACCGTAAAGGAAGAAAACGCGGGTCCGGTCAAAGAGCTGGAGCTGCCCGACGAGGCCCGTGCCATCTGCTATTACCGGGAGGGTCGGTTCGCGCACGCCGACGAGGAAACGAAACTGCGAAAAGGCGATGATGTCGTGATTCTCACGCACAGCAAGAATATGCCCGTGTTGCAGGAGCGTTTGCAGCCGAAGCCGGCGCAGGAGGAGCCCGCGGATTCGGCCTCCAGGAAGAACAAGTAAATGGGGAGCAGTTTACGCCGCAAGAACAGGGGACCGGGATGGTCTATCCGGTGAGGCGCCGGAAGCGGTTGTCCTGCCGGGGTCGCATACCCCTCATGGGGGTAACTTGCGGCAGGACCTCGCCGAGGACGGGGAGTATGGAGAAAACACGGCTACCGGATCGGCGACGCACTTTGGGGGGGCTCGGTCATTTATCACCGACCAGTCGCCGGGTTTTTTTCAGGTACCGTACAACCGAATAAAAAATAGTGGCTGCTATAAATGACAGGGACGAGAACCAGATTACGGTCCCGCTTAATTCGTGCCCGTAACGTATGTACTGACTTTTGACGATCAGCAGGATCATGACGGTTATCCAGGCGTATGTCGTCCCATACTCTTTTACAAGGAGACGCCTCCAGTTGAACGTCATGCTTTTCAGTGTTGTCCCGATCCCGGACAGACCAGGGATAAGACTGTTGACCCTTCCGCAGTATTCCCTGTACTCCTCTCCGAACTTGCCGGAGAGGAAATTCTCCTCCGCCTTTATGATTGCCATGTATGCCAGAACGAAGAAGGGGATCCCGATGAAGTAGAACACGGCTGAATCTGCGACAACGCCGAGCCCTGAAACGATCAGAATATTCCCCAGGTACAACGGGTTTCTGCAATGGGCGAATATCCCGTTCGTTACCAGGGTATCGGCATATACTTTTTTGTCCCTGCCCCCGCGCACGATGTAGGCAAGCCCTATGGTCAATGCCCGTATGACCTGTCCGCTCAGGGCGATAATGAACCCTGTGACATAGATCCATGTTTCCGTTTGCCTGTTGCCCAGGAATGGTTCCGTGCCCAGTATCATGAGGAAAAAGAGAAGAGGGAAAACAAGATTCCTGTACTTGAAAAGAAAATTTCCGAGGCGGATCATCTTGCTACTTTACGGCAACCATTTTTGGACATTGGCGGATCCGATCGGAAGTTTTTTTTCGCTCGCGAAACGCCGCATCCGGCAGCATTTCTCCATCAGTATACGCTCGATGGGATGGTGTGCAATCCGAATTCCACGCGCACGCCGAAGGTCGGGGCGGAAGAAGGGGAGGGGAGACGTCCGGTCCCCGATCGCCTTGCTGCGGTCCGCAAGGTCCTGGAAACGGGGCCATCTTCGCCGACGGGAAGCAGGCCGGGTTCCCGTCGGGTCATCCGGTGCGAACCTGTTTCCTCCAGGGACCCCCGGGCCGGCCCTATCGATATTGAATCTTTTTGATCCCTTCGAACTGCTCGATCGCCCTGGTCAACTCTCTGCCGATGTTATCCTGCCGCTGCTTCAGCACCATCTTGAGAAAGATTTCATTTTTTTCCAGATCCACCTGGGAGCTGATCTCCGAAATCCTCAGCCCCCGCTCATCGACCAACTGCCGGAGATCGTCGTACAGGGAATCGCGCCGCCTGGCGGTAACGGCCAAAAAGAGGTAACGGTCTTTTTGTATGGTCATATCAAACCGTTTCAGAAAAAGCAGACCCACAAGGACGGTAATGGTCGAGAGGGTTCCAAGAGAGAAAAATCCCATGCCGAAGGCCATTCCGAGCCCGGCAACCACCCAGAGGGTTGCCGCTGTCGTCAGCCCCCTCACGGTGGCCCCCTCCTTGAGTATCACTCCCGCGCCAAGAAAACCGATACCGGTCACAATCTGCGCCGCCGTACGGGAAGGATCAAGGCGCAAGAGGGACTGCGCATTGTATGCACCGTATTTGAGGAAAAACGTCTCGGAGATGATCATCACCGTACAAGCGCCGACCGAAACGAGCAGGTTCGTGCGCAACCCCGCGGGACGCCCCCGTTTCTCCCGTTCCAAGCCGACGAGCCCACCCGCCAGGGCAGAAAGAAACAGTTTCAGCAGGATCGCCAGTTCATAACTTCCGAACAGCTTGGGGTCGAAAAACATGTCTCACCTCTCGGGCAGGAAGGAAATCCACGGAATCCCCGGCCAGGAACGGTCATCGACATTTCCTGGTCTGTATTATCTCCGAATGTTGATCGCAAGTCCCGAATTTCGAGCGGGCAGGCCGAAAACCGGAAGGTTCACGGGCAGGCTGCGTGCCGAGGTGGATGCGGTGACGAAAACGCGATATCCTGTCTTCTCTCCTTGCCAACCGTATCCGCAAGGGAGAAAAAATCGACGCTCCGTCATCGGGATGTGGGGGAAGACGATGGAAAGCCCTGGCACGGTGATTTCCTGGATGGTCGAGTCGATCACCAACCTGTCTGCATACCTGTTCGATCCGAAATACGAGGGGCTGCTCTTTGTCCTGTTTGTCCTGGTGGTTTTGTACTCGATCATTTCATCCATCAACCGCCTGAAGAGAAAAATCGAATCCTTCTCCTCGGAGTTGTCGGCAATCCGGTCGATCCTCAAGAAAATCGAACGGTCCCTTGACAGACCCGAGGGGGACCGCTCCCCAGTCGCAAAGGAGGACAAAGCCATCCGGGACCTTCTTTTCCGATTGGACAATGACCAGCCGGGAAAGAATCGTTGATGGGATCCGCTCATCCCCGGGAGCGCTCTGCCTCCGCGGGGACGTTCAACGTGAAGCCGTCTCTCCGGTGAAAGTCCGGCCGGGGGCCGGGATGGACGCACGCCCAGTGGCTTGTATTGCCCGTAACGGTCTTGATGACGGCGCAGACTGCGGCCTCGATCGCTTTCCCCACCGGGAGGATCTTTCCGATGTCAAGCTCCAGAGAAAGACCGATTGTCCCGGGTTCCGCCAGGACACGGAAGGGGAGTGACCCAAAGGCCGGCTCCTCCCGCATCCCCTTCCGGTACGACGTGAAGCGATAAACATTCCAGTTTCCGGCAGGCGAGAGGTTGAATTCCCAATAGCCTACCGAACCCTTTTCCGCGAGAAACAACTCCAGGCAGGTTTCCTTCCAGAGCCGGTATCGTCTTCCCGGCGAACCGGTCGGCGAGGGAATCGCGACCCCCGAAAGGTCCCCCAGGAGGGCGAAGCCGAGGGACAACGTGTTTCCGCGCCGCCCGATCGTCCCCGGGATCTTGAGATCAGGTCGTTTTTCCTCTCCGGGAAACGGCTTCAGGGTATATCTCTGGGGATCCATCCGTTGTCCCGGTGTCGCGGGGAAGGGAGGCAGCGCCCGTTTATGGGTCGTACCGAAGATGCCGGGCCCGCCGCTTTGCGAACGCCCGCTCCTCGCGCACCCACACCGTCGCCAGGTCGCGCCACGCCTGCCCTCGCTCGATCGCCTCCCGCTCCCGGGCCGAGCCGCACAGAAGATCGATGGCGGAAGGGTGCTTCACGAACTCGTAGGGCTCGGTCCGCCATCGGAAACGCGCGGGATCCTGGGCGCGGGCTGCAGCGATGCACGCGATGCCGGTGCGAAAGGGACGAAACGTCTCCCGGTCGACGACGACTTCGACGCCGTGGCAGCGCGCCCCGGCGTGCTTGTCCCAGGTCGGCACGAAGCTTACCGGCCGGAACCGGGCTCCCGGCAGCCGTTCGCCCGCAAGTGATTGAGCCAACCGGTCGCGGTCCAGCCATGGCGCCCCGAACAGTTCGAACGGCCGCGTGGTGCCGCGCCCCTCGCTCAGGTTCGTGCCCTCGAGAAGGCACATCCCGGGATAGACGAGCGCCGTTTCCGGCGTCGGCATGTTGGGCGAGGGAAAGACCCACGGCAGCCCGGTGTCGCGCTGGTGCATTCCCCGGCGCCAGCCGCGACAGGGAATCACCGTGAGCGCAAGGTCCAGTCCGCGCTCCTCCCGGTACAGCCCCGCCAGCTCGCCGACGGTCAGGCCATGCCGGATTGCCACGTCGTGCACGCCGCAGAAGCTCTCGAAGCCGGGTCGGAGTGCCGGTCCCTCCACGGCGAGCCCGCCGATAGGGTTCGGCCGGTCAAGGACGAAGAAGGCGATCCTCGCGCGGGCTGCGGCCTCCATGCAGAAGAGCATGGTGGACTGGAAGGTGTAGTAGCGTGCCCCGACGTCCTGGATGTCGAAGACCAGAGCGTCGAGATCGCGCAATACCGCAGGATCGGGACGAAGCGATCCGGCATTCTTTCCGTAGAGCGAGTGGACCGGAACCCTCGTCCGTCCGTCGTTTTCGCCCTCCACGGGGGCCATATACTGGGTGTCGCCGCGGACGCCGTGTTCCGGACCGAAAAGAGCCTTGAGCCGAACGCCCCGCGCATCATGCAGCAGGTCCGCGGCATGACGCAGCCGCCGGTCCACCGCAGTGGGGTTGCAGATCAGGCCGACCGCAAGCCCCCGCAGGGGGGCGAAGCATTTCTCGACGAGCACGTCGAGGCCTGACGCGACCCTACTACTCATTCCCATAATGAAAGGACGATACCATATCCCGCGCGGTTTGTTCTGCGGCGTCGGCAGGGTAGTAGGCAGGGTGTCGGGCGGCTCGACGCCGGCTTCGAAGGAGATCACGGACCAGGAGAAATAGTCAGCACTTACACGAACGTCGGCTCGAGAAGGACCTCTGTGTGGATGGAGTTCGAGACGAGGCAGTTTTTCTCTGCCTTGTGGAGGATCTCTTCGGCCTGTTGACGGTCCGCTCCGGGACGCAGCGTGACCCGGGGACGGACGACGATCTTCGTGAACAGGAACCGGCCGTCCACGAACTCGAGCAACCCCTCCGCCTCGCTCTCGTATCCTTCGAAGGCCAGGCCCGCACGTCCGGCGAAGGCCAGAAAAGTCGTCATGATGCAGCTGTTCACGGAGGCGACGAAGAGGTCCTCGGGCGACCAGATCCCCTCGTGCCCCTTGAACTCGGGCGGGGTCGCCACTTCCACGGCGGGCTTGCCGGAGACGTCCATCATCCCCTTTTTCTCTCCCGTCCACCGGACGGATGTCGTGTACCGGAAGCTCTTGGGGCGAATCGACATCTGTCGCTCCTTTCCCGGTCAGTATACGAGACGCACCCGGATCGTGTTGGGGATCGCCTCGAGGTCCGAAAGAATTCCCGCGTTGCACGGGCCGTCCACGTCGATGATCGCGTAACCGACGGCCCCCCGGGTCTGCAGGTGCTGTCCGGCGATGTTGACATGTCGTTGCGCGAACACGTCGTTGATGCGGGCGAGCATCCCGGGGATATTTTCGTGGATGTGCGCGAACCGGTGGAGATAGGTCCTGCCCAGCGGCTGGTAGACCGGGAAGTTGACGCTCGTGACGGTGGAGCCGGAGGCGAAGTACGCCGTTATCCGCTCCGCGACGAAGGTGCCGATCCCCGCCTGGGCTTCTTCCGTCGAGCCCCCGACGTGCGGTGTCAGGATCACGTTCTGCAACCCCTGCAGAGAGGAAGAAAAGGGTATCTTGTTGCTTTCCGGTTCCTCCGGGAAGACGTCGACGGCGGCCCCCCGGATTCTGCCTTTTCGGACCTGACGCGCGAGCGCCTCCACGTCCGCGACGAATCCCCGGCTCAGGTTCAGGAAGATGACTCCCTTCTTCATCGCGGCGAATTCCTTCTGCCCGATGAGGTTCCGGTTGGACTCCCGCCCGTCGACGTGCACCGTGATGATGTCGGAGCGGCGCAGGAGTTCCTTGAGGGGGACCTTCCGGGTGTTCCCCAGGGAGAGTTTTTCCTCGATGTCGTGGTACACGACCTCCATCCCGAGGGATTCGGCGAGGATGGACAGCTGGGAGCCGATATTCCCGTATCCGATGATTCCCAGGCGTTTCCCCCGGATCTCGTGGAACCCCTCGGAGGACTTCTTCCATACGCCGCTGTGGAGCCTGCTGCTGTTTTCGAACACTCCCCGAAGAAGCATGATCATTTCGCCCAGGGCCATCTCGACGACGCTGCGCGTATTGCTGTAGGGGGCGTTGAAGACCGCGATCCCTTGCGCGCTGCAGGCGGAAATATCGATCTGCTCGGTGCCGATGCAGAAGGCGCCGATTGCCGACAGATTCGGTGCCCGCTGAAGAATCTCGGGTCCGACCCGGGTCTTCGACCGGATCCCTAGGACGTCCACGTTCTCCATCATCCGGGCAAGAATTTTTTTCCCGGGGCTGTGGGGAATCACCTCCACCTTGAACCCCGCCGCTTTGAAAACCCGGACTGCCCCGGGGTGGACGTTCTCCAGGAAGAGCGCCTTCATGCGGATCACTATACCATCCGTCGCCGCCGATGAAACCCCGGTCTTCGCTGCTTGCCATCCGTACGCCGGCCCGCAATAATGGGAGTGCTCCGTCAGGGATGCTCCCCGACTAAACCTCCGCGGCTTCGCGGCGCGATGGCAGTCTGTTTTAAGGCCGGACCGTCCCTGTGACGGGATGCGAACCGCTCCAGACCTTCGGACAGGAGGACATCGTGAAAGCGCAAATGCCTGCCATCGGCAAGGTATCTTCCGAAATATTCGATGAAATCATCCTTCCCCATCTGGGACGGAAACGCACGGAAATTTTGGTGGGGCCCCAGCATGGAGTGGATGTGGGGGTTGTCGACCTGGGGAACGGCAAGGTGATGGTGACCACTACCGATCCGATTTTCGTGGTGCCTCCTTACGGATGGGAACGTTCCGGCTGGTTTGCGGTCCATATCCTGGCTTCCGACGCGGCCACGTCGGGAATCCGGCCGACCTATATCACCATGGACCTGAATCTTCCCCTGTCGATGACCCGGGAGGACTTTGAAGCGTTATGGACGGTAATGCACCGGGAGTGCGACAGAATCGGCATGGCCATCATCACCGGGCACACCGGCCGCTATGAAGGGTGTGAATATCCCATGATCGGCGGGGCTACCGTGATCGGTATCGGTCCGAAAGACCGGTATGTGACCCCGAATATGGCAAAGGCGGGAGATTCCATTATCATCACCAAAGGGGCGGCCATCGAGGCCGCCGGGTTGTTCGCCGTCACCTTTCCCCACCGGGTGGCGGAACGATACGGGGAAGAGGCGGCACGGGAAGCCGAGGAGATTTTCTGGCAGATGTCCGTCGTGGAGGATGCGCTCACCGCGGTGGAAGCAGGGGTGCGGGAAGACGGAGTCACCACCATGCACGATGCGACCGAGTGCGGGGTATGGGGCGGCCTGTTCGAGGTCGCCCAGGCCTCGGGAGTCGGGATGACCGTCGACAAGGAGAAGATCATCGTGCAGGACGCGGTCCGGAAAGTGTGCGACCTGTTCGGCATCGACCCCTTTTCCTCGATCAGCGAAGGAACCCTGATTCTCACCTGCCGGGCGCACAAGGCGCAGGAAGTGGTCCGGCGCCTGGGTGACAAGGGGATCCCTGCCACCATGGTGGGGGAAATCGTGGACCGGCAGCGGGGGATGCGGGTTTTCGAAAAGGGAATTTCCCGCGAGTTGGTCCATCCCCGGGTGGATCCGTTCTGGGGGGCTTTCGGAAAGGCCGCGTCCCAGGGGAGGTGACATCGATGTCGAATCGTTCCTTTTACCAGGAAATGCGGCATGCGTCCGATCCCCTCTGGCAGGCGATTTTGGCGCATCCGTTCGTGACGGGGATCGGAGACGGCACCCTGTCCCGGGACCGGTTCGAGTTCTTCCTGAAGCAGGATTACGTGTACCTGATCGATTTCAGCCGGGTCTTCGCCCTGGCGAGCGCAAAAGCCTGGCATCTTCAGGATATGGGAACCTTTGCCACTTTGCTTTCCACCACCCTGAACGTGGAAATGGATCTCCATCGGAAAACGTGCGCCGCATTCGGGATTCCGGCGCAGGACCTGGAAAAGACCCGCAAGGGCATGATCACCTCCGCCTATACCAATTTGATGGTGCGGACCTGCTATGAGGGGAGCCTGTCGGACATCCTGGCGGTGTTGACGCCCTGTGCCTGCGGGTACGTCGAGATCGGCAAGAAGCTGGAATCCCGGGGCCTCCCGGACAATCCGTTCTACCGGGACTGGGTCGAGACCTATTCCTCCCGGGAGTTTTGCGATCTTGCCGACTGGCTTGTCGGAAAAGTGAACGAGTACGCCGGGGACGCTTCTGCGCAGCGCAAGGAGTACTGGTACCGGCTCTACGAAACGAGCACCCGCTTCGAATACCTGTTTTTCGACATGAGCTGGAAGAAAAAAGAATGGCCGGCCGCGATCACGTATTCTTCCGGGGGATTCCCCATTGATTGACAGGATCTCCCCCGGCCGCTGGCGCCTCTATGTCATCACGGACGAGTCGGTAAGCCGGGGCCGGTCGCATATCGAGATCGCGGAGGCCGCGATCCGGGGCGGAGCCGATGTCATACAGCTGCGGGACAAGACCGCCTCCGGGGGAACGCTTTACCGGGTCGCGCTTGCGCTTCGAATGCTCACCCGGGAAGCGAAGATCCCGCTTATCGTCAACGACCGTCTCGATATCGCTCTGGCTGCCGACGCCGACGGGGTCCACCTCGGTCAGAAGGATCTGCCTGCGTCCGTAGCGCGCCACATCCTGGGACCCGGCAGGATCCTGGGGGTTTCGGCGGAGACGCTGGAGGAAGCCCTCCTGGCGGAGAAGGATGGGGCGGATTACCTGGGGGTGGGCCCGGTGTTCGAGGCCCGGAAAACCAAGGCGGATGCCGGGGAGCCTCTCGGCCTGGAACGGATTGCACGTGTCCGGAAGCATTGCCGTCTCCCCATTGTCGCGATCGGAGGGATCGACGCGCAAAACGCGCGGCAGGTGCGGGAGGCGGGGGCGGATTCCGCAGCGGTGATATCCGCGATCGTCGGGGCGGACGATATCGCCCGGGCGGCAGAGCAGATGAAATCCCTGCTCCGGTTACCGGGGGAAGTCCCGTGAGAAAAAGGCGGAAAAGCGTGGGGGAGATCGGGGAATTTTCCCTGATCGACAGGATCGGGAAAATCCTGCCCGCCACCAGAGCCAAGGATCTGCTGATCGGCATCGGAGACGATACCGCGGTGATCCGGATGGACAAGCGGCGGGCGCTGCTGGTGACCTGCGACATCCAGGTGGAGGGCCGCCATTTCCGGTTCGATCGCATCACTCCGTATCAGCTGGGTCGCCGTGCCATGGCGGTGAACGTAAGCGATATCGCCTCCATGGGGGGAAAGCCCACCTTTGCCCTCGTCTCGCTGGGACTCCCGGGCGACTTTTCCGTCGCAAGTTACGACCGGCTGTTCGAGGGGATGCGGGACGAGCTGCGACGCCACGGGGCCCGGATCGTGGGGGGGAACCTGGCCCGGACCGAAGATGTGCTGATCGTGGACATCACCCTGATGGGGGAAAACGATCTGTCACGGGTGATGACCCGCGGCGGCGCCCGGGTGGGCGACCGCGTTTTTGTCACCGGGAGACTGGGAGCGTCCGGCGCGGGGTTCCAGGCACTGAAGGCGTTCGGGAAAAAGGTTCCCGCAAGGTACCGCCACCTGGTTGCCTGCCACCTTGTTCCCACGCCCCGGGTTACGCTGGGGCGGCGGATCTCGCGCGCCGGCGTAGCCACCGCAATGATCGACCTGAGCGACGGGTTGGCCGGCGACCTGTTCCACATCTGTACCCGGAGCAGGGTGGGAGCGGAGATCTATCCGGACCGTCTGCCGCTTCCGGAACGGATCGGGGAGATCGCGGCAAGGTCCGGCAAATCGGTGATCGACCTTGCCCTGCACAGCGGGGAGGATTACGAATTGCTCTTTACCGCGCCGCCCGGCGTCCCTGCGCGAAAGATTCGATCCCTCTCCCGCGATTCGGGGATACCGATCACCGAAATCGGAAAGATCGTGGGGCGGAAAGAAGGATACTGCCTGGTCGATTCCCAAGGGATCAGAACCCCCTTGACTCCGGCCGGCTGGGATCATTTCCGGACACCGGGGAGATCGCGAAAGGAAACGAAACGATGAAAAAGGCGCTCACCATCGCCGGCTCCGACAGCGGCGGAGGAGCAGGCATTCAGGCGGACCTGAAAACGTTTACGGCATTCGGGGTTTACGGGATGTCCGCCGTCGCCGCCCTGACCGCCCAGAACACGGTGGGAGTGCAGGGGATATTCGACATTTCTCCCGACTTCGTCCGGGAGCAGATCCAAAGCGTCATGACCGATATCGGTACCGATGCCGCCAAGACCGGGATGCTCTCCAACGCGGCCGTCGTCAGGACCGTGGCGGATGCCGTCCGTACTTTCCACATCCCCAACCTGGTCGTCGACCCGGTGATGATCGCCAAGAGCGGCGATTCCCTGCTGGCGGGGGACGCCCGCCGGGCGATCCGGGAGGAACTGCTGCCGCTGGCCACGGTCATTACCCCCAACATTTTCGAGGCCGAGGCGCTTCTTGCATGTAAAATCGGGGATCTGGACGCCATGCGGGACGCCGCGCGGGAGCTCCAGAAAATCGGGTGCCCGTGGGTGGTCTTGAAGGGCGGGTGCCTGGATATCGAATCGCAGGCGATCGACGTCCTTTACGACGGGAAAGAATTCGTCCTCCTGAAATCGCCCCGCTTCGATAGCCGAAATACCCACGGCACCGGCTGCACCTTCGCTTCCGCCATCGCCGCCGGACTGGCGAAGGGCCTCCCGCCGCCCGAAGCCGTCAGGCGGGCGAAGGACTACATTACCGAGGCCATCCGGAGCGCAATCCCGATCGGGAGCGGACACGGTCCCCCCAATCACCTGACCGGCGTCCACAGTGATTGGGCGTAAAGCGATCCGGTTTTCCACGGGAAGGGATCTACTGCCGCCCATCCCGCGGGCGTTCGTTCGTACCGGTTGTCCTTTCTGCGGCGCCTCGGCCGGGACCGGCAAAGGAGGGAAGGCATGACGAAGCGTCGGAACGGGCCGCTGTGCAGGGAGGTGAGGAATCTCCTCTCCGGGTCGGAGCGGCGTGCGAAAGAGAACCTCGACTGGCTGGTGGCCAACATGCCCCCGATCTTCTTCGACAGCATGCGCCCGGAGCCTGGGGCCGTAACCACGCTGTGCCGGGAGCTCGAATCCCTGAGGGACAACCGGTATCTCGTTCTCGCGGAACGGGAAAAGGCTCTCATCGTGGCCCGCCTCGACGTCCCCGGATCCCTCTACGAGACGATCCGCCACATCACGGAACGGGAGATCTCCTACTCGGAGATGTCCCACTCCTATGCCCCCCTCCCGGGAACCGGCAACTACCTGGAGGTGCAGCGATACGAGCTGGACCGGAAGGAGGAGCGGGAAATCACGGCGTACGAGGGCCCCCCCTTGCCGGAAGCGATCCGGCGGCGGGTTCTCGCGGCGCTCCGGAGAGAGTATCCGGAGATCCACCCAAAGGCCCAGGGATGGCTTCTGGAGATCCTGTGGAAGAACAATCCGTCCTATCTCCGCTTCTCCCCTCCGGAGCGGGTAGCCCGGATCGTCTGGCTTTTCCACGAGGGAAGGGGCAACGAGGGGGTATTCCTCGGCCTGCAGGACGCCGGGGAATCGGCGGAATGGCGGGAGAGCCGGATCCTCCTTGCCGTGTCGAACCCGCCCCAGCGGGGATTTCTCGCTCAGATCATGGAGGTTTTCAACCGGCTCGACCTGGGCGTGCGCCGGGCCTATACCCACGCCATCAGCTCGGGCATCCAGCCGTGGTTCCTGGGGACGTTCTACGTGAGGCAGCGTAGCGAGAAAGTTCTCACGCCGGAGAAGAAGCGGTTCCTCAAGCTCCGGGCGGAGCTGTTCAACACTCTGGTCCTCTCGAACGCCGCTCCCACGTACAAGGAGTTCGTCGTCCCCCGGAGGATGACGGGTAACGAGGCGTCCCTGGTGAACGCCTTCATCGCCTTCAGCCACGCCAGCCTGGCCCACGTCGATCCGGATCGGTACGACTACGACGAGGTTCACCGGGCCTTCTCTTCCGACCTGGATATGGCGCTGCGACTGGTCCGCCTCTTCGAGATCCGCTTCTCCCCGGAGATGGAGGGGAGGGAAGAAGCGTACCGCACGGCCCTTGCCGAGGCGGATACGGAGATCGAGGAGTACAACACGGGGCACCGGTTCCTGGACGAATTCCGGCGGACGGTCTTCCGGGCCGCTCTGGCCATGATCCGGCACACGCTCAAGACGAACGCCTTCGTGGCGGAAAAGCACGCCCTCGCCTTCCGGCTCGATCCGCGGTATCTGGACGATCTCGGCGAGATGTTCACCTCGGGCCTCCCGCCGGAGCGCCCCTTCCGCGTGACCTTCTTTTTCACGCGCAACGCCCTGGGGTTCCACGTCGGTTTCTCCGACATTGCCCGGGGGGGGTGGCGGACCGTCATCGCCCGGACGTGGGACGACGTCGTCACCGCCGCGAACACCCTGTTCCGGGAGGTCTACGTCCTGGCCCACACGCAGCACATCAAGAACAAGGACATCTACGAGGGGGGCTCGAAGATGGTGACCCTCCTCTACGCCCCGGCGACCCCGACCCGGGCGCTCCTGGACCAGCGCCTATACCAGGTGCAGCTTGCCTTCGCTAACGCCTTCCTGGATCTCATCGTGACCGAGGGCGGGAGGGCAAAAGATCCACGCGTCGTCGACTACTACGGGGAGGACGAGCCGATCGAGCTGGGGCCGGACGAGAACATGCACGACGCGATGATCGAGACGATCGCGGAGCTCGCCATGCGGAGAGGGTACATCCTCGGGAACGGGATCATGTCGAGCAAGAGAGTGGGGATCAACCACAAGGAGTACGGGGTGACCTCCACGGGGGTGGTGACGTTCGCAGAGGTGGCCATGCGGGAGGCGGGCGTCGACATCCGGAGGGACCCGTTCTCGGTGAAGTTCACCGGCGGACCGAACGGGGACGTGGCGGGCAATGCCATGCGAATCCTGTTTGCCCGGTGCCCGGAGATCCGGATTCGCCTCATCCTCGACGGGACGGGAGCCCTCGTCGATCCGGCGGGGGCGGACCGGAAGGAACTCGGCAGGATCATGTTGAAGGAGGACATCGACCGGTTCGATCCGTACTGCCTGTCCCCGAGCGGGTTTCTTCTCTACCGGAACGTCCGGAAGACGGAAGGGCTCAAGGAGCTCTACCGAAGGATCGACCGGACGGCGGAGGGCGTGAATGAGTCGTGGCTCACCGTGGACGACTTCTACCGGGAGTTCGAAGGTCTGATCTATACCGTCCCGGCGGATCTCTTCATCCCCGCGGGAGGCAGGCCGGAGACGGTGGACGGCAGCAACTGGCGCCGGTTCTTCCCGGAGGAAGGCGATCCCACCGTGCGCCTGATCGTGGAGGGGGCGAACTCGTTCCTGACCCCCGAGGCGCGCCTTGCGCTCCAGGACAAGGGTGTCGTGATTCTGCGGGACGCCTCGGCGAACAAGTGCGGGGTCATCTCCTCCTCCTACGAGATCATCGCGAACCTCCTCCTGTCGGAAAAGGAATTCTTCGTCCACAAGGAAGAGTACGTGGCGGGGGTGCTTTCGATCCTGGAGAAGCGGGCATCGGATGAGGCGGAGCTGATTTTCCGCCGGTACCGCGAGGCGGGGGGGAAGATGCAGTACACGGAGATCTCCGGGGCATTGAGCCGGGAGATCAACGACTGGTACGCGAAGATCTTCGCCCATTTCCAGGCGAGGCCGGACCTGACTCTCAAGGAACCGTTCCGGAGAGCGTTGCTGGCCCATCTGCCGTCCCTGATCCGGAAGACCTCGAGGTTCCGCGTCCGTGTTCGCAACCTCCTGCCGAAGTACCGGGCGGCGATCCTGGCGGCGGAGATTGCCTCCACGATCGTCTACCGGGACGGGTTCACCGCGGATTTCGGGCAGGATCTGAAGGCCTACGTGTCCCGGACGTTCGGGAGGCGCGGGAATGATGAGGTTGGCTCCTTCTGACCAGAGTCCACGGCAAATGGTAAGGTATCTGCCTGTCCATGGCATCGAGGCAGGTAATCATCCCCGTCAGGGAAGGAGGCATCATGGAGATTTCGGAATTCACCGAAGTGCTGCTGGAAGCCAAGGAGGACAAGGGTCTTTCTTTCGCTGCCCTTGGCAAACTCGTCGGTCGCAGTGAAATGTGGGCGGCGGCCCTGCTCTACGGCCAGGCCCAGGCCACGGCGGAGGAAGCCGGGAAAATCGTCTCCAAACTCGGATTGGAGGAAGAGAAAGAGGCGTTTCATTATTTTTTGACTTCTTTCCCGAACAAGGGGCTGGGGCCGGTCGTTCCTACCGACCCTCTCATTTACCGTCTCTATGAGATCATGCAGGTTTACGGTCATCCTTTCAAAGCGATCGTGCACGAGAAATTCGGCGACGGCATCATGAGCGCCATCGATTTCACGATGGATGTGGTAAAGGAGAAAGACCCCAAGGGAGACCGGGTGAAGGTCATCATGTCCGGGAAGTATCTTCCCTACAAGATCTGGTAGCCCGGAATCCTGTCCCTCCTTCGTACCGCCCGGAAAGGGAAGGGATTGCCGCAAGGCGATCCCTTTTCTGTTCCGGCAGGGATCCCACCTCGCCCGTTCCATTCGGCGTCATATCACCGGTATGGCAATATTTGGCCAAACTGCTAAAATTTGTGTGTCCCCTTGACGTGAAAATCAGCACCCGCCAGCTACCTCGAATAGTGCATTTATTCATAGATAACAAATGGTTACAAAATGAAGGCGTCACTCCTGCTTATTGGCACGCTACTTGATGCTTACGTTGTCAAGAAAAATGACGTCGAGGATAGGGGGATTCATCCCGGTGGGCCATGGGAAAGGCAGGAAGGGGGTGGCGTCATGGAAAAGGAAAGATTAAGAGACCGTGTATGCGGGGCGGTGAAGCCCATCTGCACCTGTTTCTCGTTTGCCGCCAGGCAGGCCAGAGAGGCGGAGATCGACGTCCCTTCGAAGAGGCGTTTCCGTCAGGGGGCATTATCCGGGGAAGCATCTTCGGCTATCCCGCAGGATACGGGTGCCGTCCTGCATGAAGTGACGGCGCGCACGGGGATCGGGGTGCGGGCATTTCTGGACTGCCTGGACGATGCAAGAAAACGGGCAGAGGAGAGAAGAACCGATGCCTTCTCACGGATGTCCTACCGGAAATTGCCGGATTGAGGCAGACCCGCGGACCACGGGAATGACGCTTAACCCGTGCAGCACATGAACGACGGGGGGTCGTTCCGACCCCCCTAACTCTTGGTGATTCCCCGTTTTTTCATCCGCGCCGTGAAGGTGGACCTCTTGACCCCTGCCCGGCGGGCCGCCGCCGCGATATTCCATTTCGTCCCGTCCAGAAGCGAGAGAATGTAGTCCCGTTCCAGTACCTCCCAGGAGTATGACGAGAGCAGAGCGGCATGGGTATTCTCCCCGAGGCCGGTGGAAGCCGTGCCCGGGCGGGACTCCGGAACATCGGACCGGCGCTGGTCGAACAGCGTGGGGAGGTCGGAGAGAGAGATGGTGTTTCCCCGGGCCACGGTGAGAAGGAACTTCACCATGTTTTCCATCTCGCGAATATTGCCGGGCCAGTGATATCCAATCAGCTTTTCCATCGCCTCGGGTGCGATCCTCGGGGATTGCCTCTCGGATACCCTGGTGAACTGCTGCAGAAAATGGTTGATAAGCAAAGGGATATCGTTTTTTCTGTCCCGAAGTGGCGGCATCACCAGGGGCAGGACGTTGAGGCGGAAATACAGGTCCTCCCGGAAATAACCTCTCTCGATGCTACTGGTCAGGTTCCTGTTCGTGGCCGCGATGATGCGCATGTCCACCTTGTGGGACTCGGCGCTCCCCAGCGGTTTGACCTCGTTGCTCTGCAGGACGGTGAGAATCTTGGCCTGCAGGCCAAGCGGCATGTCCCCGATCTCGTCAAGGAAGACGGTGCCCCCGCGGACTGCCCGGAACAGCCCTACCTTGTCCTTCGTCGCTCCGGTGAACGCCCCTCTCATGTATCCGAACAGTTCGCTCTCTAGAAGGGTGTCGGGAATGGCGCTGCAGTTCTGGGTCATGAAGGGCTTGTCCCTCCGGGAGCTGTTCCGATGGATCTCCCGGGCGATAAGCTCCTTGCCGGTCCCGCTCTCCCCCGTGATCAGGACCGGGAAATCTTCATCGGCATAGGCATCGGCGGTCCGCAGGACCGAAAGCAACGCTTCGCTCCGCCCGATGATGAGCGGCGGGGACCGGACTTCGTTCAGTATCCTCCTCAGTTCGATGTTCTGTTTCTGCTGGTCTTTCAGGGCCAGGGAGGCGCTCAGGGCGATCCCCCCGGTGGTCACCAATCCTTCCAGCAGACCCAGGTAGTCGGCATCCAGGTTCAGCCGGCTTCCTCCCGCGCTCGTGTCGATGATCTGCACGGCCCCGTAGACGGTACCTTCCTTCAATTTCAGGGGAATACAGAGGATCAGGGTGCTCTTGACGTCCAGGGAGTGCTCGATCTCCTTGAAGTGGCGGGGGTCCTTCCCCGCTTCGGCGATGATCGTCTTTCCCGTCTTGAACACGGAATCCACGATGCTCCGGTGCCCGGCGTTGATGGCCATCCCCTTGACCTTGTCGCTTTCGGGACCGGCCGCCTCCGTGCAGATGTACCTGTCCCCCCTCCGGATCCACACGGACCCCCTCTCCACGTTCTGGATCTGCATCAGGGTTTCCAGGAACTGAATCTGGAATTTGTCGGGATCCAGCTTATCGAACAGGGACTTGATGAATCGGAGTGGTAACTTCTCATGCATGGGACGGCTCCATTTTTTTTCTACCTCTCTTACCGGGAGAGCGTCAAGCGGACGTTTCCGGCGAGGGTGACCCGTATCATTTTTCCGCCCTGACGACGACAAAGCACCCGTCGCCGTGCTCTTCCCGGACCGGATCCGTCTTATCCATTCCGCCCGGATCCCCCGGTGGTCCTACTCCGCCCCTCCCTTGCCCGGCCAGGGACACGCGTTTGATACCGTGATCACCATGACCGCGTGACCCTTGGCCGCGGCCCCGCGGAAAGCGTCGAAAAGGGCAGGGAAGACCTTCTCGTCATCGCCCCACACCAGGGTGCTCATCGCCCCGGTCTGTCTTTCGATCCCGTGTCGCGCAAACGTCTTCGTTACGGCGTCGATGGAGGGTGAGAGATCATCCTGTCCCAACGGGTAGAGGCTTACCTGCGCGGAAATTCCATACATGTCGCTTGCCCTCCTTGTGGTAGGCGTCTCCCTGCCGTCCATTCGACGGGCACGGATGACCCCGGGAACCTAGTGATGTCCCCCGTGCTTTTCCAGAAGGCGGAGGATGTTCTCGTAGCCCCGGTGGTCCGCGTTCTGCAGTGGCGTAACGCCGAATGTATCCCTCGCGTTCACGTCGGCCCCCTTCGCGATGAACAGCCTGGCAAGGTCCTCGTACCCCTTCAGGGCGGCCAGGTGCAGCGGCGTGATTCCGTAGTTGTTCTTCGCGTTGACGTTTGCCCCTTTCGTCACGAGCAGTATCGCGACCGGCTTGTGGCCCATGTAGACCGCCTTGTGCAGCGGCGTGTTTCCGCTCTGGTCCTTCACGTTCAGGTCGACACCGCGCGCGAGGAGCTGTTTCATCACGGCCTCGTTTCCCGTATCGGCCGCGTACAGCAAAGGCGTCTGCCCGAATCGGTCTTTCGCCTCCACATCGGCGCCGTTTGCGATCAGGAGTTTCACTACCTCTTCCCGGTTCTTTTCAACGGCCTTGTGCAGCGGTGTTCCGTCATTGGTGTCCTTCGCGTTCACGTCGGCGCCGCTTTCAATCAGAAGATTCGCGATGGCCCCGTTTCCCGACTCGGCTGCCCAGTGCAGCGGCGTCCTGCCGAGGGTATCCTTCGCGTTCACGTCGGCGCCCTCGGCGATGAGCTCCACCGCCAGCAACCAGTTTCCGTCCATGGCTGCCAGATGAAGAGGCTCGGCGGATACGGGAGATGCGGCAATCGCGATCGTGGATATCAGAATTCCGACCGGGAGAAAACGAACGGCCACGGTTTTGCTCCTTTCCGGCCCGGACAGGGTAACCCTGCTGCTATTTTTACACGTAAAGTGCCGGAACCGAAATTCCGATATAGAGGACGTGGGGAAGAAGATGACCATAGTGATCGACGTGGACCCGGATGCCGGCGACATCACCGTCAGGGATGATGCCGGCAACGAGCGCCAGGTGAAGTCCATCGTGGTGTTCGGGGGAGACGCGGAACAGGGAATTCTCTACCTTTTCGGCTGGGGGGCTTCAGCCGACGCCGCATGGGCGTACAAGGAGGGATTTCTGCACGCGAACGATTGCGACGATGCCCACATGAAGAATTTCTACAAGCAGTGCGCGTGCCACATCGCCCAATGCATCTGCCCGCGCGCTTTCCAACAGGAAATCGATGCCGACGAACTGGTGAACCAGTGGGAGGCCGAGGACCAGGACCGGGGCACGTGGCATTGACCCCACGCGTTCCGTAATCGCTTTCCCTCCTCTTTTCGGGGTCATTTCCTGGACGTTCACGAGATGTTGGTCACGTATGGCTGTTTTTCGGCATCCCGGTGCCGGGGGCAATAACCTGCCCGCCTACGGAAATCGTTCCCCGTAATCCGTCGTTTCCCGGAGAACCTTCTCTTCCAGGCGAATTCGCTGCCGGAGCACGACAAGGTTGGCCAGGGAAAACGCGACGAGCGTGAACGGCGCGCGCAGAAGAAGGGGAAACAGAAGAAACTCCAGCACGATGACGAGGTAGTTCGGATGCCGGAAGAACCGGTAGGGGCCGGCCCGGGAGACCCTGCTGCCCGGGACGGAGACGATCCGTGTCGTCCACCTTCCCCCAAGAGTTGCGATGGTTACGTATCGCAAGGCGGTGACGGCGACAAGCCCGGCAAGGCATACGGTTGTCCTCGTGTCCATGGGCACGCGCCACGGGTACGACTCCCAGGCAAGGGAAAGGAAGAAAAACGTGTGGAGGGCTACCATGACGGGATAGGTCTCCGGGTAGAATTCCTTCCCGCCCCCGGCGATCAGGGCACGCCTGTTGCGCCGGCAAAGCGCGAGCTCGCCCATCCGCTGGAGAAAGAGAACCGCCAGGATCCACGCGAAGGACATGACCCCTGCCGCTCCCTCCGAACGTGGTAGAATCCCACCTATTATACGAGGGACAACAGCAATTCCCCCGGGGAGTCTCCCGCCACGATGACATTTCCCCCCTTTTCGAATTTCCTTTGCCGTTGGTCCGTCCTGTCGCGGGACCCGAAGCGATCCGTCAAGGAGACGCCGTTCGTGATGAAGGTGGCGAGAATAGCGGTTGCTTTCCTTCTGGTGCTTGCCGCCTCCGCCCGGGCCGGGGAGATAAAGGGTACGTGCTCCTTGCGGTTCGCGGGGGTTTCCACCCTGCACGATTTTACGGGAACCGTCCGTTGCCAGCCTTTCTCCGCGGACCTTGTGATGAGCCCGGACGGGGGGACGAGGATTCCCCACGTGGAAGTCGACGTCCAGGTACGGGAAATGGACACCGGGAACCATACTCGGGACGGAAAGATGCGGGAGATGTTTGAGAGCGACAGGTACCCGGTTATCCACGGAACCGTCAGAGAGATCGACGTGGACGGGATTCGGCGGGAGATCGGGAAAGAAGGGGGAGGAAAGGCGGTCTTCGATCTGACGCTTGGGATACGGGATGTGGAAAGAACCATCCATGCCGCGGTGACAAACCTCCGGGAAGAAGGGAACCGGGTCGGCTTCGACGTGGAATTCCCCATATCGCTTGCGGATTACGGCCTGAAGGCCCCGTCGTTTCTCGGGATATTCAGGGTTCGCGACAAGATAACCGTTATGGGGAACGTCCGGCTGGAAGTTTCATCCAAGCAGTAGGACCGCAGAAGGAAAGCCGAACCCCGGAGGAACGTTCATGGCGGTATGGATTCATCGGATCGATTCGCTTCTGCCGGATTTCTCCTTCACCCAGGAAGAGGCGAGCGCAAAGATGCAGGAGTGGGCCCGGGACGAGCGGGAAAGGCGTCTCATCCGGGCCATCTATCGGAGCTCCGGCATCGAACGCCGGCACGCAGTCATAAAGAATTACGACGGCGATGCCCCCGACAGCTTCTTCCGGGCAGCTCCCGACGGGAGCATGAAAGGGCCGGGCACCGCAGCGCGGAACGCCATCTTTGCCTCCGAGTCCCGTCATCTTTCGGTTGCCCTGGCGCGGAAAACACTGGACAACTGCCCCGGGGTCGATGCGGGGGACGTAACGCACGTCGTCACGGTCTCCTGTACGGGCTTCTACAACCCCGGGCCCGACTACTACATCGTGCGCGACCTCGGGATGTCCCTCGGCACCGAACGATACCACCTGGGGTTCATGGGCTGCTACGCTGCCGTCCCGGCGCTGCGGATGGCAGTCCAGTTCTGCGAAGCGGATCCCGGCGCCGTCGTCCTGGTCCAGTGCCTCGAATTGTGTTCCCTGCATCTCAAGCTGTCCGGCACGGAGGACATGATCCTCGCCAACTCGCTTTTCTCGGACGGGGCGGCCGCCGCGATCGTAAGCGCGAGGGAGCCGGCGCCTGGCCAAAGCGCGTACCGGATCGACGGATTCCGCAGCACGCTTGTGCCCGGCGGCGAGCAGGATATGGCCTGGTGCATCGGGGACAACGGCTTCGATATCGCTCTTTCCAGCTACGTTCCGAAGATCATCGGCGCCAACCTCCGGGAGTTCGTCGAGCCGTCTCTTTCCGTAACCGGCCTGTCGATCGCCGACGTGGACCTCTGGGCCATCCACCCGGGGGGGAAATCCATCATTGACCAGGCGCAGAGGTGCCTGTCCCTGCGGCCGGAACAGGTTCGGGAGTCGCGCGAGGTGCTTCGCAAGTACGGCAACATGAGCAGCGTTTCCATCCTCTTCGTGCTCGCGGAGATCCTGGAGCGGCAGAGCGAGGCCGGCGAGGATACGGTCTGCGCCGTTGCTTTCGGCCCGGGACTGACGGTGGAAATGGCCCTCCTTTCGGTCCTTCGGGCCGCGTCCGGTATCCCGGACGACCGGACGGGAAGGGAACGTTCGGCCGTCAAGGTCTGACCTTCCTGATGCAGACGCGGAATCCTTCCCCGCTCCGGGTCTTCCGACGGAAGCGGAATGTCCGGAAAGGGACAGCGTACAGGGAGGAAGCGTCATGAGGCTTTCCGTAGCCACGAATTTCGACCCGGCGCTGGTCGAGGCGATGAAGGGATATCCCGTCGTGGAGCTTTTCGGAAAGCTCCGGGAGGACGCTGTCGGCGGGGGCCGGGCGCCGTACCAGCTGGCTCGCGTGTCCCGGAGGCGCCTCGCAGACCATGTGCGGCAGGCACGCCTGGCCGGGATCGAATTCAACTATCTCCTGAACGCCTCCTGCATCGGGAACCGGGAGATGACGAGAGCGGGGCAGAGAGAAATCGAGGAGCTCGCCGGCTGGCTCTGCGAGATCGGCGTCGCCTCGGTGACGGTATCTTCGCCTTACCTGCTTACGCTCATCAAGACCCGGTACCCGGGGCTCAAGGTCCGCGTTTCGGTCTTCGGCGGGGTGGACAGGGTGCGCAAAGCCCAGATGTGGGAGGGGCTGGGGGCGGACTGCATCGTGCTCGACAGCATCCTGGTCAACCGGGAGCTCGGGGCGCTCGAGCGAATCCGGAAAAGTGTCCGGTGCGATCTTGCGCTGCTGGTCAACAACAACTGCCTGTCGGGGTGCGCCTTCTCTCCCATGCACATGAACGCGCTTTCGCACGCCGGACAGTCGTGGAACGGAAACCGGGGGTTCTTCATCGACTGGTGCTTCCTCCGGTGCACGGAGATGAAGCTGCGCGACCCGGTCAACTATCTCCGGTCGGAATGGATCCGCCCCGAAGACCTGCACGTATACGAAGATCTCGGGTACGACCTGTTCAAGATCGCCGAGCGAGACATCCCGACGCCGTTCATGGTCACAAGGGTCAGGGCGTACGCCGGGCGAAGGTACGACGGGAACCTCCTCGATCTCGTCCAGCCCTACGCCTTCCAGGGGGCGAAACGGAATGACCGGTATTACCGGCGCGGCCCGGGATGGATCCTGCGATTTCTCCTGCGTCCCTTGCTGGTGAATCCCGCGCGGATGATGCTCCTCAAGCGCGTAGCGGATCTGCGGCACATGACGCGGCCTCTTACGGGGGAGGCTCCCGTTTATATCGACAACCGGGCCCTCGACGGGTTCCTGGATCGTTTCCGGGAATCCGGATGCCGCGACGTCGACTGCGGGGAATGCCGGTGGTGCCACGAATTCGTCCGGAAGGCCGTTCGAATCGACGAGGCCCATCGGGCGCAGGTCCTTAAGGCCTACGAAACGTTATTCGAGGCGCTCCACGACGGGAGCATGTGGAGGTATCTCCCCGGAAGGGACGGCGCGGAAGGGCCGCTTTTCCCCCGCCCCTCCCTGGCGGGGGCGGGCGACGGGGGAGACGAGGAAGATTGATGGCGCGGTTCGACCTGAAAAGCAGGGACTACCTCCGCGTCCCGGAGAGAAAAAAACTCTACAACGAGCTCCATTTCTCCGTGGCGGCGCCGCGATACGACACGGCCACGCGCGCCATGTCGCTGTTTCGCGACGCAGCGTGGAAGACACGACTTGTCGGCTCGCTGCCGGAGATCGCGAAGCCTTTGTGCGTGGACATCGCATGCGGGACGGGAGACGTCTCCTTCCTCCTGGCGCAGCGGTATCCGGAAGGCCGAACCGTGGGATTGGACATCGCCGAGCCGATGCTTCGCATCGCCCGGGAGAGAAACCGCTACCCCAATCTTCGTTTCTTAAGGCAGGACATGTGCGCGATGGAATTTCCGGAAGGATCCGTCGACGTCGTCACGGGAAGCTACGCGCTGCGCAACGCGCCGGATCTCCCGCGCGCCCTGGGCGAGATCCGGCGGATCCTGAAGCCGGCCGGCACGGCCGCCTTTCTCGATTTCTCGAAGCCCCGGTCGGCGATATTCCGAATCCCCCAACACCTGCTCCTGCGGACGTGGTGCGGCTCCTGGGGGCTGATCCTCCACGGGAACCACGAGATCCACGGGTACATCGCGGCAAGCCTGGCGGCGTTCCCGGACAGGGGCGACCTTCTCGATCTCTTCGCGCAGAGCGGTTTTTCCCTTGTCCTGGCGAAACGGTTCTTCCTGGGGATCACGGAACTTCTCGTATTTCGGCGCACAGGTCCGTAAGACGCAAACCAACCAGCCAACCTGACCGCATATCGGCCACGGTCAATGTTCATCCGGCCCCGGCATCCGGCGGGAGCCGACCCGCACGGGAGGAGGGGAGGCTCCGCTCCTACTTGATCTTTAGCTTCTCCCGTTCCTCGTGGACCTGCTCCGAGGTGAGCTTCTTTCCCCGCAGAGCCTTGACCTCTGCGGCCGTGATCTTCTTGTGGCCTTTGGGCAGCAGCTTCTCGTTTCCCCAGCTGGACAGGACGTAATTCAGCACCGCTGCGATCTCTTCGTCTTTCAGCTGGTCCCCGAGAGCGGGCATCACGCCGTTGTACTTCTTCCCCTCGACCTCGATCTCGCCCTTGAGACCGAACAGGACCACCTGGATGGGAAAGGATCGCTTGGCAGCGACAAGCTTCCCCGCGTGCCCCGCGAGGGGCGGAAAGACGCCCGCGATGCCCCCCCCGGTCGACTGATGGCAACCGAAGCACTGTCGATAGACGGCGGCGCCGTCCGCCTTGGCCAGGGCCGGGGCGGCCAGGGCAAGAGACAACACCAGAACTGCCAGAAGAGTCCATGGTTTGCGCATGAAAGCCTCCCGAAACCCGCCCGGGACGATGCGGGGATGATAATCGAACGATACGCCTGGCGAACCGTGAAGGCAAGGATGCTGTTTTCCCGTGCGCGCCCCGTCGGTCAGAACTCCTTGAGCGCCGCGATCAGCTCGAGGATTGCCTTTTTCCCGTCTCCGAACAGCATGACCGTGTTGTCGGCGGCGAACAGGGGATTGGGGATCCCGGCAAACCCGGGGCTCAAGGAGCGTTTGATCACAACGACCGTGCGCGCCTTGTCCACGTCCAGAATGGGCATCCCGGCGATCGGGCTGGCCGGATCGGTGCGCGCCAGCGGATTCACCACGTCGTTGGCCCCGATCACGAGGGCGACGTCCGTCTGGGAGAATCCGGAGTTGGCCTCGTCCATCTCCTTGACCTTGTCGTACGGGATGTTCGCCTCCGCCAGCAGCACGTTCATGTGTCCCGGCATCCGCCCTGCCACGGGGTGGATCGCGAACTCCACCTCGCACCCCCGAGATTCGAGAAGGTTGGCCAGGTCGCGCACGGCGTGCTGCGCCTGGGAGACGGCCATCCCGTACCCGGGGACGATTACCGCCCGCCGCGCCGTGTCGAACAACATCGCTATCTCCTCGGGCGAGGCCGACTTGACCTTCCCCTCGTAGAACTCCTCTCCCGGGGCAGGTCCCGTTCCCACCGTGCCCCCGATGCCGAACAGGACGTTTCCCAGCGACCGGTTCATCGCCCTGCACATGATGCGGGTGAGGATGATCCCGGACGCACCGACGAGCGAGCCGGCGATGATCAGGACATTGTTGTCCAGGACGAACCCCGTGGCTGCACCCGCGAGCCCCGAATAGGAGTTCAGCAGGGCGATCACGACGGGCATGTCCGCCCCTCCGATGGGGATCACGAGGAATACCCCCAGGATGGAGGCGACTCCCACAACCGACACGTAGTTTGCGGGGTCATCGGGGTGCACCAGCAGCAATCCTGCCAGGAACGCGCAGACGATCCCGATGGCGGCGTTGATCGAGTGCTGGCCCTTGAATACCATGGCCTGTTCGGAGATGAGCCCCTGAAGCTTTCCGAAGGCGACGAGGCTTCCCCAGAAGGTGATCGAGCCGATGATTCCGCTTGCTCCGACGGCCACCAGGAACCGGTCGGAACGGAGCTCGCCCAACGCGATCGCCTCCAGAAAGCTTGCGCCCGCCACCAGCACGGAAGCGCCGCCGCCGAACCCGTTGAAGAGGGCGACCATCTGGGGCATGGCCGTCATCGGCACCTTCACGGCGAAGGCCGCGCCGATGGCCGACCCGACCAGAAGGCCCGCGGCAATGATCTCGAAGCTTACGATCTGGCGGTCCAGAAGCGTTACCGTCACGGCGAGGAGCATCCCCAGCGCTCCGTAAAGATTGCCCCTTACCGCGGTCCGCGGGTGTGAAAGCCCCTTCAGGCAGAAAACGAACAGGGCCGACGCGGCAAGATAGGAGAGGTCGATAAGGGCGCCGCTCACCGGTCCTCCTTCTTCCGGAACATCCCTAGCATCCGGTGGGTGACGAGGAATCCCCCCACCACATTGACGGTGGCGAAGACCACCGCGACAAAACCCAGAACGGTCGTGAGCAGGGTATGCTGGTGGCCGGCCGACAGCAATGCGCCGACCAGGGTAATGCCGGAGATGGCGTTTGATCCGGACATGAGCGGCGTGTGAAGCGTCGGCGGCACCTTGGTGATCACCTCGAAACCTACGAAGATGGCGAGGACGAAGATCGTAAGGCTTGTGATCAATCCCTCCATCAGGTGCTCCTTTCCGGGAAAGTGGTCTCGTCGACGGGCAGCCCCAGGGCGGCCCTGACACGCGTGTGGACCACGTCTCCTCCGCTGGCGACGAGCGTCTCCCGGGTGATCTCGTCGGAAACGTCCTGCGCGAACTTCCCCTCTTTCCCGACGTGCAGCAGGAATGCGGCGACGTTTTTGGCGTACATCTGGCTGGCGTGGTACGGCACGGTCGAGGGCAGGTTCGCGGGCCCCAGGATCGTAACTCCGTGCACGGTGACGGTCTCGCCCGCGCGCGTCCCTTCGCAGTTTCCCCCCTGTTCGGCCGCAAGGTCCACGATCACCGACCCGGGCCCCATGCCGGCCACCATTTCCCCGGTGATCAGCAGGGGGGCTTTCTTCCCGGGGACCTGGGCCGTGGTGATTACCACGTCGCTCGCGGCAACGACACGGGTCATCGTCTCCCTCTGCCTGCGGTAGAACTGCTCGTCCTGCTCTTTGGCGTATCCTCCCTCTCCCTCGGCGCCATCTGCGGGAAGCGGGAGTTCCACGAATTTCGCTCCCAGGCTTTCCACCTGCTCCTTCACTGCGGCGCGAACGTCGTATGCTTCCACGACGGCCCCCAGCCGCCTCGCCGTGGCGATCGCGGTGAGCCCCGCCACGCCCGCCCCGACAATGAATATGCGGGCGGGGGAGACGGTCCCCGCGGCCGTCATGAGAAGCGGGAACATCCGGGGCAGTTCCGCTGCCGCGAGCAGCACCGCCTTGTACCCGGCCACGGTGGACATCGACGAGAGGACGTCCATCGACTGCGCCCGGGTGATCCGCGGCAGGAGCTCGAGGGAGAACAGGGTAATGCCGAGGCGGGCCGCCTCCCGGATTGATTCCGGGGCCCCGAGAGGATTGCAGAGACCGATCACGACCTGGCCTGCGCGAAACAGATCGTTGTCGGCCCGGCTTGCCACAGGATTGGCGCCGAAGGCATGTACATGGAGAATGACATCCGCTTCGCCGAACAGTTCGGCTCGCGAAGCCACGATTTTCGCTCCCTTTTCCCCATAGGCGGAATCCGGGTACCCCGCGGGGGTCCCGGCGCCCGATTCCAGCAGGATCCGGATTCCCGATTTGCCGAGCGAGGGGAGCACGCCCGGCACGAGAGCGACGCGCCGCTCCCCGGGGAACGTTTCTTTGGGAACACCCACGATCAAGGAAACACCATCCCGGTCGAGAAATTACCCGTTCGAGGGGTTTGTGCGCCGCATTCAGCGCGACTATACCGTATGATGCAGAAAAGCGGGAAAAAGGGTTCCCCGGGGGGCGATTTTCCCGGATAATCTAATATTTGCCGGTAAGGAGCCATTTGTGGCGAATTGCCGGGAGAAGGGGGAGGATGAAGAGGGATGCGCGCCGGCGGGAGAAAAGCGGGGGATCCCCGGAAGATCCGCGTCACGGCGGGCCTGCAGAAGCACGCCGAGGGGTCGGTGCTCTACGAATTGGGAGATACGAAGGTGGTTTGCGCCGCCGTTTCTCCGGGGAACGGGTAAGGGCTGGGTGACCGCCGAGTACGCGATGCTGCCGCGGGCGACGAACACGAGGACCCAGCGGGAAGGGCGTGGCGGGAAAGTCCAGGGCCGAACGCAGGAGATCCAGCGGCTGATCGGCAGGTCGCTTCGCGCCGTCGTGGACCAGGTCGCCCTGGGCGAGAGAACGATCACCATCGATTGCGACGTTCTCCAGGCGGACGGCGGAACCCGCACCGCGTCGATCAACGGGGCCTGGATCGCCCTGTGGCAGGCATGCTCCCGGCTGGTCGACAGCGGGGTGATCCCGGGAAATCCCGTCCGGGAACCGGTGGCGGCGGTCAGCGTGGGGTTGTTCGGGAGCCGCACCCTGGTCGATCTCGACTATGCGGAAGACTCGAATGCCCAGGTCGACATGAACATCGTCATGACCGGGAGCGGGAATCTGATCGAGATCCAGGGGACGGCCGAAGGAGAGCCGTTCACGCGGGAGCAGATGGACCGTATGCTCGAGGCGGCGGTGCGTGCGGGGAAACGGATCCTTAAGATCCAGAAGCAGTGGAAGGGGGGTGGCCGTTGAAGCTGCTGATCGCTACCCGGAACCGGGGGAAGGCAACGGAGATCCGGGCGTTGCTCGGGCTGGGGCTGCAGAAAAACGTCGAGGTCCTGACGTTGCCCGACCTGCCGACCGGGAGGGAGCCGCGCGAGATGGGGAAGACCTTCGCGGAGAACGCGAAGATCAAGGCGTTCCATTACGCGAAAGAGAACAATGTCCTGTGCATCGCGGACGATTCCGGCCTTGCGGTGGAGGCATTGGGCGGCCGGCCGGGCGTACGGTCGGCCCGCTACGCAGGGGAAGGAGCGACCGACGAGAAGAACATCGCGTTGCTACTCGAAGAGCTGAATCTTCGTCCCAAGCCATGGAACGCCGCGTTTCTCTGCGTGGCCGCGGCTGCCCTCCCCGGCCGGATGATCGCCGAGGCGACCGGCCGGGTGGACGGGGAAATCGTATCCGTCCCGCGCGGGGACAATGGCTTCGGGTACGACCCGGTCTTCCGGGTCAAGGGCTCCTCGAAGACGATGGCGGAGCACACCACCGAGGAGAAGAACAGGATCAGCCACCGGGGGCAGGCGGTGCGGCGCATCGTCGAGGAGCTGAAGAAAAGCGGGGTCTTCGGATAGGGGTATAGATTTACCGAGTCGGGACGTAGCGCAGTCTGGTAGCGCACTTGCCTTGGGAGCAAGGGGTCGCCGGTTCAAGTCCGGCCGTCCCGACCAGTTTTTTCATGTAGTTGGTGGTATGCCGCGTTCACTGCCTGTTGCACACCTTTGATCCGCTTAATCCATCGATAACGGATCAGGAAGGCGGGGGAACATATCTGCCCGATATGCCTGCATTTTCTTCCCGTCGGGTAAAGGCCGGCCTCCGGCCTGCCGATAAGTATGGATATGCCGAAATCGGCAGGTGTCGATGACGGAAATACTCTCCTGCAGAGCAAAAGGAGCAAGGAGGCAGGGATGAAAACTCGCAGCAAACTTCTCTTCGTTCCGGTGATTCTCGTCGTGCTTACCCTCTCCTTCCCGTCGGGAAGCGTATGGGCGGAGGTCAACCTCAACATCAACATCGGCGCGCCACCCATGGTCGTCGCCGAACCCGCAAATGTCGCCCTGATCCCCGGGTCCGGGGTCTATTTCGTTGTCGATGCGGGCCCGGATCTCTTTTTCCACGCCGGGTTCTGGTGGTCTCCCCGGGGCGACAGGTGGTACCGCGCCGAGATGTATAACGGACCGTGGGTCGTGGTGAAAAAACGCATCGTTCCGGTCCAGGTCGTTCGGGTTCCCAGGGACTACCGGGTCCGATACAAGAAGGCAAAACACGTTCCTTATGGACAGTGGAAAAAGACCCACTATGAAAAGTCCCGTCATAAAAAATCCCGCGACAATGGCAGGCACGGTGAGAACAAAAACCACTAGAAGCGCTAGAAGACCAGCAAGAGGGAAAATTAGCATGGCGTCGGAGGGTACCTCGTTTCCGAGCTCTCCGCGTGATCGTCAGGTTGACCGAGAAGGGACCGACGGCGACCGCACGCCAGGATTAGAGGACCCGTAATCCCGAGGAACCCTTCCCTGCTCCCCGTCTTCCTCTTCCGTTCCCCGACACGGCGGACAGCGCGTCGTCGATCTCGACGACTGCCCGGGGGACGGAGAGGGGGAGGAAAGATCCCCTCCATATCGCCGAAAACGGTGTAATATAGCCAATTGTCGATCCGTTCACCTGGTCCAAGGGGAGGGAACCAAGAACATGCCGGGGATCCGTCAGGACGTCCGAATCCACGACCTTCGAAGCGCCATCGGCAACACGCCTCTCGTCGAGCTTCGAACCGTCAATCCCAATCCGCGTGTCCGTATCCTCGCCAAGCTCGAGGGGAACAACCCCGGCGGGTCGGTCAAGGATCGACCCGCGTGCTTCATGCTCCTGGGGGCCGAGGAACGGGGGGACCTGACCTCGGGAAGGACGATCCTCGAGCCGACGTCGGGAAACACCGGCATCGCCCTTGCCATGCTCGGGGCGGCGCGGGGCTACCGTGTTCGCCTCGTCATGCCAGCCTGCGTGAGCCTCGAGCGGCGGTCGGTCCTTGCGGCCTTCGGCGCGGAACTCGTGCTCTCGCCCGCCGAGGAAGGGACCGACGGCGCGATCCATCTCGCCTACCGGATCCTCGAGGAGGAGCCGGACCGCTACTACATGCCGAACCAGTATGCCAATCCGGACAACGTCCGGGCGCACCGGGAAACGACGGGCCCGGAGATCTTTTCCCAGACCGCCGGGGACATCGACTGTTTCGTGGCCGGCATGGGGACGGGAGGGACGCTCATGGGAGTCGCCGGGTATCTCCGGGAGACGAAGCCCTCCGTGAAGGTCGTCGGCGTGGAACCCACGCTCGGGCACAAGATCCAGGGGCTCAAGAACATGAAGGAGGCGATCGTCCCCTCGATCTACCGGGAGGAGAATCTGGACGGAAAATTAGTCGTCGACGACGAGTCGGCCTTCGAGACGGCCCGAAGACTGGCGGTCGCGGAAGGGCTCTTCGTGGGCATGTCGAGCGGCGCCGCGGTGGCGGGCGCCATCGAGATGGCGAAGCAGATCACAGAAGGAACGATCGTAACGCTGCTCCCCGACCGCGGGGACAGGTACCTGAGCACGAACCTGTTCCGGTCTACGTGCGCGAGCTGCCCTCCGTAGACTGGTTCGAGTGTTTGCCCGCGTTTCCTCCACTGCGATCCGGCTCGTCGTTTATCGCGAAACTGACCACCGATCCGGCCGTCCCGGCCGGATTTTTCCTGTAAATGACGGTTTGTCGCGTTCGCAAACCGCTTGATTCCGGTCAAGGACGCGCCGCGCGTCCTCGGGGACAATGGGGCCAAACGAAGAAGGAGGCCCCATGGAGCGGTTCCTGCAAAGCCCCATCAAGGAGTTGATCGGACGGTTCCCGGCGCTCGGGAAGATCCTCGAGGACTACGCCATCGGATGCGTCCCGTGCAGCGTGGGCACCTGCCTGTTGCGCGACATCGTCGAGATCCACAACCTCTGCCCCGGGGACGAGGAGGAGCTGATGGGCAGGATCGCTGGCGTAGTGGCCCCCGGCCAGGCGGTGGCGATCCCGCGGCCGGGAAGAGACCGCGCGGCCGGCCCTCGGAAGGTCTCCTATTCGCCGCCGATGAAGATGCTGGTGGAGGAGCACCGGCGGATCCTGCGCTTCGTCGCCCTCATTCCGGCACTTTCCTCGGGGCTCGATGTGGAGTCCGGGGAAGGACGCGGGCGTGTCCTCGACGCGGTGGACTTCATACGCTCCTACGCGGACCGGTTCCACCACGCGAAGGAGGAAGAACTCCTCTTCGCCTGTTTCGACGAGGAGCTGGATATCCTCAAAGCGATGCACGAAGACCACCGCAGGGGCAGGGCCTGCGTGCAGGGCGTTCTTGACGCGCTCGGGCGCCGCGACGCGGGGGGAGTCTCAAGGAACCTGGCGGAGTACGGGGAGATCCTGACGGAGCACATCCGGAAGGAGGACGAGATCCTGTTCCCCTGGATGGACCGGAATCTGACCACCCGCCAGGTGGGCGAGCTCTATGCGCGGTTCCGGGAGGTGGACGAAACGTTTCTCGAGGCGGGGGAGCGGTACGAGGCGTTCGTAAGCGATCTGCAGGGGCAATATCTCAATACAGGAGCGGAGGTGGTTCGATGAGCGGATTTTCCGGTTGTCCGGGTTCCCGGATGTTCGAGTTCAAGAAGGAGGACGCCCCCGAGGGAGCGGCGGATGTGAAGATCGCCTCGCAGCTGCGGCAGTGGCCGATCCAGCTGCACCTGGTCTCCCCGGCGGCGCCGTACTACCAGGAAGCGGACGTTCTCCTGGCGGCCGACTGCGCGGCGTTCGCCATGGGCAATTTCCACAACGAGCATCTCAAGGGGAAGGCGCTGGCGATCGCCTGTCCGAAGCTGGACGGGGGACAGGAGACCTACGTCGCCAAGATCAAGGCCTTGTTCGAGGAGGCCCGGATTAACACGCTGACGATCCTGATCATGCAGGTCCCGTGCTGTCACGGCCTGGTCGCGCTGGCGAGCGAGGCCCTTCAGGCGAGCAGCCGCAAGGTGCCCGTGCGGTACGTGGTGGCGAGCCTCCAGGGCGAGGTCCTGCAGGAGGAATGGCTCTAGCCCGGCTGGCCGGGCAATTAGCGGGTTTCGGGGGATGACGCCGTAGACGCGCCGCGTCCGCTTCGGACCGTTTCCCGGGCCGGCTGCCGTTTCGAGACGTCCACGACGAGACCGCTTCGCTCCCGGTTCACAGTCCTCACCTTTTCGGGATCGATGCGATCCGCCAGGCCCTTCGCGTTCAAAAGCTTCTGCGTCTCCCGGGAGAGGTTGCGGCCGCCTCCATAATCGTGGACTTCCAGGAAGACGCGGTCTCCCTCGGCGGCGACCTTCACGGGCTGGTTGACCACCACGACCGGCGTTCCCTTGTCCACCATTCCGAACAGGCGCGCGATGTCTTCCTCGTACAGCCTGATGCAACCGTGAGTATTGCGAGTCCCGATGCCCCACGGCCGGTTGGTCCCGTGGATCAGCAACGTCCTGTTCGAAAGGCGCAATGCGCGGCTTCCCAACGGGTTGTCCGGTCCGGGAGGGACCACGGCGGGAAGGTCAGGCCGTTCCTTGCGTATGCTCTCCGGGACGTGCCACGGCGGGTTTCTGATCTTGTCGACGACGGAAAACTTCCCGACCGGCGTCTCCGTCCCCTGGTCGCCGACGCCGATCGGGAAGGAGGAGATCGTCCCCCAGTCGCGGGGAGGAATAAGGAAAAGTCGCATTTCCGCGAGGTTGATGACGATTCCCCTCCGGATCGGCGCGTCCGGGAGAATCCATTCGGTGGGGACCACGATCCTTGTGCCCGGATCGGGGACGAACGGATCGACGCCGGGATTGGCGGCGGTAATCGCCGTGTAACCGAGATCGAATCCCCTGGCGACCTCGAAAAGGGAATCATCGGCCCTGACCGCGTAAGCCTGTCGCGCGCCGATCAAGGCTCCGTCCCGCCTATATTCCCCGGCAGCGCAGCGCGCCGGCGTCGACGTTGCGGCCAGGATCGCCAGCGAAGCCACAAACAGTACGTTTCTCAAGAGACAGGCCTTTCCCCTGATGCGACGGCTTCCAGGGAGGGACCGGGCGCATCCCGGCCCCTCCCCGTCCTGATCCTCTCCCTACTTTTTCTGCTGCAGGCGGAACATCTTTTCGGTCTTCGCGGCGGCCATTTCGGCTGCCTTGGCCGCCTGCTCGGCCCTCTCGGCCGCAGCCTGGGCGCTGGCCGCGTTCTCGCCTGCGCGCATCGCTTCGGCTTCCGCCTTGTTCGCCATGTCCATGGCCTTTTGCGACATGCTCTTCGCTTCCTCGATCGCCGCGTGATCGGCCTTGGCCATCTCGGCGTCCTTGGACAGCTCGGCGAGTTTCGCGTCGATCGCATCCAGTCTCGCCTCGATCCGCCCGATCCGTTCGGAGAGCGGGTCCACCTGTGACTTGACGTACGCCTTCGTCGCGCACCCGGTCGTGAACGCCAGAGCGACCGACACGACCACTACCGCAAGCTTCCTCATACGCTTTTCCCTCCTGCAACGGATGAATTTGGCCTCGATACTGCCATCATGACGCAGCCGATTCCCGTGTGCAATCCCGTTTTTCGCGGAAATCGACGAAGCGCGAAACGAAAACCGACCGATACCGGAAAATGCCGCCGCCCGGAACGGACCCGCAAGATCGTGCAGATAAAAAAGCCCCGGGTGAGAAACGATGCAAGGGGCTCACTGCATCATACGAGAAGGACAACGAACACGAGACGGTGAGAAAGGAGATACCAATAATGAGTCACAGCCTGCCTTCCCTCCCGTACTCCTTCGATGCGCTGGAGCCGTACATCGACGCGAGGACGATGGAGATCCATCACGACAAGCACCATGCGGGTTACGTCAACAATCTCAACAAGGCTCTCGAAGGCCATCCCGACCTTCAAAAGCTTCCGGTTGAGGATCTGCTCGCGCAGATCGGCAAGGTTCCGGAAAACATTCGCACGGCCGTTCGCAACAACGGCGGCGGCCACCTGAATCACTCCATGTTCTGGAAGATCATGAAGAAAGGCGGCGGTGGCGAGCCGTCGGGAGATCTCGCCGGTGCCATAAAGAGCACCTTTGGCGGCTTCGCGGATTTCAAGGCGAAGTTCACCCAGGCTGCGACATCGCGGTTCGGGTCCGGCTGGGCATGGCTGCTTTTCCGAGGGGGAAAGCTTACCGTCGAATCGACTGCGAACCAGGACAATCCCATCCTGGATGGCGGCAAGGCGTTCATCGGCCTCGACGTCTGGGAGCATGCCTACTACCTGAAGTATCAGAACCGTCGTGCCGAGTACATCGAGGCGTGGTGGAGCACGATCAACTGGGCGCAGGTCGCGGAAAACTTCGAGCAGGCAAAGAAGTAGGACCCGCGGGACGACCTCCGGGATCGTGCGGCGAACAGCTTAGGCCATACCATCGGTTTTTCCCCAGAGATGGCGTCGCCTAATCCAGCGTCTGGCGGTAGCGCTTCACGCCGACGAACAGGGCGACTGCGGCGAACAAGGCGATGGGCCCGATCTGCGGAGCGACCTCGTGGATCCCGTTTCCCTTCAGGAGGATCCCGCGGACGATCCGCAGGAAATGGGTGAGCGGAAAGACTTCGCCGAGCGCCTGTGCCCAGCGCGGCATGCCGCGGAACGGGAACATGAATCCCGAGAGCATCAGCGACGGAAGGAAGAAGAAGAACGACATCTGCATGGCCTGGAGCTGGTTCGTCGCCACGGTCGAGAAGGTGATCCCCATCGCCAGGTTTGCGACGATGAACACGAGCGTCGTCCCCAGCAGCAACATCAGGCCGCCGGCCATGGGCACATCGAAAAGGTAACGCGCGGCGACGAGAATCAGCCCGGCCTGCACGTACCCCACGAGGATGTAGGGGACGATCTTGCCGGCCATCACTTCCAGGGGGCGCACGGGCATGGAAAGGAGGTTTTCCATGGTGCCCCGTTCTCTCTCGCGGGTGATCGCCAGCCCGGTGATGATGACCATGGTCATCGTGAGAACGACGCCCATCAGCCCGGGCACGATGTTGTACCGGGTGGCGCCTTCGGGGTTGTAAAGCGCGTGGATGCGCAGATCGATGGGAAGTTCGCCGCCGGCGAGATAGGCGAGCGGCCCCTTAAGGTCGTTCCGCAGGGCGGTGTCCGCCAGGACGCGCAGGGCCCCGAGCGCGTTGCCGGTGGCGGCGGGATCGGTCGCGTCCGCCTCGAGAAGGACGGCAGGACGCTCTCCGCGCAACAGGGACCGGGTGAAGTCCACCGGGATGTTGACCACAAACTGGACCTCGCCGCGGGCGAGCGCCTCGCGCCCTTCCTCCTCGGTGTCCACCTGCCGGACGAAGTCGAAGTAGCCACTGTTCCGGATCGCCTCCAGCAGCGTGCGCCCCTGGGGACCGTTGTCCGCCAGGAGCACGGCGGCGGGCAGATGCTTCGGGTCCGTGTTGATGGCGTAACCGAACAGGACGAGCTGGAGCAGCGGGATGCCGATCATCATCCCGAAGGTAAGCCGATCCCGCCGCATCTGGATGAACTCCTTGACGACCACCGCTCCGAACCGCCCAGGTGACAGGGCGCGCCCCCGCGTCATGAAGGCGTCCCTCCGTCTGAACGCTCCATGAGGTGAATGAAGACGTCCTCGATGCCGGGTTGGATCCGCCGCCACCGGTGTTGTTCCGTGCGGAACGTGGCGATGGCCCGTTCCAGGTCCGTCGCGTCGTCTCCGTTGACGTGGAGCACGTTGCCGAAGACCACGACTTGCTTTACGCCGGGGTGGTTGCGCAGGCGTTCGGCGAGCGCGGACAGGTCCGGGCCGTCGACCGCCCAGGTCGAAAGGCGTGCCTCCTCGACAACCTCGGCCACCGTGCCGCGAGCGAGCATCCGGCCGCGGAATATGTAGGCGAGCCGGTGGCAGCGCTCGGCCTCGTCCATGTAATGCGTGGTGATGAGGAACGTAAGCCCCTGTCCCGCGAGCCGGTGGATCTCTTCCCAGAAATCCCGGCGCGCCTTCGGGTCCACGCCGGCCGTGGGCTCGTCGAGCAGAAGCAGCTTCGGGTCGTGGATCAGGCACGCCGCCAGGGCGAGGCGCTGCTTCCAGCCGCCGGAGAGCTGCCCGGCGAGCTGGTCGCGCCGCTCCGCGAGTCCCATCCGTTCGAGGGTCTCGCGGACCGTACGCCGGCGGTTCTTCAGGGAATAGACGCGGGCGACGAAATCGAGGTTCTCGGAGACGCTCAGGTCCTCGTAGAAGCTGAACCGCTGGGTCATGTAGCCGACCTGGCGCTTGACCGCCTCGCTGTCCCGGATGATGTCGCGGCCGAGACACGTGCCGCTGCCCGCGTCGGGGCGGAGCAGCCCGCAGAGCATGCGGAGGAAGGTCGTCTTTCCGCTGCCGTTGGGGCCCAGGAACCCGCAGACCTCCCCCGTCCGGACCCGCAGGTCGACCCGGTCGACGGCCGTCAGGTTTCCGAACCGCTTGGTCATCCCCGCGACGTCGATGGCTGTGTCCCCGGCCATCGGTCAGGATCCGAACCGGACGTCCACCGGCTGGCCCGGATGGAGGCGGGCCGCCGTTTCAGGATCGAATACCGCCTCGACCAGGAAGACGAGCTTCGCCCGGCTTTCCCGGCTGTAGATGACCGGCGGCGTGAATTCCGCCCGGGGCGAGATGAAGCTCACCCGGCCCCGGAACGGTTCCCGGACGCCGTCCACTTCGACCAGCACGGGATCGCCCGGGTGAATCGTGCCGATCCGCGCCTGGGGCACGAAGACGCGCAACTTGATGTTCTGCGGCGGCAGCAGGACGACGATCGGACGGCCGGCCGGGACCCACTCCCCCGGACGGTACAGCGTGTCGAATACCTGCCCGGCCCGGGGCGCGGCCTGGCGCTTCTGCGAGAGGTCCCATTCCGCCCGGGAAAGCGACGCCTCCTGCGCCTTCACGTTGGCTTCCGCAGCGCCGACCTGGTCGGGTCGGGCGCCAAGCCTCGCGGTCTGGAGGTCGGATTCGAGCTGGGCCGCCCGATGAAGGTCCTGGTCGTGCGCGGAACGGGCGCGGTCCACGGCCTGCTGGGGAACGGCCCCGGTGCGGGACAGATTTTCCTGTCGGGAAAGCTCCTTTTCCGACAGGGCAAGCGAGGCACGGATCCGCGCGAGCTGCTCCCCGATGGAGGCGAGCTCCGTGGGGCGCCGGCCTTTCTTCAGGTCCGCCAGGTTCGCGCGGGCCTGCGCAAGCCTGCGGGCCGCCTCGTCCCGGACCGTTCTCTCCGGTACGCTATCCAGCGCGAACAGGGGATCGCCCGCCTTGACCTGCGCTCCCCGTTCCACGTAAAGGGAAGAAAGCTGCCCCGCCAGCGGAGACGAAAGGTAGAGAAACTCCCCCTCGATGTACCCCTGCACCCGATCGGAGGGCGGGCGGCCGCACCCCGCCGGCAGCGCCAGCAGGCAGAGCGCGGCGAGCGTGCCGGCGATGAAACGGGCCCCTGTCGGAAGAGCCGAAACGGTCATGGTCCCACCAGCATATCGGTGAACGTCGGTGCACCAAACTATAATCCATAATGACCCCGGAAGGTATCCTCCTGGGCCCGGTCTTCGAGCCGGCCCGGATCATCTAAAAGGGGGCAAAGAATTTCCCGGGCGACCGGCGGGACCTAACCGGCCTTCTCCACCTTGATCGGTGCGCCTGATCTGACCGATCCGAGTTGCTTCACGTCGCCCTGGGCCTTCCCCCAGATATTGGTCCGGGCCGCGAGACGGATTTCATCGCCGCGGGAAACGGGCGTGCGACCGAAACCGATCGCGATGGAATCGCCTTCCACCCAGAAAGCGAGCTCGCCGGGCACGACGACGTCCCGCGCGTCGGACTCCCGTTTCACCTTGACCGGAGTGGAGAAATACACCTCCTCGCCCCAGGTGTTCGCCCTGGAGGTGAACGGCAAGGCATTCCAGATTGTCTCCGCCGTGGGCGTCTCGAGGAGTTTTGCCTCGAGCACCACGGAACCGATGGTCATCTTGATCATTCGCATGGGTACCCCCCTGATTCTCCCTGGGCATTAGGAAAATACCACACCTGTTCGAAGGTCGGCACGAGAAGAAACCGGGGGATGAGAAGCGCGATGGATACCGGGATCCACGGGATACCCGGCCGCCGTCCTCATGAACGACGACCTGCTGCTCGTACCGCGTTTCCTCGCGATCTCGCGAAACACCATGCGCATCATCCGGCAGAACCTGTTCTGGGCGTTTTCCTACAATGCGATCGCGATTCCCCTGGCGGTGACGGGCAAGCTGCATCCCATCGTTTCCGCCGGGCTCATGGCGATCAGTTCCCTTGTCGTAGTGGGAAACTCCCTGCGGCTGCGAAAGGGGAACGCCTGAATGTGGACGACCATCCTCCTCCTGTTCCTGTCGATCCTCCTGGGGGCGGGGGCGTGGCTTCTGTTCATCTGGGTGGTCAAAAGCGACCAGTACGACGACCCGGAAGGCCTGAAGCACAGGATATTGGACGACGACGAGTAGGAAGAGCACGTCTTTCGGGAGTCCCGGCCCCAGTCCGTATCTTCTTCCAAGTGTAAGATTTCTTTATAGTTACTAATTCTTGTTTCATCTTGCGTGATTGGGTGATAACCGTAAGATTTGTTTACAGTTGTTATGTCCGGTGAAGTATTGGCGGTAAACATATTTTCTCATTATAAATCATGATGTTATAAGGAAAAAGGAGGGCGGCATGATGTTTGCCACATAAAAAGGCAGGGGCGACAAAGAGGATAACAGGCAACAACCGGACTTCGGGTGCGGGAGGTCGCCATGAAAGAGAATCCGAGAGTGCTGGTAGTGGACGACGAGGCCTCGATCCGTCGCAACCTCGCGGTCGGCATGGCCCAGCGAGGATACGAGGTCGACGCCTGCGAAATGGGACTATCCGCGCTGGAGAAGATCGAAGCGGCGAGGCGGTCAGGGATTCCCCACAACTACGTTGTCCTCGATATCCGGCTGCCGGACATCGACGGGCTCCAGCTCCTGAAGATGATCAAGGACGTGTATCCGGACCTGCCCGTGGTGGTGATCTCCGGCTACGGCGACGAGCAGACCGGGGAGCGGGTGAAGGAACGCTGCGGCAGCGCCTACCTTGACAAGCCGTTCGAGATCGAGGCGCTGGAAGCCGAGATCCGGAGGATCGGCCCGTCGGAGGAGGAGAAGCCCTTGCCCCGGCCGGAAGGCAGGATCGAGGAGAAGCGCAGCCAGAGCGCGTACGTCTTCCTCCGGGGCAGGCCGGACGCCGATCTGTCCGGGTGCTTCAACGCACTCTACTTCGCCGATGGGGTCTTTTACTGCGACGCCGTGACGGGCGACTGGGATATCGTCCTTCTCGTCCAGGCGCCGGACCGACGGGGGATCCGGGAATTGGTCGAGCGGACCGTCAAGCCTCTCCCGGAGATCGAGCAGTACGAGATCCACCATTCCGAGCGCCCGTTGCTGGGGAAGGACATCGAGTCGTTCCTCCGGCATTACGAGCTTATGCAGGCGGCCGAGGTCCTGGGCGAAGAAGCGGGCGACAGGCGGAAACGACAGCTTCTCTCTGCCTATGTTCTGCTGGAGATCGACAGGTTCTGCGTACCCTCCCTGTACACCACGTACTATTTCGACGAGGACGTGGTCTACTGCGACATGACCGACGACTGCGCGATGGCCATCCTCCTCGTGCAGGGGCGTACGTGCGACGCGGTCCGGCAGGCCGTCTCCCGGCTCCGGTCCAGGCCGGGAGTGCTTCGGGCCAGGACCTTGAACATTGTGAAATTCCAGGGTGTTTAGCGTGGCGGGGAGACGATGGCAACGGAGGAGGAACGCGTAAAGGGCGTCGTGATGCCGGCGTTCGGCCGGATGCTGTGGCGCCACGGCGGCGAGCCGGGCATGCTGATCCCGCTGCTCCAGGCGGCCCAGGATTCCTACGGCTACATCCCGCCGCTGGCGATCGAGCAGATCGCCATGGCGACCGGAATTCCGTCCAGCGAGGTCTACGGGGTCATCACCTTTTACAGGCAGTTTCGCCTGCAGCCGCTGGGCCGGTACGTGATCCGCATCTGCAAGGGGACCGCCTGCCACGTCCAGGGGGCGGAAATGATCGGCAGGACCCTGGAGGAGGAGCTCGGAATCCGCGAGGGAGAGACCAGCGAGGACGGATTGTTCACCTTCTTGGAGGTGGCCTGCCTCGGATGCTGCAGTCTCGCTCCCGTGGTGATGATCGGCGAACAGGCATACGGCAGGCTCACTCCCCAGGCGCTCCGAAGCGTTCTCCGAAGGTTCCGACGGAAAGCGGCCGGGGGCGCGTGACGTTTCTTCCGGCTTCTTCAAGGAGGACCCGATGCAGGCGGTAATGGTCGGACTGGGATCGTGCGGCATTGCCACGGGGGGGCTGGCTGTACAGCGGAGGTTCCAGGAGTTGCTGGGACCCGAAGACGAGGGGGTGACGCTCAAGGAGACCGGGTGCATCGGGCTGTGTCATCGCGAGGTGCTGGTCGAGATCGTCGAAGATGGCCGGCAAAGGACCCTATACGGCGAGGTGACGCCCGACCGGGTGGACCGCATCGTTGCAGACCACCTGCGCGGGGGAAGGGCGATTACGGAATGGGTCGTGGACCGGGAGGGCATGCTCGCCGGGCAGAAGCGGATCGTGCTGCGCAACTGCGGCGAAATCGACCCATCCCGCATCGAGGAGTATCGCGCCCGGGGAGGCTACCTGGCCCTTCGTCAGGCTGTCACCGAGATGACTCCCGGGGAAGTCATCGCAATGGTCGCCGATTCCGGCCTGCGCGGAAGAGGCGGGGCCGGTTTTCCCACCGGGACCAAGTGGAGACTCGCCCGGGCTGTGCAGGCTGCGCGCAAGATCGTCATCTGCAACGCCGATGAAGGGGATCCTGGCGCCTTCATGGATCGCAGCGTGCTCGAGGGAGATCCGCACTCCGTGCTGGAAGGGATGGCGATCGCGGGTTATGCCATCGGCGCCGGGGAAGGCATCGTCTACGTCCGGGCGGAGTACCCCCTCGCGATCCGCCGGCTGCACGAGGCCATAACCGGCGCCCGGGAAAAGGGACTTCTGGGCCCCGACCTGTTCGACAGCGGATTCTCCTTTTCCATCCGCCTCAAGGAAGGGGCCGGAGCGTTCGTATGCGGGGAGGAGACCGCGCTGATCGCTTCCATCGAGGGCAAACGGGGAATGCCGAGCGTGCGCCCGCCGTTTCCTACGGAAGCCGGCCTGTGGGGGTTTCCCACCTGCATCAACAACGTGGAGACGCTTGCCAACGTGCCCTGGATCCTTTCCCACGGGGCCCGGGCCTTCCGGTCCTGCGGGACCGCCGACTCCAAGGGGACCAAGGTGTTCGCCCTGGCGGGCAAGGTAAAACGGGGAGGCCTCGTGGAGGTTCCCATGGGCACCACCATCGACGAGATCGTCTACGGGATCGGAGGCGGCACTGTCTCGGGGGGTCCGTACAAGGCGGTCCAGATGGGAGGTCCGTCGGGCGGATGCATCCCCGCCTCCCTGGGAAGCACGCCCGTCGACTACGAACAGATCACCGCCACAGGCGCGATCATGGGCTCGGGCGGGATGGTGGTAATGGACGACTCCACCTGCATGGTGGACGTCGCCCGGTTTTTCCTGCACTTCACCCAGAACGAGTCGTGCGGGAAGTGCACCTTCTGCCGGATCGGCACGAAGCGGATGCTCGAGATCCTGGAGAGGATCTGCGCGGGAGGCGGGAATCCGGAAGACGTGCACACGCTCGCAGAGCTGGGCGAGCAGATCCGGACGAGCTCCCTGTGCGGACTCGGTCAGAGCGCTCCCAACCCGGTGCTGACGACACTGCGGTATTTCCACGACGAGTATGAAGGGCACATACGCGACGGGAAATGCGCGGCAAAGGTCTGCCTGGCCCTGGTGGAGTTTTCGATCGATCCGGACAGGTGCACGGGCTGCGGTCTTTGCGTCAAGGCCTGCGACGCCGGGGCGATCAGTGGGCAGAGCAAGGAGGTCCACCGGATCGACGGGAGCCGTTGCGTACGATGCGGTAATTGCCTCACGGTCTGCCGCTCCGACGCGGTCCGGAAAGGATAGCGAATATGCGATGGAAAACGGACGAGGACCGGTCGTGCCTGCCGGTGGAGCTTACGATCAACGGACGGGCGGTCGTGGCGCGCCCCGGGCAAACCATCCTCGAACTGGTCCGGGAGCAGCATCTGGACACGATACCGACGCTCTGCCATGAGCCCGGACTTCCGCCGTTCGGCTCCTGCTTCCTTTGCGTGATCGAGGTCAAGGATGCGCGCGGGCTCATGCCTTCCTGCACGACCCTGGTCCGGGACGGGATGGAGGTCATAACCCGCAGCGACCGGATCACGCGCGCCCGGAAGACCGCGCTTGCGCTTCTCCTTTCCGATCACTATGCCGACTGTGTGTGCCCCGGCCAGCTGGCCTGTCCGGCCGGCGTCGACGTCCAGGGATATCTGGGCCTGGCGAGGCTCGGCCACTACCGGGAGGCCCTGCGCCTGATCCGGGAGCGCAACCCCCTGCCCGTCGTCTGCGGAAGGGTGTGCGTGCGAAAGTGCGAGGCGGCGTGCCGCCGCAGCCTGGTGGACGAGTCCGTCGGGATCAACCACGTGAAGCGTTTCGTGTCCGGTCACGCCAGTGTACACCCGGAGCGGCTGCCCTCCACGGGGAAGCGGGCCGCGGTCGTGGGGGGCGGTCCGGCGGGCCTGACCTGCGCGTACTACCTGTCCCTGCGGGGTCACTCGGTCACGATCTACGAGGCGATGCCCCGTCTGGGGGGGATGCTCCGGTACGGGATTCCCGCGTACCGTCTCCCCCGGGAGGAGCTGGACGCGGACATCGACGTCATCCTTTCGCTCGGCGTGGAAATCGTCTGCAACCACAAGCTTGGCAGGGAGTTCACGCTGCTGGGGCTGCGGGAGGAGGGGTTCCACGCGATTTTCCTGGCTCCGGGCGCGCCCCTTGGCAAGAAACTGGGCATACCGGGCGAGGAAGCCTTAGGGGTGGAATCGGCCCTGGATTTCCTGAGAGACACCGAACTGCACGGGCCCCGGTATCTGTACGGAAGAGTTGTGGTGGTGGGGGGAGGCAATTCCGCCGTGGACGCAGCACGGACCGCCGTCCGCTGCGGTGCGAAAGAGGTCGTAATCCTGTATCGCCGATCCCGCAGGGAGATGCCGGCCTTCCACGAGGAAGTGGACGCCGCGGAGCAGGAAGGAGTGCGACTTGCGACCCTCGTCGCCCCGGTGGAGGTGATCCGGGAGGCGGTGACCGGCCGGTTGATGGGCATCCGGTGCATTCGCATGAAGCTCGGCGAACCCGATCAAAGCGGGCGGCGCAGGCCTCTGCCCGTCGAGGGATCCGAGTTCGAGGTCTCGTGCTCATTCGTCTTCCCCGCGCTCGGCCAGGAAACCGATCCGGATCTCTTCTCCCGGGAACCGGAAGGCGGCCGTCCCGCCGTCGCCCCCCCGGGCACCATCGAAGCGGACGCGGCAACGATGGCGTGCCGCCTTCCCGGCGTGTTCGCCGGCGGCGACGCGGTAAGCGGCCCGGCCGCGGTGATCGACGCCGTTGCCCAGGGGCGGCTGGCCGCCGAGGCGATCGACGGGTACCTGCGGACCGGGGAGGTGAACCGGTCCGACCCCGCTTTCGTCTGCCGGCGCGACGACTTCGGCCCCGTCCCGGATACGCTGTACGAGGATGTGAAGCGGATTCCGCGCCGAGCGATGCCGCAGCGCCCCGCCGGGGAACGGAGGACCGATTTCCGGGAGGTGGAGCAGGGCTATTCCGAGGAGGCAATGCGGGAGGAGGCCGTCCGGTGCATGGAGTGCGGCTGCAAGGCCCTGCACACGTGCGACCTCCGCAGGTACGCGGTCGAATACGGCGTCGATGTCGGGGGTGTGGCCGGCCAGGTCCGGCGTCACAAGGTGGACGACAGCCATCCGCTGATCGCCTACGACGCCAACAAGTGCATCCTCTGCGGCAGGTGCATCCGCGTCTGCGAGGATGTCCTCGACCAGCCGGTACTCGGCTTCGTGGGAAGGGGATTCGACACGACGGTAAAGCCCGCCATGGGGCGGCCTCTCGCCGAGAGCGCGTGCAACGCCTGCGGCGCGTGCGTCGAGTCCTGCCCCACGGGGGCTCTCACGGCCAAGCTTCCCTACGGGCGGCAGGGGCCGTGGCGAACGACCCGAATTCCTTCGGCGTGCGGCTTCTGCTCCCTGGCGTGTCCGCTGGACCTGCACGTGGTGACGGACGGCCTGCTGTGGGCGGCTTCCCCCGTGGATGCCCTCGGAAGGAAAGGGGACCTGTGCGCCAAGGGCAGGTTCGGAACCGGCCTTCTCCAGTCCGGGGACCGGATCCGCGCTCCCATGGTTCGGAAGAACGGCGGGCTGGAGCCGGCCCGTTGGGAGGAGGCGCTGCGGGAAGCGGGGCGACTCCTCTCGGATTGCCGCCGTCGGTATGGCGCCGGATCGATCGCCGTCCTGGCCGCTGACCGGATGACATGGGAAGAGAGCTGCCTCGTCGGGCGATTCGCCCGGGAGGGCCTGGGCACCGAACATGTCGGAAACTTCGGCACGTTACGCCGCGGCGGCATTCGGCGAGACCTGGACGATTTTCTCGGACGGACCGCTTCCACATGCCTTCTCGAAGACCTGGACGACGCGGACGTGATCCTCGTGGTCGGGGCCGATCCCGGTACGTCCCATCCGGTGCTCGGCATGAGGCTGCGGCGGGCGGCCCGGAAGGGCGCCGCCATCGTGGTGGTGCATTCGAGCGAGATCGACCTGGTCCGCCCGTCGACCCTTTGGCTTAATCCCCGAAGGGGAACGTCGGGAATCCTGCTGGCGGACGTCCTGCGCCGGATCCTTGCGAGCGACGGGGTCGACGAGCGGTGGGCGGGCGCTGGCGGCGACGAACGGGAGGCGCTCCGGGATCTGCTGGAAGGCGCCGCCCCTGGCGGAGCGGAAGAAGCGTGCGGTGTCGACTCCGGGAAGTTGAGGGCGCTGGCGCAAGCCGTAACCGGCGGGAAAAAGGTGGTCGTCGTATACGACCTGGAGGAAACGGGCGAACGATCGACGGGGGATCTGGCTCTCCTTGCCCGTATCCAGGCGGCGACCGGGCACCTGGTTTCGCCCGCAGGCGGTCTCCTGCTCCTCGGGAGCGACGGCAACACGGAAGAGGCCAGGCCGACGACCCTGGGGGAGACGGACCTTCTGGACGCCTTGTCTGCGGGGCGGATCCGGGGAGCCGTGGTCCTGCTCGAGGACCCGCTTTCCGACCCGGAAGGAGAGGACCTCCTGGGCGGTCTGGAGACGCTTATCGTTGCGGACCATTCCTGGACGCGCACGGCGAAGGCCGCGCAGGTCGTGCTCCCGGCATCGACACTCGTCGAAACGGAAGGAACCGTAGTGCGCTTCGATGGGGCGCTTCGTCCGGTGGAGAAGGCGTGCGAGCCCCCCGGCGGCCGCACGACAGCCGGGATGATCCGCGATCTCGCGGAAGAGTTCGGCTGCAAGATCCCGGCGATCCGCCCCGACGCGATCGGCGCGGGCCTTTTCCGACCGCGGGGGAGTTCACCCGACGACGCGGGGAGGAACCTCGTTCCGCTGACGCTCGACATCCGGAAGATCCGCCTGTCCGGAAAAGCCATGTTGCCGGGTAGGCGTTCCTATGCCACGATGAACGAGGCGGTGCGCGGCAGGCTGGCGGGCCGGGAAATACGGGGGGCGTTCTAGCTCTAGGGAAAGGAGCTGTCCGGTTGCCGGATCGTTCCCTGAGGGAAGAAGAGCTTCTCGTTCGAGTCGGGTGGATCGTCAAGGTCCGGTGGCTGTTCCTGGCGGTCCTGGCCGTCACCATCGTGACCGGCCGCTACGCTTTCGGGATCCGGTTCCCCGTCGGCAGGGTCCTGCTCGTATGGGCCGTCATCCTCCTGTACAATCTTGGCTTTGAGCTGTATTACCGGTTCCGGAAAACCGAGTCCGCCCCGGATCTCACCGTCAGCCGGATCGAAACGTATCTGCAGATCGGAATGGATCTTCTGGCCCTGACGTTCCTCATCCATTTTACCGGGGGGGCCGAGAACCCGTTCATCTCCTTCTACCTGTTTCATGCGATCCTGGCCAGCATGCTTCTCCCGCGAGCGGAGGCATGGCTCCTGGGTCTTGTCTCCTACTGCATGTTTCTCTCGGTCGTCGCCCTGGAATACCTCGAGATTGTCCCCCACTATCAGCTGGAAGGACTGTTCCTCCACTCCCGTCACGGCAACCTCCTGTTCCTGTCGGTGGTGAGCCTGGGTCTGTTGATCACGCTGGTCATCACCATCTACCTGTCCTGTACGATCGTAGGCAGCCTGAGGCTCCGCGAGAAGAAGCTGGTACTGACGCGGAACATGCTGGAGAAAAAGTCGGGAGAGTTGACGGAGGCGAACGCGAAGCTGGTGGAACGGCAGAAGCAGCTCGTCCAGGCCGAGAAGCTTGCCTCGATGGGACAACTGGTGTCGGGCATCGCGCACGAGATCAACAATCCCGTCCAGTTCATCCAGGGGAACATGCAGATTCTCCGGGAGGCGATCCGGGACATCCTGCCCATCCTGGACGCGAAGGCGAAGGAGGACCGCGGCATGAAGATCGCACGGCTCCCGTACCCGTTCTTCCGGGAGCAGGTCCAGGTTCTCCTCAAGGACATGGCGGACGGTGCGGGGCGCATCGGGAACATCGTCCGGGACCTGAAGACGTTCGCCCGGCGGGACGAGGGGCGGCTCGACGAAAAGGTGGATGTGAACCGGGTGGTCGAAGCCGCGACCCGGCTGGTGCACAACAAGATCAAGCGCTTTCGGCTGGAACAAAGCCTGGCGGAGGGCCTGCCCGCGCTCAAGGGGAGCCTGGTCCAGCTGGAGCAGGTGGTGGTCAATACGCTCATCAATGCGGCCGAGTCGTTGGAAGAGCGTCCCGATGCCTGCATCCGGATCGCCACCCGGCTGGAGAACGCCGGTCGGCAGGTGCGAGTGTCCATCGCTGACAACGGCCCGGGGATGACCGACGAAGTCAAGCACCGGCTGTTCGATCCGTTCTTCACGACCAAGCAGCGCATCGGAGGCACAGGGCTTGGCATGTCGATCACCTACGGGATCATCGAGGAGCACGGAGGGTCGATCGAGGTCGATACCCGACTCGGTGAGGGAACGACGTTCCATTACCTCCTGCCGGTGTCCCGGAGCGCGTCATGAACCGCATCCTGATCATCGACGACGACAAGGCCGTGCTGAACTATTTCCTGGTGCTGCTCCTCCAGGCGGAACGCTTCGAGGTCGAGGCGCTCGCCGACAGCACGAAAGCGTTCGACACGATCGAATCGGGGAAATTCGATCTTCTGCTCCTGGACATGGACATGCCCGGGGTGTCGGGAAAAGAGGTGCTGCAGTACGTGCGACGGAACCATCCCGAGGTGGAGGTGGTGATCATCACCGGGGTGGAGGACGTGGAGCTGGCTGTCGAGTCGATGAAGATGGGAGCCTACGACTATCTCTGCAAGCCGGTGGACGACAGACGTCTGCTTACCACGCTGGACCGCGCGCTGGAACGGTCTTGCCTGCGGGGGGAGATCGACAAGCTGCGTGACCGGATCGGCCTGGAGGGACTCCGGCACAAGGAGGAGTTCCGTGGGATCCTGACGCAGGACGGGAAGTTCCTGCGAACGCTCCGGAAGGTCGAGCAGATCGCGGAGAGCGACAACAACGTGCTGATATGGGGGGAAAGCGGCACCGGGAAGGAGCTGGTGGCGAGGGCCATCCACCGGATCGGCAGGCGCCGCGACAAGTCGTTCGTCGCCGTGAACGCCGGGACGTTCGCCTCCGAGCTGTTCGCCTCGGAATTCTTCGGCCACGACAGGGGGGCGTTCACCGGAGCGGCCGGGGACAAGGCGGGGTTGTTCGAAGAGGCGGACGGCGGGGTCCTGTTTCTCGATGAAATCGGTGCGCTCGAACTGCCGGTCCAGTCGAAACTCCTGAGGGTCCTGCAGAGCGGGGAATACTTCCGGCTGGGCTCTACCCGGGAACGGGGGGCAGACGTCCGGGTCATCGCCGCGACGAACAAGAACCTGGAAGCGGAAATCGAGCACGGCCGATTTCGCAGGGACCTGTATTATCGTCTCAACATCAGCTCGATCTACCTGTCGCCGCTGCGGGAGCGGAAGGGCGACGCGGAGTTGCTCGCCCACCACTTCCTCGAGAAGCACAGCAAGCTGAACGACAAGTCGATCGCCGGGATTTCCGACGACGTGATGAGCCTGCTGGAGGCGTACGACTATCCGGGCAATGTCCGGGAGCTGGAAAACATCATCGCCAGCGCAGTGGTGCTGGAGAACGGCCGCACGCTGACCCGGCGCAGCCTTCCGCCGTATCTTGTCAAGGCGGTCACCCGTGCGGGACTGTCCGTTCCCCGGGAGGTTCGGAAGTCTCTGGCCGAGATCGAGGCGGAACACGTACGGATTGTCCTGGAACACACGGGCGGAAACCGGACGGCGGCGGCGGCCATCCTGGGCATCTCGCGGGTCGGTCTTCACGCGAAGATGAGGAAGTACGGCATCGACGTGGAACCTCCGGGAAGAGGGGGGGGGCGGCGGCCGGCCCGGGACGATCCCGCCGGGGACGAATCATCGCAAAGCTAGAACAGGAACCGGCCCATCGACTCAGCCGTTCCAGCGGTACCCGACCTCAGGGATGGAGATATCGCTGTCGCGGTTATGATCGGTCATGAACCGGAAAAGCATCCCCTTTCAAATAAATGAGAGTTGAGGGGGACCTCCCTTGCTGTGGAGGCGGGACGTCCCCAATGGAGCAGGTAGGGTTGCATGCTCGCAACCATTGATTGAATAGATAGTCGCGATGATGCGACTGTCTTGGTCTGAGGCGAACTCCCTGTCGTAAAGTAACATATTGGTTCTATTCATTGTATAGATTCGCCATCCCTCGTTTCCCAACATGGCACGTCTGATGCGCAAATATATGATGCCGACTAGGGGGGTGGTCCTTCACAGATTGTCCTTGCAGTCCCGAGAGGGGAACCCGGGACCTGAACCGTCAACACGTTTTGACCCTTTTTCAGCGGAAGGGAGGGGAACCATGAGTTTTCTACATGGGAGAAAGTCCTTGGTGTGGATGTTTGTCATCGTTCTCTGTCTCGTTCCCATGATGCTTGGGTCCGCCGGGGCATGGGAACCAACCAAACCGATCACGGTGGTAATCCCCTATTCCCGCGGGGGAGCGGACATCATCGGCCGGTTCATCCAGAGCGTCGTGGGAAAATACGGGTTCTGCAAGCAACCCCTTGTCGTCGTCAACAAGGCAGGCGGGTCCGGAACGGTAGGGATGAAATATCTCCTGGACCAGAGGGGAGACCCTCACTTCTTCATGGTCAGCCTGTCAAGCATCGTGACGACTCCTCTTCACACCAACGTCGGTTTTACCTGGAGAGACCTGACCCCGTTTTGCCGGTTGGCCCTGGACAGGCATGCCCTCTGCATATCCACGAAAAAATACCCAGATATGTATACGCTCGATCAATTTGTCAAACTTGCCAAGGAAGCGGAGAAACGAGGTGACCTGCTGCAGTGCGGCGGGACCGGAGTCAAGCAGGAAGACCAGATCGTCATGATCATGCTGGAGAAAGCTACCGGGATCCACCTGAAATACATACCCATCAAGAGCGGGGGGGAGGTGGCCAAAAACCTGGTCGGGGGGCACATCGACCTTTCGGTGAACAACCCCTCCGAGTTCCTGGGCTACACCTTGTCCGGGGACATGAGGCAGATCGTCGCCTTTGACAAAAAAAGGGTCATCGGCTACATCAACGTTCCGACCATGCCGGAACTGGGATACCCGGATGCCACCTACCAGATGTTGCGAGGGCTCTTCATGCCACCGGATATCAAACCCGAGCAGGTCGAATACATGACCGGCCTGATCAAAAAGGTGATCGCAACCTGCGAATGGCAGACCTTCCTGAACAGGGTCATGCTCGACGGCTCCGAGCCTATCTTCGGAGAGGAATTCCGGAAGTGGATGGAAGAGTATGACGCCCTGCACGTGAAGTACATGAAGGAGGGCGGCCTCATTCGATAGTTTATTGGGTTTCCCCCGGCTCCCGATCACGGGAGCCGGGGGAACTGCCATGCAGGAATGCTTACACGCAAGGACGGTTCCCATGAAGAAAGCGGAAATCTACATGGCTACTTTCTGGGCAGGGCTGTCCATTGCCATCATGATGGAGATCCAGGTAATTCCCGGCACGAAACAGCCTATCGGCTGGGCAAGGGGCGTGGGTCCCCAGTCCGGTTGGTTCCCGTTCTATCTCGCCTTGATCATGTTGCTCTGCAGCCTGGTCGTCCTGATCCCGAAGCTTGTTCAAGCGGCAAGGGAAGGCCTGGCGGACAAGCCCTTTGTCAGCATGGATGGTCTGAAGGCTGTTCTCCGGGCATTCGGCCCCATGCTCGCCTACGTTTGCACCCTGCCGTGGCTCGGGTTTTACCTCGGGTCCACGCTCTATCTCGTCTATGCACTCCGGTTTGTGGGAAAGCATTCCTGGACGCTGTCGCTGGCGACCGGAATCCTTTTCAGTGCGGCGATCTTCACAATCTTTGAAAAGTATCTCCTGCTTACGCTGGCCAAGGGAGTTTTGGAACCGATTTTAAATAAGCTCCTTTAGAAAAGGAGTCGATGTCATGGCAGACATCCTGTCAGGTCTTGCGACCGGGATCGCTGTTACGTTCACTCCTTTCAATATGATGATTGGCTTTCTGGGGGTCGTTCTGGGAATGCTCTTCGGAATCCTTCCCGGACTGGGGCCCCTCAACGGCGTGGCGATCCTCCTTCCCGTGACCTTCGTTCTGCCCCCCGAGTCCTCCATGATCTTCATCGCCGCCATTTATTATGCCGGAACCGCCGGAGGCGCCATTACCTCCATCAGTCTCAACATCCCGGGAACCCCCATGGCGGCGGCCACCTGTCTGGACGGGCACCCCATGGCCAAGAAAGGCGAGGGGGCCCTCGCCATTTTTACGGCCGCGACGGCCTCCTTGATCGGCGGGCTGCTGGCCTGCGTCGGGTTCGTCTTCCTGGCTCCGCCCCTTGCCCGATACGCCCTTTTCTTCGGTCCGCCGGAGTTCTTTTCCCTGATGATCGTCGCCTATGCCTGCTTCGCGGGACTGGGCGGGAAATCGGTGGTCAAGACCGTCATCATGACCGTCTTCGGCCTGATTTTAAGTTGCGTGGGAATGGATTGCATGACGGGGAATGTCCGATTAACCTTCGGTTACATGGGATTTTACAATTCCATCACGTTTCTCACGGCTGTCGTGGGAATGTTCGGAATAGGCGAGGTTCTAACCACCGTGGAAAAAGGGATAAGAGGACAGGTCATCCATCCGAATGTAACGTGGAAGGATTATACCCTGTCCTTGAAATTGATCTGGAAGCATAAAATCCTGGTATTGACCGATACCGTTCTGGGATTTCTGGTGGGGGTTCTCCCCGCGGCGGGTGCCACGCCAGCTTCTTTCATGGCCTACGGGTTCTCCAAATCGATGTCCAAACGACCCAAGGAATGGGGCACGGGCATACCGGAAGGCGTCATGGCCACGGAGTCGTCCAATCACGCTGCCAGCACCGGCGCTTTTGTTCCCATGGTGACACTGGGAATTCCCGGCTCGCCGCTGGCAGCCATCGTGCTGGGCGGGATGCTGATCTGGGGGCTTGTTCCGGGTCCCCGCCTGTTCATCGAACAACCGAAATTCGTATGGGGGCTTATCGTCTGCGGATTTGTCGTGAACATCCTGACCTATGTATTCGAGATCTCCCTGGTTCCCTTTCTCATGAAGGTCCTGAAAACCCCGTTTACCATCATGACCCCGATTATCGCCATTTTTTGCCTGATCACCGGCTACGTCCAGAATTTCGGCATGGTCGAGGTGTGGGAGGTTCTGGTGTTCGGCGTGCTGGGATATTTCTGCAAGAAGCTGGATTATCCCGTCGCCCCGCTCATCCTGGCCCTGGTTCTCGGCCCCATGACAGAGGAGTCTTTGCGTCAAAGTCTCCTCCAGTCCGGTGGGTCCCTGATGATCTTCGTTACGCATCCGATCTCTTGCGCTCTTCTGCTGATCTCGGCTGTTCTCTATGCGATGCCGATCACGAAGAGCCTGCTGGATGCGAGGAGAAAAAAGCAGGAAGCCGCATAGATTTTTAGAGATTTCGGATTACCATTGGTATTGAGGAGGAGAGTGTTCGTGGAACCGATCAAAACGTTTGCCATCGAGCCTGTCGACGAGGTCAGGATTTACGACCTCCTGGGAGATTATGCCGGCGTTCAGGGGAGCCGGATCGAGGACAGGCACGGCAATGCGATTGTGAGATCCTTCGGGAACTACGATCTCTTTGGCCCGGAGAAAAGCTTCCTGGGGGCCCATGCGTTTGCGACGTATATCCGGGTCACCAGGAACGGGAAATCCCGGTATCTTCTCTTCGACGTCGGCCAGAACGAAATTGCCTTTGCGTGGAACGTGAAGATGTTCTCCGCTCTCGACGGGGATTTCGACCCGCAAAAAGTGGAGATGATCCTTCTGAGTCACGGTCATTCGGATCATTTCCACAATCTGAACAAGGCCCTGGAAATCTTGAATCCCGGGGCGGAAAAAGAGATCCCGATATACGTCAGCGGGGAGAGCTTCTTTCGACCAAGAGCCAAAGTGTCAAAGGAATCCTTTTTGAACACGAAAGAATACATCGTTCTCGCTCCCGATAAAAAAGAGGCGGAAAGGCGCGGGGGGAAATGGATCACCTCGGACGGCCCCGTTCTTCTCATGGACAATTCGGTGCTCTATCTCGGGAGCATTAGGCCCGCAGCCAAGAGGATGGGGATCGCGAAGGAGTACGAGATGAAACCCCGTCCCTGGCCGAAGTTCTTTGCATGCGATGAAAACGGCGATGTTATCGACCGAAGCACCGAAGATGACGCCGACGAGGACACCTCCATCGTCTTCCGCGTGAAAAACAAGGGGCTGGTTGTCGTCACCGCATGTTCCCATGGCGGGGTGAACACCTCTCTTCTCTACGCCAAAACCGTGGCCGGCACGGACGACGTCTTCTGTTACTACGGAGGGTTTCATCCCAATTCCGACGGGAACGCGACGGGAAAAGACCTGCTCTCCCAGGGGATCCGCTACATCATCCCGACCCACTGCACTCCGTGGCCCCTTGTCAATTTTCTCTGGCAGGAGAACCGGAAATCGGAGGTCCCGTTCATGTTAACGAAGAACCACCTGGCCCCTGTCGGGAATGTGTATACGTTTTCCAGTTCCTATGAGGATCCCTGAAAGATTTTCCTCAATTCCATTTCCCCCGTAGCGGATGCGGGAGATCGATGCACGCCACTATGGATAGATTAGGAGCAAAGCGGACATGCGGAAAAAGCCGTTCGACGAACATGCGGAACAATACGATTCATGGTTTCTCCAGAATCGAAATGTCCTCGAATCGGAAGTTCTTCTGCTGAAACACTTCCTGAAATCTCCGGGAAGGAGCCTGGACGTCGGATGCGGA
>Ga0210060_1000089_pt1 | contig 54358 bp, 51 predicted proteins | sample Joice_CattailNLB_FD_184871 | JGI IMG/M metagenome (GOLD analysis project Ga0210060, IMG submission 184871) | Wetland microbial communities from San Francisco Bay, California, USA, that impact long-term carbon sequestration - Joice_CattailNLB_D2... | ecosystem: Environmental > Aquatic > Marine >...
CAAGTAGCGCGCCATGTATCTCGATCGCTTCCAGTCCCACGCAGGGGAACCTCAAGGCGGTTCCCCTGCAACCCCTCCCCCACGAGCGGACAAGTAGCGCGCCATGTATCTCGATCGCTTCCAGTCCCACGCAGGGGAACCTCAAGGCGGTTCCCCTGCAACCCCTCTCCCACGAGCGGGCAAGTAGAGCGCGATGTACTTGGACCATTTCGGGCTGGACGAACCGCCGTTCCGCATCACGCCGCACACGGATTTCTTTTTCGATGGCGCCGACCGCGGCACGACGCTCGAGGGATTGCTCTACGCGATCCAGTACGACGAGGGCATCGTCAAGGTATCGGGCGAAGTCGGCAGCGGCAAGACGATGCTGTGTCGCGTGCTGATGGAGCGGCTGCCGGAGAACGTCGAGACCATTTACCTGGCAAACCCTTCGTTCACCCGGGACGAGATCCTGCGCGCCATCGCAGACGACCTGAAGCTCGAGACGAGCGGCGACAGCGCGCGCGTCCTGACGCGCGATCTCCAGGCGCATCTCATCGAATCGCATGCGCGCGGGCGCCGCGTCGTCATCCTGATCGACGAGGCACACGCGATGCCCGAGGATTCGCTGGAGCAGGTCCGGCTGCTCTCGAACCTGGAGACCAGCCGGCACAAGCTGCTGCAGATCGTGCTCTTCGGCCAGCCGGAGCTCGATCAGATGCTCGCGGCCACCTCGCTGCGCCAGCTCCGCGACCGGATCACGCACAGCTTCCGCATGCGCCCGCTCACGCAGGAGGAGGTGAGCCGATACGTCACGTTTCGCCTTCGCGCGGCAGGCTATCGCGGGCCGGACCTGTTCACGCGGAAGGCGATCGCGCTGCTCACGCGCGCCTCCGACGGGCTCACGCGGCGCATCAATATTCTCGCCGACAAGGCGCTGCTCTCGGCATTCGCGCTGGACACACATGCCGTCGACGAAAGGCACGTGCAGCGCGCCATCGCAGACTCCGAGCTGGCCCCCCTGGCGACGGCCAAGCGTCCACTGGCCTACGTTGCGGCGGCTCTTGCAGCGGGCGCGGTTCTCGGTGTGCTCTTGCACTGGGTATTCACGGACCGCGCGCCAGACGGCACGGGCCGCGCACCCGCGAGCCCGCCGGCAGAGAGCGCCAAAGCGGTCCCGGCCAAGCCCGAGCAGCCGGTCGTCGCGGCCGCGCCGCGGCCTGCGGAAAAGCCGGTTGTTGCGCCCAAACCACGCGCGCTCCCAGCGAGTGGCGGACAAGCTGCCAGCGCCCCACCCCTTGCCAAGGCGCCGCCCGCAGTGCCAGAAAAACCATCTACGCCGTCGCCAGTTCACGACAGTTCTGCGCCCGCTTCTACCAAGGCGGACGATCCATCGACGTCGACCTCCGCTTCGCCGGCAAAGCCGGTCGTCTCCGCGCCTCTGATGGCGAGAGTGGAATCGCAAGGCGTACCGGCGCGGCTGCTGCCCGAGCAGATCGAGCGCATGGAGGCCTACGACACGCGCGGGATGCGGCTGCTGGGCGAGCGGATTGCTGCAACGCGGGAAGCCCTGCAGACCGCGCCGGATGACGCGGTCTGCATCGAGCTGTATCTCACCCTGAATACGGATCCTGCGCGCATCGAGCGCTTCCTGATCCGGGCGCGGGGCCTGGCGACGCTCGACGAGATGTACGTCATCCCGCTGACCCGGTCGTCGCCGACCCGGGTCTGGGTCGTCTACGGCAAGTTCGCCACCCGCGCCGCCGCCGAAGAAGCCGCGCGGCGCCTGCCGGCCGTGTATCACAAGGACTTCGGTTTGGCGCTGCGGGACTTCGCCGCGCTGCGGAGGCCCATCTAGCCATCGGGAAATTTTCCGCAAGTCAGGCAGTTAGCGCATTTTTCTAAAGTTAACAACGTGCTATTCTTCGACGGCCTACGCTTGCACTCGGGATCCTGATGACATTTCGCACAGTCGGCACGCTCGCAGTCGCGCTCGGGCTTCTGACGGGTTGTGGTCTTCCGCCACAGCAGCCGTCGGAGGCCCACTTGCGCGCGCCGAGCGAACCGGTCGAGGGCAAGATCCCGCCGCCGGTTCAGCTGGCACCGCTGCTGCCCGAGCCGAAGCCGACGACGCGTGCCGAAACCTACAGCGTGGTCGTGCACAACGTCCCGGTACAAGACCTCCTGTTCGCGCTCGCGCGCGACGCGCAGGTTCAGATCGACATCAACTCGGACGTCAGCGGCAATGTCACGCTGAACGCGATCGATCAGACGATGCCGCAGCTGCTCGAGCGCATTGCGCGCCAGGTGGACATGCGCTACGAAATGAAGAGCGGCACGCTGGTCATCCAGCGCGACACGCCGTTCCTGCGCGTATACCGCATCGACTACGTCAACCTGTCACGCGAGGGCAGCGTCACCGGAACGCTGTCGTCGTCGGTGACCGGCTCGGTCACGCAGGGCGGGGCCTCGGGCGGCGGTGGCGGCGACCAGTCGAATTCGGTCGCGACGATCAAGGCCGAGTCGAAGAACAAGTTCTGGGAGTCGCTCGAGCAGAACATCAAAGAGATCCTGCGCGAAACGGACAAGCTTGTTCCAGCTCCCGCGCCTGCCGCCGCGGCCGCGCCGGCCAAGCCCGCGGCGGGTGCACAGCCAACGCAGGTCGCGAGCGTCGGTCCGGGGACGGTGTATCGCGAAGCCGCCTCGGTCATCGCGAACCGGGAAGCGGGCGTCATGACGGTTCGGGCGACCTCGCGGCAGCACGAGAAGATCCAGGAATTTCTCGACAAGGTGATGGTCAGCGCACGGCGCCAGGTGCAGATCGAGGCGACCGTCGTCGAAGTCGAGCTCAACAACAACTACCAGCGGGGCATCGACTGGAGCTTCATGAACGGCCCGTGGAACATCGGCCAGAGTCAGCGCAGCTTTAACTTCAACCCCCTGAATATACCGGGGTCGAGCGGGGGCCTCACGATCGGCTATACCAGCGCGTCGCTGCTCGTGAATCTGCGCTTGCTCGAGCAATTCGGCAGCGTCCGCGTGCTCTCCAGCCCCAGCATCAGCGCACTGAACAACCAGATCGCGACGCTCAAGGTCGTCGACAACGTGGTGTACTTCGATGTCAAGGCGCAGCAGAGCCAGCAGGTGAACTCCGGCGTGCTGGCGACCTACGAAACGACGCCGCGGACCGTCCCGGTCGGCCTGACCATGAGCGTGGTTCCGCAGGTCAGCGAGGACGGAACGATTTCGCTGCTGGTACGGCCGTCGATCTCCCGCGTGGTGCGTTTCGTCACCGACCCGAACCCGGCGCTGGTCGACGTTCAGAACCAGGTTCCCGAGATCCGCACGCGCGAAATGGAGTCCGTGCTGCGCCTGCAGGAGCGCGAGATCGGCGTGCTGGGCGGGCTGATGCAGGACGCGCGCAGCTCGACCGAGGGCGGAATTCCGGGCCTGCGCCAGGTCCCGGGGCTCGGCCAGCTTCTCGCCCAGCAGGATGAAAGCGCGCAAAAGAGCGAGCTGGTCATCTTCCTGCGCGCGACGATCATCCGCGACGCGAGCATCGAGGGCGACTACCGCGGCTATCGCAGCTACCTGCCGACCGACGGTTTCCTCGATGCGCCAAACCCGCAGCAGGTCGCGCCGCCGGTGCCGCCCCGCAATCTGGAAAAATTGCGATGAGCCTGCTCCTCGACGCCCTGAAAAAAGCCGAAAAGGCGAAAGAGGCGGCGCAGCGCGGCGACAAGCCGAAAACGCCGGGGGAAGCTGCGCTGAGCCTGGAGCCGACGCCCGAAGAGGCAAAGCGGGTCATGACGCGCGACAAGCTTCCCGACATCTCGACGCCGCTCGAGATCGGCAGCGACGATATTTCTCCGCGCCGGGCCACCGCATCGTCAAGCGAACAAGCGGCGCCGCCGCCGCGCCCGGCGGCCCCGGCGTCGGGCGCGGCGCCTTCGCGTTCCGCGCGCGCCGGCGGCGCCATCGGCGATCCCGCAGCCGCACAACGCACCGCCGCGCAAAGCGTCTTGCAGACGAAGTTCAAGGAACCGAATCCCAGGCTGCCGTTCTATATCAGCGTCGGCGTGCTCGGCGTGTTTGCCATCGGCACTGCCGTGTACTTCTATCTCCAGCTGCGCCCGCGGCCGCCGCTGGTCAACCTTGAGGCCAAGCCGCCGGCCGGCGAGCAGGCGGTCAATGTCGCCAGAGCGCCGGCCGCAAAACCGCGCGCCGCGTCGACGCCCAGCGCTACGGGGCAGGCCATTCCCGGACTGCCCGCGGCGCCGACGATGCAGCCGCCCGCGGCATCGGGTCCGACCGCTGCGCCAGCCCCTGCGGCCAGCTCGGCGACGCCGGCCAGCAAGCCGCCGGCAGCGACAACCAAGCCCGCCGCGCGAGCAGAATCGGCGGCCGCGCAGCCGAGCGCGACCGTGCAGCCCAGCGAGGCGCGGGGCGAAGCGCCACGCGCCGCGCGCAATGCGCAGCCCGAGGCGCGCACAAGGCCGCCGCGCCAGTTTGGCCGGCGCTCGATTGCGCGTGTGAATCCGGGCGTCGCCGCCGGCTATGCCGCCTATCAGACGGGCGACCTCGAAGCCGCGCGGCGCAACTATCAGCAGGCGCTGCGTGCCGAGCCCAGGAATATCGATGCCCTCCTCGGTCTGGCGGCCGTCGAGCTACGTGCCGGACAGTACGCCGCGGCGGACCGTTACTATCAGCAGGTGCTGCGGCTCGATCCGCGCAATCCGCACGCGAACGCCGGCATGCTTGCGCTGCGCAGCCAACAGTTCAATCCGGTCGCGGCGGAAAGCCGCGTGAAAAGCCTGCTTGCACGCGAGCCAGGCGCCGAAGGCCTGCAGTTCACGCTCGGCAATCAGTACGCGCAGCAGAGCCGTTGGAACGAGGCCCAGCAGGCCTATTTCAAGGCGCTGGCCTCCGAGCCGAGCAATCCGGACTTTGCTTACAACCTCGCCGTCAGCCTCGATCATTTGCGACAGATCAAGCCGGCACTGCAGCACTATCAGCTGGCGCTCAAGCTGGCCGAGACCCGCAGCGCCGCTTTCGATGCGGACGCCGTGCGCGCGCGCATCGCGCAACTGGCGCACTGACAGAATCTGACGCCCGATCGTCCGCGGGCGGCGGTTATGATCAAAACTGGATGAATTCGCCCACCAATCCACAGGCAAAGCGGCACCTCGGTCAGATCCTCATCGACCAGGGCATCCTCACCGAGGATCAGCTGCGCATCGCGCTGCTCGAGCAGATGAAGTCACATCTGCCGGTGGGTCGCCTGCTGGTGCAGCTCGGCTTCGTGTCGGAAGCGACGCTGCGCGACGCACTTTCGGAAAAGCTCGGCCTGCAGTCGGTCGACCTCGCGCACATCATCGTCGATCCCACCGCGCTGAACGCGCTGCCGCGCGAGCTCGCGCGTCGCTACCGCATGTTCCCGGTGGCGCTCGATCGCGCAGCGAAGCGCCTGATCGTCGCACTCGCCGACACCAACAACATCGCAGCCATCGACCAGCTGCGCGTGCACCTCAAAGGCGACCTGGAAATCGAGTTGCGCCTCGCCGGCGACATCGAGATCGAACGCGCGATCGAGCATTACTACGGCCATGAATTCTCGATCGACGGCATTCTGCGCGAAATCGAGACCGGCGAAGTCGACTACACCTCGATCGCCGAGGGTGACGAGTACAGCCAGCCGGTGGTGCGCCTCATCTCGGCGCTGCTTGCCGACGCGGTCGAGCGCAGCGCCTCCGACATCCACTTCGAGCCCGAGCAGAACTTCCTGCGTATCCGCTACCGGATCGACGGCGTGCTGCGGCAGATCCGCAGCCTGCACAAGACCTACTGGCCAGCGATGGCGGTGCGCCTGAAAGTCATGGCGAAAATGAACATCGCCGAGACGCGCGCGCCGCAGGACGGGCGCATTTCGGCCACCCTCTCGGGACGCGGCATCGATTTTCGCGTGTCCAGCCTGCCGACCACGCACGGCGAGAACATCGTGCTGCGCATCCTGGACCGCCAAAAGGGCATCGTGCCGCTCGACAAGCTCGGCATCGAGGACAGTCAGCTCGAAATCCTCAAGCGGATGATCGCGCGACCCGAAGGCATCATCCTGGTGACCGGCCCCACGGGCAGCGGCAAGACGACGACGCTCTATTCGATCCTCAATCACATCAATTCGGATGGCATCAACATCATGACCCTGGAGGATCCCGTCGAGTATCCGATGACGCTGATCCGCCAGACCTCGGTCGCGGAGGCGGCGAAGCTGGACTTCGCCAACGGCATTCGCGCCATGATGCGGCAGGACCCGGACGCGATCCTGGTGGGCGAAGTCCGCGACACGGATACCGCCGAGATGGCGTTTCGCGCCGCCATGACCGGCCACCAGGTGTATTCGACGCTGCATACGAATTCCGCCGTCGGCGCGGTCCCGCGGCTGCTCGACATCGGGATTGCGCCGGACATCATGGCGGGCAACATCATCGGCATCCTCGCGCAGCGCCTGGTGCGCAAGCTGTGTCATACCTGCCGCCAGTCGTACGATCCTGACGCCCGCGAGCGCAGGCTGCTCGGGCTCAAGCCGAACGACAAGGCGACGCTGTACCGGGCGGTCGGCTGCGAGCAATGCGACTATCAGGGCTATCGCGGCCGCACGGGGATCCTCGAGATGCTGCGCGTCGACGGCGGCATCGACGAGCTGATTGCGCGACGCGCGACGACCAGCGAGATTCTCACCGCCGCACGCACCCGAGGATTCCGCACCCTCGCCGACGACGGTATCCGGCTGGTGCGCGGCGGCGTGACGAGCATCGACGAGCTCATGCGGGTCGTCGACATGACCGACAGAATGGCCTGAGCAGCGGCGCTGCATTGCCGTGCGAGACATCGAAACCAGACGAGGCGCGACGAACCGCTAGACCCCGGCCCCCCAGACGATGCCGATATTCACCTACAAGGCGATCGATACCTCCGGCAAGGCGGTGCTCGGACGCATCGACGCGGCCAATCTGTTCGATCTCGAGCAGCGCCTGTCGCGCATGGGCCTCGACCTGGTCAACGGCGGCCAGAGCAGCCAGCGTGGCCGGATCATCGGTCGCGGCAAGGTCACGCGGCAGGAACTGATCAACTTCTGCTTCCACCTCGAGCAGCTGACCAGCGCCGGCGTGCCGATCGTCGAGGGCCTCATCGACCTGCGCGACAGCGTCGAGAATCCCCGCTTCCGCGAGGCCGTTTCCGGGCTCATCGAATCGATCGAGGGCGGCGACAGCGTCTCGCAGGCGCTTGCCGACTATCCGGAAATCTTCAGCCGCGTTTTCGTGAGCCTCGTGCGCTCGGGCGAGCAGACCGGCAAGCTGTCCGAAGTGCTGAGGGGCCTGACCGAGTCGCTCAAGTGGGAAGACGAGCTCGCCGCGCAGACCAAGAAGCTCGTGATGTATCCGGCCTTTGTCGGCAGCATCGTGATCCTGGTCACGTTCTTCCTCATGACCTACCTGGTGCCGCAGATGACCGGGTTCCTGCGCAACATGGGCCAGGCGATCCCGCTGCAGACGCGGATTCTGGTCGCGGTGTCGGACACCTTCGTCGCCTATTGGTGGGCGATTCTCGCGGCGCCCTTCGCGCTCTGGTTCGGACTCAAGATCGCGGCGCGCAGCTACCCGTCCATCGACTACGCGATCGACGGCTACAAGTTGCGCGCGCCCCTGATCGGACCGATTCTGCGCAAGATCACGCTGTCCCGCTTCGCATCGAGCTTCGCGATGATGTACAGCTCGGGAATCACCGTGCTCGACGCCATCCGTTCCTGCGAGGAAATCATCGGCAACAAGCCCCTGGAGAACGCCCTGCGCGTCGCCGGACAGCAGATCGCCGAGGGCAAGAACCTGACCACCGCTTTCCAGGACGTCGATCTTTTCCCGCCTCTGGTCATCCGGATGCTGCGCATCGGCGAGAACACGGGGGCCCTCGACACGGCGCTGCTGAACGTCAGCTATTTCTACAATCGCGAGGTGCGCGAATCGATCGGCAAGGTCCAGGCGATGATCGAGCCGGCGCTCACGCTGGTGCTCGGCGCAATTCTCGGCTGGGTCATGCTCGCGGTGCTCGGTCCGGTTTACGACACCATCTCGAAGATGAAATTCTGAGCCGCGGCTGCTAACGGACAATGGCCACGAAGCGCCTCATCTACTTCACCGCGACCGAGCTCCGGGTGTACCGGCGCTCGCGTTCGACGCTGGACTCCGAAGCCCGCTTCGATACGGACGAGGCCGGGATCGAGGCGTTCCGCGCCTTCCTCACCCGGCATCGCGGTGCGCTCTTCTACGTCGTCGCCGACCTCGCGGGCGAAGACTTCCACGAAGATCAGATTCCGTTCCTCCGCGGGGCCGAGCGTCGGACGGTGGTCGAGCGGCGGCTTGCGCAACGCTATCGAGACACGCGCCTCGCGGCCGCGATACCCCTCGGCATCGTCAAGGGCGAGCGCCGCAACGAACGCCTGCTGCTCGCTTCGTTCACCAACGCGCAGCAGTTCACGCCCTGGCTCGACGCGCTTGCCGAGGCCGGCACAAAGCTGGCGGGCGTATTCTCGGTCCCGATGCTGGCGCCCGCGCTCGCGGTCCGGCTCGGCGGGCGCCAGTCACGCTGCATCGTGGTGAGCGTCAATCAGGCAGGCCTGCGTCAGAGCTTTATCGACAACGGTCGGCTGCGCTTTGCGCGTCTCGAACCGACGGTCAATCTGGCGCCCGATTCGCTCGCCGTGTTCGTGCGCTCGGAGACGGCGCGGCTCGCCAGCTATCTTGGCACCTTGCGCGTGGCGCCGAGGGACGGAACGTCGCTCAAGGTATTCGTCGTCGCGCCGCGCGGAGAGCGCGCGCGTTTCGAGCAGACGCTGACCTCGGACGGCGCTCTCGAATTCGTCACGCTCGAGCTGCCCGAGGCGCTGGACCGCGTCGGTTTGCGCAGCACGCCGGAGGACAGTCTCGGAGAAGCGCTTTATTTGCACCTTGCCGCGCGCAAACCGCCGGACGAGCAGTTTGCGAAACTGGAGGAGCGGCGGGGATTCCTGGTCTGGCAGCTGCAGCGCGCGATCGGCATCGCCGGCGCGGTCGGCCTCGCCGCCTGTGCGTTGTACGCCGGTGCGATCTGGATCGACATTCTGAGCGTGCATGGAAAAACCGACGCCCAGAAGCGTGAATCGCGCAGCGCCGCCGAGCGCTACGCGAGCATCACGCGCACCTTTCCGGTGACACAGACGACGACGGACAACCTCAAGGCAACGGTCACGGAGTTTCGCAAGATCGCCACGCACTCCGCGACGCCCGAAGGCATGCTCGCGCATCTGTCGGCGGCGCTGGAGCAGTTTCCAGAGTTCGAGCTCGACAGTCTTGTCTGGCGCATCGGCAATACCGAGGCGCCGTCGCGCGGCGCGCGCCAGACCGCGGCAGGCGCGAAAGCAGCCGCGGGCGCCAGCAAGCTGGCCGAAATTCTGGAGATCAACGGCCGCGTGAACGCCGCGCAGCGATCGGACTATCGAGACATCACCGAGAAGGTCGAGCGCTTCGCCGCCGCGCTCGGCGAAGACCCAGCGTATACCGTCGTTCGCACCCGGCTGCCCTTCGACATCGCCTCGGAGGGAACGCTCACCGGCGATGTCGGCGCACAGGAGACCGGTGAGGCGCCGCGCTTCACGGTGGTGCTCGCGAAGAGGCTGCCATGAACCCGAGCTCGCAGGCACTCAAACCCCTCGTGCTGCCGATGCTCGCATTTGTGCTGCTGGTCGGGGCGGGCGCTGCGCTCATCTGGTGGTCGAAGCAGATCCTTGTCGGCGCGAATCGGCAGCTGGCGGCGGTGAGCGCGGAGCGTGCCCAGAACACCGAACGCCTGCTGCGGATCGCCGACGAGGAGCGCGAGGTCAAGGAAAAGCTCGCGGTCTACCGCCGCCTGAAGGGTCTCGGCATCCTCGGGCGCGAGCGCAGACTGGAATGGGCGGACGCGATCAAGCGCATTCGTTCGCAGCGCGGCCTGATCGACCTGCGTTACCGCGTCCAGCCCCAGAAGCCGCTTGTCTCGGTGGCTGGCAAGCCCGGCAGCATCGACTTCTATGCAAGCACGATGAAGGTCAACCTCTCGCTGCTGCACGAGGAGGATCTGTTCGGCTTTCTCGACGACCTGCGCGCCTCGGGCAATGCCTACTATGCGGTCAAGCGCTGCACGCTCTCCCGCACCGGCGTGCCGCCGACGGCCGCCAATCTTGCCGCCCGGCTTAGAGCGGAGTGCGATATCGATCTGATCACCATCGTCGATCAGGGGGCGAAGTCGTGAGGCGGGCGCTCGGCGTCTTCGTGCTCGCGATCGTCGCCGCGGCGCCGTCGGTGCTCCACGCGCAGTCGCTCGGCCGCCTGTTCCTGACCCCCGCGCAGCGCGCCGCGCTGGACCTGCGGCGCGCATCGCGCGTGCCCGACAAGCCCGCGGCGGTGATCGTCGAGTCACCCACCGCGCGCGTCAACGGTCAGGTCGTGCGCTCCGACGGACGCTCGACCGTCTGGATCAACGGCTTGCCGGTACGCGAAGGCACCCAGACCGAGGGCTTGCGCGTCGCGCCGGCCTCGACGACCGCCGAGAGCGTCACGCTTGCGGTAGGCGAGGGCGAGCGCCGCGTCGAGCTCAAGATCGGCGAATCGATGAATCGTGACACGGGCGAGGTACGCGACCTGCTGGGTGGCGGCAGCGTCGACGTCTCCGGCCTGTCGAGCGCGTCCGGACCACCGGGGTCGCGCAACCGGCCGCGCTGAGGAGCAACCGTGGGAATGCGCATGACCGGTCGCCCGCGCGCGCCGCTCCCACGCCGGCAGCGCGGCGTCGCGCTGCTGGTGATGGTCATGATCGTGGCGGTCGGCGGGTCCTGGCTGCTGCTGACCGCATTCAACTCTGCCGCAAACCGCACGGCGCAGAGCCGCAACGACAACGGGCGTATTCTGGCGGAGGCCAAGGGGGCCCTGGCGGGCTGGGTCGTCGGCCAAGCGGTCCTGGCGGGAGAGAACAACCCGGGACGCCTGCCCTGCCCCGAGGCCGCCGGTTACATCGGCACCGCGAATGAAGGCATCGCCGCAGGCAACTGCACGCTGCCCGCGGTCGGCCGGCTGCCCTGGCGCACGCTCGGGCTGCCGAAACTGCTCGATGCCAGCGGCGAGCCACTGTGGTACGTGGTGTCTGCCGGCTGGGCGCTGCCCACGGTGAGCTCGACGCTCACCATCAATTCCGACACCGCGGGACAATTGGCGCTCGACGGCACGGCGAATGCCGCGATCGCACTCGTCGTCGCGCCGGGTCCCGCGCTGAACGTCCAGGCTTCCGCGGGCTGCACCGCGCGGACGCAGCTACGCAATGCCCTGGCGCCGGATTTCCGCGATTACCTCGAATGCCAGAACGCCACCAGCCCGGCAGATGCGAGCTTCGTGACGAACGGCCCTGCCGGTTCCTTCAATGATCAGGTCCTCGCGGTGACCACGCGCGACATCCTGCCGGGGCTCGAGGCGGCGATCAGCAAGCGCATCGAGCGCGAGATCGTGCCGGCCTTGAAGACCGTCTACGGCGGCAACTTCAACATCTCGGCAGCGACACCCGTGTATCCCTATGCAGCGCCGTTTGCCGATCCGGGACCCGGGGCCGGAACGTCGAACTACCTGGGCGTCGCGGGGACCTATCAGGGCCTGCTGCCCTTCAACCAGACGCAGGGCTGCACGGCTTCGGCGAGCAATCCGCGCTGCCTGCCGGACCTCGTGGCCTGGACCACAAGCCCCTGGGCCTACGAAGCGGGGGGCTGGGGCTACATCCAGTCGGAGAGCTGCTACTGGGAGGGCGGGTCGTCGCCCACCTACGACGCGCGCGTCTGTGACGGCGAATACCACGAGGACGATACGTACCCGGGGAATCCCGGGCTGCGCATCGGCCTGCAGGCGAGGTTCAGCAACATCGCGCTCGGCCTGCGCGCGCTGGACGCAACCAAGGTCGAGATATTCGTGCACGAAGACCCGCTGCCCTTCGATGAGGGCATCGCAGAGACGATCTCGCTCAACCCCAGCACCGTGACCCTGAACGCGGACGGCACGGCGACGGTCACCGTGAGCGGAGACCTGCCGAACATCGATTCGCGGGGCTGGGTCAGCTACGCGGTTTTTCGGATTCGCGTGAGGCGCCAGATCATCGGCGACCACCCGTTGCTCGACCCGACAGACCCGACCACCGGCTGGTTCGTGCGTAACGAGTGGTACCGGCTGCTCTATTACGCGGTCGCCCAGACGCAGACCGTCGCCTACAAAGCGTCCCTGCCCTGCGCATCAGGGTCGGATTGCCTGCGGTTGAGACGCGCCGGCGTGCAGCAGGACGACAAGCGCGCGATGCTGCTGCTCGCGGGGCGCAGCCTGCGCAACCAGGCCCGCCCGAGCGCGGTGCTCGCCGACTTCCTGGACACCGCGCAGAACACCGATCTCGGCACGCTGTTCGAGCAGGCACGGATCGACGGCAGCGTGAATGATCGCGTGATCGTGGTCGACCAAAATTGACGACCACCGGCCGGCATCTGCGGGGCTTCACGCTTACCGAAATCGCGGTGGTGCTCGCGATCGTCGGCCTCCTGCTGGGCAGCATGATGCTTACCTTCTCGGCGCAGATTGACCAGCACAACCACTCCGAGACGCAGCGCAGGCTGGACGAGGCCAAGGAACTGTTGCTTGCGTTTGCCGTGGTGCACGGGCGCCTGCCCTGTCCGGCGACCGCGGCGAGCAACGGCAATGAATCCTTCTCGAGCGGCGATGCGACGACCGGGGGGACCTGCACGCTGACCACGCACGACGGATTCCTGCCGGCCGCGGCGATCGGCTTCGCCCCAGTTGATGCCTCCGGCTACGCGCTCGATGCCTGGAACAACCGCATCCGCTACGCGGTGTCGCTCGCGACGCCGGTCAACTCGCAAACGCCCCGCGTCTGCCGTCCGGTGAACGACACGACGCCGCCGGTGACACCGCATTTCACGCAGCGCGACAACCTCAAGGCGAACGGCCTCGACTGCAGTCCGAACGATCTGGTCGTATGCACGCAGTCGCAGGCCGGCACCAGCTGCGCCGCGGGTCAGTCGGTCACCAACCAGGACACCGTCGTCGCGCTCGTGTTTTCGACCGGCAAGAATGGCGCGCGGGCCGCTACGGGCGCGAACGAAATCGAGAATCAGGACGGCGACGCGGTGTTCGTCTATCGATCGCCGGATCCCAGCACCGCGTCGGGCGGCGAGTACGACGATCTGACGGCGTGGATTCCGGTCGGTCTGCTCTACGGCCGCTTGACGTCCGCCGGGGTATTGCCCTGAGCCTCGGGCCGCAATACGAAACGAACCGCGCCCGGACGATTCTCTTCGAGCAGCAGCGCGTAGCCCTGCGCCGCCGCCTGCGTCGCCGCCTGATAGAGACCGATTCCCAGACCCGCGTCCGAGTGCACTGGCGCATGCAGCAGGCTGCTCACCACGTCTTCGGACACTGCATCGCCGCTGTCCTCGACCGAAAGACGCGCACCGCTCGCCGGCGCCTCGAGCACGACGCGGATGCGCACGCCGGGATCGGCGTGGCGCTTCGCGAGCGCGTTGTGCAGAAGGTTGTCGACGACATGGTCGAACAGCAGGCCGGGCAGCTGCAGGCCGGGCTGCCGCGCGCCAACCGCGAAATCGATCCCGGGGTTCGGATAGCGCGCCTGGATCGCCTCCCACCAGGATTCGACATCGACCTGGCGCTCCGGGGTCACCGCCGGACGGCGCAGCTTTTCCAGCGCTTCGGTCAGGCGCGCCTGAATCGCCGGCAGCTGGCGCTCGAGGAACGCCGTGGCCCGGGTCGAATCCGCCGGCGCCGCGCCGGCGCGCAGCGCCGCCAGCGCGCTCAGCGACTGCAGAATGTTCTTCACTTCGTGCGCAAGACGCGCGCCGGTCTCGTGCACCGCCTGCAGGTAGGCGGTGTTCTGCAGCTGCTCCTCGCGCAGCTTGGCCTTGTGGAACTCCGCGAGCAGCTGGCTGAGAAGCAGCAGGTGCCAGCGCAATGCCGCGCTGAGCGAAAAGCGCGAGTACAGAACCAGCGTCAGGTCGTCTTTGGCGAACTCGACGACGTGGCGGGTGGTCTCCCCCGCCACGCCCTCGCCGCGCGCCCAGCGCCAGCGCGCGCCCGCGATCCAGGGTAGTCGCACGAGCCCCTCGACCGCCTCGGCGAGAAAGCGCTCGGGTCGCTGTTGCGCCTGCGACAACCCCGCGAGGAAGTACAGCCAGCGCTCGAGCGGCAGGCCGATCGACAGCAGGTAGCGCGAGAAGAACACGCTCAGGCCGGCGAATCCCGCGGGTGGATTCCAGGCCAGTCCGAACAGCAGCACCCCGGCGCCCACCCAGAGCACGGTGTAAGTCAGCGATTCGAGGTAGCTTTTCTGGCCGAGGGTCATGAACGCAAAGCTGCCGAGCACGATGACCGTGAGCAGCAGCACCAGGAACAGGCTGTAGAAGAAATCGATCAACTGCAGGCTCTGACCCCGGTCCGATCCGGCCGGCAGCAGCATCGCCACGAGGAGGATTGCCGGCAGACCGTAACCGGCCAAATCGCGAATATCGGGCGAGAGCTCACGGCGCGGCGCGATCTCCGGCAGGATCACCACCACCAGCAGCGCCAGCAGGTACGCGAACACGAGCAGGTAGGCGCGCCGCTGCCAGCGCGCCGTCCGCTGATAGCTCGCGCTGCCGACGATACCCGCCAGCGCGATCACCCAGGCCGCCAGCAGCCAGCCGTTCAGCCACTCCAGCACCGCGACGCCAACGAACAAGATGGCGATGGCCTGTGCCGTCGATACATGCTCCTGGCGACGCACGAAGGGCTGCCATAGCAGCACCAGGCCGAGGTGCGCGAGCAGCAGCGCACGCGCCCAGACGTCGGTCGTCCCGCGCAGTGCGGCGAAGTGCAGCAGCACGAGCATCGCGATGAGGATCGCGCGGCTGTGCTGATCGCTGTACGCGAGCACGGCGCGCGCGAGGCGACGCGGCGGATGTTCGATCGGCGCAGTCGAGCCGCGCACGGTTTCCATGTCCTGCGGTTGCATGATGGCTGTGCGACGACTAGTCTACTGTGCGATTCGCCGCGCGGGGCAACCCCCGCGCCCGAGCGGAACGCGCTGACGCCCAATGCATGCCGCAACCATCCTTGCCCGCAACGTGCTCCTCGAAGCGCGTCGCAGCGGACTGCCCTGGCTTGGGCTCGCCGGCGTTGCGGCCGCCGTCGTGCTGGCTGCGTTTCTGTCCCAGGTCGCGCTGACCGAAAGCCTGCCGCTGCAAGCCGCGCTGGTGGCGGCGCTGCTACGCGCCTGTGGCGCTTTTCTCGTCGCGGTGACGGTTGCCTCGAGCACCGCGCGCGAGGTGGCCGACAAGGGCCTCGAGCTGATGCTGTCGCTGCCCCTGTCGCGAACGACGCAATATCTCGGCCGCTGGATGGGGCACGCGGCGAGCGCGGTGCTCGTGGCCCTCGCGTTCAGCCTCCCGCTGCTCTTGTGGAGCGCGCCCGTCGCGGTCGCGCACTGGGCGCTGTCGCTCGCGCTCGAGCTCGCCCTGATCGCCGCACTGGCGCTTTTTTTCTCGATGGCGTTCGGCCAGCTCCTGCCGGCCGTCGCTGCGACCGCGGGCTTCTACCTGCTCGCGCGCGCGCTGGGCACGATCCAGTCGATCGCGCAGGGATCGCTGCTCGAAGCGAGCCGCGTGCAGCGCGCGGCGCAATGGCTGATCGACGCGATCGCCTTCGTCCTGCCGCGGCTCGATGCAACGACACGCACCGACTGGCTGCTCTACGGCGCGCCGCAGGCCGGCGACTACGCCGCTGCCCTGGCAGGCCTTGTGCTGTATACCCTGCTGCTGCTCGCTGCCGGCCTCGTCGATCTGCGCCGGCGCAACCTGTGAGCGCCGACGAGCGGCCCTGGTCGAGCCTGCCGCACGGTCTCGCGGCGGCCTTCGCCGTGCTGCTCGCGACGCAGATTGCCTGGCATGGTCTGCGCGCGCAGCTGCCGCGCGATGCGCGCAGCGACCTTCCGCCGGCGCCGCGGTCCGCGGCGCTCCGGCTCGCCGCGTTCGGCGAGGATGCGGCGATCGCGCGTCTTGCCATGCTCTATCTGCAGTCTTTCGACCTGCACGGCGGCAACGCGGTCCCCTATCAACGGCTCGACTACCCGCGGCTGATCGGCTGGCTGGGGACCATTCTGGACACCGACCCGCGCAGCAGTTACCCGCTGTTCGCCGCCGCGCGCATCTACGCGGAAAATCCGGATCGCGAAAAAGCCCGACTCATGCTCGATTTCGTCTATCGGGAATTTCTCAAGTCGCCGAACACGCGCTGGCGCTGGCTGGCAGATGCCGCGCTGATCGCCAAGCATCGCCTCAAGGATCTGCCGCTGGCGCGACGCTATGCGGCGGCGATCGACAAGTACACCACCGATCCGACGGTACCGTCCTGGGCGCGGCAGATGGAAATATTCATTCTGGAAGACATGAACGAGCTCGAAGCGGCGAAGATCATGCTCGGCGGGCTCCTGGCGAGCGGCCGAATCACCGATCCGGCGGAGGCAAAGTTCCTCAGGGAGCGACTGGAGCAGCTGGAGGAGCGATTGCGCAAGGCCCGCAAGCGCTGAGAGACAGGAAGGGAAATGTCGTCGTCTTGATGACAGAACTGTCGATTTATCGACATCATGGATTGAGGTATTGATTACAAGCCATTGTTTTTAAAAGATAAATATTCTGGCACACGACATGCTTCGTACTCGTTACACCATGCATCCCAACAGGAGTAACGGTATGAGAAAGCAACAGCAGGGCTTCACCCTGGTCGAGATCGCGATCGTGCTGGTCATCATCGGGCTGCTGCTGGGCGGCATCCTGAAGGGCCAGGAGATGATCACGCAGGCCAAGATCAAAAACGTGACCGCGGATTTCTCCGGAATCTCGGCGGCCTATTACGGCTACCAGGATCGCTATCGCGCGGTCCCTGGCGACGATGCGAACGCTGGGCGCTGGGCGGGCACTGCGGTCGGAAATGGCAACGGCGTGGTCGAGAGCCTCTACAACAGCGTGACCACGGACCAAGAGTCACGGCTGTGGTGGGACCACCTGCGCCACGCAGGCTTCGTCGGCGGCACGGGTCAGCAGCAACCGGTGAACGCGTTGGTCGGTATCATCGGCGTGCAGACGGGCCTTGGCGACGGAACGAACACCGCGCTTGGCGGCTTTTCCAGCCTCCTCATGTGCTCGGCGAACCTGCCGGACAAGATCGCGATCGCGGTCGACTCGCAGATGGACGACGGCCAGCCGGGCTCGGGCGGCGTCCGCGCCCAGCTGCAGACAGCCCCAAACGAGGCGATCGCGGCCGCTGCGGCATCGGGATACGCGGAGACCGGCTCCAATACCTACATTCTCTGCCGCCAGATCTAAGCGAAGGCACGCGCGCCCGCCAAAGGCGCGCGCACCCAAGGCCGGCCCTGCGCCGGCCTTTTTCTTTTCTAGCCGCCGCGCAGCAGCCGCTCTTCGGCCGCGGCGAGCGCCTCGGGGACCCCGAGCAGCACGACCACGTCGCCCGCCTGCAGAACGCCCGCCTGCTCGGCCGACAGGCGCGCGCTCACCCCGGGGCGGCGCACCGCGTGAATCTGGGCCTCCAAGGCATCGAGCGCGAGTTCGGCGAGCGGCTGGCCGATGGCCCGCGCGCCCGCCTCGAGCGTGACCCCGTGCAGACGCGGCTGCGAGGCTTCGCTGTCGACCTCGTCGCTCGCGCCGTGATAGAGGCCGCGCAGCAGCCCGTACTGCGCGTCGCGCACCTGGCGCATGCGGCGCACCACGCGGTTTAGCGGAATGCCGACCCACACCAGGGCGTGGGAGGCGAGCATCAGCCCCGATTCGATCGCTTCGGGAACCACCTCGGAGGCCCCCGCGGCGGTCAGCCGCTCGATATCGCGCTCCTCGGCCGCCCGCACGATCACCGGCAGCGTCGGGTTGAGCGCGCGCACATGCGCGAGCACGCGCTCGGCCGCGGGAATGTCGGAAAAGCTGATCACCGCCGCTGCGGCGCGACCGATGCCTGCGGCCACGAGCGACTCGCGTCGCGTGCAGTCGGCGAACACGACCGAATCGCCCGCGATGACCGCCTCGCGCACGCGCTCCGGGTCGAGATCGAGCGCAACATAGCGCACGCCCTCGGCGTCGAGCAGGCGCGCCAGACGCTGGCCGTTGCGCCCGTAACCGAGCACGACCACGTGGCGCTCGGTGGCCATCGACTTGACCGCGACCTGGTGCAGCTGGAGTGAGCGCATCATCCAGTCCGAACGCGCGAAGCGTAGCACGATCCGATCGCTCGCCGCGATCACGAACGGCGTCGCCAGCATCGACAGGATCATCGCCGCGAGCAGCGCCTGTGCGAGCGGCTCGGGGACGAGCTCGAGCGACTGCATCTGCGCAAACAGCACGAAGCCGAATTCGCCGCCCTGCGCCAGCGCGAGCGCGGTGCGCAGCGCGGTACCGGGCGACGCGCCGAACGCGCGCGCGATCAGGCCGATCAGCGCGAGCTTGCCGCCCATGAGCGCGACCAGCAGCGCCAGCACGAGCAACGGGGTGCCGGCCACCGTGCGCACGTCGAGTGTGGCGCCGACCACGATGAAGAACAGGCCGAGCAGCACGTCGCGAAACGGCTTGATGTCCTCCTCGACCTGATAGCGATACTGCGTTTCGGAGATCAGCATGCCCGCGAGAAACGCGCCGAGCGCGAGCGACAGGCCGGCGATGCCGGTCACGAATGCGAGACCGAGCGTGATGAGCAGCACGTTGAGCACGAACAGTTCCGTCGAGCGGCGCCGCGCCACCACGCCGAACCAGGCACGCATCAGCCGCGGACCGACGAGGATCAGCACCGCGAGCACCACCGCGCCCTTGGCGAGCGCGACGCCCACCTCGCGGCCGATGGCGTCGGGCGGCTGGCCCAGTGCCGGGATGAGGATCAGCAGCGGCACGACCGCGAGGTCCTGGAACAGCAGCACGCCGATGATGTCGCGCCCGTGCGCGCTGTCGAGCTCGAGCCGCTCGGCAACGAGCTTCGAGACGATCGCGGTGGACGACATCGCGACGATGCTGCCGAACGCCAGGCCCGCCTCCCAGCGAAAGCCCAGCAAGCGCATCACGGCAAACGTCACGGCGATGGTCGCGACGACCTGCGTGAGCCCGAGCCCGAACACCGCGCGGCGCATCACGCGCAGCTTCGGCAGACTGAACTCCAGCCCGACCGAAAACATCAGGAACACCACGCCGAATTCGCCGAGGTGACGGGTGGTCTGGTCTGCCGGAACGAAGCCGAGCGCATACGGGCCGAGCACCAGCCCCGTGGCGAGGTAACCCACCATCGGCGGCAGCGCCAGGCGCCGGCACAGGGCGACCGCGATCACGCTCGCCGAGAGCAGCACCAGGATCGGCTGCAAAGCGATGCCCGAAGCGTCCATTTTCAGAGAAGAATCAAAGGGGTTCGGCTATACTTGCAAGCTAATGATAAGCGCACCACGAACCGCAGGACAGTCGGCGCCGGGCGACACAGCGCAGGCCGGCGGCACGCGCGCAGCGCCTTCGGCGCTCGAGCTCGCGCGGCGCGTGCTGCAGATCGAGTCCGACGCGATCCGCGCGATCATGGACCGGCTCGACGGCCGCTTCCTCGACGCGGTCACGCTGGTGCTCGCGCGCAGCGGCCGCGTGGTGGTGAGCGGCATCGGCAAATCCGGTCATGTCGCGCGCAAGATCGCCTCGACGCTGGCGAGCACCGGCACGCCGGCGTATTTCGTCCACCCCGCCGAGGCGAGCCACGGCGATCTCGGCATGGTGATGTCCGGCGACGTGTTCATCGGCATTTCCTACTCCGGCGAGAGCGAAGAGCTGCTGGACATCGTGCCGCTGCTCAAGCGCCAGGGCGCGAAGCTGATCGCGTTCACCGGCAATGCGAATTCCACGCTCGCGCGCGAGGCGGACGTTCATCTCGATGTGGCCGTCGCGCAGGAGGCCTGCCCGCTCAATCTTGCCCCGACCGCGAGCACCACCGCCTCGCTCGCCCTCGGCGACGCGCTCGCCGTCGCGCTGCTCGATGCGCGCGGTTTCTCGGCCGATGATTTCGCCCGCTCGCATCCCGGCGGCAGGCTGGGGCGCAGGCTGCTGACCCACGTGGGCGACGTCATGCGCACTGGCGAAGCGGTGCCCGCGGTGGCGCTCGGTGCGACGCTCCTCGAAGCCTTGATCGAGATTTCGCGCAAGGGCATGGGCATGACCGCGGTGATCGACGACGCGCAGTGCCTCGTCGGCATCTTCACGGACGGCGATCTGCGGCGCAGCCTCGAGCGCGATGTGAACCTGCGCACGACGCGCATCGAGGCGGTGATGACGAAGGGCCCGCGCAGCGTCCAGCCCGGCGCGCTTGCGGCCGAAGCCGTCGAACTGATGGAGCGGACCAAGTCGACGCAGCTTCCGGTCGTCGATGCCGAAGGGCGCCTGGTCGGCGCGCTCAACATCCACGACCTGTTCCGCTCGAAGGTCGTCTGATCGCGTGAGCGCAGCCGTCGCAGAGCCCTTGCCACGCGATGCGCTCGAGCGTGCAAAACGGGTGCGCCTGATGGTGTTCGACGTCGACGGCGTGCTGACCGACGGTCGTCTGTGGTACGGGCCCGAAGGCGAATCGCTCAAGGTGTTCCACGCCGCGGACGGGCACGGCGTCAAGATGCTCGCGGCGAGCGGGGTCGTCACGGCCCTGCTCAGCGGGCGGCGTTCGCCGGCGGTCGAGCGGCGCGCGGCCGAGCTCGGCATCGCACATGTGCTGCAGGGCATCGAGGACAAGCGCCCGGCGTTCGAGCGGCTGCTCGCACAGCTGGGCATCGATGCCCGCGCGGCCGGATTCATGGGCGACGAGCTCGTCGATCTGCCGGTCATGACGCGCTGCGGGTTTGCCTGCGCGCCGACGGAGGCGCCCGAGTTCGTGCGCCGGCACGCGCAGTACGTGACCCGCGCGCCGGCCGGCGGCGGGGCCGTGCGCGAGTTGTGCGAGCTGCTCATGCGGGCGCAGGGCACGCTCGAGGCGCGGCTCGCAGCCTACGTGACATGAGCGCGATCGCACCGACGCGGCTGTTCCCGTTGCTCATTGCGCTGCTGCTCGCGGTGCTCAGCTATGCCCTCGAGCGCGCGGTGCGCGAGGGGCCGGCCGGTCCCGAGCCGCGGCGGCACGACCCGGACTACGTCGTCGATCGCTTCATCGTCACCTCCTACGGCGTCGACGGCGTCCTCGAATCCCGCGTCACGGCCGAAAAAATGATTCATTACCCGGACGACGGGATGACCGACGTCGTCGCGCTGCGGGCCATGCTGTCGAAGCCGAACAGCCCGCGCTATCGCGTGCGCGCCGACCGCGCCGCGGTCGCCGAAGACGGCGAGGAAGTGTTTCTCTACGACCATGTCGTGCTGATTCGAGAAGCGGATGCAGCGCGGCCGGAGGCGCGTCTGGAAACGGACTTCCTGCAATTCGTCGGGGGGCCGGATATCGTGCGCTCCGACGACGAGGTGCGGCTGCAGGACGGCGGCAGCTGGCTCGTCGGTCGCGGCATGGAATACCACCATGACAGCGGCCGGTTTTACCTGCGCGATCGGGTGCGCGGGCGGTTCGAGGCGCGGGAGCGCAAGCCCGGGTGAGTCCGGACCGACGCCGCCGGCCTCGCCGCTACGCTGCTGCCGTGCTCGGGCTGCTGCTGCTCGGACCGCTCACGGCCCCGGCGGAGAAGGCCGATCAGGCCAAGCCCCTGCAGATCGAAGCCAACCGCATGAGCGCCGACGACGCGCGCAAGGTTGCGACATTCGAGGGCGACGTCGTGCTGACCAAGGGCACCATCGAGATGACCGCAGCGCGCATCGTCGTCACCGAGCCCGTCGCGGGCGCGCATCAGGCGACCGCGACCGGCAGCCCGGTGCGCTTTCGCCAGCGCCTGGATCCCAAGGAGGGCAAGGCGGCGGTGTGGGTCGAGGGCGAGGCGCTGCGTATCGAGTACGACGAGCGCAGCGAACGCATCGAGCTGTTCGACAAGGCGCGCGTGACGCGCGACGGCGATGAAGTGATCGGCGACTACATCCTGTACGACCAGCGCACGGAATTCTTCTCGGTACGTGGCGACAAGAGCGCGGGCTCGGGCCGCGTGCGCGCGATCATCCAGCCGAAAGCGGCGCCGGATCGGCCGGCGGGCCCGGCGCCCGCCAAGCCGGCACCGGCCCCACCCGCACAATGAGCCTGTTGCGCGCGGACAACCTGCGCAAGCGCTACAAGGGCCGCACCGTGGTGCGGGACGTCGCGCTCGAAGTCTCGAGCGGCGAGGTCGTCGGCCTGCTCGGGCCGAACGGCGCCGGCAAGACGACCTGCTTCTACATGATCGTCGGGCTGATCACGGCCGACGACGGGCGCATCGAGCTCGACGGCGCCGAGCTGACGCATCTGCCGATTCATCGCCGCGCCCGGCTCGGGATCTCCTACCTGCCGCAGGAGAATTCCGTGTTCCGCCGTCTGAGCGTCGAGGAAAACGTGCAGGCGATCCTCGAGCTGCAGGACGTCCCCGCCAGCGAGATGGAAGCGCGCCTCGTCTCGCTGCTGGAAGATCTCGGCATCGCCCACCTGCGCAAGCATGCCGCAATCTCGCTCTCCGGCGGCGAGCGCCGCCGCCTCGAGATCGCGCGCGCGCTCGGAACCAAGCCGAACTTCATCCTGCTCGACGAACCCTTCGCGGGGGTCGACCCGATCGCGGTGCTCGACATCCAGCGCATCATCCGCTTTCTCAAGGAACAACGCGGCATCGGCGTGCTCATTACGGACCACAACGTACGCGAGACGCTGGGGATCTGCGATCGCGCCTACATCATCAACGAGGGCGCGGTGCTCGCCTCGGGGCATCCCGAGGAAATCGTCCACAACGAACACGTTCGCCGCGTCTATCTCGGCGAGCATTTCCGCCTGTGACCGGCGAGCCGCGCCGTCCCAAGCCATGAAGCCGACGCTCCAGTTCCGGCTCTCGCAGCACCTCACGCTTACCCCGCAGCTGCAGCAGTCGATCCGGCTGCTGCAGCTCTCCACGGTGGAGCTCAATCAGGAGATCGAGCGCATCCTGATGGAAAATCCGATTCTCGAGCGCGAAGACGGCGAGGCGGAATCCACCCCGCTACCCGGCGCGCCGGGCGGGCCGGGCACGCAGGAAGCCCCCGCGGAGGCGCCCGCGGCGGCGGGCGAAGACGGCGGTGGCGCAGGCGCCGAGGCGGGCGCGGCCGACGCCTGGCCGGGCGAGCCGTCCGCCGCCTGGCGCTCGAACGACGACGAGGAAAGCGATCGCGGCTTCAGCGCGCCGGACACGCCGACGCTGCGCGATCATCTCAACACCCAGCTCACCCTCACCAATCTCGGCGAGCGCGACCGGGCGCTCGTCGCGATGCTGATCGATGCGCTCGACGAGGACGGCTACCTGACGCAGAGCCTCGAGGACATTGCGGCACTGCTGACGCCCGAGGCCGACGTCGAGCTCGACGAGCTGGCGATCGCGCTGCGCCACCTGCAGAACTTCGATCCATCGGGCGTCGGCGCGCGCTCACCGGCCGAGTGCCTCGCGCTGCAAATCCGCGCGCGCGCCACGGCCGCGGGCGAGTCCGGCGGCCCGAGCACGGTGGACGAGCCGGTCCGCCGGCTCGCCCTCGATATCGTCGAGCATCATCTGGAACTGCTCGCCAAGCGCGATCTCGCCCGCCTGAAGTCCGCCACGCGCGCGAGCGACGACGCGCTGCGCGCCGCGCAGCAGTTCATTCTCAGCCTGAATCCCCGACCGGGCGCCGAGTTCGCCCGCATCGAGGCGCGCTACATCGTGCCGGACGTCACCGTGCGCAAGCTGCGCAACGTCTGGCGCGCGAGCCTCAACCCCGAAGCCATGCCTCGCCTGCGCATCAATCGTCTTTATGCCGAGCTTGCCGCCAGCGCGCGCGGCGGTAACGCGCTTTCGAGCCAGCTGCAGGAGGCGCGCTGGCTGATCAAGAACGTGCAGCAGCGCTTCGACACCATCCTGCGCGTCTCGCAGGCGATCGTCGACCGGCAGCGGCATTTTCTGGAGCACGGCGAGGTTGCCATGCGACCGCTGGTGCTGCGCGAAATCGCCGAAACGCTGGGGCTGCACGAGAGCACGATCTCGCGCGTCACGACCCAGAAATTCATGGCGACGCCACGGGGTACCTTCGAGCTCAAGTACTTTTTCGGCAGCCATGTTGCGACCGATACCGGCGGCGCGGCCTCATCGACCGCGATCCGTGCGCTCATCAAGCAGCTGGTGGCCGAAGAGGACGCGCGCGCACCGCTTTCCGACGGCCGCATCTCGCAAATTCTCGGTGAGCAGGGTATCGTGGTCGCGCGACGCACGATCGCAAAATATCGTGAATCCTTGCATATCCCGCCGGTCAGCCAGCGCAAGGGGTTGTAGGCTGTGCGCAAGCGCGCAATCCCCCGCGCCCTGTGCCCCGTGGATTGCGACGATCAAGAGGAGCTGCGCATGAACTTGAACGTGAGCGGACGCCGTCTTGAAGTCACCCCCGCCATCCGCGCGTATGTCAGCAGCAAGCTCGAGCGCGTGAAACGGCACTTCGACCACGTCATCGACGCGCACGTGATCCTCTCGGTCGCGAAGCACCATCAGACGGCCGAGGTCACGCTGCATGTCCGCGGCAAGGACCTGCACTGCACCTCGAGCGAATCTGACCTGTACGCTGCGATCGACCGTCTCGCCGACAAGCTCGACCGGCAGGTTCTCAAACACAAAGGCAAGCGCAGCGTTGCGTCGCACGATGCGCTCAAGACCCGGGCCGCGGCCCCTGAGCGGGCGAGCGGCGACGCGTGACGGGGCGGCATTTGCGAGGCTGGGCGATGGGCTATAATCCGCGCCCTCTGAAGTTTCCCGCCACCAGACGCAGCGACCGCGCGCAGCCTGTTCCCGCTTGGCGCGCGTCTGGCACAGAATCCGTATGAGCCTCGTTGCACAACTGCTTTCCCCGGCAAACGTCCTGCTCGACCTCGCCGTGTCGAGCAAAAAGCGCCTGTTCGAGCAGATCGGCCTGCTGTTCGAGAACAACCAAGGGCTTGCCCGCAACGTCGTGTTCGACAGCCTGTTCGCGCGGGAGCGCCTCGGCTCGACCGGGCTCGGCCAGGAAGTCGCCATTCCGCACGGCCGCATCAAGGGGCTGAAAGAAGCGCTCGGTGCGTTCGTGCGCGTCGAGCAGCCGGTGCCCTTCGATGCCCCGGACGGCCTGCCGGTCAAGCTCGTGTTCGTCCTGCTCGTGCCTGAGCAGGCGACCGAAAAACACCTGCAGATTCTTTCCGAGCTCGCACAGATGTTCAGCGACCGGGCGCTGCGCGAGCAGATGACGCAGGCCGCCGACGCGGAAGCACTGCACAAGCTGATCGCCACCTGGCAACCGGATGTCCCAGGTCAACATCGCGCGGTTGCATGAGGACAACGGCCGGGCGCTTTCCCTCGCCTGGATCGCGGGGCAGGACGGCGGCGGCGCGCTGCGCCGCGAGGCCGCAAGCGCAGCAGCCCTGATCGGGCACCTCAACCTCACCCACCCAAACGCCATTCAGGTGCTCGGCAGCGCCGAGGCCGAGCTTCTCGGCGCCGACGCGCCTGCGCGCAGCGCGTTCGCCGCGCGGCTGTTCGATACCGCCACCCTGGCGGTGATCCTCGCCGACGGCGTCGAGCCCACGGAAGCGTTGCGCGCGCGCGCCAACGAGCGGCGCACGGCGCTGTTCACCACGCCGCTCGGCGCGGCCGAGGTCATCGAAAAGCTCACCCGCTACCTCGGCAAGGCGCTCGCCGAGCGCACCGAGCGGCATGGCGTATTCATGGACGTACTCGGCATGGGCGTTCTGATCACCGGCGAATCGGGCGTGGGCAAGAGCGAGCTCGGGCTGGAGCTGATCAGCCGCGGCCACGGCCTGGTCGCCGACGACATCGTCGAAATCTCCTGCATCGCGGCCAACACGCTCGAAGGGCGTTGTCCCGCCATGCTGAAGGACTTCATCGAGGTCCGCGGACTCGGGGTGCTCAACATGCGCACGATCTTCGGCGAGACCGCGGTCCGACCGAAAATGCGCCTCAAGCTGATCGTCCACCTCGAAAAGCCTGCGCCGGGCGGACGCGATCCGGTCGAGCGCCTGCCGCTGTCCGAGCTCGCCGAAGAGATTCTCGGGGTCACGATCCGCAAGGTCATCATTCCGGTGGCCGCCGGCCGCAACCTCGCGGTGCTTCTCGAAGCCGCCGTGCGCAATCACATCCTGCAGCTTCGCGGGATCGATTCGACCACCGATTTTCTGAGCCGGCAGAAACGCGCCCTGAACGCGGGCGAGTAGGCACCCAGGGCGGCGCGCGGTCGATTCGGACGACGCGATGGACGACACAGGGAAACCCGCAACGACCATGCAGCTCGTACTCGTCAGCGGTCTTTCCGGATCCGGCAAGAGCGTCGTGCTCAAGGCACTCGAGGACGACGGCTACTACTGCGTCGACAATCTTCCGGCGACCCTGCTCAGCGACGTCAGTGCGTTTCTCACCGAGGCCGGCCACGCCCGCGTCGCGGTGAGCGTGGACGCGCGCAGCGCAGCGCTCGCCTCGCTGCCCGAGCGCCTCGCCGCGCTGCGCGGCCGCGGCGTCGACTGCCGCCTGTTGTTTCTCGAGGCGTCGTCTCAGACCCTGCTGCGGCGTTTTTCGGAAACGCGTCGGCGTCATCCGCTGCTCGGCCCCACGCGCACGCTCGCCGAGTCGATCGAGCACGAGCGCAGCCTGCTCGCGGAGGTCGCCGAATTGGGCGAGCGCATCGACACGAGCGAGGTACGCGCACAGGACCTGCGACACTGGGTCCGCGCGCTGCTCGCGCTCTCGGGCGGCGCACCCCTGCTGTTGATCGAATCGTTCGCCTTCCGCGATGGCCTGCCGCTCGACGCGGACTGGGTGGTGGATGTGCGCATGCTGCCCAACCCGCACTACGTGGAAGCGCTGCGTCCGCTCAGCGGCCTCGACGCGCCGGTCGCAGCGTTCCTCGCGCGCGAAGCGGCGGTCCAGCGCATGATCGCGGACCTGCGCGGCCTGTTCGAGCGTTGGCTGCCCGAGATCCTGCGGGAAAACCGCAGCACGCTGACCATCGCGATTGGCTGCACGGGCGGGCGGCATCGCTCGGTATACATCGCCGAGCGCCTGGCCGAGGCGCTGCGCGCACAGGGGCAGGTCCTCGTGCGCCACCGCGCGCTGGCACGCGCCGCGGCCGCAGAAGGGGGCGGCGAATGAGCCAATCCGGGCTCGCGGACATCGCCCTTTTCCCGCTGCAGACGGTGCTCTTTCCGGGCGGCCTGCTGCCGCTGCGCCTGTTCGAGCAGCGCTACCTCGAGATGGCCAAGGGCTGCCTGCGCGAGGACCGGCCGTTCGGCGTGTGCCGAATCCGCGAAGGCCAGGAAGTCGGCGATCCGGCGACCCCGGAAACGGTCGGCTGCCTTGCCCGCATCGCGCACTGGGACATGGCGCAGCTCGGCGTGTTGAACATCGTTGCGCGCGGCGAGGGCCGTTTCCGGATTCTCGAGCGACACGTCGAGCGCGACGGCCTGGTGCGCGCCGCGGTCGAACGGCTCGGCGAGGAGCAGGATGCCGAGGTCCCGGCGGATTTGCAGGGCTGCGTGCAGTTCCTGCGCGCGATCGTCGAGCAGGCCGACAGCCTGCCCATCGAGCAGCCCGCACGGTATCGATCCTGCGTCTGGGTCAGCGCGCGGCTCGCCGAACGCCTGCCACTGCCGCTGCCTCTCAAGCAGGCGCTGCTCGAGACCGACGACGGTGCACAGCGCCTCGCGCGACTGGCTTCGGCGCTCGCCGAGCTGGGGGCCCGCTTCGCTCGCTGAGGACCGCGCGCAAAAGGCGCGCGACCGGCGTCGGCTGCGCCGCGCGCAAGGCTTCGGCGAACCCCATCCAGCGCGTGCCCGGCGGCCGGCGCTCCGGCTGCGCCACGAACGCGCACTCGATCGGCTGCACCCGCAGGCGAAAATGCGTGAATCCGTGCTCGAACGGCGCGCGCCGGCGCAGCGACGCGGGCTTGCCGCCGAGGCTGCGTCGCACCGCGTCGGCCGCGCGAGGGCCGCTCGCGAGGCGGGGAAACACCCACAGGCCGCCCCACAGACCCTCGGCCGGCCTGCGCTGGAGGAGTACGCGCCGGCCCTGCGACGCGACGAGCCAGGTTTCGCGCCGCAGCGGTAAGGCCTTGCGCGGGCGCGGTGCGGGCAGGGCCTGCACGCGCGCCTCGCGCAGCGCGACGCACTGCGCGCTGAGCGGGCAGCGCAGGCACTGCGGACGCGTTCGCGTGCACACCGTGGCACCGAGATCCATCAGCGCCTGGGTATAGGTTTCGATGGCGCGGCGCGGCAGCTGCGCCTCGGCCAGCGACCAGAGCTGCGCCGCGACCGCCGCGTCCCCCGGATGGCCTTCGACGCCGAAGCAGCGCGCGAACAGGCGTTTCACGTTGCCGTCCAGAATCGGCGCAGGCCTGCCAAAGGCGAACGCGGCGATCGCCCCCGCGGTCGAGGGTCCGACGCCGGGCAGCTGCGCGAGGCCTTCGACCGTATCCGGAAAGCGCCCGCGCCGTTCGCGCGCAACGACGCGCGCCGCGCGGTGCAGGTTGCGCGCCCGCGCGTAATAGCCGAGGCCGCTCCACAGACGCAGCACGTCGTGCAGCGAAGCGCGCGCAAGACGCTGCACGTCGGGGTAGCGTGAGACGAAGCGCTCGAAATAGGGAATCACCGCGGCGACCTGCGTCTGCTGCAGCATGATCTCGGACAGCCAGATGCGATACGGATCGCGCGTGCCCTGCCAGGGCAGGTCGTGGCGCCCGGCGCGGCGCTGCCAGGCGATGAGGGAACGGGAGAATTGGCTCACGGTTGGCAGGGGTATCCAGCGGCGCGCAGTTTGACGGCCCCCGGCGCGCGCGGCAACCGCGCCGCGCCGCGGCACGCCTGGTCGACCTGTTTTAAACTATGCGGCCGCCCCGGCTGCGCGTCGCGCGCGTGCCCGCATACCAGGAAAGCGCCAATGAACCGACCCGTCGAAACCGCCCTCACCAGTCCGGTCGAGCAGCTTCGCAAATACCACGGCGAGCTGCAGACCATCCGGCGCGACATTCACGCCCACCCCGAGCTCGGCTTCCACGAGAAGCGGACCTCGGACATTGTCGCCGAGAAGCTCGCGGCCTGGGGTATCGAGGCGCATCGCGGCCTGGCGAAGACCGGCGTGGTCGGCGTCGTCGAAGGCCGCCGGCGAACGAGCGGACGGGCCATCGGCCTGCGCGCCGACATGGACTGCCTGCCGATGCACGAGCTTGGCAACGTGCCCTACCGCTCGAAGCACGAAGGCCGCATGCATGCCTGCGGCCACGACGGCCACACCACGATGCTGCTCGGCTGCGCGCGCTACCTGGCCGAGACGCGCAACTTCAACGGGACCGTCTACCTGATCTTTCAGCCCGCGGAAGAAGGCGGCGGCGGCGGCCAGGTCATGGTGAAGGAAGGGCTGTTCGAGCGCTTCCCGGCGAACGAGGTCTACGCGCTGCACAACTGGCCGGGCCTCGCGCCCGGGCAGATCGCGGTGCGCCCCGGCCCGATGATGGCGGCGACCGACGAGATCCAGATCACCGTGCGCGGGCGCGGCGGGCACGGCGCGATGCCGCACCTGACGGCTGACCCGGTGGTCGCCACCGCGCACATCATCAGCGCGCTGCAGACGATCGCGAGCCGCAACACCAACCCGGTTGACGCGGTCGTGGTCAGCGTGTGCTCGATGGAAACGAGCCAGATCGGCGCGTTCAACGTCATCCCGGAATCCGTCAAGCTCGTCGGCACGGTGCGCAGCTTCCGACCGGAGACGCGCGAGCTCGCCGAACGGCGGGTGCGCGAGATCGTCGCCGGCGTCGCGGGATCGCTCGGGGCGAGCGCGGACATCGCGTACCGCCACGGCTATCCGCCGACGATCAATACCGAACGGGAAGCCGAGTTCGCGGCGCGCGTCGGCGAGCGCGTCTTTGGCGCCGGCAACGTGTTTCGCGATGCCGACCCGACGATGGGCGGCGAGGATTTTTCCTACATGCTGCAGGCGCGTCCCGGCGCTTACGTCTGGCTCGGCCAGGGCGGCGGCCCGCTCGGCTGCTCGCTGCACAACGCGAATTACGACTTCAACGACGAGGTCATTCCGCTCGGCGCCGGCTACCTCGCGGCGCTGGCCGAGGCGGCGCTGCCACTCGCCTGATTCTCGGATCGAGCGGGCTCGGACGATCCCCGGCCTTCCGGGCTCGGTCCTCGCGCCCCGCCAACCTCGAGCGCCGACGCTGACGGCTACTTTTTGAACAAGCCCTTCAGCTTGTCGAGCGGCGAGGCCGCACCCGCCTTGCCACCGAGTTTCTCGGTGAGCTTCGACTTGGCGACCGCCGCGGCCACGGCGCCGTAATCGACCTCGTATTTCACCGCGTCGAACGGCCCGACCAGCCGTACCGGCACGGTCACGCCGTTCAGCTCGGTCAGCTCCTTGCCGCCCTGGCCCTTCGCGCTCGAGACGACCGTCGGCTTGGCGAGGTAGTTGATGCGCGAATTGCCGATGTCGATGTCGCCGGCGCCCGCAAGGCGGAACAGCGGTGCCTTGCCCGCAAGGTCGCTGTTGTGCGCAACGCCGTTGGCAATGTTGAAGCTCCCGCTCAGCTCGGAGAAGTCGGTCTTCTTGCCGCCCTCGGCAAGCTGCTGCTTCGCCGCTTGCGAGCCGAGCACGGCCTTGGCCTTGCGCAGGATTTCGGCAAGATCGAAACCCTTCACGGCGCCGTCGCGCAGCGCGATGCGCGCGGTGCCGGCGAGCGCCTTTTTCATCGCGCCGACCGTGCCGCCCGCCGTGTGCACGTCGAGCGCCACGTTACCGCGGCCTTCCATCGCGTCCTTGCGCGCCACGTCCCTCAACAGTGGCCCGATCGAGACATTCGTAAGCGTCTCCTTCACCGTGATGCGGTTGCCGTTCGCATCCGCGCTCAGCGCGCCCGAGAGCGCGCCCTCGTACAGCTTCGCCGAATGCGGACTCATCTCGAGCCGGCCGTTGGCGAGCTTGATCTGTGCCGTCACATCGGTCAGCTTGGCGTTCTCGACCTGCAGCGCGCCGACGTGCACCCGGCCTTTGGCGTCGAGGCCCTTCAGCCCGGAAAGATCGACCTTGGGATCCGCCGCCGCGCCGCCGCCGCCACCCGCGCCGCCGCCACCCGCCTTCGCCGCCGGCGTCTGTCCCCCTGCGCCCTTGCCGAGATAGCGATCGAGGTTCAGCCGGTCGGCGTCGATGTCGAAGGTCAGCGCGGGCGGGGAAAATTTCGCCAGACCCAGCTTCGCCTTGAGGTTCGTTTCGTCGAACTTCGAGGTCAGGTCGGCCTGCAGCGTCTCCTTTTCAAGGTTCGCCTGCAGGCTGCCGTCGAGCGGAATGCTCAAGGTCTTCATCGGCAGGGCGGGATCGGTCAGCGTGAGCTTTGCAGCGATCCGCGTCACCTTCAGCGCCTTCGCCGAACCCTCGACGCCCGAGAGCTTCAGCGTGCCGTCCGCGCTGCGCTGCACGCTCTTGAGCGTGAAGCGCGCGTCGATCGCCTCGCCGCCGGCCTTGTCCGGTGTGATGGCGAGCTTCGGCGCGGTGACGTTCGCTTCGAATGCATCCTGCGCGCGCGCGCCTTTCGCACTGAGCGCAAAGCCGCTCACCGCGTAGGTCTGCGCCGCCGGATCGGCGGCGACATCGCCCTTCAGCGTCAGCAGCAAGCCGGTGATGCCCGCCGCGGCACCTTCGATCTTGGCGTCCAGCCCGGACAGCGCGAAGGCCTTCTTGGCCAGGCTGAACCGGTACCCCCCGGAGAGCGCAAGCCGCGCATCGGTGACCGGCGAGGGGCTTTTCACCCGCGCCGACAGCTCGAACTTTCCGGGCGTCTCATCGGCGATGCGCCCGGTGCGCAAGTTCAGCTCCGAGACGTCGATCGCCTGCCCGCTGCGCGCGTCCCGGTAGCTCACCGAGGCCTGCGTGATGCCCACCCCGCCGATGTCGAAGCGCACCGCGCCCGCCCCGGCGGGCGCCGGCGGCGGCGTGGCCGGCTTGTCCTTCGCCGGCGCAGGCACCGCAAGAAGATCGTCGAAGTTGAAGCGGCCGTCCTTGCCCCGGGTCACGGTCGCCTTCAGTCCGTCGAGCCGCACGGCGCTCACCACGATCTGCTTGGACAGCAGCGGCATCACCGCCACCGAGACGTGCGCGGATTCGAGGCCGATGAACGTCCCCTTGCCGCCGCGCTCTGAGAGCGACGCGCGCCCGACCGAGGCGCCGATGCTTGGCCAGAACGCCAGCTTGAGGTCACCCTCGAGCTTCAGGGTACGGCCGGTTTTCGCTTCGACTGCGCGCTCGATCTCGCCCTTCAATTTGTTCGGGTCGAACAGCATCGTGACCGCAATCACGCCGGCCACTACCAGCACGACCAGCGCGCCGAGCACATAGAACAGGACCTTCATGAACCCCTCCCTGTCAGGTTCGCGACCCCGAAGGGCACATGGCCCGCCGCAACATGCTGGCGCGCGGATTCGATGTGCCCCCGCTGGTCGTCAAAATAGAAATCCGGCTCGAAGGCCTTGAGAAACGCGCCTTTGTCCAGCCCGCCGAGAAACATCGCCTCGTCGATGCCGATGTTCCAGTCCATGAGCGTCCTCACCGCGCGCTCGTGCGCGGGCGCACTGCGCGCGGTGACCAGCGCGGTGCGCACGCGCATCGGCACGTCGGTGCCCGCAGCGACCTGGAGACGGTGCAGGGCCTCGAGCAGCGGCTTGAACGGCCCCGGCGGCAGCGGGCGCAGGGCGTGGACGGTCTCATGCGCGGTAAAGGCTTCGAGTCCATCGCGCTGAAACACGCGCTCGGCTTCGTCGGAGAACAGCACCGCATCGCCGTCGAAGGCGATGCGCACCTCGGCGGCGTGGCGCTCGGCGGCCTGCGCCGACTCGGTGATCACGCGCGCCGCGGGAACCCCCGCCTCCAGGGCACTCATCACGTCGATCTCGTTCGCCGACAGGAACAGGTTGGCTTTCAGCGCATCGAGGTAGCGGTACGGCGAGCGCCCGCGCGTGAATACCCCGCGCTCAAGCTTGAGGCCCGCGCGCTTGGCTGAACGGAACACCCGCAGGCCGCTGACCGGATCGTTCTTCGACAGGATGACCACCTCGACGCGCTGCGTCTCGGCCGTATTGAACGCGAGCAGTTTCTTCACCAGCGCAAACGCCACGCCGGTGCGCGCCGGCTCGTCAAGACGGGCGTACTGCAGATCGATGTACGCGCGTTCGCCCTCGGCATCGAAGACGCGGTTTTCGTCCTCGAAATCGAACAGCGCCCGCGACGAAATCGCGACGACCAGCTTGCCTTCGAAGGAGACCGGCATGTGCGGCGTCCGACCCGGTTCCAGAATGAAAATCGATTTTACCGGATCGCATGGCGCCCGCGGCCTGCACCGGCCGGCGATTCGCCATCGCCGCGGAACTGGGCTATCTTCGGCTGTTGCCACATGACTGTCACGACGACGCGACACCATGAAACGACACCACATCCGCTTTCCTTCGGTCGACACGCAGAGCCTCGGGCAGGACGAGGCGTACTTCACGCTGGTCGCCCCGGACGGCTCGCAGGCCGAGCTGCGCTTCCATGACTACGACGCGATCTACTCCGTCGAGGGCCTGTACGAGCAGCTCTTTTACGACCGCCTGAAATGCCAGTCGCCGGAGAAAGTGGTCAGCATCCTGCGTCATGCGATGAGCGGCGAACCCTGGCTGTTCAACGAGCTGCGCGTGCTCGATCTCGGCGCCGGCAACGGCATGGTCGGCGAGGTGCTGCAGAAGCACGGTGTCGCGCGCATCGTCGGGATCGACATCTCGGAGCCTGCGGCGACGGCCGTGCAGCGCGACCGCCCCGGCGTCTACGATGAGTTCTATTCGATGGACATGTCGAGCATGATGCCCGAGCAGCATGAGGAGCTGAGTGGCTGGCGCTTCAACTGCATGGTCTCGGTCGCCGCGCTCGGCTTCGGCGACATCCCGGTGCGCGTATTCGCCGAGGCCTACAATCTGGTCGAGGACGGCGGCTGGGTGGCGTTCAACATCAAGGAGACCTTCCTCGACAACCGCGACACGACCGGTTTCTCGGTGTTCATCAAGAACCTGATCTTGAGCGAATACCTGCACATCTACCACATGGAGCGCTACCGCCATCGCCTGTCGATGGACGGCCGGCCGCTCTACTATTTCGGCGTCGCCTGCCGCAAGAGCGGCGCGATTCCGGAATCAATGATCGAACCCGGCTAGCGCCAGGCGACCCGCGCGGTCCGGTCTTCGTCGGGCGCCCGCTCCATGCAAACCGACCTCATCATCAAGCACGCGCTGCTCCTGTTCGTGCTGCTCAATCCCTTCCTGCTCGCGATCTACCTGCTCAACGTGGTGCGCGAGCTGGACCTCAGGACCTTCGCGCGCGTGGTCAGCGCCGGCGCCTTCATCGCCGCGGCGGTGTTCTTTCCATTCGCCTGGCTCGGCGACGCGATCTTCACCAGCGTCCTGCAGGCACGCTTCGCCGCATTCCTGATCTTCGGCGGGATCGTGTTCCTGATCATCGGCCTGCGCTTCGTGTTCGAAGGCCCGCAGGCCATCGAGATGCTGAGCGGGCCACCGGCGCGACTGGCAAGCGCGATCGCCATGCCGTTCATGGTCGGACCCGGCACGGTCAACGCCGCGGTGCTCGCAGGCTCGCGCATGCACCTGTTCTCGGCCTGCGTTGCAATCGCCGCGGCGCTGGCCGCCACCGTGGCGATTCTGGTCGTGCTCAAGCTGCTGCACGACTGGGCCCACGGACGCAGCGCGAACATCGTCGAGCGCTACGTGTCGATCGCCGGACGGATTTCGGCGCTCGTGGTCGGCACGCTCGCGATCGAGATGATCTTCCAGGGGCTCGAGCAGTGGCTCGCCTCGAACCGGGTCATCAGCGTCGGGTAGTCGACGCGGTCCGGGCGGCTGGAGCGGGTGAAGGGAATCGAACCCTCGTATGCAGCTTGGGAAGCTGCCGTTCTGCCATTGAACTACACCCGCACGACCGGCGATTTTACGGCAGTTCGCGCTTTCGGGACCGCCCCCAGGACGCGGAACGCGTCGCGCAGACGCGGCGCCGCGGATGCGCCATCGAGGCGGCCAGGTCGAGCCGCCGCGCGTGGCAAAATGCGGCTGCGCGTCTAATCGTACGACCTCAATGTCAGGCGTGCGCGTCAGGACAACGACCCCAGGGACGAATCACGCTGCAGCGTGATCTCGCGCGCCCGGCAACGCGACGACCCAATGTGCAACTGCCCAGAGGAAGACGGATGAAAAAATACATCAACTGCGCATGGCGTGCAGCGCTGGTCTCGGTTCTTGTCGCGGCAGGATCCGCATGGGCTGCGGAAGGGAACTCCAAACCCCAAGCCCCGCCCGTGCCGATCGTCGCGCCGGACACGCCTGACGAAGACCTCGCGCTTCGTCTATCGCCCCTTACTCGGGACGATCTTGCACAGGAAGCGAAAGCCTGGCTCGGGCTGCTGAAGGGCAAGACGCAGGAAGTCGTCGAGATGCGACTTGCCTTGAAGGGCGCGAGCCGTGCCGAGTCCGGCCGCCTGAGGGAAGCACTGGGGCCCGTGGCGGCGCAGCGGCGACAGATCTCCGGAAAGCTGTCCACGATCCTCGACGACTGGGAGGCCAAGGGCGGCGATCCGAAGGCGATCCAGCCCTATCGGCAGTACATCAAGACCGTCTACGCCGAGCAGATCAAGGCGACCGGATTGACGACGATATGGACCCAGTCCCTGGACTGGCTCGTTTCGGCGGACGGCGGGCTCGCGCTCTTGCTGAAGATCGTGGTCGTGATCGTCGCGCTCGCGGCGCTATGGGCGGTCGCGAAGATCGTACAGGGGATCACGCGCAAGGCGTTGTCCGGGGTGCCGAACCTGTCGATCCTCCTCAGGAACTTCATTGCCAGCGTCGCATACTGGATAACGGTCGGCGCTGGTCTGCTGATCGTGCTGGCGGCATTGGGCGCGAATATCGGCGGCGTGCTTGCGCTCGTCGGCGGCGCGAGCTTTATCATCGCGTTCGCCATGCAGAGCACGCTCAGCAACTTTGCGGCAGGCCTGATGATCATGATCTACAAACCGTTCGACGTCGGCAACTACGTGACGGTCGCGGGCGTATCGGGAACCGTCAAGGAGGTCAGCCTGGTCTCGACGACGATCACCACGCCCGACAATCAGATCATCGTCATCCCAAACAGCAATGTGTGGGGCAGCGTCATCACGAACGTCACCGGAAGCGATACACGCAGGGTCGATCTCGTCTTCGGTATCGGATATCAGGACGACGCGCAGACCGCGCAGCGCATCATGGAAGAGATCGTGAAGCAACACCCGCTGGTGCTCGAGGCGCCCGCGCCGGTCGTTCGCCTCCACGAGCTCGGCGAATCCTCGGTGAACTTTGTGTGCCGGCCCTGGACGAAGACATCCGACTATTGGGCCGTCTACTGGGACATCACGCAAACCGTCAAGGAGCGGTTCGATGCCGAAGGGGTCTCGATCCCCTTCCCGCAGCGCGACGTGCATCTCTATCCAGTCGAAGCGAGCAAGGCAGCCTGAGCGCGGGGCGGCGATTCCGAAAAGAATGATGCCGCTGCGATGCTCGGCCGTCTGCTGAAATCGATCCGCCGAAGCAAGGCGCCCGGGCTCGCGGCCGCGGCGATGGCGCACTGGCGGCGCAACGACCTGGCCGCCGCCGAGCGAGGCTTTCGCCTGGCCCTCGCCGAACGCCCGTTCGACGCGGCAATACTGGCGAACCTCGGCCTCGTCCTGCTCGAGGCGGGATCGCGGGATGAAGCGCTCGCGCTTCTGCGGCGTGCCTGCGAGGCCGACCCTGCCGATCTCGGCGTACGCGGCAAGCTGGCGCGAGCGCTGGTGGCGGCGCGGCGCGTGCGCGAAGGCATCGAGGTGTATCGCGAGCTGCTGCGGCGTGATCCCGGCAATGCGCGGGCGCGGGCGGAAATTCTGCAGCCGCTCCTCGATTGCTGCGAATGGACCCTCCTCGAGGAACACGTCGCCGCGCTCACTGCGGCGGCGGGTGAATTGCCGCGCGCGGCGTGGCTGACCCGCATTCCGCCTTTTGTTTCGCTTGCCTTGCCGCTCGCGCCCGACGTGCAGCGCGAGATCGCGGTCGCGGCCTCCGCCGCCATCGAGCAGCGGGTCGCATCGCTGCCTCGGCCCGCGCAAGCACCCCCTAAAAGGCGCGCGCGGCTGCGCATCGGCTACGTCTCGTCCGATTTCTATCACCATGCCACCGCGCACCTCGCGGCCGGTCTGTTCGAGCTTCACGATCGCGAGCGCTTCGAGCTGTTCGCCTATTGCCACAGCCCGGACGACGGCAGCGACTATCGCCATCGCCTGATCAAGGCCTTCGACCACTTCGACGAGGTGCGCGCGCGATCCTTCGATGAAATCGCGGCGCGCATCGCGCACGATGAAATCGACATCCTCGTGGACCTCAAGGGCCACACCGGGCGCAGCCGGCTGGAGATCTTCGCGCTGCGGCCTGCGCCGGTGCAGCTGACCTACCTGGGCTTCCCGGGCACGCTCGGCGCGGCGTTCATCGACTATGCGATTGCCGACGCGATCGTGGTTCCCGATGCCGATCTCGCGCATTTCACCGAGAACGTCGTGCGCCTGGCCGGGACCTACCAGGTCAACGACCGCCGCCAGCCGGTCGCGGCCGCGACGCCGCGCCGCGAGGCACTCGGCTTGCCGCAGGACGCGTTCGTGTTCTGCTCGTTTTGCCGCCACTTCAAGATCGAGCCGGTCATGTTCGCCGCCTGGATGCGGATTCTCGCCGCGGTGCCGGAGAGCGTGCTGTGGCTGCTGCAGGGCGCGGGGGCAAGCCGACTGCGCGAGGCGGCGGCGCAGGCGGGCATCGATCCGGCGCGGCTGGTGTTCGCGCCGGGCGTACAGAAAGCGGAGCACCTCGCACGGCACCGCGCGGCGGACCTGATGCTCGACACGCGCCTGTACAACGGTCACACGACCACCAGCGACGCGCTCTGGATGGGGTTGCCGGTCGTGACCTGCCCTGGCGCCAGCTTCGCTTCGCGGGTCAGCGCAAGCCTGTTGCGCGCGATCGACGTTGCCGAAGGCCTGACCGCCGACCTCGCGGACTACGAGCGCACCGCGATTGCGCTCGCGCGCGATGCGACGCGCCTCATGACGCTCAAGCGCAAGCTCGAAGCCAACCGCCTGTCCACGGCGCTGTTCGACACCGAAGGTTTCACCCGGCGCCTCGAGCGCGCCTATCTGTCCATGTGGGAGCGCCACCTAGCGGGCCAGCCGGCCGCGCAGTTCGACGTGGACTGAAGTCCGAGGCAGAGCCGGCGTCTCTCCCAGCGGGCCAATGACAGGGCGAATCGTGCTAAACCTGACCCCGATGATCCGCAAGGAGACCGCATGATCCGAGCCCTCGCACGCTTTCTGCCGCTCCTTCTAATCGCCGTCGGTCAGCTGCACGCCGCAGCGCGCTGCGAGCTCGATCGCCCGGTACGCTTCGCGGGCAACGACTGGGCGAGCCACCAGTTCAACGTCGCGGTGGCGAGCCACATCCTCACCAAGGGCTACGGCTGCAAGGTGAGCACCATCCCGGGCACCTCGCAGCCCCTGCTCAACGCGCTCGCCAAGGGCGACGTCGACGTCCTCATGGAGCTGTGGAAGGAGAACAACGTCGAGATCTGGTCGAAGATGGAAAAAAGCGGCCGCGCAGTCGAGACCAAGGGCGTTTCGATCCAGGGCGCGATCCAGGCCTGGTGGGTGCCGCGCTACCTCGTCGAGGGTGACGCGAAGCGCGGCATTGAACCGAAGGCGCCCGGCCTGCGCGCCGTGTCCGACCTGCCGAAATACAAGGCGCTGTTTCGCGACCCCGAGCAGCCCTCGAAGGGGCGCTTCTACAACTGCAAGCTCGGCTGGAACTGCGAGAAGGTGAACTCGCGCAAGCTCGAGGCCTACGGCCTGCTCGAGTACTACACCAACTTCAAGGCAGGCAGCGGCGCGGCGCTCGACGCCGCGATCGCCTCGGCGGTCAAGCGCGGCCGGCCCATCGTGTTCTATTACTGGGGTCCGACCTGGGTGCTCGGCAAATACGACCTGCTGCGGCTCGAGGAACCGCCGTATGACAGGGCCGTGTGGGACAAGCTCGACAAGGCAACATCGGGCGTCGGGCTCGAGGCCTGCGCCTATCCGACCATCCGGGTCAGCATCGCGCTCAACAAGGCGTTCGCCGACGTCGCCCCGAACCTCGTGCGCTTCTTCGATCGCTACCACATGCAGGACGACCTGGTGAACCGGGCGCTCGTCCTGATGCACGAAAAGCACGATCGCAGCGGCGCCAAGGCGGCGCGCGATTTCCTGCGCAGGCACCCCGAGATCTGGACCGACTGGGTCCCGGCGGAGGTCGCTGCGCGCGTCGAGGCCTCGCTCTAGACCGGGACGTGCCCGAGCTGCCGCCCATTCCGCTGGCCGGTTGGGTCGACCAATTGGTCGAGTGGCTGGTCTTGCACTACGGCGACGCGTTGGGCGACGTCAACAACTGGATCGTCTACCGGATCGGTTTCTTCGAGAGGTTTCTGTCGCAGTGGCTCCCCTGGCCGCTGCTGACGCTCGCCTTCGCTGCCCTCGCCTATCACGCGAGCCGCAGCTTGCGGCTCGCGGCCGGCGTCGCGGCTGCTTTCGCGCTGATTTGGGCACTCGAACTATGGACGCCGACCATGCAGACCCTGTCGCTGATGAGCGTTTCGCTGTTCGTCACCGTGGCGCTCGGCCTGCCGCTCGGCGTGCTCATGTCGCAGAGCGACCGGCTGCGCGCGATGACCATGCCGATCCTGGATTTCATGCAGACGATGCCGTCGTTCGTCTATCTCATTCCGGTGGTGATGCTGTTCGGCCTGGGCACCTTCGCCGGCGTGCTCGCGACGACGATCTACGCCGCGCCGCCGCTCGTGCGGCTGACCGATCTCGGCATCCGCCTGGTCGATGCGGACGTCGTCGAAGCAGCGACGGCCTTCGGTGCCACGCGCCGGCAGACGCTGTTCGGCGTGCAGATCCCGCTCGCCCTGCCGAACATCATGGCGGGCGTCAACCAGTCGATCATGATGGCGCTGGCCATGGTCGTCATCGCCTCGATGATCGGCGTGCGCGGCCTCGGCCAGGAAGTGCTCTACGGCCTGCAGCGCCAGGCGCCCGGCACCGGCTTCGTCGCTGGGCTGTCGATCGTGCTGCTCGCAATCGTGCTCGACCGCATCACCCAGGCCTACGGCCGGCGCCTCGCGGCGCACCGCCAGATCGCACGGTGAGCACCGTGAGCGACATCGTCCTGCGCAACGTGACCAAGATCTTCGGCCCGACGCCGACGCAGGTTCTCGAGCAGCTGCGCGCCGGCGCGACGAAGGAAGCGCTGCTCGCGCAGACCGGCCACACGATCGGCGTGCGCGAGGTTTCGCTCACCATCGAGGCCGGCAGCTGCTTCGTCGTCATGGGACTATCGGGCTCGGGCAAGTCGACGCTGCTTCGCCATCTCAACCGGCTGATCGAGCCCACCGCGGGCGAGATCCTGTTCGAGGGCCAAGACATCCTGCGCCTGCCGCCCGAAGCGCTACGCCGCTTCCGGCGCGACCGCACCAGCATGGTGTTCCAGCGCTTTGCGCTGTTCCCGCACAAGACCGTGCTCGAGAACGCGGCCTACGGCCTCAACCTTCAGGCGCACGGCGGCGCCGAGCGACGCGCGAACCTCGAGCGCGCGCGCCGCTGGATCGAGCGTGTCGGCCTCGCCGGCTACGAGGCGCAGTATCCGAGCCAGCTCTCCGGCGGCATGCAGCAGCGTGTCGGCCTCGCGCGCGCGCTCGCCACGGAGGCCGAGGTCATGCTCATGGACGAAGCCTTCAGCGCGCTCGACCCGCTCATCCGGCGCGAGATGCAGGAAGCGCTGCTGCGCCTGCAGACCGAGCTGCACCGCACGATCGTGTTCATCACCCACGACCTCGACGAGGCACTGCGCCTGGGCGATCGCATCGCGATCATGAACGACGGCGCGATCGAGCAGGTCGGCCGTCCCGAGGAGATCCTGCAACGGCCGGCGAACGCGTACGTCGCGCGCTTCATCGAAGACGTCAACCGCGGCCGCGTGCTGACCGCCGGCGCCGTGCGGCTCGAAGCGATCATCGCGCAGGCGCATGAAGCGCCGCAGGCCGTTCTCGAGCGCCTGCGCGGCCAGCCGCTGCCCGTCGCCTACCTCGCCGACGCCGAAGGACGGCTCGCCGGGGCGCTCAGCGCCGCGGCGCTGCGTGGCGCAGCGGCCGGGGTGGGGCTGCCTGCGCTCGCCCGGCCGGTGCCTTCGGCGCCGCAGTCCTTGGCGCTCGAGCGGGTGCTGCCGCTCACGCTGGAGAGCGATTTCCCCGTTGCCGTCGTGGATGACGCAGCGCGCATCGTGGGCATGCTGTCGAAGGACCGGATCATCGCCGCGCTCGCCGCGCAGGTCGCACCGCCTGCGCCGCGCGCTTGAGCGGGCGCGGCAGCTTGCGCGCGGAGGTATCATTGGGCGCATGATCAACGTCGTCGTGAACGGTGCCGCGCACCGCTTCGAGCAACCGCTGCCGGTCGCCGATCTCCTGCGCCGGATGGCGTTGACCGGCAAGAAGATCGCCGTCGAGCAGAACGGCGAAATCGTGCCGAAAAGCGCGCATGCGAGCACCGTGGTGAACGACGGCGATCAGCTCGAAATCGTGGTCGCCGTCGGCGGAGGTTGAAATGAGAAAACATGATCCCCTGGTGATCGCGGGCAAGGCCTACGGCTCGCGCCTGCTGATCGGCACCGGCAAGTACAAGGACTTTGCGCAGACGCGCGAGGCGGTCGTCGCCTCGGGCGCGGAAATCGTCACCGTGGCGATCCGGCGCACCAACATCGGCCAGAATCGCAACGAGCCGAGCCTGCTCGATGCGCTGCCGCCGTCGCAGTTCACCTACCTGCCGAACACCGCGGGCTGCTACAACGCCGAGGACGCCGTGCGCACGCTGCGCCTCGCGCGCGAGCTGCTCGACGGGCACGCGCTGGTCAAGCTCGAGGTGCTCGGCGACCCGCACACGCTGTTTCCGCACATGCCCGAGACGCTCAAGGCCGCCGAGCAGCTGGTGGCCGAGGGCTTCCAAGTGATGGTGTACTGCTCGGACGATCCAATCCAGGCGAAGCTGCTCGAGGACATCGGCTGCGTCGCGGTGATGCCGCTCGCCTCGCTGATCGGCTCTGGCATGGGCATCCTCAATCCCTGGAACCTGAAGCTCATCCTGGAAGCCGCCAAGGTCCCGGTGCTGGTCGACGCCGGCGTCGGCACCGCGTCGGATGCCGCGGTCGCGATGGAGCTCGGCTGTGACGGCGTGCTGATGAACACCGCCGTGGCCGCGGCGCAGAACCCGGTGCTGATGGCGCAGGCGATGAAGAAAGCCGTCGAGGCCGGGCGCGAAGCCTTCCTCGCCGGGCGCATGCCGAAAAAACTCTACAGCGCGAGCCCCTCCTCGCCGGTCGGCGGCACGATTCAGGCGTCGCAGCCCAAGGCCGCCTGAGCCGTCGTTTGACCGAGCGACGCCCGGTCAGAAGCTACGTCCTGCGCCAGGGGCGCACCACGCCGGCGCAGTCGCGCGCGTTGCACGCGCTCAGCCCGCGCTACGCGATTGCCTTTGCACCTGCGCGGCTCGATCGCGTCGCCGTGTTCGGGCGCGATGCGCCGCTGGTCCTCGAGATCGGCTCGGGCATGGGCGAGACCACGCTCGAGATCGCCAAGGCCGATCCGGCGACCGACTTCCTCGCCATCGAAGTGCACGCGCCCGGCGTGGGCAGCCTGTTGCGCGGCATCGAGGCCGCCGGGCTGACCAACCTGCGCGTCATCCGCCACGACGCGCTCGACGTGCTCGAGCAGATGATCGCCGATGCCTCGCTCGCCGGCATTCATCTGTTCTTTCCCGATCCCTGGCCGAAGAAGCGCCATCACAAGCGCCGCCTGGTCAAGCCGGAATTCGCCGCGCTCGCCGCGCGTAAGCTTGCGCCCGGCGGCCTGCTGCACGCGGCGACCGACTGGCCGGACTACGCCGAGCAGATCCTTGCGGTGCTCTCGGCCGAGCCGCTGCTGGAAAACACGGCCGCCGGCTACGCGCCGCGCCCCGAGCGCCGGCCGCGCACCAAGTTCGAGCTGCGCGGAGAGCGCCTGGGGCATCCGGTACACGACTTCGTGTTCCGCCGGCGGATCTAGAAGGTATGCAGCAATTCGCGCGCACCGCTTCGATCGCGCTCCGATGCATGATCGCGGCGCTGGTCATCGGATCCGGATCCGCGCGGGCCGACGATGCCGATGGCCAGTCGCAGGAATCCGACTCCAACCGCTGGTGGCGCAACATCGATTTCACCGTGCCCGGCGCGTTCGCCGACTGGCGCGTCTACACGAAGGACGGCCTGCGCATCGACGGTCGCGACCTGGCGCTGAAATTCAACGCCAGCCTGTTCCTCGACAGCGGCGATCTGCAGGCGAACTCCGCGCTCGACGATGCCTTCCCGAGCTATGCCGGCCTGAGCACGAAGTTGACGCGTGCGCGCATCACGCTGCGCGGATGGGTGCGTGATCACGGCGACTTCAAACTCCAGGGGGAGTACTCGGAAAGGCTGCAGATCAAGGACATGTGGTGGCGATTCAAACCGCTGCCGTATATCGGCCGGCTGCGAATCGGCAACATGAAGGAACCGTTCTCGATCGAGCAACAGACCGCGGGCAGTAATCTGACCTTCCTGTCGCGCGCGCTGCCGACGATCGCGTTCGCGCCCGGGCGCAACATGGGAATCGCCACCACGCACGCGGTTCTCGATCAACGCATGACCTGGTCGCTCGGTGCGTTCTGGAACACCGCGTCGTTCGACAGTTTTGCCGGAGCGAAAGATTCGCTGAGCAACTCGATCGGGGGCAACCTGACCGGGCGCGTGACCTATCTGCCGCGCTACGAGCAGGATGGACGTCGCCTCGTTCATCTCGGCCTGTCTCTCAGCGCGCAGCGCTATAGTGCCGAGACACAGCTGCGCGCGGTGCCCGAGACCGCACTCACCGACACCGATCTGGCGGATACCGGCAAGTTTCGGCCGGACCATGCGTTTCTCGTCAATCCTGAATTCGCGCTGGTCGCGGGGCCGTGGTCGGCGCAGGCCGAGTACTTCTTCAATGACTATCGGCTCGCGGGTGCGGAACGTGCGCGGCCGTGGGGTATCTACGGATTCGTGAGCTACCTGCTGACCGGCGAGAGCCGGCGTTACGACCGCGCCGCCGGCGTGTTCGACGGCGTGCACCCGGCGCACAAGTTCGACTGGGGGTCCGGTGGCTGGGGCGCCTGGGAGGTGGCGCTGCGCCTCTCGCACATCGACCTGAACAGCGGCGCGCTCGAGGGCGGTCGGCAGACCGGCCTCACCGGCGGACTCAACTGGTACCTCAACGACCAGGCAAGGTTGATGCTCAACGCCGGCGTCGAATGGGTCAGTGCCCGCGAGTACCCGCCCGCGGTCGACGGCGGACGGACGACGATCCTGCAGGGCCGTGTTCAGATCGACTTCTAGGGCAGGAACAGCTCGACCAGTGCATTGAGGAATCGCCTGCCGCGCTCGGTCGGGCGAATGTAGGTCGCCGAGCGTTCGATCAGGCCTCTTGCCTCGGCGTCGGCAAATGCGCCGTCGACGTCTTGAATCGGCAACCCGGTGCGCGCGGTGTAGAGCTCGGTCGCGAAGCCATCGATCAGCCGCAGCGCATTCAGCATGAACTCAAACGGCAGGTCCTTTGCGTCGAGCGTCCGATCCTCGACCGCCGACTTCCCCAGCAGCGTAGCCGCCATGTACTCGCGCGGCTGCTTGATGCGCGCGTGGCGCGTGATGCGATCGGCAAAGCTGATCTTGCCGTGCGCACCGGCGCCGATGCCGAGGTAATCACCGAACTGCCAGTAGTTGAGATTGTGCCGGCAGCGCCGTCCCGGCCGTGCGAACGCCGAGGTTTCGTAATGCTCGAACCCGGCCGCGGCGAGCAGTTCCTCGGCCACGCGCTGCATGTCCGCGCAGACGTCGTGCTCCGGCAGTTGCGGTGGCTTCGAGAAAAACGCCGTGTTCGGCTCGATCGTCAGCTGATAGGCGGACAGATGTGGCGTGTCCCAGCGCAGCGCCTCCACGAGGTCCGTCTCCGCCTCCGCCGGCGTCTGCCCGGGCAGGCCGTACATCAGGTCGAGGTTGACGTTGGCGAACACCGCACGCGCCATCTCGATCGCCCGCTGCGCTTCGCTTGCCGAGTGGATGCGCCCGAGCCGCTGCAGCATCGTGTCGTCGAAACTCTGCACCCCGATCGACAGGCGATTGACCCCGGCTTCGCGGTAGCCGCGGAAGCGCCCGGCTTCGGCCGTGCCCGGGTTGGCTTCGAGCGTCACTTCCGCGTCCGGCTCGAGCACGACGCGCGCGCGAACCGCCGACAGCAGCCCTTCGATTGCGCCGACCGAGAACAGGCTCGGCGTACCACCGCCGATGAACACGCTGCAGACGCGCCGGCCCCAGACCGAAGGCAGCAGGCCCTCGAGATCGGCGATGAGCGCCTCGATGTATTCCGCCTCCGGCAGTTCGCCACCGCGCTCGTGCGAATTGAAGTCGCAATAGGGGCACTTGCGCACGCACCAGGGGATGTGCACGTAGAGCGCGAGCGGCGGCAGCGCAGCGAGGCGAACCTCGCCAGGGCGTCGCAGGCTGACCGGCTGCGTGCTCATCTGCCCTCGCGCAGGCGATCGAGCAGGCGCGCGAGCGCCCGGCCGCGGTGGCTGATGCGGTTCTTTTCCGCTGCGGGCAGCTCGGCGGAGCTGCAGCCGCGGCCCGGCAGCATGAACAGGGGGTCGTAGCCAAAGCCGTTCCTGCCGCGTTCGACCTCTCCGATCTCGCCGTACCAGTTGCCTTCGGCGACCAGCGGCTGCGGATCATCCGCGTGACGCATCAGCACCATCAGGCAGGCGAAATGCGCGCGCCGGTCGGTTCGCCCGTCGAGCGCAGCAAGGAGCTTGGCGTTGTTCGCCGCATCGCGCGTCTCGCGCGTGCCGGCCCTGCCCGCGTAGTACGCCGAATGCACGCCGGGCTCGCCGCCGAGCGCCTCGACGCACAGGCCCGAATCGTCGGCCAGCGCGGGCAGCCCGCTCGCGCGGCTCGCGTGTCGCGCCTTGACGAGCGCATTCTCGAGAAACGTCGCGTGTGGCTCGTCGGCCTCGGCGATGCCGAGCGCGACTTGCGGGACGATGACAATGCCGAGCGGGGCGAGCAGCGCGTCGATCTCGCGCAGCTTGCCGGGGTTGTTGCTCGCCAGGACGAGCTTGTCGAGCCCCTTCACACCTGGGTCAGGTCAACTCGAGCGCGCTGCGCTGCGCCGCGACCAGCTCGCGCACACCCTTTTCGGCAAGCAGCATGAGGGCGTCGACCTGCGCGCGTGCGAAGGGCTCGCCTTCGGCCGTGCCCTGCAGCTCGATGAAGCGCCCGCCCTCGGTCATGACGACGTTCATGTCGCAGTCGCAGGCCGAATCCTCGGCGTAGTCGAGATCGAGCACCGGCGTGCCCCGATACAGCCCGACCGAGACTGCGGCGACGAACTCGCGCACCGGCAGCCGCTCGAGCAGACCCTGCCGCTGCATCCAGGCAAGCGCGTCGTGCACCGCGACGAAGGCGCCGGTGATCGACGCGGTACGCGTGCCGCCGTCGGCCTGCAGCACGTCGCAGTCGATCTTGATGGTGCGCTCGCCGAGCGCGCCGAGATCGAACGCCGCGCGCAGCGCGCGCCCGATCAGGCGCTGGATCTCCTGCGTGCGGCCGGATTGCCGGCCGCGTGCGGCCTCGCGGTCGGTGCGGGTGTGCGTCGAGCGCGGCAGCATGCCGTACTCGGCGGTGATCCAGCCGCGCCCCTGGTCCTTGAGGAACGCGGGCACGCGCTGTTCGACGCTCGCAGTGCACAGCACGCGCGTCTCGCCGAACTCGACCAGGACCGAGCCTTCGGCATGGCGCGTGTAGGCGCGCGTGAACCGGACCGTGCGCAGCGCATCGGGCGCACGTCCGCTCGGCCTGTTCGCCATCTCGTTCGTCCTCATGCGGGAGTCCTAGGCCTTGGTCGGCAAGTCGTCGGCGGGCTTCTTCCTGCGTCTGGCGCGTGCGCGGCCCGCGCGTTCCTGCCATGCGATCGCCACGACGGAAACATTATCGCACTGCACCCCGGCGCGCGATTCCGCGCGGTCCACCAGTGCGGCCAGCTCGCCATCGAGGTCGCGGCCGCGCAAGCCGCCCGCAATCTCGTCGGGCGCGAGCGGCCCCCAGAACCCGTCCGAACAGAGCACGACGATGTCGTTCGCCTCGAGGGCGACGCGCGCGGGGCGCCGCAGCCGAAGCGGCTCGTCGCCGCCAATGCATTTCAGGACGATATTGCGATCCGGATGGTAGATCGCATCGCCTTCGTCGAGCCGCCCCAGGTCGATGAGCCGTTGAACGAAGGAATCGTCCCGGGAGCGTTGCACGACGCGACCGCCCCGCAGGAGGTAAAAGCGCGCATCGCCGATGTGCAGCCAGGTCACCGCGCTGTCCTGCAGCACGCCGGCCACGAGCACGGTGCGGGGCGCATCGGCAAGCCCCAGCTCGCGCGCCTCGCGACCGATCGTGCGGTGCGCGCGGCGGAACGCATCGAGCAGGAACGCGTCCGGGCGCTCGAGCCGCGGCCGCGCATCGCGCACGAAGTGCTCGATGAGCTGGTCCACGGCAAGCTGCGCGGCGAGCTCGCCGCGCGGATGCCCGCCCATGCCGTCGGCGACCACCACCAGCACGGCCTCGTCGCTCGTCCAGTCGCCGATGCGGTCCTGATTGCTCTTTCGCGCGCCGATCCGGCACACCCGCGCGATGCTGTACTTCAATGCCATCCGGTGACGTCCCACCGCGGCCGGTTGGCGCGCGTCGACAATCGCCCTATGATACGCCCTCCTTACGAGCGAAAGACCGCGCTGCCGGCGCTTCGACGCCATCTGCGCCGCGCATTGACATCCACCCGGGCCGCGCGCGAACCATGATCCACAGCATGACCGGCTATGCCGCGGTCGCCGCCGATACGCCACGTGGCCGCCTGAGCCTCGAGCTGCGCTCCGTAAACGGGCGCTTTCTCGATCTGCAATTTCGCATCGCCGAGGAGCTGCGCATCCATGAGCCGATGCTGCGCGAGATGCTCTCCGCGCGTCTCGCGCGCGGCAAGGTCGAGTGTCGGCTGCAGTTCTCGGGCGGCGCCGGTGCCCTGCAGCAGGCGACGCTCAACGCCGATGCGCTCGCCGCGCTCGCGCGCCTCGCCGGCGAGGCACGCAAGGCGATCCCGGATGCCGCGCCGCTGCGCATTGCCGACATCCTGCGCTGGCCCGGCGTCATGGCCGAGGACGCACCGAGCGAGGGCGAGGCGCGCGAGAACGTCGAGCGGCTCGCGGCACAGGCGCTCGAGGAGCTCGTCGCGGCGCGCGCGCGCGAAGGCGCGAAGCTCGCCGAGGCCATTCGCACGCGCCTGGCGGAGATGCGCGAGCGCGTCGCCGCCGCCGCGCCGCTCGTGCCGCAGGCGATCGCCGCGCATCAGGAAAAGATCGCCCAGCGCCTGCGCGACGCGCTCGGCGCCGCCGACGACGATCGCATCCGCGCCGAGCTTGCGCTGTTCGGCACCCGCGTCGACGTCGACGAAGAATTGACGCGGCTCGGCACGCATCTGGACGAGGTCTTGCGCGTGATCGGCCAACGCGGACCGGCGGGCAAGCGTCTCGATTTCCTCGCCCAGGAGCTCAATCGCGAGGCGAACACGCTCGCCTCCAAGGCCGCGTCCCAGGGCCTGGCCGACGCTGCGCTCGCGCTCAAGCTGCTCATCGAGCAGATGCGCGAACAGGTGCAGAACATCGAATGACCGGGCTGCTGTTCGTCGTCACCGCGCCCTCGGGCGCCGGCAAGAGCACGCTGATTCGCGCGGCGCTCGAGAGGGAGCCCGCGATCCGGCTGTCGGTGTCCTACACCACGCGCGCGCCGCGCGGCGGCGAGCAGGACGGCCGCGAGTACCACTTCGTCGATCCGCAGACCTTCCAGGCCATGGTCGAGCGCGGCGAGTTCCTCGAGTGCGCAGAGGTGCACGGCAACCGCTACGGCACCTCGCAGCGCGCGATCGACGAGGCGCTTGCGCGCGGCGAGGACCTGCTGCTCGAGATCGACTGGCAGGGCGCCGCGCAGGTGCGCAAGCGCTATTCCGGCTGCGTTGCGATCTTCATCCTGCCGCCCTCGGTGGAGGAGCTCGGACGGCGGATGCGCGCCCGCGGGCTGGACGCCGAGGCGGTCATCGCGCGCCGCCTGGCGAACGCGCGCGAGGAGCTGAGCCATGCCCCCGAGTTCGATTACGTTATAATCAACGACGTTTTCGAGACCGCCCGGCGCGACCTGCTGGGGGTCCTGCGCGCCGAGCGCGTCCGCACCGCCCGCCAGCTTGCGCGTAATCCCGATCTTTTTCGTGCATGAACGCCTGGAGTTTTGTGCCTGATTGCGTGGCGCAGCATCGCCGCCACCGAACCCTCAAACGACGCAACCGGACGGATCGCTGAACATGGCCAGAATCACCGTAGACGACGCCCTGCAGAGAATCACCAACCGCTTCCAGCTGACGCTCGCCGCGACCTATCGCGCGCGCCAGCTCGGCGCCGGCGCCTCCCCGCTGGTCGAGCCGAACAAGGACAAATTCACGGTGATCGCGCTGCGCGAGATCGCCTCCGGCAAGGTCGGCACCGAAGTCCTCAAGCGCAATCCGGGCACCGGCGGCACCGCGCCGAGCTCCAGCACGCTGTAGCCCCCGCCCTGCGGGGATGTCGCCCCGCGACGGCAAGCGGGGGGGGGTCTGCGCCGCACGTCCCAAAGCGGCGCGGCTTCGGGTACGCTCAGCGCATGGCCGCCGTTTCGCTCCTCGACGAGTCCCGCTTCGGGTACCTGAAGCCCGCGGACATCGAGCGCCTGTCCGAGGCCTACCGGTTCTCGGACGCCGCCCACGCCGGCCAGAAGCGCCAGTCGGGCGATCCCTACATCTCGCACCCGCTCGCGGTCGCCGAAATCCTCGCCAACTGGCACCTGGACGGCCAGACCCTGATGGCCGCCCTGCTGCACGACGTGCTCGAAGACGCAGCGATCACCAAGGAGGAGATTTCCGACGCCTTCGGGCCCTCGGTGGCCGAGCTCGTCGACGGGGTGTCGAAGCTCGATCGCATCGAGCGACAGTCGGCCGAGGAGGCGCAGGCCGAGAACTTCCGCAAGATGCTGCTCGCAATGGCGCGCGACGTGCGCGTCATCCTGATCAAGCTCGCCGACCGTCTGCACAACATGCGCACCCTCGGCGCGGTGCCCCCGGCGAAGCGCCGCCGCGTCGCACGCGAGACCATGGAAATCTACGCGCCGATCGCGAACCGGCTCGGCCTGAACGCGCTGTACCACGAGCTGCAGGAGCTCGCCTTTTCGCACCAGCACCCGCTGCGCTATGCGACTCTGGCCAAGGCGACGCGCGCGGCGCGCGGCAACCGGCGCGAGGCGATCAGCAAGATCGAGGCGGCGATCAAGACGCGCCTTGCGGCGAGCGGCATCGAGGCGAGCGTGACGGGCCGCGAGAAGCACGTCTACTCGACCTACCGCAAGATGATCGAGAAGCACCTGTCGTTTTCCGAGGTGCACGACATCCACGGCGTACGCGTCATCGTCAAGGACGTGCCCGCCTGCTACCTGGCGCTCGGCGCGCTGCATGCGCTCTACAAGCCGATCCCGGGAAAATTCAAGGACTACATCGCGATCCCGAAGGCCAACGGCTACCAGACGCTGCATACCGCGCTGATCGGCCCCTATGGCGGGCCGGTCGAAGTGCAGATTCGCACCGAGGAAATGCACCGGCTGGCGGAATCGGGCGTCGCATCGCACTGGATGTACAAGGACGACGCCGAATCCCTGTCGGCGGTGCAGAAGCAGACCCACCGCTGGCTGCAATCGCTGCTCGAGATTCAGAACCAGTCCGGCGATCCGCAGGAGTTCCTCGAGCACGTCAAGGTCGACCTGTTCCCCGACGAGGTGTACGTCTTCACGCCCAAGGGGCTGATCCTGTCGCTGCCGCGCGGCGCGACCGCGGTAGATTTCGCCTATGCGGTGCACACCGACATCGGCAACCGCTGCGTGGCCGCGAAGGTGAACGGCGAGCTCGTGCCGTTGCGCAGCGAGCTGCGCAACGGCGACCGCGTCGAGGTCATCACCGCAAGCCACGCCAAGCCGAATCCGGCTTGGCTGCAGTTCGTGCGCAGCGGCAAGGCGCGCTCGAACATCCGCCACTTCCTGAAGACGATGCAGTACGAGGAGTCGGTGCGCCTGGGCGAGCGCCTGCTCGAGCTCGCCTTGCGCGGACTCGACGCGGCGCTCGAGGACATCGACGCGGCGAGCTGGGAGCGTGTCGTGCGCGACGGCGGCGCGACCTCGCGCGAGGCGGTGCTCGCCGACATCGGGCTCGGCAAGCGCCTGCCGGCCGTGGTGGCGCGACGGCTGCTGCGCCACGCCGAGACCGCAGCGGAATCGAAGACCGATGCGGTCGTGATGATCCGCGGTACCGAAGGCTTGGCCGTCCAGCTCGCGCACTGCTGCCGAGCGATACCGGGCGACGCGGTGGTCGGCTCGATCAAGAAGGGCCAGGGGCTCGTGGTGCACGCCGCGGACTGCCGCCTGGCGCAACGCTCGCGGCGCGCCGACCCGGAGCAGTGGATCGACGTCGATTGGGCGCTGGAGACGAACCGGCTCTACCAGGCCGAGATCAAGGCCACGGTGACCAACCAGCGCGGCGTACTGGCCAAGGTCGCCTCGGAGATCGCAGAGGCCGGCTCGAACATCGACGCAATCACGATGGAGGACGACGACCGCGCCTTGTACACGACCATGCACTTCGTGCTCGAGGTGTCGGACCGCGGGCACCTCGCGCGCGTCATGCGTGCGCTGCGTCGCGTGCCGGACGTGAAGAGAATCGCGCGCGTCAGCGCGGCGTAGACCGCGGCGACCCGGTGCGTGCGCCGGCCGACGCTCAGCCGATTACGATCGTCAGCAGGAAATCGCCCCGCAGAACGTTGAGCTGAATGCGGCCCCGGCCGCGTAGCCGCTGCGCAAGCGCCTCGAGCGACGCGACGCGGCGCTGATTGACCCCCACGATGAGATCGCCCGGGCGCAGGCCGTGCTCGAAGGCCGGCGACGCCGCCGCGACCGAGACCACGAGCACGCCGCCCTCGGTGCCGCGCCGCGGGTCACGCTGCACCGCGGCGAGCGTCGCGCCTTCGAGCTCCGGGATGCTGCGCCCCTGCTGCGCGTGCCGCGCTTCGATCTCGCCGATGCGCGCGCGGATGGTCCGCGCACCGTCGTCGCGCCGCACCGCCAGCTCGACCGTCTCGCCCACCGGCAGCACCCCGAGCCGCGCGCGCAGGCTCGACGCGGTCTGCACCGGGCGCCCGTTCACCGCGGTGACGACGTCCCCCGCGCGCAGCCCGGCGCGCGCCGCAGGCGAATCGGGCTGCACCTCGGCGATCACCGCCCCCTGCCCGTCTGCGATGCCGAGCGCGCGCGCACGCGCCGGCGCGAGATCCTGCATGCTGATCCCGAGCCGCCCGCGACGCACCTCGCCGTAGCGGATCAGCTGCCGCATCACGGCGCGCGCCATGTTGATCGGCACCGCGAAGCCGATGCCGACGTTGCCGCCGCTCGGCCCGATGATCGCGGTGTTGATGCCGACCAGCTCGCCGTTCAGGTTGACCAGCGCGCCGCCCGAGTTGCCGGGGTTGATCGGCGCGTCGGTCTGGATGAATTCCTCGTAGCCCTCGCTCGACAGTCCCGAGCGCCCGAGCGCGGAGACGATCCCCGAAGTGACGGTCTGCCCGATGCCGAACGGGTTACCGATCGCGACCACGAAATCGCCGACCTGCAGCGCGTCGGAATCCGCCGTCTTCGCCGCCACGAGGCGCTCGGCCTCGATCTTGAGCAGCGCGATATCGGTGCCCGCGTCGGAGCCGACCACGCGCGCGTCGAAGCGCCGGTTGTCCTTCAGCGTGACCACCACTTCGCTCGCGTCCTTGACCACGTGGTGATTGGTGAGCACGTAGCCCTGCTCGGCATCCAGGATCACGCCGGAGCCGGCCGACATCTGCGGCCGCGCCTCGTCGGGCAGACCGAAAAACCGCCGGAAGAAGGGATCGCGCAGCAGCGGGTTCTGCGCTTCCGGCTGGCGCTGGATCACGGCGATGTTGACCACCGCCGGCGTCACCTTCGCCAGCATCGGCGCGATCGTGGTCACAGCCTCGCGCACCGCGGCGAGCGGCAGGGCCGCCTGCGCGCAGGAGGCGATCAGCAGTACGAGCAGCGCGAGCGGATACGCCGTGCGCCGACACGCACGCTTCACTTGCGAGCCTTTGCGCGCGGACGCGCGCGTGTGCGCTTCACAGCGTCCGCAGGAACAGGATGAGCTTCCAGATGTCCTCTTGCTTGAGCACCGCCTTATACGGCGGCATGGCGCTCTTCACCGGCGCACCGCCCTCGGCGATCGTCCAGTCGTAAAACGCGTCGCTCGCGACCGGCATGCGCCCGAGGCCAACGAGGTTGCCGGGCGGCGGATTCAAGGCCTTGCCGCCCTCGCCATCGCCCGCACCCTTCGGCCCGTGGCACACGGCGCAGTTCTGCATGAAGAGCGTCTTGCCAGCGGCGATGTTCTCGGCCGAAGCCTTCAGCGGGTTTTTCTTCGCAGCGTATTCGGCCGGTACACCGCTGTGCATCACGAAGCGGTGGCGCAGCATCGATCCGCCCATCATGCCGCCGCCCTGCATCATCCCGCGACCGCCCATCTGGCCGTAGCTGGGGAGCGTGACGACGAAGGCAAGCGCAAGGACCGCAAACAGCAGTAAAGCACGCATGATTCCGAGCCTCCGTGACCGTGGGGTTGACAGTTTACCGAGCCCCGAATCGCTCGGCGCACAGCGCGTCGCGCGACGCCTGTTGTATCGTGCGTCGTGCGGCTCGTTCGATTTCGT
>Ga0210060_1000092_pt1 | contig 53621 bp, 41 predicted proteins | sample Joice_CattailNLB_FD_184871 | JGI IMG/M metagenome (GOLD analysis project Ga0210060, IMG submission 184871) | Wetland microbial communities from San Francisco Bay, California, USA, that impact long-term carbon sequestration - Joice_CattailNLB_D2... | ecosystem: Environmental > Aquatic > Marine >...
ACGGACAAAGTAAAAGATCACTTTCTCAATCCGCGCAATGTCGGTGTCATCGATAACGCTGACGGGGTGGGGGAAGTCGGATCTCTTGCCTGCGGTGATGCACTGACCTTTTACTTCAAGCTCGATGATAACGGAAAAATCGCGGATGCCAAATTTCAAACCTTTGGATGCGCCAGTGCGATCGCATCATCCTCTGCGCTGACTGAAATGGTCAAAGGTCTCACGCTCGAGGAGGCCAAGAAAATCACCAATGATGACATTGCCGGGTATCTCGGAGGTCTGCCCAAAGAAAAAATGCACTGTTCAGTCATGGGCCGCGAAGCCCTTGAAAAAGCCATCAGCTGCCATCTCGGTGAAGCCGAAAAAGAGGTCGAAGGTGAGATCGTTTGCGAGTGTTTCGGAGTGACCGATATCGAAATTGACCGGGTGGTCAGGGAGAACCATCTGAGCACCATTGAGGATGTGACTGATTTTATAAAAGCCGGCGGAGGCTGCGGCAATTGCCACGATCGCATCCAGGAAATTATCGACGGCATCCGGGGAACCGTGCACCCGAAAAGGAAAAGGCCCCCGGCTCTGACCAACCTGCAAAAAATTAAATTGATTCAAGAAAGTATTGAACGGGAGATCAACCCCAATCTTAAAAAAGACTCGGGCAGGCTTGAGCTGGTCGACGTGGACGGAAACCGGGTTCTGGTGAGAATGGGCGGCAACTGCGCATCCTGTATCAAATCCCCCGTAACCCTCAAACATTATGTTGAAAGCAAGCTGCGCGAGCTGGTAGCCCCCGAACTGATTGTCGAGGAGGTGCAGTAATGGATGTCGTTTACCTGGACAATAATGCAACCACCAAGGTTGCTCCGGAAGTCGTGGAGGCCATGCTGCCCTATTTGTCCGACTACTATGGCAACCCTTCGAGCATGCACTCCTTTGGCGGCAACGTCGCTGAAAAAATTAAAGAGGCCCGGCAGAAAGTTGCCGACCTGATCGGTGCCTCCCCGGATGAAATTGTCTTTACCAGTTGCGGCACCGAAAGTGACGGCACCGCCATTCGGGCCGCGATCGATTCAACGCCTGATAAAAGGCATATCGTTACCTCCAGGGTCGAGCATCCCGCCATCAAAAACCTTTATGAAACCCTTTCAAAGAAAGGCTATCAGGTGACGTTTGTGCCGGTTGACAACGAAGGTCGGTTGGACCTGGACTATTTATACAAACGCCTCAACAACGATACGGCCATCGTCAGCCTGATGTGGGCCAATAATGAAACCGGCGTCATATTTCCTGTCGAAGAAATTTCCCGGGAGGTCAAGGACCGGGGCATTCTGTTTCACACCGATGCCGTGCAGGCCGCCGGCAAGCTCCCGATCGATGTCGGTAATACCGGCGTGGACATGCTGTCGCTTTCCGGTCACAAATTTCATGCCCCCAAAGGGATCGGTGTGCTCTATATTCGCAGGGGCACCAAGTTTTCCCCGTATATGATTGGCGGCCATCAGGAAAAAGGGCGCCGGGGAGGTACCGAGAATGTGGCCTCCATTATCGCCCTGGGTAAAGCCGCCGAACTGGCGAAACAACATCTGGATGAAAACAGCTACGCGTGTGTAAGTGAGCTGCGTGACAAGCTGGAAACCACCCTGCTGGCGCACGTCACCAATTCGATGGTCAATGGCGACACCAAAAACCGTTTGCCGAATACCTCCAGTATCGCTTTTGAATACGTGGAAGGCGAGGCCATCCTGCTGATGATGAATGAGCACGGCATTTGCGCGTCATCGGGCTCCGCCTGTACCTCCGGCTCCCTTGAACCTTCCCATGTGCTGCGCGCCATGGGTGTCCCCTTCACGGCGGCCCACGGCTCTATCCGCTTCAGTCTCAGCCGTTATACAACGGCAGCGGAAATCGACTTTGTGATTGAAAAGATGCCGCCCATTATAGCTCGCCTGCGCGAAATGTCGCCGTTTTGGAAGAAAGCCAATGAGCGCAAAGCGAATTAGTTGAATATTCGAACGTTTTTTTCTACAACCGTTTATACCATCCTTCCGTATTTCGGAACCTATTTACCTAATCAACTATTTACCTAATCAACTGCAGTTAGCTTCCAGCTAACTGCGACTTCTGCCTGACTTTTCCGACCAACCACTCAAGCCAGGGCTCAAAGCCCTCCTCGGTTTTAGCTGAGATTTCGAATATCGGCATGCCCGGGTGAACCTGGTGGATGTAATCAATGGCTTTATCCTTATCATAGTCAAGGTAGGGCAGCAGGTCGACCTTATTTAACAGGGCCACCTCACACACCCGGAACATCAAGGGATATTTAACCGGTTTATCCTCACCCTCGGTAACGCTTAACACCACGGCGCGGGCATCCTCGCCGATATCAAATTCAGCAGGGCAGACCAGGTTACCGACGTTTTCTACGATCAGCAACTCGATATCATCCAGATCCAGCCCCCCCACCGCCTTTTCAATCACGTGGGCGGCCAGATGGCAATCGCCGCCGAATTCATCCGTATTGATCTGCACCACGGGAACCCCGCTGACGGCGAGTCTGTCGGCATCATTGGTGGTACAGATATCGCCGACGATGACGGCACTTTTGATTTGAGGCGTGATCCGGACCAGTGTTTTCTCCAGGGTAGTGGTTTTCCCGGAACCCGGTGAGCTCATCACATTGAGAACAAAGATGCCTTTTTCGGTGAACATTTTGCGGTTCTGCTCCGCCATTTTTTCATTGACGTCAAGCACCCTGCGAACCACCTTGATTTCCCGGGTACCGCTTTTCTGGGTGGCGATGCCCATACCATCACCCGGGCCGTGGGTATGGGGGTGGGAGTGGCGGGAACCGTCATGGTGATAAAATCTTTGCGTTTTAAATAAGTTATCAAGAAACATGGTCGTCCTCTTCGGTAATCTCAATGGATTCGATATCCAGCTCCCGGCCGGAAATAATTTCCAGCGAGCCGCTGTTGCAGTTTTCGCACTTAAATGCCGGGCTGGTTATGGTCCATTGGGTTTGGCAGTCATTGCACTTTGCCACCACGGGTAATTCCTCGATGGCAAGCCGGGCCCCGTCCAGGGGTGTGTCCTTGACGGCGACATCAAAACAAAACCGCAGGCTGTCCGGCACCACAGCGGCCAGTTTACCAATTTTTAAATTGATCTTTTCCACCCGCACCGGTCCGGCATCCGCTGGAATGGAAGCGCTGGCAATTTCAATTATCTGCAGGGCAATTCCCATTTCGTGCATTATAAATTTCCTGGCGTAAATTTATAATTGGGGCTTCGCCCCAATTGGGATGTTGGAATGCTGGAATATTGGAATTATGGGTTTTGAGATTCTGAACTGCTGGGTTGCTGTCCGCCGCCAAAGGCTGACCGATGAAATTAATATTGGATATTTTCCTCCGAAAACCAATATTCCATCATTCCACTATTCCATTATTCCATGGTCGAAACAAAGACTCAGATCTATAAAACTCCTACTTTATAAAGATGAGGAAAATCTCGATATCGTTAAGCGAACACCCGGGCACACAGCTCACCCAGTGCCCCCAGGTTTTCGCTGACATGGATTCCGGCAGCCTTCATGGCCTTAATTTTCGCCTCGGCCGTGCCGCTGCCGCCGCTGATGATGGCACCGGCATGTCCCATCCGGCGACCCGGCGGGGCGGTAACACCGGAAATAAACCCGACCACTGGTTTGCTCATTTTTTCAGACACAAATTTTGATGCATCCTCTTCAGCGCAGCCGCCGATTTCACCGACCATGACGACCCCCTTGGTGTCCTCATCTTCCTCGAAAGCGCTCAGACAATCGATAAAGTTGGACCCGATAATCGGGTCGCCGCCGATCCCGATGCAGGTAGTCTGGCCGATGCCCTGCAATGACAATTGATTGACCACCTCATAGGTCAGGGTCCCGGAACGCGAAACCACTCCTATAGGACCTCCGGGCTTATGAATCGGACCCGGCATAATGCCGACTTTGGCCTCACCTGGGGTAATGATTCCGGGACAGTTGGGGCCGATCAGGCGCGATGGTTTTCCTGCCAGATAATTCATGACCCTCATCATGTCCAGGGTCGGTATCCCTTCTGTTATGGTCACAATGACATCGACCCCGGCATCCGCCGCCTCCATAATAGCATCGGCGGCAAACGGCGGCGGTACAAAAATCAGGCTGCAGTTGGCGCCGGTTTCAGCCACCGCTGTCCTGACCGTATTAAACACGGGCACATCGTCCATCTTCTGGCCGGCTTTCCCCGGGGTAACCCCGGCAACCACCATGGTTCCATAAGCGATACAGTGACGGGTGTGAAACTGGCCCTCTTTACCGGTGATGCCCTGAACCACAACTTTCGTGTTCTTGTCGACAAATATACTCATTGTCCGTTCCTCTAATGACGTTGATGATGGGCAGCCTTGGAGATTTTTTTAACCACCCGCTTCGCTGGAGTACACAGAGTTCACAGGGTTTATATTTCCATTTTATTTGCCGGGAGTACCGGCAAATAAAAAACAACATGCCCTATCGGGCAAATGTTGAATAGAAATCTATACGTCTACAGCTTAGTACCGCCTAAACCCTTTGCCACGGAGTGGCTGAGGGTATTGCATTGCCGGTATCTCCCGGCAACGCAATAAAAATCCATCTCTGTGACCTCTGTGTACTCCAGCGAAGCGGGTGGTTAATAAATTCTGTCGCTCAATCGCACACCTTCAATCCAATTTCATGCGACAATTTCCGCGACCCTGGCGGCAGCGTCCTTTAAGTCGGTGGCCGTGATCAAATCGAGACCCGATTCGGCCAGAATTCGGCGGCCCTCTTCGATGTTGGTTCCTTCCATGCGAACCACGACCGGAACATTGATTCCGGTTTTTTTAGCGGCCCGGACGACGCCATCCGCCAGCACGTCGCATCTCAGGATGCCGCCAAAAATATTAACCAGAATCCCTTTTACGTTCGGATCGCTTAATATGATTCTAAACCCATTTTCGACCATTTCGGCGCTGGCTCCGCCGCCAACATCAAGAAAATTCGCCGGTTCCGCACCGGCCAGCTTGATCAGGTCCATGGTGGCCATGGCCAGACCGGCGCCGTTGACCATATTACCCACATTGCCGTCCAGATTAATGTAGTTGAGGTTGAACTTAGATGCTTCGACTTCCAGGGGGTCTTCTTCGTCCAAATCGCGGTATTCCAGGATATCCTTGTGGCGAAAAAGGGCATTGTCATCGAAATTAATTTTGGCATCCAGTGCAATAACGGTTTCTTCGGCGGTGATCACCAGGGGGTTGATTTCCAACAGCGAACAGTCATAATCAACAAACATCCGATAAAGATTTCTTACCATGGCCACGAAAGGCTTCATGACTGCCGGCGCCAGATTAAGACCAAAGGCGAGCTCCCGGCAGTGATAGGCCTGAAGGCCCTGCAGGGGATTAATGGAGACCCTGATAATTTTTTGCGGTGTTTTAGCCGCCACTTCCTCGATATCCATCCCGCCGGCTTGGCTGACCATCACCACAATCTTGGCCGTTTCCCGATCCGGGATAATGCTCAGGTAAAGCTCTTTCACAATGTTCAGGCCCTGTTCCACCAGAACTTTTTTAACCGGCCTGCCCTGGGCGCCGGTTTGATGGGTCACCAGATTCATACCAATAATCTGTCCGGCGAGACTTTCAACCTCTTGTTCGGATTGGGCCAGTTTTACCCCTCCGCCTTTGCCGCGACCACCGGCATGGATCTGGGCTTTTACCACCACGGGGTAACCTCCTAGGGTCGCGCCAACCCGGTTAGCCTCGTCGGCAGTAGAGGCCACACCTCCCCGGGGGACGGGCACATTATACTTTCTGAATAATTCTTTAGCCTGATATTCGTGAATCTTCATTTCTGTACATCTCCTATGGATGCAAAGGATATAAGGTGAAAGCGGTAAATAAAGGTTGAGGCTGATAAATAGAAGCTTTAGGCTCAAAGCTGAAAGCTCAAAGCTTGAATATCAGAGGTGTGCTCAATCAAATTTCATTCTGTTTTTTAACTTTGAGCTGTCTCACCCTCTATCTTTGCCTTTGAGCTGTGACCTTTCAGCTTTGAGCTTTTTGCCCTATAACCGATCTAGGCTTGGAACTAAAAAAAGCCTCTGCACAATAAACCAGCGCCCGGAGTCCAGCGGCCAACTAGGGTCGGAACTGGAAACCGGGCGCATTGTACCTTTAACCTTGGGCCTTGCGCCCTAAGCCTTTAGCCTATGATACACAGCACAGCTCCCCTGGCAACCGAATCCCCGCTGCTGAAGTTGATGGCTTTGATGGTGCCGCTGGCCGGAGCCGGCAGCGCATTTTCCATCTTCATGGCTTCCAGAATGACCACCGTTTCCCCTTCGTTGATTGAATCACCGACATTCTTTTCATAACTGACGATCATGCCGGGCATCGGAGCGGTTAAAGGCGTGCCTTCAGCAACGGCCGCCGGTGCGGGGGCAGCTGGAGGTGCTTTTGCCTCTGCTGCCGGTGCCTTGGCCGGAGCGGCAGCTGCAGATGCTGCAGGTGCTGCTGCCGGAGCTGCATAGGCCGGTGCCATGCCGGGCATCTGCTGGACATAGTTGATCATGGGAGCACCATCGACGGAGTCGACCCCGACTTCAAAATACTCATCATCCACAAATACATTAAAGGTGCGCAGGTTTTCACCTTTGGCCGGAGCGGCTTTGGCCGGCTTTTCAAAAAGTTGCCCGGCTTTGGCCTTTTTAAGCAGCTCCAGTTCCGCCTTGGCATCTTCCAGTGTTCGGGGTCTAACCTCTGCCGGCGGCTGTTCTTTACCGTATTTCCACTTTAAAAATTTCTTGCCGGTAACCGGATAAAGTGCATAAATCAGCACATCGTCCAGATCAACGGCCAAACCTTCAGTTTCCTTTTTGGCTTTTTCCAGTTCAGGCTCCAAAACCTCGGCCGGCCGGCAGGTAATCGGTTCCTCACCGCGATCATAACCCTTGAGGGCTTTTTTCTGGACTTCGGAGTTAATGGGAACAGCGGTTTTGCCGTAAAGACCGTAACAAAGGTCTTTAACCTGGCCGGTAATCATCTTGTAGCGCTCATTGCCTTCATCGAAAAGAACGTTGTTGACCGTCTGGATGCCCACAATCTGGCTGGTGGGTGTCACCAGGGGAACCTGTCCCAGATCTTTTCTGACCCGCGGCAGTTCGGCAAAAACCTGGTCTATTTTGTCCAGGGCATCCATTTCTCTTAGCTGGTTGACCAGGTTGGAAAGCATGCCGCCCGGGGTCTGGTGGAGCAGCACGTTAATATCGATGATCGACATCTTGGTGTCATCCAGCAGATGCTTGTATTTGGGCATAATTTCTTTTTCAAAAATCTCATTGATCGCGGCCAGGTGCTTGATATCAAAGCCGGTGTCCCGGTTGGTGCCCAGCAGGGCCATCACCAGCGGTTCGATCGCGGCATGGGAGGTGCGGAAGGCATAAGGAGACATACAGGTGTCAATAATGTCCACCCCGGCTTCAATAGCCTTGAGGTGGCTCATCTGAGACATGCCGGAGGTAAAGTGGCTATGGAGATGAATCGGAGGTTTAACTTCAGCCTTTAAGGCTTGGACCACGGCGAAGGCATCATAGGGCGCGATAAGTCCCGCCATATCTTTGATACAGATGCTGTCCGCGCCCATGGCCTCGAGGTCTTTGGCTTTTTTGACATAATAGTCGATGTTATAGACTTCTCCGCCCATCCGCGGTTCGGTCATGGTATAGCAGATGCAGCCCTGGAAGTGCTTACCGCACTCCTTGATAACCGGAACCACGGTTTCAAAATTACGGTAGTCATTGAGGGCGTCAAAGGTTCTGAAAACATCCATCCCGTTGGCGGCCGCCCGGTCGACAAAGGCCCGGGCAACATCATCGGCGTAGTTCCGGTATCCCACCAGGTTTTGCGCCCTGAGCAGCATTGAAAGAGGCGTCTTTTTAATGTAGCGCTTCAGCGTCCGAATTCGTTCCCAGGGATCTTCGTTTAAAAAGCGGTGCATGGTGTCAAAGGTCGCACCGCCCCAAACTTCCATTGCCCAGAAACCGACTTCGTCCATCATTTCGGCCACCGGGATCATGTCCTCGGTTCTGCCGCGGGTGGCAAAAAGAGATTGGTGGCCGTCGCGCAGGCTGAGATCCTCGACTTTAACGGGATTCTCCGCCGCCGGTCGGTCTTTGTCATAATTCATTGGGGTCATTTTGACTTCAAATTGGTCAATCATTGTAATGTTCTCCTGTAAAATATTGGTGTTTGGTGCTTGATACACGAAACACTTAAAAACTCCTATTGCGTTGAAAAGTTCTCATCTGCATCAGGTTGCGCATCTGCATCTGCGCCTGCCTGCCGCTCATTCCCCATGGTTTGATGATGTTAACCGCAATTGCTGCAGAAGCAGCCGGTGCCTGAGGCATACCGCACATGGCAGCCTGCATGCTAATTGCTTCTTCATCCTGGATATAACTCATCACAGCAGCGATGGCAGCGGTAACTTTCTTGTCTTTGGTCATTTGATCACCCTTGTTTTGTTATCTTTTACATCTTCATCTATTTGCAGCAATAAATTCGAAGCCCGAATTTCGTGCTTCGTGTTTCGGATTTAATAATCTACATCGGAATATTTCCATGCTTTTTCGGAGGTCGGGTTTCACGTTTGCTGCACAGAGCCTCCAGCGCATCGATCAGACGCGGCCGGGTTTCACTCGGTAAAATGACGGCATCAATGTACCCCCGGCTGGCGGCTATATACGGATTGGAAAAAAGATCGTTGTAGGCATCGATCTTCTCCTGACGCTTGGCAGCCGAATCCGGTGCTTCTTTTATCTCTTTGCGATGGATGATGTTGGCCGCCCCGGCTGCCCCCATAACCGCAATTTCAGCCGTCGGCCAGGCAAATGCCATATCGGCCCCGAGATCCTTGGAACACATGGCCAGATAAGAGCCGCCATAATCTTTGCGGGGCACCAGCAGCAATTTCGGTACCGTTGCCTCGGAATAGCACCACAAAAGCTTGGCCCCGTGCCGGATAATCCCGCCCCACTCCTGCTGGCTGCCGGGCAGATACCCGGGGACATCGGCAATCGTCAGCAACGGGATGTTAAAAGAGTCGCAGAACCGGATAAAACGGGTGGCCTTGTCCGAAGCGTTGATGTCAAGGCAGCCGGCCAGCACACTGGGCTGATTGGCAATGATACCGATGGTTCTGCCGTTTAACCGGGCCAGGCATATGATGATATTGCGGGCAAAATACTGATGGGGCTCAAAAAACTCGCTGTTGTCGACAATGCAACGAATAATGTCTTTCATGTTGTAAGACTTATTCGGACTGTCGGGGATGACCTTATTCAGCGACTCGTCCGTGCGGTTGCGATCATCGCCCGTATCCACATAGGGCGGATCTTCCATGTTGTTGGAAGGTAAATAGGAGAGCAGGCGTTTGATGCGGTCGATGGCATCTTCATCGCTTTCGCAGGCGAAATGGGCAACCCCGCTTTTTTCGTTGTGGGTTTTGGCACCGCCCAGTTCTTCGAAGCTGATCTCCTCACCGGTGACGGATTTGATCACGTCGGGTCCGGTGATGAACATGTAACTGCTGTTTTTTACCATGAATACATAGTCGGTCATCGCCGGCGAGTAGACGGCGCCACCGGCGGTGGGGCCCATGATGGCTGAAATCTGCGGGATGACCCCCGAGGCCGCCGAATTGCGGAAAAATATCTGACCGTATCCGGACAATGCATCCACACCTTCCTGTATCCTGGCACCGCCGGAATCGTTGATTCCCACGAAAGGCGTCCCCGCTTTCAGGGCCAGATCCATTACTTTACAGATCTTTTTGGAGTGCATTTCACCGAGGCTGCCGGCCCGGGCGGTAAAATCCTGGGAAAAGGCAAAGACCGGTCGTCCGTCCACCAGACCATGGCCCGTAATAACGCCGTCAGCCGGTATGTCCACGTTTTCCATTCCGAAATTAACACAGCGGTGGCTGACAAACATATCAATTTCGCGGAATGTGCCTTTATCAAACAAAAGGTTCAGACGCTCGCGGGCAGTTAATTTACCCTTTTCGCGCTGGGCGGCGACCGCTTTTTGCCCGCCCATTTCAAGCACCTTTGCTTCCCGGGCCTTCAGGTCTTTAATTTTATCTTCCACGATTCCCATTATCCGATTCCTTTCTTCTGGTAAATCTTCCGGCAGGTTTGTCACACCTGAGCGGAAACAACGCATATGAATATTTCCCAGGCAAATCCGGACAACCCGGGAGGCGATCAATCTGTCAGAACTGTATAAAAAAACAAACTTGTAATTTCCTATACAAGCTGATTTTTGTCAAGCTATTTCCCCTCCAGTGCGTTCAACACCTGGTTGGCAGATTCGGTAACCGGTGTTCCGGGGCCAAATACCCCTGCGGCCCCCGCACCGTATAGAAAATCGTAGTCCGCCGGCGGAATGATGCCGCCGACGACCACCAAAATATCTTCCCCACCCTCGGATTTCAAGGCCTTGACCAGCTGGGGCACAAGGGTTTTATGGGCGGCAACCTGGCTGGATACGCCAACGACATGCACATCGTTTTCCACCGCCATCTTGGCAACTTCTGCGGGCGTTTGAAACAGGGGACTAATATCAACATCAAATCCAAGATCCGCAAAGCCGGTGGCGATGACCTTGATTCCACGATCATGACCGTCCTGTCCCATTTTCGTTACCAGTATTCTGGGCCGCCGCCCCTCTTTTTCCTGGAACTGCTCGGTTCTCTCGAGCAAGGCGTCAATGATTTCAGCTTTGCCGTACTCGGCGGCATACACCCCGGAAATGCACTGGGTCGTGGCCACATAGCGACCGAACTCCTTTTCGAGGGCATCGGAAATTTCGCCAACCGTTACTCTGCGTCTGACGGCTTCGATACACAACTCCAGCAGGTTATCGTCTGATGCGGCAGCCCTGGTCAGGGCTTCGATCGATTTCTGGACGGCTTTGTTATCGCGGGAAGCTCTTAACTCCTTGAGTCTGGCGATTTGCTCGTCGCGCACGCTGGCCGGAACTTCCAGTATATCCAGGTCGACATCTTCATCAATCTTATATTTATTTACCCCGACAATGACATCTTTGCCCTGGTCAATCCGGGCCTGCCGCCGTGCCGCCGATTCTTCGATCCGCAATTTGGGCATACCGGCTTCGATGGCCCTGGCCATACCGCCCATCTCTTCCACTTCAGCAATAATCTTGCCGGCCTCACGCACAATCCCATCGGTCAGCGATTCCAGATAATAAGACCCCCCCAGCGGATCAACGACATGACAGATCTGTGACTCCTCTTGAACAATGATCTGGGTGTTTCTGGCAATGCGGGCGGAAAAATCTGTCGGCAACCCCACCGCTTCGTCAAATGAGTTGGTGTGCAATGATTGGGTTCCCCCCAGAGCGGAGGTCAGACACTCCAGGGTAGTCCGGATGATGTTGTTATAAGGATCCTGGGCGGTCAGGCTCCACCCGGATGTCTGGCAGTGAGTGCGTAAAATACTTGAGCGCGGATTTTTGGGATTAAACTGACTCATCAATTTGTGCCACAAAAACCGCGCTGCCCGTAACATGGCAATGTCCATGAAGAAGTTCATCCCGATTCCGAAAAAGAAAGACAACCGCGGTGCAAAGGCATCGATGTCCAGTCCGGCAGCCAGTGCCGCACGAACATATTCTACGCCGTCAGCCATGGTAAAAGCGGTTTGAAGCACGGAATCAGCCCCAGCTTCCATCATGTGGTAGCCGCTGATGCTGATCGTGTTGTATTTGGGCATATTTTTCGAGCAGTAACCGATGATATCCGATACAATCCGCATGGAAGGCCCGGGCGGGTAAATATAGGTGTTACGGGTCAGAAATTCCTTTAAAATGTCATTCTGGATCGTGCCGCTTAATTTATCCTGGCTGACGCCCTGCTCTTCGGCCGCCACAATGTAGCCGGCTAGAATAGGAAGCACGGCACCGTTCATGGTCATGGAAACCGTCATCTGATCCAGGGGGATCTGGTCGAAAAGAATTTTCATATCTTCGACCGAATCAACCGCAACACCGGCCTTGCCGATATCGCCGACAACCCGGGGATGATCGGAGTCATAGCCCCGGTGGGTGGCAAGGTCAAACGCCACGGAAAGCCCCTTCTGGCCGGCTGCCAGACACCTTCGGTAAAACGCATTGGATTCTTTAGCAGTGGAAAACCCGGCATACTGGCGGATGGTCCAGGGCCTTCCGGCATACATGGTGGCCTTGGGGCCTCTCACATAAGGCGCCAACCCCGGCAGGGTATTGACATGCTCCAGGCCTTCAGTGTCTTCGGCAGTGTACATCGGCTTTACCCGGATACCATCCGGTGTCAACCAGTCTAAAGATTCCAGGGGTTTTCCCCTCAACTCCTTGGTCGCAAGATCAATCCATTTTTGCTTATCGGGATGCTCGGGCATAATTGCAATACTCCTTCATAGGCCATAAGGCGTTTTAACTCACAAGCGTTTGTAAAAAGTAAAAAGAACAGCGCCATTAAAGGTTCCAGGTGTCAGGTTTCAGGGATCGGCCGTATTAAACACGGAATCAAGGCCATGGAAGGGCAACCCGGGACCCCGTAACACACAACCCTACCTTATATAAAGAACGAATTCCGTGTTCCCACTTTCGCATTCCAAATTCCGCATTCGATTAGTCCCTTTCGCACAGCTCGACCAGAACGCCGCTGGTGGATTTAGGATGCAAAAAAGCAATTTTAGCACCGCCGGCCCCTTTGCGGGGTTTCTCATCAATCAGCCGGATTCCCTTGTCTCTTAGCTCCTGTAAAGCAGACTCAATATTTTCCACCCGGAAGGCGACATGCTGAATCCCTTCGCCCTTTTTTTCCAGATACCGGGCAATGGGACCATCGGGTGCCGTGGATTCGAGCAGTTCCACTTCACTATCACCGACCGGAAAAAATGCCGTTGTGACCTTCTGCTCTTCAACGGTTTCAGACCCTTCGAATTCCAATCCCAGCACTTCCGTCCAAAAATTTTTGCCCTGATCAATACTTTTAACTGCTATCCCGAGATGGTCGATTTTCAAGACCTTCATTGCACCTCCCTTCTTTTTGTTGATTGGTCCCGGTTAAATGCTCCAGAGGCTTGCCCGCCTTTGGAGGGCGCACAAGTCCGCTTCGCTCCTCTTCTTCGAAGAATTTAACTGGATGATTGGATGATTAGTCTATCTTAGTTGAATAGTTGATAAGTTTATTAGTTGATTAAGTTTGGAGGATTTCTGTCTATTTGACTATCAGTCCCCTCAAAATCAACTTAATCAACTCAATCAACTATTGGACGATTTAACCGCAAGGATGCAGGCATCCTCTTATGGAGCAGACTCTACGGAAACGATCCCGGGTACTGCCTGTTTCAGAATTCTCTCGATACCATTCTTAAGGGTCATCTGGGACATGGGGCAACCGCCGCAAGCACCCTGCAGGCGAACTGTCACAATACCGTCCTTCACATCAACAAGCTCCACATCACCACCATCGGCCTGGAGCATGGGTCTTACTTTTTGCAGTGCTGCTTCAACTTTTTCTCTCATGATAAATTCTCCTTTATATCGTACTTTGGAATTATATCCATTCAACACAGTTGCCTGAAACCTAAATTAACCCAGAATCTGAAAAGAGCAACAGAAATATGACAACGGCCGGCATACATACCTTAACAATTTCCGGCAAACCGGCTGGCTTGCGAGCCTGTCAGTTGTCCAGGCGGTGATAAAAATCCCTCTGAAATGCTTCAAACCCATCGGACAAGATAGCCTGCCGCATGCGTTTGACAAAATCAATAAAGAAATAGACATTATGAATCGTGTTTAAACGATACGCAAGCAGTTCTCGCGCCATATAAAGGTGGCGCAGGTAGGCCCGGGAAAAATTGCGGCAGGTGTAGCACCGGCAATCGGATTCAATGGGCCCGGTATCGTCTTTAAACTGCGAGTTGCTGATGTTGATCGCGCCATTTTGCGTAAACAGCTGGCCGTTTCTGGCGTTGCGGGTGGGCAGCACACAATCAAACATATCGGCGCCAAGGGCTGCCAGTTCGATAAGGTTTTCAGGGGTACCGACCCCCATAATGTACCTTGGTCTGTCTTCCGGTAAAATCGGCAGCGTAAAGTCCGCCATCTCCAGCATCATCTCAGCTGGCTCCCCGACACTCAGCCCACCGATGGCGTAACCATTAAAACCGATATCCATCAATTCATCGGCGGATCTCCGGCGCAGATCTTTAAACATACTCCCCTGAACGATGCCGAAAAGCGTGTTGGAATCGTTTTTGGTTTCCCGCCAGGCCTGCTTGCATCTCAGGGCCCATTGGGTGGTCGTCTCCAGGGCCGCCTGACTTTGCTCCCTGGTAGCCGGATATTGAATGCAGTTGTCCAGGCACATCATGATGTCTGATCCCAGGCAGGTTTGAATCTCTATGGCTTTTTCCGGTGTTAACAGATGCTTGGAGCCGTCAATGTGCGATTGAAAGGTTACGCCTGCTTCAGATAGCTTGGCCAGCTTGGCCAGGGAAAAGACCTGGAAACCGCCGCTGTCCGTCAAAATGGGTCGATCCCAGTGGATAAAGCCATGCAGCCCATCAAACTTATCAATAACATCGCAGCCCGGCCTGAGATATAAATGGTATGTGTTGCCTAGAATAATCTGGGCGCCGGCTTCCACCAGTTCCTCAGGAGATAGAGACTTTACGGAACCCAGAGTCCCCACCGGCATAAAAACCGGGGTCTCGATCGCACCATGAACGGTTTGAATTACCCCGGCCCGGACACGGGAGTCGCTCGATTGGGCTATAACTTCAAAATTAAACATAATCTGGTCTCTGGACTCTGGACTCTGGTTCCTGGTAACTTGTCGCCAAATGCATAGCGCATGGCGCAAAGCGTATAGCGTTGTATGATCTGACTCATGTTTTACTATTAATGCTTGTGCCCTCTTCTTGCCACGCCGAAGCCCATAGGGCGGAAGCGGACCCTCGCGCTTTGCGCCCTGCGCTATGCGCTTTACGCGATCAGCATCGCATCGCCATAACTGTAGAACCGGTATTTTCTGTTGATCGCCTGCTGATAGGCATTCAAGACATTCTGTCGACCGGCAAATGCCGATACCAGCATTAAAAGCGTCGATTGCGGCAGATGAAAATTGGTGATCATCCCATCGACTGTTTTAAACTTGTACCCGGGATAAATGAAGAGGTCGCAGCAGCCGCTTCCCGCCGCCACCCCGCCATTACCATTAGAGGCATATTCAAGGGTCCTCACACAGGTGGTGCCCACCGCAATGACCCTTTTCCCGTTGGTTCGGGCTGAGTTTATGATTTCAGCTGATTCATCAGAAATCGCAAATTGTTCCGAGTGGATGGAATGGTTGCGAATATCATCGGATCTGACCGGCAAAAACGTACCGAAGCCCACATGCAGGATCAAGGGTGCAATTGGATTACCGTTGGCACTCAATTTATCAAGAAGCTGTTTTGTAAAATGCAAGCCGGCGGTGGGCGCTGCAACTGCCCCCTTGTGGCTGGCATATACCGTCTGATACGAAGATCTGTCATCCCAGGAATTAAGTTCTCCGGAATTTCTCTTAATATAAGGTGGAAGCGGCACTTTTCCAATGCGCTCCAGCACTTTTTCAAAATCATCGCCGGTTGAAAATTTCAGGGTATGGGCCCCGTTGTCTGAACTCAAGATCTCGGCTGTTAAATCTTCTGCAAAATATAGCCGCATTCCGGGGGCAGGCCGCTTGGAAGCTTTTACCATACACTGGCAAACAAAATCGCCGTTTTCCTTGATGGCTTTTAGCCCGCCACTGTAATCGGCAATCAAAACCTCGACTTTGCCGCCGGTCTCTTTGCGGCCTTCAAGGCGGGCAGGAATGACAGCCGTAGTGTTTATCACCAGAACGTCACCCGGTCGCAGAAAATCTCCAATTTCATTGAAGCAGTGATGCGACAGCTCTCCGGTTTGCCGATTCAAACACAATAAATTCGAGCGGTCCCGTTGATCAACCGGATGCTGGGCGATTAGATCTGCGGGTAAATTATAGTTATAATCATTTAGGGAATACATGAGGAAATGCCTAAATTGCCTAAAATGCCTAAAATTGCGATGAGTCCGGCTTTTTCGAAATCATCACATCAGATCCGGCCAAAATAAACCAGACTCATGCCTAGCACCATGAGCACCAGTCCCAGACGGCGCAATGCGCTGTCGGGAGTCGCAACCACTTTTTGTACCCAGTATTTCATTTTTTCCGGAGCTGCAAAATACGGCAACCCCTCAACAATCATAACCATGCCCAATACGCACAAGAAAAATTTCATTCCAGCCAGGCCCCCGCGTTAATAAAAATTATTTATATAATCTTTTGTTAAAAGTTTTGTCAAAATAAAAGCATTGACTTATGCTTTAACCTTTATGACAACCAGGGTTATATCATCTTCTTTCTTCTTCTGCCTGTCGCGGTAATCTTCAAGCGCTTCAATCACGGCCATTAAAATTTCCCGGGCGCTCTGGGCTGCCTGGGTGCGAATGATCCGGTGCAGGTTCTCTTTGCCAAACATCTCCCCTTTGGGATTATGCGTTTCCCAGATGCCGTCTGTCCCGATGACGATAATTTGTCCCGGTTCTATCCGGCGTTGAAGCTCCTCATAGACCGCCCCTTCAGAGATTCCCAGGGGCAAACCCTGTCCGCCAAGCTCTTCAAACCTGTCTGAATGACGGTCATAAAAAAAAGCGGCATCATGCCCGGCGCGCACCCAGTTAAATGTTTTCTCACGGACGTTGATCTGACTATAAAAAAGCGTCATAAACTGACCGGAGTCTTCGACATCTTCGGTCACCTGGCGATTGACGTCGGTGACAATTTCCAGACTACTGCCACCCATGGAAGCCCGCTGTCTCAAAAAGGCCCGGGCCGAACTCATCAACAAAGCAGCGGAAATCCCATGGCCTGACACGTCTCCGACGACCAGGCCGATTTTATTTTCATCCTCCTGGAGGTAATCATAATAGTCGCCCCCGATTTCTTCACAATAATCGCTTTGGCCCGCTATATCCAGGCCTTTGATCCGGGGATCTGATTTGGGCAAGAGATTTTGCTGAACTTCCATGGCCAGATCCAGGGATTGGCGCAACAGAAAGTTTTCTTCCAGCCGGGGGCCCACACTGTTGAATACTTTTGCCATATCCCCGAATTCGTCGCGCGAGCGGATATCAACCCGGGTGTCAAACCGGCCGGCACCAAGCGCCTGGGCGCCTTCCGCCAGTTTCTGCATGGGTTTTGAGACCGTGCGTGAAAAACCAAGCGCCAGGAGGATGATAACGACCAGTATCCCCGCAATGGCGTAGTTGGTGACGGACAAAAGGCTGTGGATTTGCGACTGGATATATTCCTCAGCCTCAATGGCCGGTTTGAGGATGGCTTCATAGGGGGTGATCAAGACAAAAAAACCCTGCTGGCGAATCGGGCCGTATACCCACAAACAGTCACAGCCCAGATATTTGATTCGGCGAATATTGCTGCGGCTGTTTTCAAAGTCATCCAAGACGGCCTGAAACTGGCCATCATCATCGGCCAGCAGCCAATCCGCCTTAAAAGGGGTTTTCCAGTTGCGATCCCCGACATCCGTATTGTCCTCACGGACCATAATACGGGCCCCTCTTTTACCGGTCTCGGGCTGGGTTGCCGGATAGACCACAAAGGACTGGGTTTGCCGGGGCAGGTGCTGCAACACCAGGCGGCCTTCAAAAAGATTGCGAACCGGAATGATGATGGCGGTAACTCCGGCGGTCTTGCCGGCAGGACCCTGTATGGGCATGGAAGCGGCGAAAACCATTTGACCGGTTTGGGCATCAACAAACTGGTCGGTCCAGAAACTGTCGCGCCGAAAGGCTTCTGTGTACCAGAATTGTTTGCGCGGATCGAAGTCGGCCGAAAAATTACCATATCCCGGATAAATGGTATAAAGTCCGTTTTCCAGTGCGGTGTAGCGCCAGAGGACATACTCTTTAAGATACCTGGACTGCTCCTGGTAAAAGGGTGTCATCCCTGCCAGGCGGCTAATATCGGACTCAACATCCTGATAACGGATGCCGGGTGCAAGATTGAACACCTGGGCCGAGCGGGTCACGCGCAGCAATTCCATATTATTTTCCGAAATTATTCGGAAATGGAGCGTGGAAGTATCCAGGTCCCCGGGCATTTTACGCCCGCCATCAATATCTTCAGCAAAGTAGACGGGGGCGGTTTTAGCTGAATACTGAACCAGGTGGTGTTCAACCTCTCTGGCCTGGGCGATGAGGGCAACTTCCAATTGTTCCCCGGCCTGCCACAGCAGATGGGAATAGGACTCAACCACAGACATCAGCCGGTTTTTGGCGGAAGCGATCAAATTATCCCGGGATCTGGCAACAAGTTCCTCTCCGAGCCGCTGCACGCCTCTAATTCCAAATATCCGCATGGAACCTATGGGAATCAGGGCAATTAACACCAGCAATATCATTAGCTTCCATCGAAATCGCATGGACCACCTCCCCGGATGGCAATTGTATTCCCGGAATCAGGGTGTAAAACTTGATTCCGGTGCTTATGTGAATACCATAGACCCACGTGCAAAGGCAAAGATTTAGTGATTTTACGGTTTCCTTAAATGCCAAATGATGACGGTTAACAAGATTATCCTTGTCATCGACCCACATTAATAGTAATAATTACGAATTCATAGGTTAACTGTAATCTTGAAGCTTTCATAATTCTTTTTCTACTTTGTTTACGATCCTTTTGATTTATACCATCTCTGCGGGTGAGGGAGCTTCCCATGGAAAAAACTGAACCCTCCATTATTAAGCGATCTTTGTTTTCCTGGATATTCGACGGTAATCTCAAGCTTCAAATACTGCTTTTGCTCATCATCGTCGTAATGGTGTTTGCCAGGGTAATACCCCTTGAAATGCAAAAGCGTATCGTCAACGAAGCCATCAAACTACAGCGCATTGACTTGCTTTTGAGGTATAGTGGTATTTACCTGAGTGCGGTGGTTTTTTTCAGCCTGCTTAAATACCTTACCAATATCATTGAAACCCTCATTACCCAGCGCACCACGGCGCGCATGCGCAAAGCGCTCTATCACCATATCCTGACACTGCCGTTAAACTTTTTCAGGAATACCCAGCCCGGAATGGTGGTCAATGCCCTGACCACAGAGCTGACGATGCCCGGCAATTTTGTGGGCATGGCCGTGGCAAGCCCGGTCACCAATATCTTGACCCTGCTGGCTTTCGCCGGCTACCTTTTCATGCTAAATCCCCTCCTGGCGGCGGTATCGCTGAGTATTTACCCGATTGTCGTTTTCTTGATACCGCTGCTCCAAAGAGGGGTCAACAAGGCCAACAAAAAGCGGGTGGATGCCGCCCGCACCTACTCCGCTCGAATTGGGGAATCTATTTCCGGCATACATGAGATTCACGGCAACGGCGCTTACGGCATTGAGAACCGCAAAAATGACAGGCTGGTGGACAGACTGTTGAAAATCAGGATCGTCTGGAGCCTTTACCGGTTCGCGGTTAAGACCGCCAATGGGTTTTTCACCGGCCTGGGCCCTTTTCTGGTGTTTATTTTAGGCGGCTATTTAACCATCAAAGGCCGGCTGGAACTGGGGGCCCTGGTTGCTTTTTTATCCGCCCAGGAACGCTTATTTGATCCCTGGAAGGATCTGATTGAATTTTATCAGGTATACCAGGACGGCAAAATCAACTACGGACGGACCATGGAATATTTTGATGCTGAACCCGAGCATGCGCTTGCGCCCAAAGACCGCGATCCGATGGAGCTGGCGGGCAGTGTTGAGGTAAGGGATTTATCCTTTGTCACCGACTCCGGAATTCGCCTGCTGGACGGTATCAACCTGTCCCTGAAAGAAGGCGAGCATATGGCCCTGGTGGGCTTTTCCGGCAGCGGCAAAAGCACACTGGCGTTGTGTATCGGCCAGCTTTACAAATACACCGGCGGCAGCCTAATGATCGGCGACAGGGAAGTATCCGACCTTACCAAAAAAGACATGGTCAACAACATGGGCTTTGTAGCCCAGAGCCCGTTTATATTCGACGGCACCATCGAGGAGAACATTCTTTATTCCACTATGGCTAAAATAGATGGAACCGGCCGGCCAGAGGAGGCGCAACCTCCCACCCTTGACGATATCATTGCGGTCCTGCATCAAACCGGTATTTTTGTCGACGTATTGCGCTTTGGCTTAAACGCGATTTTAACCCACGACAAAAACGAAGAACTGGTGAACACTGTCGTCAAGGTTCGCAAGAATTTTCAGCAAGAATACGGCGAAGAACTGGCAGATTATGTCGAATTTTTTAACGAAAATAAATATTTGTATTACTCCAGCGTGGCTGAAAACCTGACTTTTGGTGCACCCAACCGAGAAGAATTTGCCGATGAAAATCTGTCTAAAAATCAATATTTCCTGAAGTTCCTGAAAACGGCGGATCTCACCCGGCCTTTGCTGAGCTTAGGTGTTACGCTGTGCCGACAGACCGTAGACATTCTGGGTAATCTGCCGCCGGATGCCGTATTCTTTGAGCAAAGCCCGATCAGTGCCGAGGAACTGGATGATTTTAAGCTGCTGGTAGAGCGTCTGAGGAAGAAAAAATTACATGAAATGGAGGCTGACGATCACCGCAAGCTGCTGGAGCTGGCGCTGCGCTTTACCCCCGGTGTTCACAAGATGGCGGCCTTGCCGGGAATCCTGGAGACACTGATCCTGGAGGGTCGTGCCCTGTTTCGGGAAAAAATTTCCGGAGATGACCCTGAAGCCTTTAAATTCATTCAAATGTCGGAATATATTTACTCCCAGACGATCTTAAACAATATTTTCTTTGGAAAAACAAAAACCGGCAACCCCCAGGCCCAGGAACGAATCAACCAGAGCATCATCCAGCTGTTAATCGAAGAAGACCTTCTGGAAACCATTATTGACATCGGAATGCATTACCAGGTCGGCACCAAGGGCGATAAGTTGTCCGGGGGACAGCAGCAAAAGCTGGCCATCGCGCGTGTGTTTCTCAAAGCTCCGAAACTTTTAATTATGGACGAAGCGACATCTGCACTGGACAACAAATCCCAGATGCGTATCCAGAACCTGTTGGAAACCCGCTGGAAGAAAAAAAGCACGGTGGTTTCCGTGGTACACCGATTGGATACGATCAAAAACTTTGACAAGGTGGCGGTCATGAAAGCCGGCAAAATTATTGAAATGGGCACCTATGATGAACTGATCGCCCGGAAAGGAATGCTGTATGAGCTTGTTGGAAAGAAATAATTCGACCCCTTCCAGTGAATTTCAGGAAAATCTGGAAATATTGCGGCAAATCTATTTTTTCTCCGGACTGCCCCTTGAAACCCTTAAGGTTTTCGCTTATCTTTGCACCAGAGAGAAGTTCAGGCAGGACGAATACATATTCAGCCAGGACGAAGATGACGGCCAGGCTTTTTATATTATCAACGGCATTGCACGGCTTGAGCGCAAAGACAACGCAAAGACCACCGCGGTTCGAGAATACAAAGCCGGAGAATTCATCGGCGGACTGACCTTGCTGGGTGAAACCCGACGCTTGTTTTCGCTGAATTCGGTCACCGAAACAACCTGTCTGGTGTTGGGCCGAGAGAAATTTTCCAAGACCATTGAGCAGTTTCCCAATTTGCTGGCAAAGCTATGCAACGCCGTCGCCAAAAGCATCGATAGCTGGGAAGAACGCTTCCTTGCCGATCTTTCCGATCAATGCGGTGACTGTTTGAACAAATTGGGTGTTACCCTTCTCTGAACGATAAGAGAATAGCAGAAGCGCTTCACAATTTATAAATCATGGTGACGAATCGAATCGGGGGGGTACCCGAATTTCGGAGGTGGCCGTTAATGGCGAAAAAGAAATATTCATTTGAACTCAAAAGCAGCCTGTCCGAATTGGATCAATTATGCCAGAATCTGGAAACGTTTGGTAAAAAATTTGGGCTTTCCCAAAAGCTTATATTTGAGATCAATCTGGCCTTAGACGAATTGTTCACCAATATTATTTCCTATGGCTTTAAGGATGATAATGAACATGCCATCAAAGTGACACTCACGCCCCGAAATGATGAGGTTTGCCTGTGTATCGAGGATGACGGCACCCCCTTTAATCCTATTGAGGTTGAAGCACCTGATGTTTCCAGCTCTGTTGAGCAATGCAAAATCGGCGGATTGGGGATTCACATCATGAAAAAGTTGATGGACGAAATCTGCTATGAACGATGTGGCGATAAGAACGTTTTAAATCTGAAGAAAAAGATAGCAAAAGACGAATCTTAATCTTAAATAATAATTAAAACCTATAACGGTTGTATATTTTGATTACCGGTAAAACACACCAACTGGGAGGACGTAAATGGAAATCATTGAGGAAAAACAAAGCGGCATCAATATCTTTAAGCTTAACGGTCGCCTGGATTCAAATACTTCGCAGGGATTCGAGCAAACCCTTTTTCAGGCGATATCCGACGGGTCAAAAAACCTGGTTGTTGACTTTAAGGATCTTGACTACATATCAAGTGCCGGTTTGCGCGTGATTTTAAAAGCCACCAAGGCCATCAAACGCGAAGACGGCCGCATCATGCTATGCGCCATGCAGGACTATGTCAAAGAAGTGTTCGAGATAGCAGGCTTTGACACCTTCCTGCCGATTGTTGCTACCATGGATGACGCCCTGAAATCCTTTTGACTCTATACTGAATTATAATTGGTCGCAGTATGAAACTCAAAATGCAGGAGGCGTAAGCATTTTACCCCAGGCCGAGCAGACCTCGTTTTCCCAATTCACGGATGAATCGGGTGACGGAAACCTCGGCCTCCCTGTTTTCTAAACGATGGGTTTCTGCAAAAATTTGTATCATCCTGAATACTGAACGCCTACCGTCGACAAGATCCCAAACAGAAGTGCCCAGAGCATCGAGTTGAAGCTTCTTGGTTTGTACCAGCAGGGCCTCTGATTTTCCCAGACGCTTGGCGACAGCGGCAATCAGCGGCCGTGCGGTTAGCGGATATTCAATGACAACTTCGCCTGTTTCCAACCGAGTCTCGGAAATTTGCTGACTTTTGACCGGTTTAAATGCCAGGGCCCCCTCCCGGGTCATACGACTCGTCACGGGCTTCTCTTTAAAGACTTTCATAGCGTTCACAAATTTGATTCATCAGCTGAACATCAACCGGATGTTTGCCTTCGGCCCGGACACCGAGAATACGGTTGCGCTGATCCAGGTACCACATACGAAAGAAAAAAAACGATGCGCTTATATTGAATCGACCCAATTTTTGCCGCCAACCGTTGCCGGGCAATATTTCCCATTCAAGAGCTTCACAATTGTTAACTGTTATCGGACGGGGAGCGCCCTTGGCAAATTCAGGGATTGTCCTGGCAAAGGCAATGAGATCGCGTCCCGCCAATAAAGCTGCGGCCGGTGCCCAGCGGTGTAAGTGGATCTTGTGCCGGCCGGCTGTAAACTCAAGCTCAAATTTGCCGGCTTCAAACCGGAAACGCACCAGCTGCAGGGATTGGGGCAGGGTTGCCCGGATATCAAATATTGACCATCCAAGCCAACCATCTTTGCTGTGATCTCGAAATGACTTCAGAACCGCCAGGAATACCTTTTCGCGTTTAACCGAGCTATCCCCAAAAAATTGTATCAGGGTTGCCGTGCGGCAGACAGCGCAAAACAGTATGGCCCCCCGACCGCTTGCCGCCGGGCTCTGCCACAAAAATCCGCCGGCCTCAAAATCTGCTAAAGACGCCTCCCAGGGTGGTGGCAGGATCCATTCCGCAACACTAATTTTATCCCGCCTGGATTGCAGCGCGGCAAGCCGCTTCAGGTGGGTGCGGTGGGAAAAAAACCCTTTCACCGCTCCCCATTTGACCTCCATGACCGGCCCGCTTTCATCTTCAAGTATCAGATGGCGGGCTCCGATCTGCCCCACTTCCCATTGAGCCGGTGTCTCAAAGCGGATGCCATTCCAGGCGAGTTGTTTCCAGTTTGTCGTCAATGATTAATATCGTAACGGTAATAATTTGATGCCGTTTAGCCCATTATTGGAAAAATGGAGCAGAGTAGTCCTGGAGCAATGGAAGCTAAAGGAATCACTATCTGCCCAGCACTCCATTACTCCATCTCTCCAATACTCCAGTAAGATTATTGCGGCACATACAGATCCCAACCCGACAATCCCGGTTTCATGACCGGCCAGTCACGATGCCGCAGTTTTTGCCGTTGATCGAGCGCTTTTTCTTTATAGCACTTTAGATCTTCTTCTATCAGGCTTCCATTGGTAAGCTTGATGGAATTGCCTATTTTTTCTTCTGTATCCAGGGAGTTGTGCTGCAGGGTCATGGAAACGTGCTCATTTTTTTTATTGACAAACGACCATTTCCAGCTGACGACAATGTGAAACGGGTCTCCCTCGTATTCATCGGGTTCACCGAATTTCTTTTTAATCTGTTTGAGAAGCTCTTCATAAAATTTTTTGCTGGAGTCCTTGTACTTCAGCTTAATCCTGACGATATGTCCCGGGGACGAACAGGTGGCATAGGCAATCAATCCGCTTTTTATTCCTTCAATCGCTTTTATTTCCACTTCTTCGATGTTTTCCATGTGCCGGATCGGCAAGGCGGTTTCCATGATAACATATTCTTTAAGCTCGGAAATATTCTGGTCAAGGACGAAAACACTGATCTGATGGGGAGCTTCCCCGGCCAGGCAGATGCCGACGATCCATAAAAATGCCAGGTTAATAAGGACGATTAATTTCTTTTTCATATGACCCCCGATAGCAATTGACTATTGATTATTGACTATTTAAGAGTGAATACCAATTAAATATGGACAGAATACTGCAAATAGTCAATTGTCACTTGCCAAAAAAATTAAAACCGACAGAATACATTCAATAGTCAATCGACAATAGTCATTCGTCAATGAAACTAGTATGCCAGCCGTCCGAGAGATTTCAGGATGAGGGTGACCCCCATGGCAAACATGCCTGTCAGTCCCATGCCACAGGAAAAACCGGCCAACAGTACGGGCGCATACTGCCGCCACATGGCGCCGTATCTTTTCAGGAAAAAATAACGCCCCAGCAGGGCCCCCACAACTTCCAGGATCAACCCGTGCGGAGTGCTCTGGCCCAATCCGCGCACCATTCCATACACCAGCATAACCGGCAGACCAAAAATGGTCAGCACCCCATAGGTCACGACCCCCAGACCGACACCGGCGAGAACATAAATCCAGTTCAGGGCCTGGTAAAATAGAGAATTACCCTCCAGGGTGGATGTTTGCATCAACAGGGTATTCAAGGCATGCAAGTGCCATAGTTCCTGGGCATAGGGATAGGCGCTGGAGGGAATCGGAGCCAGGCGCCAGATGAACTGGGAAAAGAGCAAGCTTGCGACCATCACAACCGGAAAGACCACAATTTCAGATTTTATAATTCCGCGAATGCTGGTGCCGGTCAATTCGATTTCGCGGAACTTTACGGTGGCTTCGCCGTAGTTATGTATCGGTATCGGCGCATACCAGATCTCAATGCCCTGATAGCCGAAATACTTGGCGCCCGCAATAAAGCTGGCTTCCCTGACCAGCGGCAGACTGACAAATTGACCGGCGATGCCTTCCATGCGTGCGGTAATATAGGATACGACCGGTGTATAAATAAACCCATAGGCCAGAAAAAACGCTACCGGAAAATTGGGAACCAGCCATACGCAAAGCAACACATATGAAAGTGTGGAAAAAACATATATCCCGACGCCAACCCAGAAATTAATGTCCCCCCTGCCCGGTGGGGGCCTGAACAGATCTTTTAAGCTCCCCCGCTGGCTGGAGCCCCGGTCGCCGAAGGACCGGATGACATGCCAGACGCCAATCAAAGCAATGGCCAACCCCAGGCCAATACCAAAACTCAAATAGAAGTCAAAATTATTGGCGAAAACTGTGTCAACGGTTCCCATTCCCGGATGCCATCGATTTAAAACGCCGTGGTGGTATAAAATCGGATTGGCGATAACGGTGATAATCAGCCCCACCAGCCCGCCCATAACGGCCCAGAATGGCAGGACCATTCCAATGAAAACCAGTCCCAAATCCAATTGAATGCCGGTTGCAACCGCCGGCAGCATTTCTTCGGTATGGCCTGTCAGTTCCACCCACGGAATGGGAATCAGTCGAATCGGTTCCATCAGGAACAAACCGGAAACGGTCGGCAATAAAACGTACACGCCACCAAAAACAAGGCCGATAACACCTCCGATGGAAAAAATGCGCCATTTCCAGCTTTTGGCTTTATCTTCCGTTGATTCGGCCAGTGCCATAGTTCCCAGGGCCGCCACCGGTGCCATCGGAAAGGGGAGTTTCTCAACATCGGAAGTAATACGATAAAATACATATCCAAGACCAAACTGGTCAATGCGCTGAATAATCTGCGTTCCTACTAAAAGAAGAATGGGGATTAGCCAATCCCGGTGAAAAAAGGTTCGCTCCACCAGCGCGGCGGAATCAGGCCGCGGGGCGACCCAGGTGGGAATGAATTCGGTTAATCCCAGCATCTGAGCGGCATCCGACTGGACCAGGTACTGGCTCCACAACAAACCCTGAAACGGGGTGGCCAGGGCGGCTCCGGCCATATAATACAGGAGAAAAATTTCCTGCTGCTTCAATTGAGTGTAGGAACGCTTGGCGAGCTCGGCAAACAAAATAATGGTCACCCAGCGTGCGGCCGGTCCGATTCCGGTGCCGATAACCAGCTGCAGATACATGCTCCCGGGCATCATCAGAAACCCGATAAAGATCGCACCCACAACGGTTTTCCAGTCAAATCCTTCCTCAAAATGATCCGGGGGCTTCAGAAGATCTCTATATTCCTGCAGTTCTTTGTCTTCGTACATTCGCCTATTCCCAATACCGCTTTTTCAGTTCAAATGTATGCAACATAGCATTGCATAGCGCAGCATGGTGCACTCCGCATAGCGCATGGTGCATAGCGCATAGCGTTGTATGATCTGACTTATGCTCTACTAATTAATCCCTCTGTCCTCTGCGCTCTTCCCTTTGTCTGCCCTATTCGCTTTGCGCTCAGCCCTTTGCGCTTTGCGCATCAATTAGGCAGCACCAAATAACTCGAATAGCTGAACAGTCCGTAAATGGCCCAGGACCCCGCCATGAGAAAATCTCCGATGATTAAGCCAACAAAAAAATTGCGCATCTTTTTAAACAGCACCACCCCGCCATAGCGCATGCACAGTGCATTGAAAAGCCAGCCGATGAAAAAACTGAACCAAAGAATTCGCATGGCGGAGCTATAGGCGGTCAGGTACCCAATGGGATGGATCGGCCACCAGTAAAACCGGTGGTAACAAATCACAAGCACCAGCATCACAAAGGCACCGGCAAGTGTAAACATTATAACCCACTGACTGGGTTCAGCCGGGGATTCCACCAGGCTGTAAATGTCGTCGTAAACGGCCACAGTTGTCCGGGTTGCCCAATCCAGTTCGAGTTCACGCACGCCGTATTTGTAGCTAAGCGCCAGCATGGCCAGAAAGGACACAGCGATTCCGGCAATCAGCGTCAACATGATCACTGCGAATATGCGGCGATTATTCGTCGTTTGGTCGGTAACCTTACGGGTATGCAGCAGGGAAGGCATCAGCGATTCCCTTAAATCAACAAAGAGCAATTTTTGGACGACTCCGGCGACAACCAGGCCCGCACCGGTAAAAAACTTGGTGCCGAAAAAGGCAATAACACAGTCAAGAGGAGCTGCCGTCAACGTAAAATAAGCAATCCCACCCTGACAGATCACCCGGGTGGCTACCAGGGTAAACAGAAAAAAAGCGCCCACCACCAGAAAAGAAAACAAAAAGGGCAGACCGAAATAATGACACCAGAGGACGATTGCCAGCCCGCCGCCGACGGCGCCCCAGAAAGCCAGCCGGGTGGACAGCCACTCCTGCTCTATATTTGTATCTTTCTTAATACCGAAGCCTTTTTGCAGTAAATCCAGAAAATGAAACCGGGCCAGCCAGGCCAGAAATACAAAAAAAACCAGGTAAGCGCCGACCATCTGCATTTCTTCGGGCCCGGATATGGTTGGCCCGAAGGTCACGCCCAGGGCGGCCGCCGGTATATTCAAGCCCAAAAAGGACAACAGTCCAATGAGCAACGCACCGGCAATATAGAAAAACCAGAAAGAAAACGATATCTGCTTGGAAGTTAAAAAGGCAAAGCCTATGAAAGCCGGATAAATATAAATTTTAAGTTTGTAAAAGCCTTCAAGAAAACCGTGTTTCGGAAAATATTGACCGGCCAGAATCAAAGTGGGAATCGACGGAACGGATGGATTGTAAAAATTAAAGCCGTTTATCAAATGCAGGCAGACCGGGACAAGAAGTCCGGTCAACAAAAAACGATTGGCAAAAAAACGGCCCAGTTCGTTTTTATCAATCGCTTCCTGCATTAACAGTGGGACCCGCAACAACGGAAAGTTCATGCGTTCGTTGTACAGTCCCTGTTTGCTTAAAAGGCTGACCACACAGGCAATCACGATATAACAAAGCAATACAAAGCCTGCCCAGCCGAGCAGGGGTACCAGCCACGCGTCCCAGGGGATATTGCCTAAAACTTCCAGCCAACCCATCTGCCGGCCCCCGGTCAATCCGTTATAAAATTCGGCAATAGCTTCCTGACTTTGGGGATACCAGCTTTGCGGCAGGAGGGGATACAGAACTTCCTGCCAGTGATTTTCAACCGTTGCGAAGTGATAGGGGGCCGTAATATTGATAAAAAAAGTTCGGGCCAGACCGGTCCAGGCGATCCCGGACAAAATCACCATCAGCGACCATGACACCAGCAGTTCTTTACCTGTCAACAGGTTGCGGCCTTTGAATATCGACCGAATAACAGCGGTAAATATCGTCAGCCACATAAAAAAATAAAAGGGCGCCAGGGGGAAATACCCCCCGCCCAGAGGGGTTCCCTGCCGGTAGGCATTGTTAAAGGGCGTAATCAGGCATATCGCCAGGGCCAGGCCGGAACCCAGCAAAACAGCGCGCAGACGGATCCGGCTGCCGGATGTAGGGGTTTTGGCTTTTGGTTTCAATTCGTCGTTAATAGATGACTGTTGGCTTTCGGATTCCATATAATTCTGTGGTTTCAGGTATCAGGGATTCAATTATTTAGGAATTACGGGATTAAGGAATTGAGGAATTCAGGTTGTTGATACCTGAAACCTGCTTGTCCCTGACACCTGAACACTGACACCTGAAACCTATTACTCCATATAATTGCCACCCGAGGCGGATAAATATCGAATGTCGAATAACTAACTAATCCCTAACTCCTTTTCCGCCTTGTTAATCAACTCCTCATAACTCAATTTAGTGGGGTCATCAAAGGAGCGCCATATGAGCAATTGCTTGCGGATCACATGCAAAAATGTCTTGTTGATCCGGTGCCAGGCATTGGCTTCGCCGGATTCACGATTCAAACAAACCGAAATTTCCAGAAAACCGGGCTCAGTCTCAGAGCGTTTAAATTGGATCTCGACCCGCTGCATGATTCCGAAATCAAATGGGGCCAGCCAGACGCGGCACCGGATCTGCAGACACTGGTCATATTCACACTCGCCTTCCGGACAATCGTAGGCGGCTTGGGTCAAACCAGGCGGGTTCTCGCAGACGAAACCGAATTCGATATTGTCGGTGGAGAACATGCCATGGGTGATATCCCTGTGCCCATCAAAGTATTCGAATAAAAAGCCGCCAATGCTGCGATGCTCTTTGTAGGTCATCAGGAAGGGCAGTGTCAAAACAAGTTCATTGCCTCTGGCCGGCGGAAGGGTCCAGGATCGGTTGACATCCGGCATCGCGATTTCACCGGCCACTTTTGACGGGTAGATCACCGAAATCAGCACAACCGCGATTACCAGGAGCATGGCCGCAACACCCGACATCGATGAATAATTTACGGTTATCCCTGACCAGAGGGTTGTTTCTGCAAAGAGTTTGGCACTAATCTGGGCCAGCAGATAGCCGAATACCACGCTTAGTACGGCAAAGGCCATGGCCTCGGCAATGAATAAAAAAGATACATGGGAGGGCGCCAGGCCTACCGAAGTATAAATCCCAATCTCACGCTTGCGTTCATAAACGCTGCCGATCATGGTATTCAACACAATGAAAATCGAAATAATCAGTGGAATAATAATATTGGGGACGCCGCTGTAACTCATGCTGTCACTTGCAATGTACAGGTAGGTCCCGTCGGGCTCTCCACTGAACAGGGACAGCCCAAAGCGGTCATTCAAGTCCCGGGCCTTGGCTTGAATGGCTTCCGGATTGCGCGGATGGATGGCTACACCTTTTAATTGTCCCCCGGCCGCTAACAAAAAGCGGTACGGTACGATAATTGTTAAATCGCCGGCAATGTGTTGATAGCGGCTTTGAAATTCCCTGACATCATCACCGGATTCCAGAGCTTCCTCTTCTACTTCGGTCAACTCCGAGGACATTTCCCGCGGAAAGATCGCCGGGGTCAGCGGTTCGCCGTCTAAATCGGTGCTTTCCTGAAATTTTTTACCGGAAAAGATACCGATGACCTTAAACGGCATTCCCCAAAGGGATACGGTCGGGTCGGGTTGCCTGGTAAGGTCGATGTTTAGCTGCTCAGCCATACGCTGGGGTAAAAGCATCACTTGCCGATCGTCGACCCTCAGCCAGCGCCCTGCGATAAGAGTTTGATCGAGTCCTGATACCTTTGATTCATCGGCTGCAAGCCCCACCATCCCCTGGGCTTCAAAAAAACGGCCATTAAAATAAACCGGAATTCTGGTCGAGCGCGTTCGGTCTTCATCTTCCAACCAAACCCGGGGTGCGGCAACAGCCTGGCCACCAAATGAATTCTCTATTTGGCCGAAAGCTTCCGGCGGCAAACTTCTCCAGTTTACGTTTTTTAACAGAAAACCCTGGTAGGAGGCTTTGCTGTCATATAAAACTCGCGCGTGCCGCCGCATGGATTTGGCCGAGGTAAAGCTCAAAATGGTAAACGTCAATATGACAAGGGTGGCGCAGGTCAAGGCCGTCCGCAGGCGGCGGCGCCTCAGGTTGCTGACGCCCAGTAAAAATGCAGCCACAAACGCTTTCCAACGGCCAATTTCACCGGATTGTACCAGCTGGGCATGGGTTTGGAGCCTGGCCATTTCTTCTTCAAAGCGCAAGAAGATTATCAGCGTTACGATTAAAGAAAGTCCCATTATGAAAAATGCCAGGATGACAACCATGGGACTATAGGCCAGCTGAAAAGCGGGATGGACATTATAAATGATAACGATCAGCAACAATAGAATACCGATGAAAGCGATGATACGTTTGTATATATTGGAATAGGAAAACAGTAAGCGTTCCAGGCAGAATGCAAAAGGCACAAACAAGGCAATGTAAAACAGCACACCGTAAAGAACATCTTTCTGGGTTGTCTCCACATCGTCGTAAACCCGAGTGGCAAGGGCCCACGAACGCTCAGAGGCTTCGAAAAATTGGTCGTATTGAAGACTGTCCAAAGTGGTTTTGGCCAGGTCCAACTGTTTCAGCCCGGTCTGCTCAAGATTGCGGATGCGCTCGTTGAAAATTCCCCGTTTCTCTAGATTGGCAATGCGGGGCGTCAGCAGGGTCCACATATCCCGGGCAACTTTATACCCGGTTCGGTATATTATCGGCCAGTCATCCACCAGATAACCATCGCCCAGAGGATTGTCCTTGCTGGCATTTAACAAAATCATCTTTTTGCGCAGAACACTGTCAGACAGGGTCATTTTCAGCGGGGTGCCGTCTTCTAAAAATACAGTCGTGATGCTGGATGCGTTGCGGTAATATGAAATCCAGGTGTCAAGACGGCTGAGAAAATAATGCAGGGGATCGGCCTCGCGCCGGCCGTCGATCACATCGCCTTTATGAAGATAGTGAAATGTGCGCGGCTCGAGGAGATTGAACAGGGTGATCCCTTTGCTGGCGAACATAATGAGATCGGTCTCCATGTGGCGACGAAACATTTTTACACGGTAGGCGTTTTTACCGGTTTGTTTTTTGTCAATTGTCCATTTTACGGCACCGCTCGTTTCGTCAAATTTATACCCTTCGAAAATCACTTTGTGATAACTGTGTTTACTATCTGCGATGCCCCGAAGATGAAATTTGCCCATGTGGTCCACAATCGTGTAATACCTGGCCGGCCCCTGATAACATAGCAGCACAGACCCCGGCGCCGGCTTATCGGCAAACAACTCTCCGTGCCGAAGAAATTTGGCATTCCCGTTGATTTCGGCAATCCCATTGCGGGGGAATATACCTTCATGGATTTTGGGTGCGCCGGCAAGATGTTGAACCAATCCCGCCACCACGGCACTTTGCCTGAGGGCGAATTCAAAATTAACATCTTCGGGTGCGTCGCCGGGAGTGCCCCAGGCCGACCGGGCATCGTGGGTGGTAACAAATGTGAATCCATGGATTCCTGCCAGGGCGGTAACCTCGCCGCCTAAAGCGGGGCGATCCAGAAAATAACTCTGCCAGGAACGACGACGGCTGGGTCGCAAGGTGTCTTTGTAAATTCCCTTAATGTCGAGTGAGTTCTCAACGTCCAGAGCCCCGGCCCGCAACACCTCTTCCAGCAATGCATAAGCCTCGGAGCGATTAATCCTGGGTCTGAATGGATATTGCCAGCCATAATCGAAGGCGCCGAACCCGTCGCCGTGACTGGAAAGATGCAAAGATACCGCTGCAGTCAAATCGTAGATCTGAGCCTGACCGCGAAACGCTCTGGCACTGTCCAGCAGGGCCTGCTGAGATCTGGCATCGGCAAGAATGGCACTCTGCTCATCAATTGCCTCGGGCACCAGACGGGCAAGCATCCCCTGCTCATCAGGTAACAAATTCGTAAAGGCCGGCTTCCACAGCAACCGCCGCAGCAACTGCCTCTCGGCGGCCAATTTTTTGATGACGTCTTGATTCTCTGCGGTGTTCTCACGCATCCGCAGCCGCATCAAGCGGCGGGAAATACCATCGGATACCGTTTTTATCCGTTCTTCAAGGGCCGCCTTGACCAGGCTCTGACGTTCTTCAGCGGCCGGATCTTCAGGGTCTGCAGTCTCAAATGTCGCATTTTTTAATGCTTTAATTGTATTACGGGATTTCTTGATCAGTTCCTTCAGATCTCTCTTCATTTCGCGCTGGATTTTTGACCGCGTCGTAATGCTCCACATCAACTCCCGCAGTCCGGCCAGCGCCTGGGCATGACCGCTGGTGGCAACCAGGATGACCGTTCGCTGGGGAGGATTATCCTTCAAAAGGCGGGCCAGATTTAAAAGAGTCGCCACGCTGCAGGCTTCATCCGCCCCGGGCGACAGCCCGGTAACCCAGGCGGTGCTGTCGTAAAATGCTTCCACCATCACCGATTGTTCCTGGAGCTCGGGATCGGTGCCGGGGACAATGCCATAAACATTTTGGGAGATAACGTTTTCCCAATTCATTTTCGATGCCAGATGGACGTCCTCGGCCATACGCCCGGCAGTTTTGGTTTCAAAGCCGGGGAACAGAGCCTGAAGCCGGTCAATCGATATCCAGAAACGCGGAAATTGAATGGGAGAAAGTTCAAATTTTTCTTCGAATAGGATTCTGGACGATTTTCCTCGATCAACGTAAATCAGGGCCTTGGCGCCCAGGTCGGCAACATAGAGCCAATTTTTGCCGGAATCAAGCTCCATCAGGATGATAGACCCTTCGATGGCTTTGCCGTTTAGATCAGGCAAATCACCCTTGCCGACGTAAATCAGGGGCGCTTGAATTCCGGAAGGAGGAATGGTTTGAGGCGTAACGGCATTGCCCAGCAGCGACCGGATGGGAATCGATAAATCGCGAGCCGGTATGCTTAAGGTGCTCTTTTCATCCAGAATGACGGGAACCGCAAAGTCTTGGGTTCCGACGGTTTCAAAACCGAGTTGTTCAAACCGTTCTCTGATATAGGCTGCAGCGGCCTGGTTGCCGTCGGTCCCTGTACTGCGGTCGACCAAAGTAGACAGTCGAAAGACGGTCTCCTTGAAAGCCTCCTGTTCGGTGGCCGCTGCATAGGTGGCTGGTATTGAAAAAAGAAATAAAATAATAAAAGTGACGCTTAAAAATATAAAGTTGCGGGGTGCGATGTGCGCGTTGCGATGTGCGCGTTGCGGGGTGCAGGGTGCGGGGTGCGCGGTGCGAACCGCTGGCCGCTGGCGGCTGGGGGCCGGTAGCTGGTAGCTGGCTGCCGGTCTGTGAAACTGAGGCTCCGGCGCTGGCATATATTTAGCTAATCCAGTATTATTGAATCTTTTATGTGATTGGAATTCTTTCATTTGCTAATAATTGGATTGAATTAACAAGTAGTATACAGCTATTTAAGGCACTATAGGCCAGAACCAAGGGGCGCCAGAGGCCAGTAACCAGTAACGCGTAACCCGCAACTCGTAACTCGCGCCTCGCAACCCGCGCCTATTCCCGCGATCCAATTTGACCGATAGAAATTGACAGTTCTTCGCGATCCTCGATTTTGTCCACGCGACCATCCCTTATCCAGATCACCCGGTCGGAAACATTGAGCATTTTGAAATCGTGGGTGGCCGAAATCACGGTTACACCCCGTTCCTGACTCAGCCGCTTTAACAACGCAATGATCTCTTCTCCGGTGGTCAAATCAAGGTTGCCGGTGGGTTCGTCAGCCAGGATAATAGCGGGGTCATTGGCAAGGGCCCTGGCAACAGCAACCCGCTGCTGCTGACCACCGGACAGTTCAAAGGGTTTGTGGCTGAAACGATCACCCAGACCAACCAGATCAAGCAGTTGCAAGCCTTTTTCAACGGCGGCGTCGTTATTCATGCCGGCAAAAATCATCGGCAGGGTCACATTCTCCAGGGCCGTCATGACCTGGATAATGTTAAAGGTCTGAAAAATATAGCCTATTTTGCGGCAACGCAGCCAGGCCAATTCGTAAGCATCCAACTGGGCGATATCGACCTCATCGATGAACACCTTGCCGGCGGTCGGTTTATCCAGTCCGCCGATCATGTTAAAAAGCGTACTTTTGCCGGACCCGGATGGCCCCATAATGGAAATGTAATCACCTTTAACAATCTCAAGATCTACACCTTTGAGGGCCTGGACATTGATCTTTCCGAGTTTAAATACTTTGGTAACACCCGTAACTCGAACGATACTGCCAGCTTCTGCCATGGCATCTCCTTGTCGTTTCACTCAAGGCACTTTCAGTGCCAGCTCCTAGCCGATAGTTCCTAGCTGATAGTTAAAGGATCCAATCTATTTTACTTCCCATCTTCCGCATTCCGACTTCCACCTTCTGTCTTCTATTTTCTGACCTCTGTTCTCTGTCTTCTGTCCTCTGTCATCTGGAACTACTGCTCCACCCGCATCGCTTCCACCGGCTGCATTCTGGCCGCGATGAGGGCCGGATACAATACCCCCAGCAGGCTCAGCAGACAACCGACGCCGGTGGCAATCAGGACAGAAACGGCCAGACTACCCAATGAAATCAAGGCCAGCGCCTCAAACCCGAAGCGCAGCCAACCGTTGAGCAATGAAAAAACAGCACCTATAAGTGCGCCCATGCCGGCTCCGACCAGACCCTGCATTCCGGCTTCGAGAATAAAAAGGCGCAGGATGAATCGATCCAGGGCGCCCAGACATTTCATGGTACCGATTTCCCGAAAACGCTCGGTCACAGCCATCAGCTGGGCATTTACAATCCCCACGACACAGACCAGAAGCGATAGAATGACAAGCCAGCGTTGCTTGGGGCTGCTGCCCACCGTGGAATCTCCCTGCTCGAGATCATATCCCGAACGAACCAGCAGCTGCCGCAATTCGGGATCCTGCTTGGCCAGCATACCGTTGGCGATGTCGTTGCTGACACCCACAAAACTCAAAAATGAAACGGCCAGCACCAGGCTCATGGTCGTGATGAGAGACCTGAAAAACCTGACTTTAATGCTTTTGATGGAGATCTCCACAGATTTTAAAAAAGGAAGTTTGACCTGTCGCTGCACATGACCGGTTTCCTTTTCCGATTCTGATAGAATTTTTCTTTCGGGCATAATCAGATCCCTGTGTTGATAAACCTGACAACCGCTGAAAAAAGAGGGTTGTTTATAGCTCTTAATAGTGCAAGTAATAGATAGGGTTCAAGCTAGGGGTTACGCCCCTAACGGAATGGTGGAATGCTGAAATATTGGGAAAATGGGTCTTGGTCTCCAGCTCGTGACGCTCGCGGCTCCAGGAGAGGATTTTGTAATATTGAGTAAATGGGTTGCCGAATACAGCTTGATTATAGGGTGTTAAGATGGACAAAATCCTTTTGAAACCCACAATTCCTTGGTTCCCCTATTCCATTATTCCATAATTGAAGCCAAATCTCCGGTCTCAAAAAAGTCCCCCCATTTTCTTTAGTTGTAGAGATTCTGAATTATTCCAATTAGCGGGGATGACGATTTAGTAAAGCCCATTTGTAGCTTGTTACTGGAAAATTGGCAATGGCTTTTTTGTCGGATGATAAGAATTCCTGCAATGAATTCAATATTTTTCGGTATAACTTCAAGGCCGGAAACTGTCTGATAATGAACTACCCCGGCGCAAGGGGCGTGGAATTAATCCCTCTTCCACCTCCGGCGGATTAAAATCAAAATTAGAAAACTACCAATTAAAAAATATGGCCCTGGGTTTCAAACAAAAACCGTGCATTGGCATCCTTCAGTGCTTTTAACACATTCGATTTGAATTGTAAACGAGAATGGTTCCTATTTAGGGCTGCGCCGGATCCGCCGGCGGAGAACCAGGCAAGTGCTTGCATAAAGAAATTATGCCATCAAATTCAAAATAAGATACTAGATTTTTCGAATCAAATAGACCCCGTCGCGCACACTCAGCATCACCTTTTCCGCCCGGCTTTCCAGCCTGACCTTTTCATTGAAGGCCGCTATGGCCCTGGCATTTTCATTGGTAATTTTCTTTTTGAATATCTTAAAGCGCCAGAACACATTATCCACAAAAATAATACCACCGGAGCGCAAGATGCGCAGAGCTTCATCAAAGTATAGGCCATAAGAAGGTTTATCCGCATCGATGAAAACAAAGTCTTCACTCTTATCAGGTATCGCTTTGAGGGATTGAAGGGCGGGGCCCAATTTCAGCTGAATTTTCTTACCATAGGGGCTTTTTGCAAAATACCGCAATGCAATTTCGGCAAACTCCCGACTGTTCTCACAGGTTGTCAGCGTACCGTCTTCCGGCAGGGCCTCAGCCATTATCAGGGCCGAATAGCCGGTGAATGTCCCCACCTCGACCACTCGCCTGGCATTTGAAATTTTTATCAGCATCTGGAGCAGCTTGCCCTCGACTTTTCCAATGCTCCAGCGAGAACGCCCGGTGATTTTTTCGGTTTCCGCTGTAAGTTCTTCCAGCAGATGGGAAACCTTGTCTGTGTGGGCATCCACATAGTCCTCGACGATTTTAGCCATTTCAGCTTCCATGATCAGCTCCCGGTCAGTTTAAGCTATCTTTTTGTTCAGCCTTCGTTTAAGCTCGTGATGTTTACCCCAAAAAATCGCCTTTAGATTTAAATAGATTAAATCCAGTTTGGAACGCCATGAACCGCTGAACACAGCCCGTTTAACGATGGTATCACCGGTGTGTTGGTAAACAATTAGCCAAATAATATTTTGCAATATTTGCCTGAGCGTAGGTGGAAATACTTTCGGCGCAAAACCCCAGCTGCTGGCCATTCGCTCACGCAGGCGGTCAAGGGTTACATCCCCTTCAGTGATATGTCCTTCTTCCAAAGCCTTTTGAGTCAGTGGGTATCCGGGAAAATACTGCAGCGAATATACATTGAAATTTAAGGGTTTTGGCAATTGCAGCAGAAAACCGATCGACTCTTTTAAGGATTCTTCGGTGTCCCAGGGAATATCCATGATTAAGTCATAGCGGATTTTCACCTTCTGGCGGGCAATCTCATTGGCGATTTTGATCATTTCTTTGTTTTTGCCGGGCCTGGTGAACACCTTGTTCCGGATGTGATCCGTACCGGCCTCTAGGCCGAATTTGAGTCGATGCAGACCGCATTTTTTTAAGCGGGCAATAACCGATGGATTTATCAGGGTTGGATTATATTGAATTTTAAACGGCAGCCCGACCTCTTTGGGATACAGGGCCTCGAATTCGCTCAGCCAGGCTTCCTGAGTCCCAAAATTTTCATCCTGAAACTCCACGATCCTCTTTTTGTTTCCGGGAATTGCCAAAATTTCCTTCAATTCAGCAATCACATTAGAAACGGATCTTCTGCGGACAAAACGGCCCAGATTTTTAAACATCGGCCGCAATAGGCTATTCACACAATATGAACACTGGAACGGACACCCGCGCGCGGGCATTATATCCAAAAGAGGAAATGACAGGGCTGGGTCCTTGGTGGTTAAAGTATTCGACCCAATAAAATAAAACGAATCTTTAGCATAGGCCGCAAAGGGGATGGAATCTAAATTCTGTATTAACAGTCGCAGGGGGTTTTTAACGATATTTCCGTTTTTATTTACCCATAAGTTGGGGATCTGGTGATAGGCTTTTTCATCTCGTATCGAAGTAACCAGGTCGGTTATGGCGCCCTCTCCCTCTCCCAGACAGATCATGTCAGCTTCTTTAATGCTGGCCTCCGGCATTATGGTTGGATGAATGCCACCCCAAACGACCGAAGCCGATGAGTTCTCCTTGATCATCTTCGTCAATCGTTTAGCCGTAGATACATACGGCGAGTAGACACTCAGGCCGACAAGGCTGGGGTTTAGGTCAGCGATTTTCTCTTTGAATAAACCCTCCTCTGTGGCGGTGGGCGGCCGAATAGCATTCGTATAGTGATTTTTTAAGAAAATAGAGTGCGGCTCAATGCCTTCAATATTTTCTAGCACTGAGTGCAAACCACGGATGGCCAGGTTCTGATACTTATACAAAGCGACCAGAACGACGGTTATGGGTTCTGAATATCGATTCATAACAATAGTCTCTAAGTATTAAGCCAAGGCTTACAGGTATTTTTTTGGGGCTCTGCAGACACCCTCATTGTTGCCGGCCGGTCACCGCCGGATAGTGGCGCCTCAACGGCAAGGCCGCTGCCGCCTTAGATACCAACACCTGGCTCAGGGCACCATGCGCTGGGCCCCGGGTGCCTGTTTCCCCCACCGACTAAGAAAGCGGGCGGCATTGGCCGCCCCGTCAAGGCTGATCGGCACCTCGCCGGCGACCCTGCCCTGCTGAAGCATTTGAGCCAGGTGCCGGCTCAATCTGGCCGGCTGAATATCGGCCTCCTTTAATACTCTCATCTGCAGAAAATTTTTAATTTTATCAACGCGCAGGGGTTGTTCCTGCTGCCGCGCATACGGGAACACCAGTGCGGGCACTTTTGTAACGAGCAGATTCATACAGGTGTTGTATCCGGCCAGGCTGACCGATAGATCTGCGGCCGACAGGTAGTCCAGAAAGCGCTTCGTGTAACGCCGGATGCGCCTGCCGGGGGCCGACCGCGCGGCAAGCCTTTCATATTCTTGCGGGTCCATGAAAGGCCCGCAAAATACTTCGAGCCGCAAGGACGGTTGGTCGCCAAATAATTCGCAGGCATCCAGCACAGATTTCAGCAGATTGAAGCCGGAGCGCCCACCTCCGGCACTGGCCACAATAAGTTTTCCCCCGGAAGCTATCTTCAGCTCCCGCCGCAACCTTTGGCCGGCCGCCGGATCTGCCTGCTGGGCGATAAACCCTGTGTATACCAGTGGGATCTTGATGTCTTGCGCCCGGCTGAACGTTTCGTCCAGCCGCTGCAGTCCGGCATCGGAGTGGATCAGCAAAGCATCAAAGTAGTGGTTTAATTTTTGCAAAACCCTTTTTTCGTAAGCCGGCGGATCCTTTTTTTCCACCAGAATATCCCGCAGACTGCAGACGGTTTTGACGCGACCGAATTTACCTTCACGGATATCTTCCAGCAGTGGCTCCAGTTCGAAACCAAAAATGGAGCGGCCAAAAGGATAGAGCTCGACAATGAAAAGATCCGGCTTTTTCTTTTTAAACAGCGAATAAAGCGTGGTTTGGCGTTCCCGCTGAATGTGTTCAACACTTTGGCCGGGGTCGCCGGGAATCAACCGCGTAAATTTTTCATCCATGTACAGCACCGGCAGCCGGACAAGTTGAACATGATCCGGCAGGTCCACCTCAACCTGCTGTCCGCCGGCAATCAGGGTCACGTCATGGCCTGCAAGCGCCCGCGCAAACTCCAGGCTGCGAACCAGATGGCCCATGCCCCAAACATACTGACAGTAAAATATAATGTTCATAATTGAAGAAAAAGCCAGTCAAAAAACCTTTGCGCCTGCCAGGTTTTTGAAATTGACGAGTTGTATTTTTTTGTGGCTGATCAGTGCCTTCAAGAGCGTCTCAAGAAAATCAAAAGCGGCAGCGTTCATCATCTGGTGATGAATCATAATTCCGCAAAAGCCGGATGCGATGGCCTGCTCAAACTCCCGCCCTAGATTATTCCAACCGGCTGCCGGATACCGCTCCTTGCGTGTGTGCAGATCGACATTGACATAAAAATCCGGCAATCCTCGGGGCGAAAGCGGCTTGCTCCCGCGGCTGCGGGAAACGGCAGCATAACCCAGATCTTTCAATACCTCAAGGGTATTGGTGCTGCAACGATTCCATGGGGGTGTAAATACCGGGTAAAAGGCCTCTGCCATTAGCTGCTCCAGGCGGCATTTGCCCCGCGTAAGATCCTGTCTGATTTCCGATAAGGAGCGGGCGTCGCCAAACTCCTGTTTTTTACCTTCGGCTTCATGATTGACATGCCGCCAGCCGTGCTGAAACCAGCACCAGCGCGAAGGATTATTTTTTTCAAAACCGTTGAGATACTGCCAGCGTTCAGGGGTCAGCCAGGCCGGCACAATAGCCAGGGATAGGGCAACGCCGTATTTTGCGAAAAGATCCATCATCCGTTTGAATTGCAGCCCGGGAACGCCGACGTCATCGGCCCGAAAAAAAAGGAATACCAGGCCCTTGGATTCAGCTTTTTCGCAGCCGGATCGGATACATTCATCGATGCGCGCATCCAGATCCGACGGAAGGCGACGCCAAAGAGCGGGGACGTTAGGTTGCATCAGTGGTTCCCCCCGTGGGTAGTCAGCCAGTTTTGAATACAGGCGGCGGTAGTCGCGGCACCGTCCAGATTAACAGTTGCAGCCGGCAGGTTTGATTGAGACAATTTTTGATCCATCATCGCGGCCAGGCGATCCGGTTGAAGGTCTGAATCCTTTAAAACTGTCAACACCCCACGGTCGGCCAGGCGCTGGGCCCGCAGTCGCTGTTCGCGATTCTGGGAAAACGGCCATAACAGTGCCGGCACCCGGGTGGCCAGAATGTTCATGGTTGTGTTGTATCCTCCCATACTGACGGACAAATCGGCCGCTGCAAGATAGGATATAAAATCTGCCGTAAATTTATCCACCTGCACCCTGGCAGAGACCATTTTTTTTAAGCCGTCAAAATCCTGGGAGTTTAAAAATGGTCCGGTAAAAACCTGCAGCCTGCAGTTGCCCATTTCCAGGCGCGAAAAGGCCCGGATCACCGCTTCCAGAAGCGGGGCTCCGACATTGCCGCCGCCGGCACTGGCAACTATTAAAGCCTCGCTGTCACCCATATCCAATTGTTTTCGAATTCTCTGTCCCGCAGCCGCTGAAGGTTTGGGTGCAATATAGCCGGTATAATCCACCGGGATTGATATTTCATCAAATGGCCCGAAGGTTTCGCGAATTTCTACCAGATCGGGATCTGCATGAACCAGTACCCGATCAAAATAGCGGTTGAGGGTTTTGACCACCCTGGCTTCGTGCTTGCCGTGATCATCCTTTTCCACGAGGATGTCCCGGACGCTGCTGAAAACACCGCAGGGCGCCAGTCGCTTCTCCCGTAAGGCTTTCAAAACCGGGTCGAGCTCAAATCGGAAAGCCTTGCGGCCAAACGGATAAAGCTCGACCAAAAACAGGTCCGGTTTTTCCATTTCAAAAAGGGCCAGCAGCCGCTTTTGGCGTTCTTCTTTGACCTTGTCAACCGTCAGATTTTTTGCGCTGCTAAAAAGCCCTTTAAAGGCCTGATCCATTTGAAGGTCGGGCAGACGAAATTCACGGACATGCTCCGGCATGTCGGTTTCAACGGGAGGACCGCCGGTGACCAGAATTACCTGATGAGCGGACAGAGCCCGGGAAATCTCAAGACTGCGAAAAAGATGGCCGACACCCAGAACATGCTGGCAATATTGGATGATTTTCATAATTATAGGTTCAGGGTTCAGGGTTCAGGGTTCAGGGTTCTGAAGGTCAGATTTGCTTTAACCTTTGAACCATATAAGGCGGACAAGCCTCTGAACATTGAACCCTGAACGGTTAATCAACCAAACTATCAATATCAATCCGACCATTTACCTCTGTGCTTTTTCCGGGCCGGGCGGAAAAAAACTGCTTAAATCCAAAGGTTTTAAGAATGGATATGAGTTTTTGATTGTGCTCGTTGAACGGGAAACAGTACAAATCAGGTGCAAAACCCAGATTATCCTGGATCCAATTCACACACAGCTGGGTATCATATTTAATATAATCTTCCCATTGGGTTTCCGACCGCCTGATGAGCATATCATCTTTAAAGTAATAACCCTGGAAAGCAAGCTTGGAGCGAATGCTCAGATCCTCGGTGGCTATTTCGGGCCGGTTTCCAAAACGCGCCAATTTCCACGGGCTGGGAGGTTTTTTCTTGCTTGCATGGGTGCGGGATAAAATCACGTCATGAAAATGACTGTGGACACCAATGTGCACATTTGATTGGGCTGATAACTCCTGAATTTCTTCCAGGGTCATGAAATGGTCAAACCGATTTTCTATAAATGCCCGATAGGCATACTTTTTGGTTTTTAAATGGGAAAGATATTCACCGGCATACTGCCGCCGGGCCGGGCCGGGCTGAATAAAAGATGTCGTAATAAAAAAGGTTAATTCCCGGGGGTGGTTTTTTAAAAGCGGAAAATAATAATATTGCGAAAAAAGACCATCATCAAAGGTCAGCCGGTATTGATCCAGATCCAGATCAAAATATTCCTTGCGGATGTCGTGAATCATCAGGTAGGGTTTCATATTATCGAGTTGCGCCTTACGGGTTGCGGGTTACGGGTTGCGCTTCAAGTTAGAGGTTTGAGGTTGGAGGTTTGAGGCTGACAAGCAGAATGTTCAGGCCTCCAACCTCTAACCTCTAACAACCGGGGCTTTGAGCAGTCATCCCTGTTTCACGAATCAACTATTTAGCTAATAAACTAATCCATGGCAATCGCATTCAACTCTTCCACCTTGAGCCCATCCTGGTCATGGACAAGACGGTGAAGCTGATATGGTTTAAGCAGGGGAGGTTCGGTCGCCAGAAATTTCCGGCCGCACAGATGATAAATCAGGCTTTTAACCACCCCCTCATGGGTCACCACCAGGATGTTGTTTCCGGGCCATTGAGCGGCAGCTTCCAGCAGGGCTTTTTGGCTTCTTTCTAGAACAGTCCGGCGATCCTCACCCCCCGGCGGGCAAAAAGCCCAGCCGGCACTTGCCTGCGCGTCTAATTCATGCGGAATCTCTGTTTTTAACTGCGTAATGGTTTTTCCCTCCCATTGGCCCCAGTCCTGCTCTCTAAGCCGGCCATCGGTGGTCAATGAAATATTTAAACAAACATTGATTAATTCGGCCGTTTCGCAGGCACGTCCGGTATCGCTTGCAATTATGCGATCCCACGCGAATTGCTTTAAAACATGCCCCCAGCGGGCGGCCTGGCGATTTCCGCCGGCCGTCAACGCTGAATCGCTCTGACCCTGAATTCTTTTTTCCAGGTTCCAACGGGTCTGGGCATGGCGAATAAGCCCAAAGTGGGTGATATCGTTTGCTAAGACCATAGTTCTAACCGGCGGTCACATCCTTTTGAACTTTGGCGGGTTGACTTCCAGGCTGAACCAGTCTGGTCAGCACCCGTTCGATTTCCTGATAATTTTTCTTCAAATCGTGCCTGTTGCGCACATAGGCGGCTGCGGCCTGACCCATTTGTCGTCGCAGTCCTTTGTCGCCCAGCAGGCGCTTAACTGCATCCACAAAGGGCGCCATTTCAAAAACCGGCACCAGAAAACCGGTTTTCAGATCTTGAACGGCTTCCGGAACCCCGGCGTTGTCAAAGGCGACCACCGGTAGTCCGCAGGCCTGGGCCTCAAGAAAGACCATCCCCAGGGATTCTCCAATACCGGGAAACACAAACAGGTCGGCGGCACTGTAATAGCGGTAAAGTCCGCGTCGCGGAATTTTACCGACAAACCGAACCCTGCCCGGTATCTGCTCGGCGGCCAGTTTCTCAAGGGTTTTCCTTTCTTTGCCATCGCCGGCAATGACCAGCTGAAACGGATGCCCCTGGCGGCCAAGTTCACCGCAGGCCCGGATTACCCACTTCAGACCCCGGGTTTTGACATCCCGTCGAAACATGGCAGCTGAAAAAATGACGGGTTCATCGTTTGGACACCATTGACCTCGCAATTCATCCCGGGCCCTTCCGTCAAAGGTGAATTCTTCCGGGTCCAGGCCCGGGGCCACATAGGTTATCCGGTCATCGGGTATCAGCCTTTTGAGATTGATCAAATCAACCTTTTTATTGGTAAATACATGGTCGGCGGCAAGCAGAGTGGCTTTATTTAAATAAAAGCCGGGCCGGGTTTTAATTGTGCGTCTGCGTTTGGTGGCGTATATTCCCTGGAAAATAACATAGGGGATTTTCATTTTTTTTGCAGCCGGCGGCCCCAGAAGGTCCGGCGCTTTATAATAGCTGTGATAGGTAAACCATAAATCCACGGGGTTGGCCGCAAACTTCCGGACCGCCTGTTTTCTCTCCCAGAGCAGCCGGGGCCAAAGCCAGGGTTTCCAGTATATCCAGCGGCACCTCAGGGTGCTGGCCGTCAGGACCTGATGACCGCCGTTTAAAAGGTAATCGCAAATACCTGTGGCCGTGACCAGATCGCCGGATGGATGCGCATGGCCCAAGGGCTTGAAGGGTGCGTAAAAAGCGATTCGCAATGGGTGCCGGTCGCTGGTTGCTTGTCGCTGATCTCTGGTCACTGGTTGCTTGTCTCTGGTCACTGGTTGCTGGAAACACCAGATAATAGTGTGCTGTCCTACAAATAAGTTACAAAACGAATGTCACTCCCGCGAAGGCAGGAGTCCAGTTTGAATCCACCTGGATTCCCGACTGCCAGACTGTGCCGTAATTTAAAAACCGCTTAAGTTCTGCCCGTCATGCCGGACCTGATCCGGCATCCAGTATCCAGTATCGATTGCTCCGCATTCCCCATTCACATACCCATCCCCTGGCGAAATATTTCGGCAAGATCCTGAATAAGCCGCCGGTTGTCAAACCCTTTGGCCACCGCTTGCCTTGCTGCCGGTATGACCCGGTTTCTCAACTCCTGGTCGGTCAACATTCTCTGGATGGCTTCAGCCAGTCTGTCGGGTTGACGCGGCGGCACCAACAGGCCGGTTACGCCGTTTTCCACAAGCTCCGGAATGGCTGAAATATTGCTGGACACCACCGGCACTCCCATGGCCATGCTTTCCAGCAGAACATTGGGGATGCCGTCGCGGTCGCCATTCGACGCCACTTCACAACCCAGAACGAACAGATCGGTGTTGCGAAAATGCTTAAGGACCTCATGGTGCGGCTGGGTGCCAAGCCATCGGGTGACCGACGTCAACCCCAGCTCATTAACCAGGGCCAGGATCCTTTCACGATCCTCACCGTCGCCGATCAGGATATGCTTTAAGGACAGGCCCTGGCGGGTTAGCAGCTTGAGCGCCCGCAGGACGGTTGGCAGGCCTTTTTTGGCTGTCAAACGGGCGATGGTCAGAATCCGGTAGGGCGGGTCGGGCAATTGCTGATTTACGCCGGGATCCGAAAACAGATTGACATCGATGCCGTGGTAATTGCGGTGGATCGGCGTTTGATGGCCGTCGGCAATTTGCCTAAGATGCCTGCGGTTATATTCGGTACAGGTGACCACAAACCGGGACAGCTCGATTTTTTCACGCAGCTGCCGGGGATCGGAAGTATAGATGTCTTTGGCATGGGCGGTAAAGCTGAACGGCAATCCCGTCAACTGGCTGGTAAACATAGCCACCGAAGTGGGCGAATGGGCGAAGTGGGCATGCAGATGGGTCACACCGCTTGCGGGCAGCAGGCGATTGGCCAGGTAGCCGGCCTGGAGCAGGTGCTTGATAGTGGCGGATTTGCGGGTTCTTAAAAATCGGCGTCCGGCTGTTTTAAGGGCGGCGGCATACACCCCGGGCCTTTTGGAGGCCAGGATCAGATTGTGGTACAACAAACGGGGCAACGGCTTTATCAGGGTTTCCGGCAGATAGTCCACCCGCGCCCGGATTTTTTTAACACTTTCATGGGTAAAGTCTTCCCGGGGCTGGCGCATGGAAAACAGATGGAGGTTAAAACCGAGCTTTTCAAGCAACCGGATCTCATTGGAGATGAAGGTTTCGGAAATACGGGGGTAGCCTTTCAGGATCATACCCAGAACAGGGCCGCCGGATGCGTTCATGATTTGTGGCCCCTGAATTCACGTAGGCGCTTCTGCATGGTTTCGATGCCTGTCAGCCGAAACCGGGAAATGGCTTCATGATAGGGTCCGGGTTTTTCCAGAAGGGCGAACAGTTTTTGACGCAAACGATCAGGTGTAAATTCGCTCCAGGGAATGTAATCGACCAGATTTTGACGGTGAAAGGCCCGGGCCCTGATGATTTGTTCCTGGCGGGGGGTTTCCCTCGGGATGACCAGACTGATGGTTCCCTGGCCGAGAATCTCACACAGGGTGTTGTAGCCTCCCATACTGACAACGATGTCGGCCGCTGAAAAAATTTTTTCCATTTGCCGATAAAAATGATAGGTTCGGATCCCCAGCCGTCTGGCCCGTTTGAAAACATCCTTTCTCTCCTGCTTCGGCATGAACGGACCGGTGATCAAAACGCTTTTAAACGGCGGGGTGCCGGCAAAGGATTCAAGGGTCGCTAAATAAGTATCCATGACCCGGTACCCGTCGCCGCCGCCGCCGGTGGTCACCACCACCAGTTTCTCAGGATTTTTCAGCCCGAGTTCTTTTTTGATTTTATTAACCGCATCCTTGCCCGGAATTTTGCGTGGAATGTAACCGGTAAAATGTATTTTGCGGCTGATGGCTTCTGAAATATCGTATTCTTTTATAGGATCATAAAAATCCTGTATTCCGTATATCCAGATCTCGTTGTAAAGTTTCTCGAGGAGCTCGTAAACCTTTTTTTCCCGCCAGTCTTTTTTAACCGTTTCCGCATCGTCCATTATATCGCGCAATCCGAGGATAGATCGTGTGTCCGGTCGGCAGCGCCGCAACCATTGCAATGTGGGCAATACCTCTTTTTTCAGCCCGAGGGGCTCCTTATCCACGATAAAAAGATGGGGTTGAAATGTTTTGGCCGTGGCAGTGATGATATTTTTACGGATATCAAGGGCATGCCGGGGGTTGATCTTGATGGACAGCGGCAGGTATTCATCGTTGGTTTTTTTAATCATTCCCGGTATCCGCACAAAATCGATCTGGTCTGCAAAGGAAAACCGACCGGCGATCGGCGAACCGGTCAGGATCAAAATATTGATGCGAGGCCCCAGCAGATGGGATGCAATCGCCATGGTCCGGCGGATGTGACCCAGACCATAGGTGTCGTGGGAATACATCAGGATGTTGTAGATTGAGTTTTTTGCCATTTGTTTTTCGAAAATCCATCCGAAATTTTTTGACGAAAAACCTATACCACATCCAATCCACCGCATCAAACAATCCCGTAAAATTTTCAATCGACGCCCGCAAAGGCCCCGAAAGTCCATTGAACCGCTGTTCAGTTTCATAATTGACATCTATATTATAAATAGATAATATCCTTACCAAAACCCAGTATTCCATCATTCCATTATTCCATAATTGGGGAAAATTCAAAGACACCGAAAAGGTATATATTTTCAGTAAATTGTAGAAAAACCAGAACACTTAATTGACCATGCACAGCCGGAAGCCAGATAATGAAAGTTGAGACCCAGCGCCTGATCGACCGCACCGTCGGAACGATTATTTGTCGTATATTTTCAGTATATTATAAAATTTTTCGAAAAGAGTCCCCTCCGGCTGAAACCCGCCGCATCCTCATCATCCTGCTATCCGAAATGGGCGCCCTGGTGCTGGGATACCCCATGTTTCAATGTTTAAAGCAAAAATTTCCCGGGGCTGCGCTGCATATCATGTTGTTTGAAAAAAACCGGGAAGTGGTGGAATTGCTGGGAGTCATCCCTCCTGAAAATATCATAACCATAAACGATCGATCGATGCCGGTTTTCGTCAAATCCGCGCTGGCTGCCCTGGTTGATATGCGAAAACTCAAACTAGATACGGTGATCGACTGTGAGTTGTTTTCAAGAATCAGCAGTATCTTTTCCTTTCTCAGCGGCGCCGCCACCCGGGTCGGGTTTCATCCCCACACCCAGGAAGGGTTGTACCGCGGAAATTTTATAAACCGTCCCGTACTTTATAACCCTTACCACCATATTTCCCGGCAGTTTCTCACCCTGGTGGATGCCATTGACTCCCCCACCGATCCCAAAGCCAAGCGCCTGATGGCAGAAGAAAAATTGGAGATACCGGCCATGAAATTGGGAGCGCAGGAAATCGAAGATGCTAAAAAGCGCCTGTTGGATAAGGCGCCGGCTGTCGAAGGCCAAAAAATAGTTCTCATTTATCCCGGCGGCGGACTGCTGCCCATTCGCGCCTGGCCCCTGGAATATTACTGCGGCCTGGCTGAAGAATTGCTCAGGCGCGGATACGCAGTGTGTATAATCGGACTGGCCGAGGATAAAAATGTGGCCCGGAAAATCCTATCCCATACCCAAAGCGAAAAGTGCGTGGATTTGACCGGATATACCAAAACCATCCGGGAATTGATGCTGATATTTCATTTTTCATCACTGCTGATCACCAACGACGGCGGCCCCGGGCATTTTGCAGCCATGACGCCCATCCCGACCATGATTTTCTATGGCCCGGAAACACCGCTGCTCTACGGCCCAATTGATGAAAAGGCGCTGACTCTTTTCCTGGGCCTTTCCTGCTCACCCTGCGTAACCGCCTACAATCACCGCAATTCTCCCTGTGACGGCGACAATGTGTGCCTGAAAAAGATTGAACCGGAATTTGTGCTGGCAAAAGCGCTTAAAATATTAGAAGCTTAAAGACCGTGCAAATTGGGCGGGGTCAGTGGTCAGTGGATTGTTGTCCGTTGTTTGAAGGCGGGAGGAATTCCACTGAAAAATTGTATGACAGCAAAACGCGATACATGTCTTCTTAAACCAAAGGACCACGGACGACAAACAACGGACACGTTCGCTCTGTTAATAAATAATGTAAAACTCAGGCTGCAGGAATGCTTTTAAAAAACACCAAAATGAACCAGGCAACCTACCGAACGCTGTTCTGGTGCCTGTTAATCGCCTTTACGATCTTTCGCCTGTTACTGGTCAATAAATTCGGTTTAGGGGTGGATGAATCCCACTATTTGCTGTATTCCCGGAAACTGGCCTGGGGCTACTTTGATCATCCCCCCATGGTAGCCTTTCTGGCGGCCCTGACGACCCTGCTGGGAGACGGTATTTTTTTTGTGCGCCTAGGCCCGGTCATCTGCACCGCTGTCAGCCTGATTCTATTGCGATATCTGGCGCTGGCCCTTTACCGGGATGAACGCATCGCCTTCTGGGCGGCGCTTGCCCTGCATCTGATGCCCTACCAGCAGGTGCTGATGGTGGGATTGCTGCCCGACGCCACCTTGAATCTTTTCTGGTGCGCCACCCTTCTGGCCGTTTGGCAGGCAATGAAAACCGGCCGGTGGCTGCTGTGGATATTAACCGGCCTGCTGTTCGGGGGGGCGCTGCTCAGTAAATATCATGCCGTATTGCTGGCCTTTTGCCTGCTGGGCTATTTGGTTACATCTTCCGAACACCGTTTCTGGTTGGGTAAAATTCAGCCCTGGGCGGCGGTGCTGATCGGCGTGGGCGTCTTTGTTCCGAATATAATCTGGAACGCCCGGCACGAATGGATTTCTTATTCATATCAATTAGGCCAGGGCTCCGGTGACGGCCTGAGCTTTGGTGATTTTTTTACAGCCATCGGAGGGCAGTTTGCCGCCTGGTCGCCCCTGATTTTCGGTCTGTTGATTGCCGCCGGCATTGTTCTCGCACGGCAAAAGAAACCGGGCAGCAATGATCGCTTTGTTATTTGGACCAGTATACCGGTTTTTGTCTTTTTCTGCCTGGCCGGGCTGACAACCAAAATTCTTCCGCACTGGACAACAGCGGGGTGGTGGACAGGCTCAATTGCGGTTGTCACCGTGGTATTGCAAAAAGTTTCCCCGCAGAACCCATCGGCCGCGCGTTGGCGCCGCTGGACCGTTGCGGCCGCTGTCAGCGGATTGCTGATGAGCGCCCTGCTCTACCTGGCGCTCTATCTGCCCGTGGCCGCACCCGTCTACAACTGGGCCCGGGATGTTTCCCTGAAATTGAACCGGCAATTTCCGGCCGTCAAACCCCTGGGACCGTTTGAACCCGGGAACGACCTATCCAACGACCTTTTCGGCTGGCCGCAAATTGCTGCCAGGGTGGAAGCCATCCGGGCTCAAATGCCCCATCCGCAAAAGACATTTGTCTTCTCCCATCGCTTTTTCAAGGCCAGCCAAATAGGGGTTTATCTGCATCCCGACACGGCGGTCACTTCCCTGCTCCGCAAATTCGATCAGTACCATTTATGGTTCGCGCCGCAAGCCCACAGCGGCTGGGACGCATTGCTCGTTGTCGATCACCGGCGTCATCTGGAGCGTGCCCGGCGGTATCAGCCCCTCTTTGAAAAAATGGATCCGCAGCCCGAATCCATTCAGATTTTGCGCAAAGGCCGGCTGGCGCAGGATTTGATGGTTTATAAGTATTATGGATTTAAGGGCCGGTTTGAGAAATAAAAGGTTCCCTCCGCGCACAGACTGTATCGCAATTGACAAAACGACTCATATCAGTCTTGTCGTCATTCCGGACTTGATCCGGAATCCAGTTTTTTTCCAAAGCATTACGCTACTGGATGCCGGATCAAGTCCGGCATGACGGGCAGAATTTAAGCGTTTTTTTGAATTGCGACACAGTCGGGCAGTGAGAGGGAATTAATGGGACCGGTCGGGCAGCCGGAATATAAAAAACCATGTGTCAATGTCCCCAAGCCAACCGCCAGTTGAATTAGTCTTGACTAAACAGATTCAATTGTACATTATTCAGGTTTTAGACGGCATCATCAACGACCCCCCGGCTGCAAGTTGGAAGGATTATTAATGGAATTTGAACCGGTTATCGGGCTTGAAGTTCATGCCCAGTTAAAAACCAAAACCAAGATATTCTGTGCCTGTTCAACATCCTTCGGAGCACCGCCCAATACCCACACCTGCCCGGTATGCCTCGGGATGCCGGGAGTGCTGCCGGTGCTCAACAAAAAAGTGGTGGAATACGCCCTGCGCATGGCCCTGGCCACTCACTGCGAAATAACCCGCGAAAGCCGTTTTGCGCGCAAAAACTACTTTTACCCGGACCTGCCCAAAGGCTACCAGATATCCCAGTATGAATTGCCCATCGCCCGGCACGGCTTTGTCGACATTGAAGTAGCCGGCGACCTGCGCCGCATCGGAATTACCCGTATCCACATGGAAGAAGATGCCGGCAAGCTGGGCCATGATCCGGACCGGCCCGTCAGCATGGTTGATTTCAACCGCACCGGTGTTCCCCTGATTGAAATCGTCAGCGAACCCGACCTGCGCCGGCCGGAAGAAGCCGGGTCCTATCTGAAACAGCTCCGATCCATCGTGCGCTACCTGGGGATTTGCGACGGTAACCTGGAAGAGGGAAGCTTCAGGTGCGATGCCAATATTTCCATCCGCCCTAAAGATACCCAGCCCCTTGGCACTCGGACGGAGATTAAAAACCTGAACTCTTTTAAACACGTCGAGAAAGCCCTGCAATATGAAATCAGTCGCCAGAGGGAAGTCCTCATGGACGGCGGTCAAATAGTTCAGGAAACCCGCCTGTGGGACCCGGACAAAGATAAGACAACATCCATGCGCGGTAAGGAAGAAGCCCATGACTACCGCTATTTCCCGGACCCCGATCTGCTGCCCCTGGTGATAGACGAAGAGTGGATCGAAAACGTCAAAACGAACCTGCCCGAACTTCCCGATGCCAAAAAGCAGCGTTTCATGGACCAGTATGAACTTCCCTCCTACGATGCCGAACTGCTGACATCGGACCGGGAGCTGGCAGATTATTTTGAAAATTGCACCCGGGAATTTCCCCAGCCCAAGAAAGTCAGCAACTGGGTAATGGGGTCTTTGCTGGGACTGTTAAATGCCCGGGGAAAAACCATCGAAGATTCACCGGTCTCCGCTGTCGATCTCGCCCGGCTGCTTGCCCTGGTGGAAGAAGGCGTGATTAGCGGCAAGATTGCCAAAACCGTGTTTGATGAAATGGCCCAGACCGCAAAGCCGGCCAAACAGATTGTGGCGGAAAAGGGCCTGGTTCAAATTACCGATACCGGCGCTCTGGAGGATGTGGTTTTAAGAATAATTGCCGGCCATCCCAGGGAGGTCGAAGCTTATAAAACCGGTAAAACCCAGCTCCTGGGCTTTTTCGTCGGACAGATCATGAAGGCAACCCGGGGCCAGGCCAATCCGAAGATGGTCAACGATATATTGAAACAGAAACTTCAAGGTTGAGGCTGATTGCTGGTCACTGGTTGCTGGGCTCTGGTGCCTGGTTGCCGGGCGCTGGTTAAGGAACTGGATTCCCACGTTTCAGACTGTGTCAGAAAGTCGGCAAACACCTGATTTCTGGTCGTCATGCCGGACTTGATCCGGCATCCAGTATTGTAAAGCGTTGAAAATGACCTGGATTCCGGGTCAAGCCCGGAATGACGAAACAGCAACAAATGCAGTATTGCCAATTACGAAACAGTCTGGAAGGCGGGAATCCAGAGAGAGGCTTGGATTGGAAGGATCTTTATAAAGAAATTATTTTGCAGGCTGGTTTAAGTCCAATTATTTGAATTCGGTCTTATTCCTCACCCGACCTGGTAAGTATAAATACACGATGCTGGAGGACTATCACTTGAATCTATTCAACCTTAAAATATTTCGTCCATATCTGCT
>Ga0210060_1000095_pt1 | contig 52274 bp, 52 predicted proteins | sample Joice_CattailNLB_FD_184871 | JGI IMG/M metagenome (GOLD analysis project Ga0210060, IMG submission 184871) | Wetland microbial communities from San Francisco Bay, California, USA, that impact long-term carbon sequestration - Joice_CattailNLB_D2... | ecosystem: Environmental > Aquatic > Marine >...
AATCCGTAGCCCTTCGCATCGTTGAACCACTTCACGGTGCCTGTTGCCATATTGCCTTCCTTGTTCGTTTCCCCATCCGGGCGGACCCGGGCCATGCCTGAACTTCCGGCCTGCCCGCCCCGATTGCTGGCGCACCAGACAGCCTGAATCCAAACACAGGTCGCGTTTTACGCGCCCCGCCCAGCGTCGTCAAGGGCCCTCAGGCGATGCAAAAGATGTCCGCAACCCCGTGAAAAGCACGGCTTTTCCCGGTACGGATCGCGTTGCATGCCCCCCTCACATTGATTACGATAAGCGAACGCAACGCGGCTTTTGCTTCCACGGCCGCGTTGCAGCAAGTGGGCGTGGAAACATCACGCAGCAGCACGGGTCGAACGGGGGTGGGTTCGAAGCTGGAAACGGAGCGGCATGGCGCAGTACAGGGACAACACGTTACTGGAGGCCCAGAAGAGCAAGCTAAAGCCTCCTTCGATGTTCAAGGTCATGCTGCTTAATGACGATTACACACCAATGGAGTTCGTGGTGCTGGTTCTGCAAAAATTCTTCAACATGACCCGGGAGCGGGCAACTCAGGTCATGCTTAAGGTGCACCGCGAAGGCATCGGTGTGTGCGGCGTCTATCCGAAGGATGTCGCCGCCACGAAAGTGCAACAGGTCGCCGGCTTTTCGCGCAAGCACCAACACCCGCTGCAGTGCGTGATGGAGGAAACATAAGCATGATTGCCCAGGAACTCGAAGTCAGCCTGCACATGGCGTTCGTCGAGGCGCGTCAGAAGCGCCACGAGTTCATCACCGTCGAACACCTCCTTCTCGCGCTGCTGGACAACCCGACCGCCGCGGAGGTCCTGCGCGCCTGCGGCGCCAACATGGACGAGCTGCGCAAGCAGCTGACACAGCATGTCGGCGAGCAGACGCCTCGCATTCCGACCGACCGTGAAGTGGACACGCAGCCCACGCTCGGCTTTCAGCGCGTGATCCAGCGCGCGATCCTGCACGTGCAGAGCTCGGGCAAGAAGGAAGTGACCGGCGCGAACGTGCTGGTCGCCATCTTCGGCGAAAAGGACTCCCACGCGGTGTACTTCCTGCAGCAGCAGGGCATCACGCGGCTCGACGTCGTCAACTACATCTCGCACGGCATCACGAAGACGCCGCAGCAGGCGAGCGCCAAGGGCGAGCAGGAGACCGAGCAGGAAGGTGAGGCGCAGACCTCCAACAGCCCGCTCGACAACTACACCCAGAACCTGAATGCCTTCGCGCTCGCGGGAAAGATCGATCCGCTCATCGGCCGCGACCGCGAGCTCGAACGCGTCATCCAGACGCTGTGCCGGCGGCGCAAGAACAATCCGTTGCTGGTCGGCGAGGCCGGTGTCGGCAAGACGGCCATCGCCGAGGGGCTCGCGCGGCGTATCGTCGAAGGCAGCGTGCCGGAGCTGCTCGCCAAGTCCACGGTGTACGCGCTGGACATGGGTGCCCTGCTGGCCGGGACCAAGTATCGCGGCGACTTCGAGCAGCGCCTCAAGGCGGTGCTCAAGCAGCTGGTCGACAATCCGCATGCGATCCTGTTCATCGACGAGATCCACACGGTCATCGGCGCCGGTGCGGCTTCCGGCGGCACGCTCGACGCGTCCAATCTGCTCAAGCCGGTGCTGTCGACCGGCCAGCTCAAGTGCATCGGCGCGACGACCTACATCGAGTACCGCGGCGTGTTCGAGAAGGACCATGCGCTGTCGCGCCGTTTCCAGAAGATCGACGTGGTCGAGCCCTCGATCGAGGAGACGGTCGAGATCCTGAAGGGACTCAAGACGCGTTTCGAGGCGCACCACAGCGTGCGTTACACGGCAAACGCGCTCAGCACCGCGGTCGAGCTTTCGGCACGCTACATCAACGACCGGCACTTGCCCGACAAGGCGATCGACGTGATCGACGAGGCGGGTGCGGCGCAGCGCATTGCGCCGAAGAGCAAGCAGAAGAAGGTGATCGGCAAGCCGGAAATCGAAGACATCATCGCCAAGATCGCGCGCATCCCGCCGCGCAGCGTCTCGACCGACGACCGCAGCGCGCTGGCCAACCTGGACCGCGATCTCAAGGCCGTCGTGTTCGGCCAGGACCGGGCCATCGACGCCCTCGCAGCGGCGATCAAGATGGCGCGCTCCGGTCTGGGCAACCCGCAAAAGCCGATCGGCAACTTCCTGTTCAGCGGACCGACCGGTGTCGGCAAGACCGAGGTCGCGCGCCAGCTCGCCTACTGCCTGGGCATCGAGCTGATCCGCTTCGACATGTCCGAGTACATGGAGCGGCACGCGGTATCGCGCCTCATCGGCGCACCGCCGGGGTACGTGGGCTTCGAGCAGGGCGGCCTGCTCACCGAGGCGATTGCGAAAAAGCCCTACGCGGTCGTGCTGCTCGACGAGATCGAGAAGGCGCACCCGGACATCTTCAACATCCTGCTCCAGGTGATGGACCACGGCACGCTGACCGACAACAACGGGCGCAAGGCCGACTTCCGCAACGTGGTGGTCATCATGACGACCAACGCGGGGGCCGAGTCGCTGTCGAAGAACACGATGGGCTTCACGACGGACCGGCAGACCGGTGACGAGATGGAAGCGATCAAGCGCATGTTCACCCCGGAGTTCCGCAACCGGCTGGACGCCATCATCTCCTTCGGTGCGCTTGACCATGCGATCATAATGCGCGTCGTCGACAAATTCCTCATCCAGCTGGAAGAGCAGCTGCACGAGAAGAAGGTCGAGGCGATGTTCACGACCCGGCTCAAGGAGCATCTCGCCAAAAAGGGCTTCGATCCGATGATGGGTGCGCGCCCGATGGCGCGTCTGATCCAGGACACGATCCGGCGGGCGCTCGCCGACGAGTTGCTGTTCGGCAAGCTCGCCAACGGCGGCAAAGTGACCATCGACGTCGGCGAGGACGACGGCATCGTGCTGCGCTTCGAAGAGGAGCCGGCGCCGGTCGTCTAGGGCCCAGGTTTCGCGACGCCCAGGAGCAAGGGCCACGCACAGCGTGGCCTTTTTTTGACGTCAAATAAGCCTGCGACCGCCTGGCCGCAACTGCGTGGACTCTGTTGACGACGCCATGCCGGCGGGTAACACTTCACGTCCCTGACACCGGAGGAGGAAGGGTCTCATGAGGTCGATGATCCTCGCCGCGGCGGCACTCGCCGCGGCACCCGAGTTTGCGCTCGCCGAGGACGCGGAGGGGCGCCGGATTGCCGCGACCTGCGCGGCTTGCCACGGAACCGCAGGACACAGCGTGACGAAGGCCGTCGAGCCCCTCGCCGGGCGACCGAAGGAGCGCATCGTCGAGCTGTTGCAGGCATTCAAGACCGGCAAGAAGCCGGCGACGATCATGAACCAGCTCGCGAAGGGCTACACCGACGCGCAGATCGAGTCGGTCGCGACCTTCTATTCCGAGCAGAAGAAATAGGGAGGCGCAGATGTCTGTCTATCCATTCAAGCGCCGCGACTTCCTCAAATTCGCAGGCGCAGCATCGGCCCTCTCGCTTGTCGGCTGTGCGGGCACCGAACCGACCAAAGCGCGCGTGGTCGTCATCGGCGGGGGCTTCGGCGGAGCCACCGCGGCGAAGTACATCCGCATGTGGGATCCCTCGATCGAGGTCGTGATGGTCGAGCGGTTGAGCGAGTTTACGTCCTGCCCGACCTCGAACCTGGTGATCGGCGGCTCGCGCAAGATCTCCGAGCTGCAGCGTTCGTACAGCGCGCTCGAGGGCAAGTGGGGCGTGCGGGTCATCGAGGACGAGGCGCTCAGCGTGGACACCGCTAAGCGCGTGGTCAAGCTGCAGCGCGGAGGCGACCTGAGCTACGATCGACTGGTCGTCTCCCCCGGCATCGATTTCATGTTCAATGAGATCGAGGGCTACCAATCGGCACTTGCCGACGGCCAAGTGGTGCATGCCTGGAAGGCGGGGCCGCAGACTGTCGCGCTGCGCGCACAACTCGAGCAGATGCGCAACGGCGGCGTCTTCGTCCTGGGGATCCCGCCCATGCCGTTCCGCTGCCCGCCGGGGCCCTACGAGCGCGTGTGCCAGGTCGCGAGCTACCTGAAGCAGGCGAAACCGCGCTCGAAGATCCTCGTGCTCGACGCCAACCAGGGCATCGTGTCGAAGGGCAAGCTGTTTCAGGAGGCCTGGAGCAGCCTCTACCCGGGCTTGATCGAATACCGCCCGCAAAGCAAAGTGGTCGGCATCGACGGGCGCCGACGCACGGTCAAGGCCGAGTTCGGCGATGTGCGCGGCGACGTGCTCAACATCGTCCCGCCACAGATGGGCGGAGCAATCGCGGCGAAGGCCGGCCTGGTCAACGTGAACAAGCGCTGGTGCGAGGTGAACTGGCTGACCTGCGAGTCGACCGCCGCCGAGAACGTGCACGTGATCGGCGACGCCACGCAGGGCGCGCCCGGGATGCCGAAATCGGGCCACATGGCGAACTCGCAAGCAAAGGTCTGCGCCGCCGCGGTCATCGCGCGAATCCACGGCGCGGCGCCGAACCCGAACCCGGTCGTCAACAACACCTGCTACAGCTTCGTGTCCGCGACCGAGGTCGTGCACGTCGCCTCGGTGCACCAGTGGGACGCGGCGAAGAAGACGATCGTTCCGGTCAAGGGCGCCGGCGGATTGAGCCCGGCGCGGAACCGTCTCGAAGCCGATTTCGCCTGGAGCTGGGCGCAGAACATCTGGGCGGACATGTTCGCGTAGCGGCACCGCGCAATGACCCCAAACGCCCGCCACTGAGCGGGCGTTTTTTTGCTCGTTCAGTCGAGCGTGCTCAGATAGGCGGCGACCGCGCGCATCTCATCCTCGCTCATTGCGGCCGCGATCGCCTGCATCTGCGCGTTGTCGTTGGTCCGCTCGCGCTTGCCGAAGTGCTTGAGCTGCGATTCGAGGTACGCGGCCACCTGGCCCGCGAGGCGCGGCAGCAACTCCGAGCCGTGCGCGCGCGGGCCGTGGCAGGTCTGGCAGGCCGGTGCGCGCCCACCCGCGCCCCCGCGCTCGTAAACCGCCTTCCCACGCGCCACCAGTTCGGGATCCGCGCCGGCATGCGGCGGTGAAGCCTGCCGACTGAAGTACAACCCGAGGGCACGCATGTCCTCCAGCGTAAGGTCCGCGGCCATGCCCTGCATCGTGTCACTTCGCCGCTCACCGCTCTTGAAGTTCGACAGCTGCTTCGCGATGTATTCGGCGTTCTGCGCCGCGAGCCGCGGAAAGAGCTCGCTCGCCGCCTCACCGCGTGCGCCGTGACAGAGAAAGCAGCGGCCGCTGATAATTTCCTGCGCGCGCGCAAGCGCGCTCCGCTGATTCTCCTCTGCCCACACGGCCGTCATGGAGAACAGCAGGCATGTCCAAAGTCCGGTCGCCGCGCGAATTATGACCATCAATGAGCCCGAAAGACGCCCTTGCTTCTCCCGCAAGCGCTCGCCTATCGACCCGTGCTGCCGAAGCCGTTTGCGCCCCGGTCGGATGCGGCGAATGCGTCGACCAGCTCGAGCACGACCTGCACCACCGGCACGACGACGAGCTGCGCGATCCGTTCCATCGGCGCGACCGTGAATTCGGCCCGGCCCCGGTTCCAGACCGACACGAAGATCTGACCCTGGTAGTCCGAATCGATCAGGCCGACGAGGTTGCCGAGCACGATGCCGTGCTTTGCACCGAGCCCGGAGCGCGGCAACACGACCGCGGCGAGCCCGGGATCCTCGAGGTGAATCGCGATCCCGGAGGGCACGAGCTGGCTGTCGCCCGGCGCGAGCGTCAACGGCGCATCGAGGCAGGCGCGCAGATCGAGCCCCGCGGCCCCGGGCGTTGCGTAATGGGGAAGCGCGTCCCGGACGCGCTCGTCGAGGACACGGACCTGCAGGGCCCTCACCGCCGCCTCGTCTTGCGCCGCTTGGCAGCGCGCGCCGTCCGCGGCGCGCTGCGTGCGCGCCCGCCGGAGAGCAGCATCTTCGCAACGTGCAGCACGAGCTTGCGCGCGAGCGCCAGCTTCGGCCCGCGGCCGAGCGCGTGCGCGCCGCGCGCATCGAACAGGGTGAGCGCACCGTCGTCCTGGCCGAGCGATTCCTGGACGAGATTGGCCGCAACCAGCGGCACGCCCTTCTTTTCGCGCTTCGCCCGGGCATGCGCGGCGAGGTTTCCGCTTTCGGCGGCAAAGCCGACGCAGAACGGCCCGCGCGGCCGCGACGCCACCCAGGCGAGGATGTCCGGATTTTCCTCGAGCTCGAGGCGCCGCAGCGACGCCGCACCCTTCTTGATCTTCTGTGCGGCCGGCTTTTTGACCCGGTAGTCGGCGACCGCGGCGACCGAGAAAAACACGTCGCAGGCCCCCGACGCGGTTTTCACCGCGTCGAACATCTCCTGCGCGGTGCGAACATTGACGCGCGCGACGCCCAGCGGCGCGGGCAGATGCACCGGGCCGCTGATCAAGGTGACCTGGGCGCCCGCCTCGCGCGCGGCCCGTGCGACCGCGTAGCCCATGCGGCCCGAGCTCAGATTGGTCAGCACGCGCACCGGATCGATCGGCTCCTCGGTGGGCCCGGCGCTCACCAGCACGCGCTTGCCGGCGAGGACCTTGGACTGGAAGGCCGCCTCGATTTCCGCCAGCAGCGCCTCGGGTTCGACCATCCGGCCAGGGCCGGTTTCGCCGCAGGCCTGGTCGCCCACGGCCGGCCCCACCAGGATGACGCCGTCCGCACGCAGCGCATCGACGTTGCGCTGCGTCGCGGACCGCTCCCACATCTGCCGGTTCATCGCCGGGGCGACGATCAGCGGGCATTCTCGGGCGAGCACGAGGCTCGAGAGCAGATCATCGGCGAGACCGAGGGCCGCCTTGGCAATGAAATCCGCCGTTGCCGGCGCGACGACGACGAGGTCGCGGTCGCGCGAGAGTTCGATATGCGCCATGTGATCCGGCACGCTCGCATCCCACAGATCGGTCCAGACCTTCTGTCCGGACAGCGCCTGCAGCGTCGTCGGCGTGACAAAGCGGGTCGCAGCTTCGGTCATGACCACCCGGACGTCCACCCCTGCCCGGACCAGCAGGCGCACGAGCGTTGCGGTCTTGTAGGCCGCCACCCCACCCGTGATGCCGAGCAGTACGCGTTTCCCGGAGCTGGATGTCATGTCATCGGACGCACCGCGGCGACGTTAATCCTCGTAGTCACGGCGCATTAAGCGGTTGAACAATTGGGGAATTCTAGGGGAATTCGCGGGCTCACGCATGGCGATCAGCGACTGGCCGAGCGCAGAACGTCCGCGCGAGCGATTGCTCGCGCATGGCGCTGCGCAGCTGAGCGACGCAGAATTGCTCGCTCTGTGCCTGCGCACGGGGATTGCAGGGGTTAGCGCGGTCGCGTTGGCGCGCGATCTGATCGGGCGATTCTCGGGCCTGCGCGGCCTGCTCTCGACCGACCACCGCAGGCTGTGCGCGGTCAAGGGTCTGGGCATGGCGAAGGCCGCGCAGCTCGCGGCGATCCTGGAAATCGCACGGCGCTGTCTGGCCGAGGCGCTGGAAGCCGGGCCGGCGCTCGGCGCGCCCGCCGCGGTGCGCGACTACCTCCGACTGTCGCTCGGGTCCCGGCCGCACGAAGTGTTCGTCGCCCTGTTTCTCGATGCGCAGCATCGCGTGCTGTGCATCGAGGAGCTGTTTCGTGGCACGCTGACACAGACCAGCGTCTACCCTCGAGAAGTGGTCAAAGCCGCCCTCTCGGCAAACGCCGCGGCGGTGATCTTTGCGCATAACCACCCCTCCGGGGTCGCGCAGCCGAGCAGCGCGGACGAGCTGCTCACCCGTCGGCTCAAGGACGCCCTCGCCCTGGTCGAGGTCAGGGTGCTCGACCATTTCGTCGTGGCCGCCGACCACACCCTGTCCTTCGCCGAACGCGGCCTGATCTGAAGCTTGAGCGGAACCGCGGAATTCCCTTATAATCCGCGCCTTTCCGCGCGCACTTGCGGGTTCACGGTCAACGTTCCGGAGCAATCGATGTCCAGAGAATGCCAGGTCACCGGCAAGAAGCCGATGGGGGGCAACCACGTTTCACACGCGAACAACAGGACGCGTCGCGTGTTCCTGCCGAATTTGCACTACCGCCGCTTCTGGGTGGAAAGCGAGAATCGCTGGGTCCGCCTGCGCGTCTCGAGCGCGGGACTGCGGCGCATCGACAAGCTGGGGATCGAGGCCGTGCTGGCCGAGATCAAGGCACGCGGCGCCGCCTGAGAGGAGACGTCACATGCGCGACAAGATCAAGCTCGAATCCACGGCCGGCACCGGCCACTTCTACACGACAACGAAGAACAAGCGCACGACGCCGGACAAGCTCGAGGTCAAGAAGTACGACCCCAAGGCGCGCAAGCACGTGCTTTACAAGGAAACCAAGCTGAAGTAGCCCGGCGCCGCGGTCTGCGGACGAAAAAAAAGCCCGCGCGCTGCGCGGGCTTTTTTGCTTCCGGAGGCCTTGCCTCAGGCGTAGGAGCGCAGGCGCTGGGAAAAATCGACCAGCGGCTGAATGCCGCTCGTTTCGGCCCGCCGGCACCAGTCCTGCAACTGACGCACCAGCTGCTCCTTCGACGCATTCGAACGCTCCCAGAGGGCGATCAGCTCCTGACGCATGGCAAGCGCGGTCGCGAGCATGCGCGATTTCTTGAGCGCATCGCCGAGCCGTGCACGCTCCGCCTCCGACAAGTGCTGCATCCTGAGCAGTGCATCGCGGAACCGCTTCAGGGTCTCGGCCTCGTGCGACCAGTGGTCGAGGCGCTCGAGTTCGTGCGCATAGATGCGCTTGAGCGACGCGCCATAGCGCGACAGGACGTCGTAGCGGTTGGTAATCACCGCCTGCAGGGTCTGCGCATCGGCGGTCGCCTTCGGCGCCGCAAAACGCGGGATCGGGGCGACCTTCTTTACCTTCGCCAAGCCGAGCGCCGACAGGATCTGGATGTAGAGCCAGCCGATGTCGAACTCATACCACTTGTTCGACAGCTTCGCCGACGCGGCAAACGCGTGATGGTTGTTGTGCAACTCCTCGCCGCCGATCAGGATGCCCCAGGGAACGATGTTCTTGCTCGCATCGGCGCAGTCGTAGTTGCGGTAGCCGAAGAAATGACCGATGCCGTTGATCACGCCGGCCGCCCAGAACGGGATCCACACGATCTGCGTCAGCAGGATGAGCAGGCCGGGAATGACGCCGAACAGCATCAGGTCCGCCGCACCCATCAGCGTAATGCCGAGGACCTGGAAACGCGCGTACACATTGCGCTCGAGCCAGTCGTCCGGCGTGCCGTGACCATAGCGCTCCATGGTCTCGGCGTTATGCGATTCCTTCACGTAGAGGAATACGCCGCCCCAGAGCACGCGATTGATGCCGACGATCTGCGGGCTATGCGGGTCCTCCGCGGTCTCGCACTTGGCGTGGTGCTTGCGGTGGATCGCCGCCCATTCCTTGGTCACCATGCCCGTTGTCATCCACAGCCAGAGACGGAAGAAATGCGACGCAATCGGGTGCAACTCGAGCGCCCGATGCGCCTGGCAGCGGTGCAGGTAGATGGTCACTGAAGCGATGGTCACGTGGGTCAGCGCGAGCGCCGCGAGCACGTAGCCCCACCAAGGAAGGTCAAATACGCCGGAAAACAACATGTTGGATTGGGATTCTCGTAAGAGGGCTAAATTGCGCTGCATTCTACGCGAATCACCCCCCTGCGCGAACCATTTTTGGCGATTGTTATCACATCCCTTGAAATGCCCTAAGTCACTCGCGCGTAAGGCATTCCACGGGTTCCGGACGACGGTCTCTGGGATAATGCGACGCGTTCCTATGTCGATGGCGTACGACCTGATTCCGGACGAAAGACATGCTCGAGCTGCTGACCAACCCGCAGGCCTGGATCGCGTTCGCGACGCTGACCGCGCTCGAGCTCGTGCTGGGCATCGACAACATCATTTTCATCTCGATCCTCGTCGACAAGCTGCCGCGCGCGCAGCGCGAGCTCGCACGCCGTCTGGGACTGGCCGGCGCGATGTTCATGCGCATCGGCCTGCTGCTGGTGCTGGCATGGATCATCGGACTGACGGCGCCGTTTTTCACCGTGCTCGGCGAAGAGATTTCCGGGCGCGATCTGATCCTGATCGGCGGCGGCCTGTTCCTGCTCTGGAAGAGCGTGGGGGAAATTCACCAGCTGCTCGAGGGCGCCGAAGGCGGGCGCTCCGGCGCGGTGCGCGGAACCTTCGGCGCGGTCATCGCGCAGATCATGGTCGTCGACCTCGTGTTCTCGCTCGACTCGATCATCACCGCGGTCGGCATGGTGCGCGAGATCGAGATCATGATCGCGGCAGTCGTCGCCTCGGTCGGCCTGATGATGGTATTCGCCGGATCGATCGGTCGCTTCGTCTCCGATCATCCGACGATCAAGATGCTCGCGCTCGCCTTCCTCGTGGTGGTCGGCGTGGTGTTGATCGCGCAGGGCTTCGATCACGACGTGCCGAAGGGCTACGTGTACTTCGCCATGGCGTTCTCGGTCGCCGTCGAGATGCTCAACCTGCGACTGCGCAAGCGCCGCGGGATCCAACCCGTGCACCTGCACGAGCCGTACGTGGCACGGCGGGACGGCGAGCGCGACGCGGCGGACCGCTAGCCGCGGGCGAACGCGGCGGCGAAGAAGCCGTCGGTGTCGTGCAGATGCGGCCACAGACGCAGCTGCGCGCCCGTGTCCAGCGCGATGCGTTGCGCCGCGAGCAACGCACTGCACGATAGCGCGCTGAATCCCGGGTGCTCGCGCAGGAACCGGTCGACCACGTCCTCGTTCTCCTGCCCGAGGATGCTGCAGGTCGCGTAGACCAGCCGACCGCCGGGCTTCAGCAGACGCGCGGCGGCCGCGAGGATCCGAACCTGCTTCTCGCCAAGCTCGGTCACCGCCGTCGCGGCGTGCCGCCACTTGAGGTCCGGGTTGCGGCGCAGCGTGCCGAAGCCGCTGCAGGGTGCGTCCACCAGCACGCGATCGATCTTCCCCGCGAGCCGCTTGGCGCGCGCGTCGGTCGCGCCGGATAGCCCGATCGTGTGCACGTTCGAGATGCCGGCGCGCGCGGCGCGCGGCGCGAGCGCGGCGAGCCGCTTGGTCGACACGTCCATCGCGTAGACGCGCCCGGTGCCCCGCATGAGCATCGCCAGCGCGAGCGTCTTGCCGCCGGCGCCCGCGCAGTAGTCCGCGACCATCTCGCCACGCCGCGGCGCGACGAGGTAGGCCAGGAGCTGGCTGCCTTCGTCCTGCACTTCGATCGCGCCCTGCGTGAACAGCGGGTGGCGGTTGATCGCCGGCTTGTCGGCAAGGCGAATGCCCGCCGGGGAATACGGTGTCGCGCGCCCCTCGATGCCGTCCTGCGCCAGCTGCCGAAGTGCCGCCTCGCGATCGATCTTCGCGAGGTTCACTCGCAGATCGAGCGGTGCCGGATTGAGCAGGCCCTGCGCAATCCGCATCGCTTCGGCGGCGCCATGCGCCTGGACCAGGCGCCCCCACAACCAATCAGGCAGATCTGCCCGGACCGCGTCGTCGAGCCTGTCGGTCCGCAGGCGCCGCGCGCGTTCGACGATTGCGCAGTCCCCCGGCGTGAGCTGCTCGCCGAGCGCGCGCAACGACAGTCCCTGGAGTCGCACCAGCGCGGCGAGAACCAGCGCGCGCGGCTGCGCGCCGCCTGCCGCCGCCTCGAGCGAGCGCCTGCGGCGCAGCACGGCAAAGGTCGTCTCGGCGATGAACGCCCGGTCGCGCTGGCCGAGCGCGCGATGCGCGCGGAAATAGCGCGACGCCACCTGATCGGCCGGTGCCGAGAACCGAAGCAGCTCGGCGAGCAAGGCCTCCGCATGGCGCAGCAGGGCGGCGTAGATCTTCACGCGAGGCGGTCGATCAGCGCAGTCGCGCCGAGCGGCTCATCGCGTCGGATCCGGCGAGAACAGGGCGCCGTCCGGCTTGTCGAGATCGCGTGCGATCACGCGCTGGCCTTCGACGCGCAATCGTCCCGCCAGGAACCAGCGCACCGCCGCCGGATAGATCTGGTGCTCCGCCTGGAGCACACGTGATGCGAGCGTGGCTTCGCTGTCATCGGAGCGCAGCGGCACGGCGGCCTGTATGACCACCGGACCATGATCGAGCTCCGCGGTCACAAAATGCACGGTGCAGCCGTGCAGCTTCACGCCCGCCGCAAGCGCGCGCGCATGGGTGTCGAGTCCGGGAAAGGCCGGCAGGAGCGACGGGTGAATGTTCATCAGGCGGCCCGCATAGCGCGCGACAAACCCGGGCGTGAGAATGCGCATGAATCCCGCGAGCGCCACCAGGCGCGGCCTGAATCCGTCGATCGCCTCGGCCAGGGCGTCGTCGAACGCCTCGCGGGAAGCAAACGCCTGGTGCTCGACCGCGCGGGTTGCGATGCCGCGCGCCGATGCGATCTCGAGACCTTGCGCAGCGACGCGGTTGCTGATCACCGCGCTGACCGGCAGGCCCGCATCGAGCAGGGCCTGCATGTTGCTGCCGCGACCCGATATCAGGACGACGACCGACATGACGGTGCGAAGTCTAGCAGTCGGACCGTAGCGCCGCCGCGCTCACGCCGCTCGCGTACGAGCCCTGCGAGGCGGTCTGAGCGCGATGCGTTGCGGCACTTGCTCGCGCAGCCAGTCGACGAAGCGCCGCGTGCGCGCCGGAAGCAGGCGGGCGTGCGGATAGACGATGCTCACCGAAACCGGCGCCGGCAAGTCATCGCTGAGCAACAGCACCAGCCGGCCGCTCGCCACGAGCGGTGCGACCTGATAGGAGAGGAAGTTCCCGACGCCGAGCCCGCTGACGCAAGCGTCGATCAGCACGTCGGCATGGTTCGCGGACAGCGGGCCGCGAACCGGAACGACGACGCGGCGCGCGCCGGCGCGAAACGTCCATTCCCGGGTGGAGCCGAGGCCCGCGAAGCGCAGGCAGGCGTGCTCGCGCAGCGCGTCGGGACCGCGGGGCGTCCCCGCACGCCGCAGGTATCCCGGGCTCGCGCAGATCACCCGCCGGACCTCGCCGACCGGCAACGCGACGAGCGACGAGTCGGCGAGCTCGCCGATGCGCACGCCGACATCCAGCCCCTCGTCGAGCAGGCTGACGACGCGATCGACCAGGAGCAGGTCGAAGGCGACCTCCGGGTGTCGGCGCGCAAACTCGGCGGCCAGCGGCGCGACATGCATGCGCCCGAAAAGCACCGACGCGGTGACGCGCAGCTCGCCGCGCACCGCGCCGCGGCGGTTACCCGCCGCCGCCTCGGCCTCTTCCAGCTCGCCGAGGATCCGCTTGCAACGCTCGTAGTACTCGCGTCCCTCGTCGGTCAGCGCCATGCGGCGCGTGGTCCGGTTGAGCAGGCGCACATCGAGCGCGCGCTCGAGGCCCGCGAGCTGGCGGACCACCGCGGGATTCGACAGCGCCAGGGCGGACGCGGCCGCCGTCAGGCTGCCGCGCTCCACGATGCGCACGAAGGTCGTCATGGCACGCAGCTTGTCCATCTCCGGATATTACTGCGTTTTATGCATGAATCTTGTAATCCCTGCGCCATTTATTCCGATTCTTGCAGGAAGCATCATGGCGTCGCCTCTTCCCCCACCGCGAGACCGCCATGACTCACCGCTTCGCCGACATCGCATTCACCGACGCAGTCAAGGCCGCGCAGGCCCGCTACGGCACGCGTGAACAGGTCGCGCGCATGGCGCAGCACGGCGGCCCGAACGACCGCCTCGGCGCGCGCGAAATCGAGTTCATCGCGGCGCGCGACAGCTTCTACCTGGCGACCGTCTCGGAAACCGGCTGGCCGTATCTGCAGCATCGCGGCGGACCCGCGGGCTTCCTCAAGGCCGTCGACGCGCGCACGCTCGCGTTCGCCGACTTCGGCGGCAATCGTCAATTCGTGAGCGTCGGCAACGCCATGCGCAATGACCGCGTGTCGCTTTTCCTGATGGATTACGCCAACCGGCGGCGGCTCAAGCTGCTCGGCCATCTTGCGATGGTGGATTTCGCCGACGCGCCGCCCGCGCTTGCCGCACAGGCTGCGCTGCCAGGCTACGCCGCGAAGATCGAGCGCCTCGCCGTGATCCGGGTCAAAGCCTTCGACTGGAATTGCCCGCAGCACATCACGCCGCGCCGTAGCGAGACGGAATGGCGCAGCGCGGCGCAGCCGCTGCTCGACCGGATCGCCACGCTCGAACGCGCGCTCGCGCAGCTGCGCGCCGCGGCGTCGAACTAGTAAACCCGCTCGACGCGGAATCCGTCCTGCTCGAGCAGATGCAGCACGCCTTTCGGCCCATGCAGGTGCAGCGCGCCCAGCGCGACGAACGCCTTGCCCTGGCGCAGCTGGCGTTGCATGCGATAGGCCATCACGACGCTGCGATCGTAGATCACGCGCTTCACGAACACCGCATTGTGCGGCGCGATCTGCGGATGGCGTCTGACGAAATCCGCTTGTATCCGCCAGATGCCATCCAGATCGCGCGCCAGGTAGGCCTCCAGCGTGCGCTCGGCCATCTCGATCAGCTCGGCTTCATGCTCGAGCGCATCACGCAGCAGCGCGACCTGCGAGGCCATCGGAAATTCGTCGAAGGTGAAGATCTGCTCGCCGACGCTTTCCATCGTATACAGGGGAAGGCGGCGTGCGCGCGCGCCGCCGAGCAGTTGCTCATCGAGGGTCGGCCACGCACCCGGGGTCGCGCCGCGCGGATTGCGCAGATTGATCAGCGCGCCCCAGGGCTTGAGCTTGCGAATGAATGCGCGCGACAGTCCGAGGGGCGCGAGGCGTTCGACCACGCGCTCAAAATCGCGCGCGCCGATCGCGTCTTCGAGCGTCTGCGGGTCCGGTAGCAGGGCGGCCTGGAGGAAGTGCTCGCGCGCGAAGCGATCCGCCGTGAATTCCAGTGTCAGACTCCGCGCAGACGCGAAGGCCTGCGCGACGGGCGCCGGCAGCGCGGCAAGGCGCGGGTCGGCAACGTGGATCGTGCCGAAGAGGTGGCTCGGCGGCCTGTCTCGATAGTGAATGCGCCAAAGAACGCCGTGCGAAAAACGATCGCGGGGGGCCGCGGCCGCCCAGACCGGTGCCAGCAGCAACGGGATGAGCGGGAAAAACGCGCGCCGCTTCACGAGCCTGACCGCGCGCGTCGCGTCCCCGCTACGGCAGATCGAACAGCAGCGCTTCGGCCTGCACGCCCCGCGCGAGCTCGATCTGCGCCACGTCGGTCGCCTTCAGCGCGTCGCCGGCCGACAGCGTCTCGCCGTTTGCCTGCAATCGCCCACGCGCCACGTGCAGGTAGGCGCGCCGCCCCGGCGCGAGCCTGTGCACGGCGTGCTCGGTGCCGTCGAGCAGCGTCGCGTAGACGAACGCGTCCTGGTGGATCTTGACCGAGCCTTCGCGTCCGTCGGGCGAGGCGACCAGGCGCAGACGGCCGCGCTTGTCCTCCGGGCCAAAGCGCTTTTGCTCGTACCCGGGCTCGATTCCGCGCACGCTCGGCTCGATCCAGATCTGCAGGAAGTGGGTCTCGCCCGCAGCTTCGTGGTTGAACTCGCTGTGCTGCACGCCGCGCCCCGCGCTCATGCGCTGCACGTCGCCCGGCACGATCGTCGAGCCGTTGCCCATCGAATCCTTGTGGGCGAGCGCACCCTCGAGCACGTAGCTGATGATTTCCATGTCACGGTGCCCATGCGTGCCGAAGCCCATCCCGGGCTGTACCCGGTCTTCGTTGATCACGCGCAGGGTGCCGAAACCCATGTGATGCGGGTCGTGGTAGTCGGCGAAGGAAAAACTGTGCCAGGAGTCGAGCCAGCCGTGATTGGCGTGCCCGCGCGCTTCGGCCTTGCGGATTTCAAGCATCGTTGTTCCCCTCGGGTTGCGGTCCAGGCGAGATCGGGGTGCGCCGATCCGATTCAACCCCTCGCCCGGCGAGGTTTTGCCGACCTCAGGACGGCGCCTCACCCGCCTCGCGCGCCGCGAGTTCCTTGTGCACCTCGGCCATGTCCAGGGACTTGGCCTGCGCGATCACGCTCTCGAGCGCCGATGCGGGCAGTGCGCCGGCTTGCTGGAACAGAATGACGTTTTCGCGAAACACCATCAATGTCGGGATCGAGCGGATGTTGAACGCGGCGGCGATCTCCTGCTCCTCGTCCGTGTTCAGCTTGGCAAACACGACGTCCTCGTGGCTTTCGGAAGCCTGCTCGTAGATCGGCGCAAACCCTTTGCAGGGACCGCACCACGGCGCCCAGAAGTCCACGATCACCATCGAATTGTCGGTGACCGTTGACTCGAAGTTTCCTTTGTTCAGCTCGATCGTCGCCATCCCGACCCCCAGTTGAGAAGCTGGCACTATAACGCGGCTTCGTCGCCGCATTTCCTCGAAACTGACGTGGATTACATCGGACGCTTCGCGCCCTCGCCCACCGGCCCTTTGCACTTCGGCTCGCTCGTCGCGGCACTCGCGAGCTGGCTCGACGCGCGCGCCGCCGGCGGTCGATGGCTCTTGCGCATGGAAGACCTCGACGCGCCGCGCGCACAAGCCGGTGCCGCCGACGCGATCCTGCGCCAGCTCGAGGCCTTGGGTCTGACCTGGGACGGTTCGGTGATGGTCCAGAGCGCGCGCCAGGCGCGTTACCGCGAGGCGCTCGAGGCGCTCACACGCGCCGGCCTCAGCTATGCCTGCGGCTGCAGCCGCCGGGAGATTGCCGATTCCTCGCTCGGCATCGACGGCGCGCACATCTATCCGGGCACCTGTCGCGACGGCCTGCCCCCCGGCAAGGTCGCGCGGACGACCCGCGTGCGCACCAGCGCCGAGCCGATCCGCTTCGTCGATCGCGTGCTGGGCACATGCCTGCAAAGCGTCGCCGCCGAAGTCGGCGATTTCGTCGTGCTGCGCGCCGACGGCCTGTTCGCCTATCAGCTTGCGGTGGTCGTCGACGACGCCGATCAGGGGATCACCGACGTCGTGCGCGGCGCCGACCTGCTCGACTCGACCGCGCGCCAGATCCTGCTGCAGCGGCACCTCGGTTTCGCGACGCCGCGCTACGCGCATGTGCCGGTGGCGGTCAATGCCGCCGGAGAAAAACTGAGCAAGCAAACCGGCGCGGTGCCGATCGATGCGAGGCAGGGCGCCGCGGCGATCGCGCGCGCGCTGCTGTTTCTCGGTCATCCGCCACCGGTCGACCTGCCTGCGGCCGATCTGCTGCCCTGGGGCGTCGCACACTGGGACATCACCCGGGTGCCGCGCGCGCGGGTGCTGCCGGCGACGGCCGACCCCGACGCACGACGCGCGTAACCGCCGCGCCTGCGCGCGGCCCTGGGACAGGCGCTGCGGCGCTGCTCCAGCCGCTTACTTGTGCCTTGCTTATCGTAAGCTAGACAACTAATATCGCGGCATGTTTCGCGAAGACCTGTCGCGCAATTTCGGCTTTCTGGTGAACGACGTCGCCCGGCTGCTGCGCACGACCTACGACCGGCGGGTCAAGTCGCTCGGCCTGACGCGTTCGCAATGGTGGGTGCTGACGCACCTGTTTCGCGCCCAGGGCGTCACCCAGTCCGAGCTCGCAGAAGTGCTCGAGATCGAGAAGCCGACGCTCGGCCGCCTTCTCGACCGGCTGCAGGCCAAGGGCTGGGTGCGGCGCGAGCACGACGCGCGCGACCGTCGCGCCTGGCGCGTCTACCTGTCGGAGTCGGCCGAGCCGGCGATGAAGACGATGCGAACGGTGGCCGCCGAGCTGCGGCGCGACGCAATGGCGGGTCTGTCGGCAGACGACCGCGAGCGCTTCGTCGATCTGCTGATCGCGGTGAAAGGCAACCTGCAGCGGCAGGAAAACGGCGGCCGCAACGGCGCGCGGGGACGCTGAGATGGCAATGACCACTGCGCTCGCCCGCCTGCGCCTCCTGTCGCGGCTCGTATTGCTGATCATCGTGCCGCTGGTCGTGGTCGCGGTGGGCCTCGCGCTGTATGCGCGGGGCGGCCGCCACATGGAGACCGACAACGCCTACGTCAAGGCGAACATCATCGCGGTAAGCGCGGATGTCCCGGGCCCGGCGATCGAGGTCGGCGTGCGCGACCACGAGCAGGTTGCCGCAGGCCGCCTGCTGTTCCGCATCGATCCGGCGCCATTCCAGGTCGAGGTCGAGCGCGCCGAGGCGCAGATGGCGGTGGTGCGGACCGAGATCGAGTCGCTGCGCGCCGATTATCGGGTGGCCATGGCCGAAGCCAAGGAAGCCGAGGCGCGCATCCGCTTCCTGCGACGCCAGGTCGAGCGCCAGGCGCAGCTCCAGGCGCGCGGCATGACGCGCGAGGAGCAGTACGACGAAGCGCGCCTCAACCTGGAAGCCGCGCGACAGCGGCTCGACGCAGTGAACGAGCGCGCGGCACGCATCGTCGCCAGCCTCGGCGGCGAGGTCGATCGTCCGGTCGAGCAGCACCCGCGCTACCAGCAAGCCAAGGCCGCGCGCGACGCAGCGCAGCTCGACCTTGCGCGCACGCGCATCGTCGCGCCGGCGGCCGGCGTGGTCAGCAACATGAAGCTCCAGGCCGGTGAGTACGTCGCCAAAGGCGTGCCGGTCTTCAGCCTGATCGAAAACGGCCCGCTCTGGGTGGAGGCGAACTTCAAGGAAACGCAGCTGACCCACATGCATGCGGGACAGCCGGCAACGATCGTGGCCGATGCCTACCCGGATCAGGAATGGCGCGCGACGGTGCGCACCATCTCGCCGGCGACCGGCGCGGAGTTCGCCGTGCTGCCGCCGCAGAACGCGACCGGCAACTGGGTCAAGATCGTGCAGCGCGTCCCGGTGCAACTCGGCATCGATCTCGCGCCGGGCGATCCGCCGCTGCGCGCCGGGATGACCGTCATGGTTCGCGTCGACACCGGGCACCAGCGCGGCCTGCCGGACATCGTCCAGCGGCTGCTCGACACCGGTGCGGTCCCGGGCTTCGTGCGCGACTGGCTGCGCGTGCCGCGCGCCGCGCGGCACGCCGCACGCTGATCAGCGCATCACGCCCCGCCGCCGGGCGATAGCGTCCCGAGCGTCGCGCCCGCCATCTGCTCGAGCACCTTGGCGACCACGGTCTGGTCCTTCGCGCCATGGCCTGCCGCGCGCGCCGCGTTGTACAGCTGTAGCGCGGTCGCCGCGATGGGCGCCGGCGCGCGCGCCTGGACCGCGGTCTCGACGAACAGGCGCAGGTCCTTGAACATCAGCTCGAGCGCGAAGCCAGGCTCGAACTGACCGGCGAGCGCGGTGCGGTCGAGATGGTTCTCCAGGATCCAGCTGCGCCCCGAGCTCGCCTTGAGGATCGAAACCAGCGTATCGAGATCGAGGCCGCATTTGCGCCCGACGAGCAGCGCCTCGAGCGCCGCGACCGTATGCGCGGCCACCAGGGCCTGATTGACGAGCTTCGCGCCCTGGCCGCTGCCCGCGGCGCCGCAGTGAACGATTTTCTTGCCGATCGCCTCGAGCAGGGGACGGGCCGCTTCGAGGCTCGTGGTCTCGCCGCCGACCATGATCGTCAGCGTGCCCGACTCGGCGCCGACCGGGCCGCCGCTCACCGGGCAGTCGAGGAAGCCGATTCCCTTCGCACGCGCAGCTTCGCTCACCCGCTGCGCGGTAGCCGGGTCCACCGTGCTGGTGTCGCACCACAGTGCCCCTTTGCCGAGCGCGGGCAGCAGCGCTTCGGCCACCCCGCCAAGCTGCGGCGCATCCGGCAGGCTCGACACGACCGCCTCGACGCCGCGCGCGAGCGTGCCGAGATCAACCGCGAGCTCGGCGCCGGCAGCGACTGCCGCAGCACGCGCGGCCTCGCCCGGATCGAAGGCCATCACCTTGAAACCCGCCTTGACCAGGTTCGCACACATGCGCGAACCCATGATGCCTACGCCCACCATGCCGACAGTGCGAACCACGTTGCGTTCTCCCGGGTAACGTTGCAATCGTTGCGCGGCGTCTACGCACGGCCGATAGAATGCCTGCGCGCAACCTGAAGACGAGGAAACGAGACCGTGAAGATTACCCGCGTCGAAGCGATCCCGCTCGCCATTCCCTTCAGCTACGGCGCCGATGCGATGACGCTCGGCACCGGATCGTGGAAGCAGCTCGACTTCTGCCTGGTGCGCGTCGACACCGACGCGGGCATGACGGGTTGGGGCGAGGCCTTCGCCTATACCTGTCGCCGCGCAACCGTCGCTGCGGTGAACGACATGATCGCACCGCTGGCGCTCGGCCATGACGCGACCGACATCGCCGGCCTGGCCGCCAAGATCCAGAAACAGCTGCACATCTTCGGGCGCTACGGCATCACCGCGTTTGCCCTCTCAGGTCTGGACATCGCGCTATGGGACCTCGCCGGGAAAGCGGCCGGGCTGCCGCTGCACCGCCTGATCGGCGGCGCCGCGCGCGACCGACTGGCGTGCTACGCGAGCCTGCTGCGCTACGCCGAGCCGCGGCTCGTCGCCGAGTACAGCGCGCGCGCACGCAGCGAAGGCTTCCCGGCAATCAAGCTGCACGAGATCGCCGAGCCGGCGGTGGCCGCGGCGCGCGCCGCGCTGGGTGCGGGGGTGCCGTTGCTGCTCGATGTCAACTGCGAGTGGCGTCCGGCCGAGGCGATCGAAGCCGGACGGCGCTTTGCCGCGCACGATCTCACCTGGTTCGAAGAGCCGGTGTTCCCGCCCGAGGATTTCCGCGCGCTGCGCGAGGTCGGCGCAGCCTGCGGCCTGCCGCTCGCGGCGGGCGAAAATTTCTGCTTTGCCACGCAGTTCGAGGCGCTGTTCGAGGCGCGCGCGGTGCAGTACGCGCAGCCCTCGGTCACCAAGGTCGGCGGCGTCAGCGAGTTCCTCAAGATCATGGCACTCGCGCAAACGCACAACCTGCGCCTCGCGCCGCATTCGCCGTACTTCGGCCCGGGCGCGCTCGCGACGCTGCAGCTGCTTGCGGGCTACACCGAGCCCGCCTGGTTCGAATACTTCTACCTATGGCCGGAAGCGAAGCCCTATGCCGGCGTGCTCGAGCCGCTGGACGGCATGCTCGCGGTGCCGCAGGGCCCGGGGCTCGGGGCGGATCCAGACCCGGAGATCCTGCGGCGCTATCGCGTCGCCTGAGAATCGACCGAGCAGCAACCGGCCGATCGATCGGAGGCAGGTATGCAGGAACATGGCTTTCTCGAGCAGGCGCTGGTCTACCTCGCAGCGGGCGTGGTGATCGTGCCGGTCTTCCGCCGCCTCGGACTCGGCGCGGTGCTCGGCTATCTCATCGCCGGGGTGGTGATCGGCCCCTGGGGCCTGCGGCTGGTCGCCGCACCGGAGGCGATCCTGCACTTCGCCGAGTTCGGCGTCGTGCTGCTGCTGTTCCTGGTCGGCCTCGAGCTCAATCCGCAGCGCCTGTGGCAGCTGCGCAAGTCGATCTTCGGCATGGGCTTTGCCCAGATGGCCGTGACCGCCGGCGCGGTATTCGCGCTCGCGCTCGCGCTGGGCCAGCCGAGCGTGGTCGGCGTGGTCGCCGGCATGGCCTTCGCCATGTCGTCCACCGCCATCGGGCTGGCGACGCTCGAGGAAAAAGGCCTGCTCGCCACGCCCGGCGGCCAGGCGAGCTTCGCGGTGCTGCTGTTCCAGGACATCGCGGTCATCCCGATGATCGTCGTGCTCGGCCTCATGACCGGCACGCAAGGCGACGCGAGCGGCTTTCAGTGGGTTGCCGCGCTGCGCGCGCTCGCCGTGATCGCGGCGCTCATCGTCGCGGGCCGGCTTCTGCTGCGGCCGCTGCTGCGCTGGATCGCCAATACGCGGCTGCGCGAGGTGTTCATCGCGTTTTCGCTCTTCCTGGTGATCGGCATCGCCTTGCTGATGCAAACGCTCGGCCTGTCGATGGCGCTCGGCGCCTTCCTGGCCGGCGTGCTGCTCGCCGATTCCGAGTATCGACACGAGCTCGAGCTCGATATCGAGCCGTTCAAGGGACTGCTGCTCGGCCTGTTCTTCATCGCCGTGGGCATGTCGATCGACCTCGGCCTGTTCGCGCGCGCGCCGCTCGTCGTTCTCGGGCTGGCCGCGGGCATCGTCGCGCTGAAGATCGGGCTCCTGTATCCCGTCGCCAAGACCTTCGGCTATTGCGGACGCGCCGATGCACTGCTCTTCGCGCTCGCCCTGTCGCAGGTCGGCGAGTTCGCTTTCGTCCTGCTGGGCAGCGCCCAGCAACTCCTGCCGCGCGAGACCTCGGATGTCCTGACCGCGGCGGTGGCCGTGTCGATGCTCAGCACCCCGTTGCTGATACTTGCCTACGAGCGCCGCCTCGCGCGGGCCAGTGCAGTCGGCGCGCCGCGCGAGCCCGACGCGATCGACGAGCGCCAGCCGGTGATCATCGCCGGCTTCGGCCGCTTCGGACAGGTGGTGGCCCGCGTGCTGCAGGGCCTCGGCATCGGCACCACGGTCGTCGACCACGACCCCAACCAGATCGAGCTGGTTCGCAGCTTCGGCAACAAGGCGTATTACGGCGATGCCCGGCGCGCGGACCTGCTCGAGGCGGCCGGCGCGGGCGCGGCCAGCCTGCTGGTCATCGCCGTCGACGACCCGGCGGCGGCGCTGGAGATCGCGCAGCGTGCGCGCGCGCGCTATCCGGCGCTGCCGATCATCGCCCGCGCGCGCAGTCGCAGCGATGCGTTCGACTACGTCGAGCTCGGAGTTCCGGCGCTGCGCGAGACCTTCGGCTCGGCGCTCGACGCCTCCGAGACCGCGCTCGTCCGTCTCGGCTGGGGCGCGCTTGCCGCGCGGCGCGTCGTGCGCCGCTTCCGGCGCCATGACGAGCAATCGCTCCTGCGCCAGGCGCCGCACCGCGACGAGGTCAAGCAGCTGATCGCGCTCACCCAGCAGGGACGCGAGGACCTCGTGCGACTGCTGCGCAGCGAAGCCGATCGCCGGCCCGCCGCGGCGGCGCGCCCGCCGCTCTAGCGCGGGAGGCTCAGGAAGGCGCCGCGGCGACCGCGGCGCGCGGCCCGCGCATCGGTGGCAGCCGGCTGACCAGGGCGAACCCTGACAGCGCCATGACCAGAAGCAGGCCGAAGGCGAGGTGGTAGCTGCCGGTCGCGTCGAACACCGCCCCCGCGACCAGCGGCCCGATCGCGCCGCCGATCGAACCGAACATCAGGATCGTGCCGAACAGCACGCCGTGCACGCGCGTGCCGAAAAATTCCGCCACGGTCGGCGACATCACCGTAAAGAAGCCGCCATGTGCGACGCCGTACAGGGCCGCGAAGACGAACAGCATCCAGGGTGCGCTGGCGAACTGCAGCCACACCAGGCTCGCGAACAGCGCCGTATAGCAGGCCATCAGCGCCCGCCGCCCGCCGATGCGGTCGATCGCCCCACCGACCGCGAGGCGCCCCAGCACGCTGATCCCGCCGATCGCCGAAATGACGCCCGCCGCCATCGCGCGCGGCGCGCCGAGGTCGGTCGCATGCGGCACGATATGGATCGTGATCGTGATCAGGCAGGTGAAGACGATGGTTTGCGAGCAGCACAGGATCCAGAACAGCGGCGAACGGCCGGCTGGGCCGGTATGCAAATCGGGTGGCGCGTGGCCGGGATGGCTGCCTGCCGTCGCACCGTCGGCCCGCAAGCCCATGCTCTCGGGATCGCGGCGCATCAGCTGCGCGGCGCTCGCGAGCACCAGCAGCGCGCCGGCGCCGAACACGATGCAGGCCGTGCGCCAGCCGAAGCCCGCCACCAGCGCCGCGACCACGAGCGGCACCACGAGCTGGCCGCATCCGGTGCCGACCTTGACGACTGCGGAGGCCATGCCACGGCGCCGCGCAAACCAGCGCGCGACCGTCGACAGCGTGACCACGTCGTGCGTGCTCAGCCCGATTCCCACCAGCAATCCGTACACCAGATAGAGCTGCCAGGGCGCCTGCATCCTGGAGAACAGCAGATAGCCGATGCCGTAGAACATCGCCGAGGCCGTGAGCAGCCAGCGCGGCCCGATCCGGTCGTTCAACCGCCCGGCGAGCGCCGCCATGAAGCCCATGACGAGCAGGCTCGCAGAGGATGCACCGGCGATCGTCGCGCGCGACCAGCCGAACTCGGTCTCGAGCTCCTTGAACAGAACCCCGTAGGCGAAATTGCCGCCGATCGTCACGCCCTGGATGAGGAACGAGGCCGCGACGATCGTGTAGCCGTAATAGAGTGGTTTCTTCATGGGGGCGGCGCGCGGCTGCGCGCACGGTAGCCGCTCGCCCCGGCCGTGGCAAGCGCGCATCGGCAATGACGGGCCAAGGCTCTATGATCGGGGCTCTCGCTATTCAATGCCCGCCCCTTGCCCGACGACCACCGCTCGAGAACCTCCGGACAGCTGCGGATCGGCCAGCCGGTGCGCCGGCTCGAGGATCATGACCTTCTGACCGGTCGCGCGATCTTTATCGACGATCTGAATCCGCGCGGCGTCGCGCACGCGGTCTTTCTGCGATCGCCGCACGCCCATGCGCGCATACGCGCGATTGACGCGGCCGCGGCGCGGTCCGCCCCCGGCGTGCTCGCCGTGTTCACGGCCGCCGATCTGCACGCCGCAGGCGTCGGACCGATCCGTGCTGCGATCGCCCAGAAGAACCGCGATGGGTCCGTGCCGTTCGCGGCCGCTCGGCCGGTCCTGGCGAGCGAGCGCGTACGCTTCGTCGGCGACGCGGTCGCCATGGTCGTCGCAGGCACCTTGCGCCAGGCGCGCGATGCGGCGGATCGGGTACTCATCGACTATGAGGCGCTGGCTCAGGTCACCGATCCGCGCGCGGCGCTCGCGCCCGGCGCGCCCAGCGTCTATGCGGCGGCAGCGGACAATGTCGCGCTCGACTGGGCAGGCGGCGACGCCGCAGCCGTCGAGGCCGCGTTCGCGCGCGCGGCACATGTCACGCGGCTCGAAGTCGTGGTCAATCGGGTCTCGGCCGCGCCGCTCGAGCCGCGCGGCGCGACTGGCAGATACGATCCAGCGAGCGATCGCTTCACGCTGCACACCCCCAGCCAGGGGAGCAAGGCACTGCAGGACGAGATCGCCTCGACCGGCCTGGTCAGCGATCCACGCGCGCTGCGCGTGCGCACGCCCGAGGTCGGCGGCTCCTTCGGCATGAAGGTCCGCGCCTACCCCGAACAGGTCGCGGTGCTCTTCGCGGCGCGCGCGCTCGGGCAGCCGGTGCATTGGTTCGCCGAGCGCAGCGAAGCTTTTCTGTGCGACGGCGCAGGCCGCGACCACGTCATGGCGGGCGAGCTTGCGCTCGACGCCGATGGACGCTTTCTCGCGGTGCGCGCGCGCGTGATTTCGAACACCGGCGCCTACGCCTCGGTCAGCGCGTTCGCGATTGCCACCACCGGCGGCAGCCGCTGCATCACCGGCGTGTACGACCTGCCCTGCTATCACCTCGAAACCCGGGTGGCCTACACCAACAGCGTGCCGGTGGTGGCGTACCGCGGCGCCGGCAAACCCGAGTACAGCTACCTGATCGAGCGTCTGGTCGACGCGGCGGCGCGTGAGACGCAGCGCGATCGCGTCGCGCTGCGGCGCCTCAATCTCGTTCGCCCGGAAGACATGCCGTACACGACGCCGGTCGGCCTCGTGTTCGACTCGGGCGACTTCGGCAAGAACCTGGATGACGCGCTCGCACTCACGGACCACGGTGGATTCGCGCGCCGCCGTGCAGAAGCCGCCGCGCGCGGCCGCCTGCGCGGCTACGGCCTGTCGGTCTACCAGGAGCCCGACGGGTACTACGACAGCCACGCCAGACTTGCCTTCGAGGCCGACGGTACGCTCGCGGTCATGACCACCGCGCAGGCGAATGGTCAGGGGCAGGTCACGGCCTTCACGCAGATCGTTTCCGAGCAGCTCGGCCTCGCCGCGGAGCGCATCCGCATCGTTCAGGGCGACAGCGACCGCAGCGGCGTGGCGACCGGCACCGGCGGTTCGCGCGAGACCACGGTCACCGGCACTGCCGTCGTGCACTGTGCGCGTGCAATCGTCGCCAAAGGCCGCCTCATCGCCGCCCATCTGCTCGAAGCGCCGCCCGCGGACGTCGAATTCATGGTGGACGACGCCGGTGGCGCCTTCGTCATCGCCGGCACCGACCGGCGCGTGACGATCGACGCGGTCGCGCGCGCCGCGCACGAGGGCAATCTGCCCGAAGAGCTGGCGCCCGGGCTGGAGGCGAGCGACTTCTACAAACCCACCGCCTACAGCTTCCCGTCGGGCTGTCACGTCTGCGAAGTCGAGGTCGACCCGGATACGGGCGAGGTCGTGCTCGTCGCCTACAGCGCGGTGAACGACTTCGGGGTGATCGTCAATCCGCTGCTGCTCGAAGGCCAGGTGCACGGCGGCGTCGCACAGGGCATCGGCCAGGCGCTGTTCGAGCAGCTGGCGCACGATCCGGACAGCGGCCAGCTGCTCAGCGGCAGCTTCATGGACTACTGCCTGCCGCGCGCGGCCGAGCTGCCGTTCTTCGGCTGGGCGCGCAACGAAGTGCCCTGCAAGACCAATCCACTCGGCGTGAAAGGCTGCGGCGAATCGGGCTGCACCGCGTCGCTCGCCGCCGTGATGAGCGCGGTGCTCGACGCGCTGTCGGTGCGCGGGGTGACGCAGCTCGACATGCCAGCGACGCCGGAACGGGTGTGGCGCGCGCTGCGGCACGCCCGCTTGGCCGGCGGCTGAACGCAGCTACGGCGCTTCGGGCACCAGCGCTCGCACCTGCCGCTCGAGCGCTTCGAGATGCCGGTCACGGATACCGAGCGCGCGCAGATGTTCGACGGTGTCGAACAGGTAATCGGCGCAGCAGCCGAGCGGCCCGGCGCCGGTCGCAAGATAGCGCGCGGTGGCTTCTTGGCCCAGCTCGCGCACGTAGCGCTCGTGCGCACGGTTCGCGGCGAACGCGATCCCGTGCTCGAGGCTGCGCGGCGTACGCAGCGTGACCCACACCGGGCGGTAGGCCATGGTCAGCATCTCGCGCCGCCAGACCACATCGAGCTCGGCGGCGGCATGCTTCGGATGCAGGCGATAGCCCACGCCGTGGCAGCTGCCGCCGTGCTCGAGCGAGAGCATGAGCCCCGGCTTCTCGGGACTGCCGCGCCCGGCGCGCGCCCACAGGCAGAACTGGCGATGGTAGCCGTGCACGAGGGCCGTGCGCCGCTCGGCGAAATGGAACGCGGGATTCCAGATGAGCGAACCGTAGCCAAAGACCCAGATGCGCTCCGGGCGCGGCGCGCGCGCGATGACCTCATGGATCTGTCGATGGCGTTCCTCCGCCGTCATGAAGCGCGTGCCGGCGCCGAGCAGCGCGCGCGCCGAATCGTGCAGCACGCCGCTGAGGATGTTCTCGCGCGTCAGCTTGAGAGAGGCCATGGTGCGCGGGTCGCTCGCGAGGCGGCTCGGTCCTACGTCAGCTTGCGCAGCGTATGGCGGCGGTTGCGCGTGTAGGGCCGCACCTCGCTCGGCCAGCGCCCGGCGTCGACCGCCTTGGCCCAGGCCTCGCTCGTGAGCACCTCGGGGCTCTCCAGCTCATAGATCGCGCTGTATTTCGGTTCGCCCTCGGCGACGATCGTCTTCACCTCGCCGCCGATGAACATCTTCAGCGGCACCAGCACGTTGCGCCGCGCCGAGACCACGCCCGGCACCTTGCGGATCAGCGGAATGTGCTCTGTGTCGTAGACGTCGTTGAACACCGCTTCCCGCTCGGGATCGACATCCATGCTGGCGATGAAGACGTAGCTCGCTTTTCCGGCCATCGTGGTTCTCCTGTCTCCTGATTTGTATGTTGAATGCGAACCGCGGCGCGCCGCGATGGCATGGTGGTCCCGCCGCGAGTCTACCGGCTGGCGCCCTCCGCTAGAATCCACGGCTTCGAACGAGTGGGGGAGCGACATGCGCGGCGTGGTTTTCCTGGGCGAACGCGAGCTCGAGATTCGCGAATTTCCCGATCCGACCCCCGGGCCGGGCGAAGTGGTCCTCGAAATGAAGGCCTCCGGCATGTGCGGCAGCGACCTGCACGCCTACCGCGCCGCGCGCAGCGGCGCGGGCATGGCCGGGGCACTCGGCCTGGGCGGCCAGGGCGGCCCGGTGATCGCCGGGCACGAACCCTGCGGCGTCGTCGCGGCACGCGGCCCCGGGGTGACGGAAGCCGAGGCGCCGATCGGCGCGCGCATGATGGATCACCATTACAGCGGCTGCGGCATCTGCCCGCACTGCCGCGTCGGCTGGTCGCAGCTCTGCGGCAAGGGCATCACCGTGTACGGCGTCACCGGAAACGGCGGCCACGCGCCGTACCTCAAGGTGCCGGCGCGCACGCTGGTACCGCTGCCCGACGAACTCTCGTTCGAAGAGGGTGCCGCCGTGTCCTGCGGCACCGGAACGGCCTACGGCGCGCTGTGCCGCATGCAAACGAGCGGCCGCCACACGCTCGCGGTGTTCGGCCAGGGGCCGGTCGGCCTGTCGGCGGTGCTCCTTGGCACGGCAATGGGTGCGCGCGTCATCGCGATCGACATCGCAGAGGCGCGCCTCGCACTGGCGAAAGACTTCGGCGCCGACGCGACGATCAACTCGAAAACCACCGACCCGCTGCAGGCGCTGAAGGACCTGACCCACGGCGACGGCGTCGATCTGGCGCTCGATTGCAGCGGCGCGGCCGAGGCGCGCGTGGCCGCGGTGCGCAGTGCCAAGGTCTGGGGCACGGTGTGCTTCGTCGGCGAGGGCGGCAACGTGACGCTGGAAGTCAGCCCGGACATCCTGCGCAAGCAGCTCAACATCGTCGGCTCATGGACTTTCTCCAGCGTCGGCCAGGGGGAATGCGCGCGCTTCATCGCCACGCACAGAATTCCGCTCGCCAAGCTGATCACGCACCGCTTCAAGCTCGACCAGGCCGCCGAGGCGTATCGCCTGTTCGACAGCCAGACCACCGGCAAGGGCGTGTTCGTATTCTGACCCCTGACCCCTGACCCCTGACCCGCGGGGCGGGGTGCTTGATGTAGCTCAAGTGCTCGCGCGCAGTGCTCTGGCAGCGTGGGCCTTCGGCGTAAGGAGGGTCGATGCTGGCAGGGTGCACCCCGTGGCCTGAGACGTTTGCCCGCCGCTACCGCGCGCTCGGCTACTGGGAGGGCGCCACGATTCCCGGCGCGCTTGCCGCCGCGGCGGCGCAGCGCCCCGACAAGGTCGCGCTGGTGCACGGCGAGGAGCGCGTCAGCTATGCGCAGCTCGTCGAACGCGTCGAGCGTCTGGCGGCGCGCTTCGTGCTCGCCGGCCTCAAGCCGCTCGACCGGGTGGTGCTGCAGCTGCCCAACATCCCCGCGTTCGTCTACGCCTACTTCGGCCTGATTCGCGCCGGCGCGATCCCCGTGATGGCGCTGCGCGCGCACCGCCACACCGAGGTGAAGCACTTCATCACCTCCGCCGGCGCGGTGGCTTACGTGATCCCCGACCGGCTGCGCGATTTCGACTACCGGGCGATGGCCGAGGAAATGCGCGCCGCCTGCCCCACCCTGAAGCAGGTGTTCGTTGCCGGCGCGCCGCTGCCCGGTCAGACGCCGCTCGGCGAAATGCTCGACGCGCCGACGACGCCGGCCAATGCGCGCGCAACCCTCGATACGCTCGCCCTCGACCCGGGCGAAGTCGCACTGATGCTGCTCTCGGGCGGCACGACCTCGCTTTCCAAGCTCATCCCGCGTACGCATGACGACTACATCTACAACGCGAAGCAGTGCGGTCGACTGGCCGGCTTCGGTGAAGACACGGTATTGATGCCGATCCTGCCGCTTGCGCACAACTACAACCTGGCCTCGCCCGGCATGATGGCGGCGCTCTATGCCGGCGGCCGCGTGGTGCTCGCGCCGGCCGGCGACCCCGAGACCGTCTTCCCGCTGATCGAGCGCGAGCGCGTGTCGGTGATCCCCGCCGCGGTACCGCTGATCTCGGCCTGGCTCAACTCGCAGGTCCCCGAACGCCACGACCTGTCCTCGCTGCGCGTCGTGCAAAACGGCGGCGCCCGACTCGCGCCCGAGCTGCGCGCCCGCCTGCAGCAGCGACTCGGCTGCCGTGCGCAGGAAATCTACGGCACTGCCGAGGGGCTGATCAGCATGGTGCGGCTCGATGCCGACGAGGAAGCGGTGCTCGAGAGCTCGGGCAAGCCGATCTGCGAAGACGACGAGATCCGGGTGCTCGACGACGCCGAGCGAGAGCTGCCCGACGGCGCGCCGGGCGAGCTCTGCGTGCGCGGCCCGTACACCATCCGCGGCTACTACAACGCCCCGGAGAAGAACCGAGAAGGCTTCACCGCGGACGGCTTCTACCGCATGGGCGACATCGTGCGCAAGCGCGGCCGGCAGCTCTACACCGAGGGCCGGCGCAAGGACATCATCAACCGCGGCGGCGAAAAGATCAGCTGTGACGAGGTCGAGAACTACATCTTCGGCCACCCGAAGGTGAAGTCGGTCACCCTGGTGGCGATGCCGGATGAGACGTTCGGCGAGAAGGCCTGCGCCTTCGTCATTCCCAAGCCCGGTGAAACGCTCGGCTTCGAGGAGCTGATCGGCTTCCTGCGGCAAAAGCGCATCGCGAGCTTCAAGCTGCCCGAGCGGCTCGAGATCGTCGCCGAATTTCCGACCAGCCCGGTCGGCAAGATCCTCAAGCGCGCGCTGCGCGAGCGCATCGCCGCGCAGCTCGCCGCGGAAAAACGCGGCAGCTGAACCGCCAAAAGGAGACACGCGTGAGCCAACGTCCCGGGGAGGCCAAGCTTCCCCACCTGTTCAAGCCCGGCCGGCTCGGCCGCTACCCGACCAAGAATTCGATCAAGTACGGCGCCTGCTGCGTGTCGAACTACAACACGCGCGACGGCCACATCACGCCGCGCGAGCTCGCGCGCACCCGGGTGATCGCCAACACCGGCTGCGGCATCATCACCAACCAGGGTGCCTATCCGGATCCGAAGGGCGAGGGCAAGTCGTACTTCCGCATGGTCGCGCTCTACGACGACAAGTTCCTGCCGCAGTTCGAGACCATCGCCGGCTACATCCACGAAGCCGGCGCGGTCGCGATCCAGCAGATCCTGCACGCCGGGCGCTACGGCGGAATCGACCTCGGCTACTGCGTGCAGCCGTCCGTGGTGCCGCAGACGCTGCCGCATTTCCGCCCGCCGCGCGAGATGTCGAAGGACGACATCCGGCGCTGCATCCGCGAGCACGTCGACGCCTCGAAGCGCGCGATCAAGGCCGGCTTCGACGGCATCGAGGTGACGAGCTTCATGGGCTACCTGCTCGCCTCGTTCAATTCCAGGTTCACCAACCAGCGCAGCGACGAGTACGGCGGCTCGCTCGAGAATCGCGGCCGCTTCATGCGCGAGCTGATCGATGCGGTGAAGCAGGCGCTGCCCGAGCATCCCTTCGTGATCCGGCTGAACGGCGCCGAGCTGATGGACCAGTGGGGCGGCAACAGCGAAGACGAGTGTTTCGAGCTCATGAAGCAGGCCGCGGGTTGCGGCGTCGACATGATCAGCGTCACGGTCGGCTGGCAGGAGGCGCCGGAATCGTCGATCGGCCGCGACGTCCCGCCCGGGCACTGGAACTACCTCGCGCAGCGCGCGAAGAAGGAATGCCCGGATACGCTGATCGCCTTCGGCAACCGGTTGCCGGACCCGGGCATGGCGAACGCCTGCCTCGGCAACGGCGAGTTCGACTACTGGGAAGTCTGCCGGCCGATGCTTGCCGATCCCGAGCTGGTGCACAAGGCGGCCGAGGACCGGCTCGACGAAGTGCGCCGCTGCATCGGCTCGCTGAACTGCCTTTCGCGCGTATTCCGCGACCTGCCCTACAGCTGCACCATGAATCCCGCGCTCGGGCACGAAGTCGAACCCGAGTACGCGCTCACCCCGGCGGCGGTGAAGAAGAACATCATGGTGATCGGTGCCGGCCCGGCCGGCATGGAGTTCGCCATCACGGCGCGCCGGCGCGGCCACGACGTGACCGTCTACGACCGCGCCGGACACATCGGCGGCAACCTGCGGGCCTATGCGAACCGCGACCTGGCGCGGCCCGAAGACCTGCTGTCGGTCGTGCGCCACTACGAGGTGATGGCGCAAAAGCTCGGCGTCGAGCTGCGCCTGAACACCGAAGCGAACGCGAAGCTGATGCGCTCGCTGCTCCACCAGTACGACGTCTGCGTGGTCGCCGCCGGCGCGCGCATCGACCTCGCCGCCTACGACGGCATCGAGGGGCGCGAGCGTCTGGTCGACGCGCTCGAGGTCGCCGCCGGTCGCCTCGAGCCCGGCAATCGCGTGGTGATCATCGGCGCCGGCAAGATCGGGCTGGTGGTCGCCGAGTTCCTGAAGAAGAACGGCGCCGAGGTCACGCTGGTCGAGACGGACAAGCGCATTGCGGGCGACGTCATGCCGACCTTCAAGTGGCGCCATACGGCCTGGGTCGAGGAACTCGAGATACCCGTGCTGACCTCGACGCGCCTTGTGCGGGTGACGGCGGACGGCGCGGTGGTGGTCGATTCCAAGGGCGTCGAAACCCTGCTTGCCGCCAACACGGTGATCGCTGCCGCGCCGCGCGTCGCGAACCAGGCGCTGTTCGCCGAGTTCGAATGGATGGTCGACGAGCTTCACGGCTGCGGCGACGCGCTGATGCCGCGCGGCATGGACGCCGCGATCCACGAGGGCTACCGCCTCGGCGCGAGAATCTGATGGCGGCAGTCCTGCATGGATCGGCGATTTCCTGGCAGAACGTGCTCGATGCGCACGCCGAGCTGTTCGAGCCGGTCGTCACGGACGCGAGCGTCGCGCTCGTCCCGCGCTGGCGCGTCGATGCGCAAGGTCAGCGTCGTGCCAACGTCATGCCGAAGACCGACCCGGTGCCGATGCAACTCTGGCAGCGCGAGGTGCAGGCGATGCAGCTGCACAAGGGCGTATTCACCGGACTCGCATCGCTCACCTCGGACCTGCTGTTGATCGCCGAGGATGGCGCGCTCGATGACGCGCTTGCGCACGAACGGCCGCTCTCCGAGCTCAAGCGCCTGCTGCGCCGCAACCGGGTGCTGTTCATGGTGCTACGCACACGCGACGAGCTGCGCGAGCGCGGCTGGACCGAGTTTCTCGAGGCGCTGGGGTTGCCGTTCCTCGGCACCTGCCGCTGAAGCGCAATGGTCTTCACCAACCCCGCGGGTGCGCCCGAGCTGGCCTGCGACGAGTGTGGCTGCCGCTGGTTCGACCGCATGACCGACAGCTGCTATGAGTGCGGCGCCGCGGTCAGCGAAGCGGCTCTGCAGGAGTACCGCGCCGCCCTGGCGGCGTTCACGGCCGGTCAGGAGACCAAAGCGCCGAAATCCGGTTGAGGCAAGGACAGGGAGCGAAGCGCGTATTCCTGCACCCGTGTGCGTACGTTCGTCCCGAAGTCCGTATCGTGCCGCCGAAAATCTGATCCATCCCTCCGTCCGCGAGCCGCTGCCTCAGGCGCTGGCGGCCAGCCGCCCGTCCGCAGTCAAGGGATACAGCCGCGGCGCCTCGCCGCGCGCGAAGGCGACGATGTGGTTCGGCGGTACCGCACGCCAGGCCGGGTCCGCCGTCAGGCGTTCGGACGACACGACGACCGCTTCGCCCTTTTCTTCCGACCTGCGCTCGGCGAATTCCTGCGAGGTCGTCGGATAGATATGGTCGTGCAGCGTGTACAGCGTATCCGGCGGCAGGGACGGATGACTGGTGAAGCGCGACACCGCGGCGTGAACGCCGTCCGACACCGCCACGTTGAGAAAGCTCGGTGCACCGTCGCCCTCCATCTTGGCGATCGCCAGCACCCGCGCGAGCGTCGCAGAAAGCTGTCCAGCCAGGCGCGCCGCCCCACCCGGGCGGACAAAGTTGTCGTCCGCCGGGTTGCCGTTCTTGTAAAGCTCGTCGACGAAGATCCCGAACATGTGCTCCGAATCGGTGCTGCCGCGGATCACGCCGAAGGCCTCGTCAGAAAGCCCGGCGAGCAGCGGCCGGCGCAGCCGCTGGAACGCGCCGACCGAGCCGTTGTGCATCATCAGGTGGCGGCGATGCTGAAACGGGTGGCAGTTCGCCTGATGGACTTCACTGCCTGCGGTCGCCGCGCGCACGTGCGCGAGCACGCAGGGGCTCGCGACGACCTGCGCGATGCTGCGCAGGTTGCGGTTGTTCCACGCGGGTGAGACCGAGTGGAACACCGCCGGCTCGCTCGACAGGCGCGGCGCGTACCAGCCGACGCCGAAGCCATCGCCGTTCAACGGCTCTTCGCGCTCCGCGGCGCGAAAGCTCTGGTGGATGAGCGAATGCGTCGGTTCGATGAGCAGCGTGCTCAGTCGGATCGACGGGCCGAGATAGAGGGTGAAGCGGCACATGGCGAGCTCCTGTCAGTCGCGCCGCGGATGATACCGGTGCGTCAGCGCGGCGGGCGCAGATCGCGCGGCCGGCGCGGCGGCCGGCACCAGACGCCCGTCAGGTCGGAATCGAGCCAGGACACCGCGACCGCCCAGGCGCCGCCGATCAGCGCCGTGATGCCGAACCACAGGGCGCGTTCGCGCAGCGCCGCGGCGACCGAATCATCGGCGCCGAACACGGCGTAGGCACCGACGGCGAGGAAGCCCAGGCCGGTCAGCGTGCCGAGGATGCGGGTCGGCAGCTGATTGCTGTGCAGGCGCAGGCGCATGACGTCACTTGCGCGCCGGCAGCGCCACGGTCAGCAGCGAGGCGATGACCAGGGCGAAGGCGGCGTACTCCGTCGGCGTCGGGCGCTCGCCGAGGATGAGGATGCCGCTGAGCACCCCGATCATCGGCGTGAGCAGCATCGCGAGCGAGAACACGGTCACCGACAGGGTCGTCGCGAGCTTGATCCACGCCCAGTGCGCCCAGGCGAAGGCGATGAACACGTTGTAGGACACGCCGAACCAGCCCTTCGGACTGACCTCGGCGAGCGCGCTCAGATCGTCGAAGATCAGGGCGCCGGCGAAAATCGGGATGCCGCCGAGCAGCATGATCCAGGCAGTGTAGACGCCAACCGGCATCGATACCGGAAAGCGCTTCTGGAACACGGTCGCGAGTGCCCACATGATCGCCGCGCAGAGCACGAGCAGCGAGCCGATCGGCGCGCTGCCGAGGTTGTGCACGCCCGCGCCGAGCAGCAGCGCCAGCCCGGCCATGCCGAGCAGCAATCCGGTGATCCTGCGCCCGTTCAGGCGCTCACCGAGCACCCAGACCGAAAGCGGGATCGCCCACGCGGGCATCGTGTAGGCGAGGATCGCCGCGCGCCCGGAGGGAATCATCGACACGCCGTAGGCGACGAGCAGATTCCAGGCGGTGATCGCCATCAGGGACAGGCCGATCAGCCGTCCCCACTGGCCCTTCGGCACGGCGAGCGAATGGCCGCCGGCTTTCATGACGGCGAACAGCACCGCCGAGCCGACCCCCAGGCACATTGAGCGGAAGGTGAACGGCGCCACCTCGGACAGCGCGAGCTTCATCGCGGTCCAGTTGAAGCCCCAGGCAAAGGTCAGGCCCGCGAGCACCCACCACAGGCGCGGCGGAATGTGGTCAATCGACGTGGCCGAGCTGTTCACCGCGCCGCCACGGTCTCATGCAACGCGCGCAGCTCGGCCGCGTGCTGCTCCGGATAGAGCATGGCGAACTTCTCGCCGAGGAGCAGCTGGAGATAGGCGGTGTCGGAATTGTGCAGCTGCGGATGCAGGTAGAACCGCGGCAGCAGCCGTGCCGTCAGGCGGTGGCGTCCCGAGCGCTCGGCCTGCGCATCGGGCAGCAGCGTGAGGTTGAAGCTCCACAGCCCCATGTGCGCGTAGGCCTCGAGCATCCGGCACAGGCCGCGGGCAAACGCGTCGAGGGTCGCGTCGTCGCAGCGGGTGATCGTCGCCTGCTCGACGAACATCGCCTGCACATCACCCAGCATCCCGGTGGGGCAATACGGCACCCACCAGGCGACGCCGTCGGCCTCGCCCAGCCAGCGCGCGCCGCCGCGCTCGGCCTCGAGCAGCGCCGCCGGGTAGGACCGGCCGCGCTCGCTCAGGTAGCGCGCCTCGGCCTCGAGGTCGCGCCGCAGCTGGTTGCCCGGCGTGTCGGTGACGATCACCTGCATATGCGGGTGGACCTGCGAGGCCCCCGAAGGCGGCATGTAATTCCAGGTGACGATGCCGTAGGCCTCGCGTGCACCGAGCGTCGGCGTCGCCGCGACGATGAAATCGCGCGCCAGCTTCAGCGCGTCGCCGACGATGGCCGCTGGCATCGCGTCCATCGCCAGGAAGTGCGCGCGCGACATCGACACGATCGCCGAGACGTCGTCGTAGGGAAACAGGTTCGGCACGAGCAGCGCTTCGCCGCGCCGCATGCGGCCTTCGGGCAGCAGTTCGGCCGGGTAACGCGGCGTCACCCGCTCGACGGCATCGGGACAGAACGGGCAGCCGTTGCGCGTGCCTTCCGCGAGCGCCGACAGATCGGGCAGCGCCCGCTTCGGGTACGCGAAGTGGCAAATGCGCGCCGAGTCGCCCGTCAACGGGTCGTAGCGCACCTCGCTTTCGATCTCGGTGAGCGCAAACTCGCGCCGCGGATCGTGGATGCGCGCGCGCTTGCGCACCGCGCGAAATTCGAGCGCCGCGCTCAAGCCGCGCGCCCCGCTCAGGCCTCGCCCGGCAGCGGCTTGCCGGTGCGGTACACGGTTCCGGTCAGGCTCGCGACGAGAACAGCGTCCTCGCGCCGCACCTCCATCCGGTACACGCCGAGCTTGCGCGTGCGCGAGACCTCCTCGGCGCGTGCGGTGAGCAGCTCGCCCGCTTTCACCGCGACCGAGAAGACCATGTGCGAGTCGATCAGCGCGGCGACCGAGCCGTAGGAATTGCAGGCCAGCCCGAGCGCGGTATCGGCGAGCGAGAAGATCGCGCCGCCGTGGCAGCTGCCCCAGAAATTGACGTGCTCCGGGCCCACGCGCATGCGCACCGCGGCCCGGCCTTCGCCGGCCTCGAGCAGCTCGAGCCCGAGGTGGCGTGCAAAGGCGTCGCGCGCGATGAGGCGCTCGAGCAGCGCGGCGGCATCCGACGCCGGGCGTGGTCCGCCGGCGGCGCGCGGCGGCGCCTGCCGACCGCGTGCGATCAGCCAGTCGGCGAGCGCCGCGACGCCCTCGCCATTCGTCGCCACCGTCATCAGCACCGGCGGTTGCGCGTCGGCTGCAGTCCCGCTGCGCAGCGCGAGCATCGCGCGCAGCTCGCGCTCGGTGCGTGCCGCATCCGGCAGATCGGCCTTGTTCACCACGAAGGCATCGGCGATCTCGAGGATCCCGGCCTTGATCGCCTGCACGTCGTCGCCCAGGCCCGGCGGGCAGACCACCAGGCGATGCGCCGCCACCTTGGCGACTTCGACTTCGGACTGACCGGCACCGACCGTTTCGACCAGGACATCGTCGAAGCCCGCGGCGTCGAGCACGTCGATGACCTGTGCCGTGGTACGCGAAAGTCCGCCCAGATGACCGCGCGCCGCGAGCGAGCGGATGAACACCGCGTCGTGGCCCTGCATCTCGCTCATGCGCACGCGATCGCCAAGCACGGCACCGCCCGATACCGGGCTCGAGGGATCGACCGCGATCACCGCCACGCGCCGCCCGTAGCCGACCAGCACCTTGACCAACGCGTTGACCAGCGTCGACTTGCCCGCGCCCGGCGGCCCGGTGATGCCGGTGACCTGCGCGCGACCGAGGTGCGCGGCAAGCGCGGCGCGGATCGATGCGGCCTCGCCGGTTTCGTTCTCCACCGCGGTAATCGCACGCGCCAGCGCGCGCCGATCTCCACCGCGGATGCGTTCGGCCAGCGTCGCCGGTGCGTTCATCGCGCCGTGATCAGACGATTGCCAGCGGCTGGCCGAAGCCAAGCTCGCGGCGCAGGCAGGCGCAGATCTCGCCATGGGTGGCGCCGGCCTCGGCCGCGGCAACCACGGACGCCATCACGTTGGCGCTGCCCTGCGCGGCGCGCGCCAGGGCATCGAGCGCCGATGCCACCGGCGCGTTCAGACGCTGCGCCTTGTATTCGGCGAGCCGCGCGAGCTGCGCCGCGATGCGCTCGCGCTGCGGGTACTCGAGCACGCTGTACGCGTCCGGGTCCTCCTCGGTCTGGTAGGCGTTGACCCCGACGATCGTCTGCTCGCCGCGCTCGACGCGCTTCTGGAAGGCAAAGGCCGAATCGCCGATCATGCGCTGCACCAGTCCCTGCTCGACCGCCTGGTACATACCGCCGGCGGCGTCGATGCGGGCAATGATCGATTCGATGTGTGCCTGCATCTGGTCGGTGAGCGATTCCAGGTAGTACGAGCCGCCGAGCGGATCGATCACCTCGGTGAGCTGGGCCTCCTCGCGCAGCACGTTCTGCGTCGCCACCGCGATTCGCGCGGCTTCCGCAGTCGGCACCGAAAGCACCTCGTCATAGCTGTCGGTATGCAGCGACTGCAGGCCGCCGAAGATTCCCGCCATCGCCTGCACCGCGACGCGCGCGATGTTGTTGAGCGGCTGCTGGCGCGTCAGATCGACGCCCGAGGTCTGCCCGTGGAACTTGAAGCGCCAGGCCTTCGGGTCCTTCGCCCCGAAGCGCTCGCGCGCGATCTTCGCCCAGAGGCGGCGGCCGGCGCGGAACTTGGCGATTTCCTCGAAGAAGCTGACCGAGATGTCGAAGAAGAAGGTGAAGCGCGGCAGGAAGCTGTCCGGGTCCATGCCGCGCGCCTGGCAGTCCTCGGCGTACTGGATCGCCGACGCGAGGGTGAAGGCCATCGCCTCGGCGGGCGTCGCGCCGGCCTGCTGCATGTGCTGGCCGACCACGGAAAGCGGGTTCCAGCCGGGTACCTGCGCGTTGCAGAACGCGATGTGGTCGACCAGCACGCGCCGCGCACCCGGGAGCGCGAGGCGGAAAAACATGTGGTTGGCGACGAAATGCGAGATGCAATCGGATTGATTCGAGGTGCCGCTGATCTTCGTCCAGGCGATGCCGCGGCGCTTGGCGACCGCGAGCACCAGCGCGAGCAGGGTAAACGGCGACGGGTCGTTCAGCGCGCAGGAGATGCGGTCGATCGGGATGTCGGCGAGCGCGCGCGCCATGTCGTCGACCGTGTTGACTACCGTGCCGCAGGTGCCGAGCAGCTCCTCGGGCACCTCGTCGGCGTCGTAGCCGCGGAATACCGAGTTGCAGGGGATGAGCGAGACCGCGCTGGCACCGTGCGCGAGCAGCGCTTTCAGGCGTGCGTTGTAATCCTCGGGCACGCCGAGCCCGATCAGCTGGCGCTGGGTCCAGCTGCGCCCGCGGTGCATCGACGGATAGATGCCGCGCGTATGCGGGTACTCGCCGGGAAAGCCGAGGGTTTCGAGGTAGCGCTCGCCCGGCCAGTCCTGCGGCGTGTACAGCGGCTTGACCTCGAAGCCCGAACGATTGACCGCGCGACGCGCGGCGCCTGGGCTCGCCTCGAAGGCGGCCTGCCAGCGGCGCTCGGCCTGCTCGAGCTCGGTCTGTGCAACGGGTCTGTTGATCGGCTTGTTCACGTCGAGCCCTCCAGCTACCGGCGGCGTTCATGGGTCAGGGCACGCACCGCGTCTGCGATGTCCCCGAGGGCGCCGCCGGGGTGAAAGACCCGCGCGACCCCCGCCTCGAGCAGGAGGCGTTCGTCTTTCGGCGGCACGATGCCGCCGACGATCACCCGCACGTCCTCGAGCCCGGCCGATCGCAGCGCGGCCATCAGCTTGGGCACCAGGCGGTGATCGGTCGCCAGCGAGGAAACACCGATCACGTCCGCATCCTCCTCTGTGGCGAGCTTGACCACCGCGGCGATCTCCTGCCACGGCGGCGTGTACACGACTTCCATGCCGGCGTCGCGCAGGTAGGCCGCGACCACGCGGCTGCCGCGATCGTGGCCGTCGAAGCCGATCTTCGTCACGATGACCTTTGGCGGTCGCTGCTCAGCCATGTCGCCTCCCCGAGTCCCTCGTCTTGTCAGACGCATCCTGCCGGTCGCGCAGCATCCGCAGCATGCGCCGCGCGATCGTGCGTGGCGTGTCGCCGGCGCCCTCGCGGTACCAGAAGCGCGTCCAGTTGAGCGCGCCGAGCAGCATCAGCCGCAGCGTGCGCCGGTCGCTGTCCGGCGCGAGCGGCAGCGCGTCGACGAGCTCGCGAAACACGGTTTCGTATTCTGCGCGCAGGCGTTTCAGGCGCGCCGCAGCCGCCGGAACGTGCTCGGGCAGGACACGGATCAGCAGTTGCGCGGTGTGTGCGCGCTTGAGCACCGACTCGAGATGCGCGACGCAGGCCGCCTCGAGCCGCGCCCAGGGGTCGGTCTCGCGCGCGATCGCCGCCCGAACCGCCGCGACGATCTCATGAACGCCGGCCTCGTAGACCGCGGCGAGCAGGTCCTCTTTCGCCGCGAAGTGGTAGTAGAGCGACCCGGGCAGCATCGATGCGGCCTGGGCGATGTCGCGCATCGAGGTCGCCGCATAGCCGCGCTCGGCGAACAGGCGCGCCGCCGCGTCGAGCAGCGCCGGCAGGCGGTTGTCTGCGCGCGGCGCACGCGGGCTGCGCAAGGGACGCATCGGATTGGCCAAGATCGGGTCGGGCGCCGGGAATAGAAAACAAACGATCGTTTGCTTTATAGCGACCGCCCTGGGAATGGTCAAGCGCGCCGCGAAAGGCCCGTTTGAAACGATTCCGGCATCCTGACAAGGTGTTACCGATCAGTTTGTTGCGTCACATCAACGCATGTATATTGCACTGCACAAAGTTCTTGACTTCGCTTGGCTCGTCCATATAATCGCAATTGTTGCAGCGCACAAAGACCATGCGCCAAACGAAGACCGTCCCTACCTACAGGAGTGTTGCCATGTACGTTACCCCCGAACAAGTTCAAGCGGCCCAGAAAGCCAACGTCGAAACCCTGCTCGCCGTGGTGAGCACCCAGTTCAGCGCGATCGAGAAGCTCGCCAACCTGAACGCCACCGCCGTCAAGACGGTGTTTGAAGACAGCGTCACCAACGCGCGTGCCCTGATGGGCGTGAAAGACGTCCAGGAGTTCGTCAGCCTGCAGAACAGCCTCGCCCAGCCCACCCTCGAGAAGGCGATCGGCTGGTCGAAGAGCGTGTATGAGCTCGCGACCTCGACCAATGCCGAGATGACCAAGCTCGCCGAGAAGCGCACTGCGGAGTGGAACGAGAACTTCGCGTCGTTCCTCGAGAAAGCCAGCAAGAACGCGCCGGCCGGTTCGGACGTCGCGGTTGCGGCGATGAAGCAGATGCTCACGGCGGCCAACTCGGCCTATGACAACCTGAACAAAGTCGCCAAGCAGGCGACCGAGATGGCGGAAGCCAACGTCGCGGCGGCGACCGAGACGGTGAAAGGCTTCGCCAAGGCAAAAAAGGCCGCCTAAGTCGGGCGAAACGCCGACGCGCGCAGCCGCGCACGGCGTCAGCTCCGCGCGATCGAACGGGAACCCGTAAGGCCGGGCCCTCCCGTTCACCGCGTGGCCGGTCGGTGAGGACGGCGACAAAAAAGAAGCTGCGGAAGTAACCTGACGCCCCGCCCTGTGCGGGGCGTTTTCTTTTTCAGGCCTCGCGAAACGGAAAGCCAGCGGCCCGAACCGCGGCGCGCAGCCGCTCGAGCGCCGCGGGGACCTCCGCAGGCACGCCACGCACGCCCAGCTCGACATGCCGGCGCGCGCCGTCGAGGCCCATCGACGGCAGGCTGAACACCTTGACGCCGGGGAAGCCTGCGCCGACCTGCTCCATCACCCCGATCAGCTGGCTCTCGCCGGCTTCGAGCACGAGTATCGAGCCCTCCTGCCAGCGATCGCGATCGACCAGCTTCGCGTACTGCGTGTCGAGCACCCACTCGATCATCGGCCAGGCCATCTGCGGGAAGCCCGGGACGAAGTGATGCTCGGCGATCGAGAAGCCCGGGATCCGGTTGACCGGATTCGGAATGATGCTGGCGCCCTCGGGAAAGGTCCCCATCGCGAGGCGATTCGGCGTCACCTCGCCGCCGAAGCGCGAGCGGATCTCTCGCTCCGCCTCGGGGTGCAGCGCGAGCCGTACGCCGAGCGCATCGGCCGCACAGCGGCGGGTGTGATCGTCGGGCGTGGCGCCGATGCCGCCGAAGCTGAACACGATGTCGCCGGCGGCAAGGGTCCGCCGCAGCGTCGCGGTGAGCCGTACCGGGTCGTCGCCGTGGTACTCGCAGAAGGCCAGCCGCAGACCGCGCCGGGTCAGTGCTTCGACCAGAAACGGGAAGTGCTTGTCGCTGCGCTTGCCGACGAGGATCTCGTCGCCGATCACCAGTGCGCCGATCGCCGTCGTCATCGCCGCACCACCGCAGCCTCGATCGGCGCATCGCGCGAACGCTGCAGAGCCTCGAGCAGGTAATGGATAAACGCGAGGCCGAACACGACCGGCGCGAACAGGCCGATGAACGGAATGTAGGCGACCAGCGCGAGGATGACGCCCAGCAGGTACATCGCGACCCGCTGCTCGCGGAACACCCGCGTCATTTCCTCCTCGGAGGCATGCTCGGCGAGCGCGTCGTAGCGCAGCACCCGCTGGTTCACCCAGCCGAAGATCACCACCGGAATGACCGGCCAAAGCGGCGGCAAGAACCAGAACGGCAGCGATACCAGACCCAGGCCGATCAGGCCAAGCACCGCCACGATGCTGTTGACCACGCTGCCGGCGAAGTTGCCGCCGCGCCGGCGTGCGAGCGTCTGGAAGCGGCGCGCCGCGACATGCTCCACCATCGACGGCATGCCGAATACGCCGAGGAGCAACAGCGCGGTGAACTGCACGAGCGGGACGAGCATGATCAGTACGAGCAGCTTGGCCGCGAACATCGCGACGTCGGACGAGTCCCACTGGTAGCCGAAGGACACGTAGCCGATTCCGGCCTGCAGTCGCTCGGCGACCCACAGCACGAACCGCGTCCACATGAAGATGAGCACCATGCCCCAGAGGCCGATCGCGACGAGGACCGGCCACACCATGAGCCACAGCATCCTGGGATGCAGCAGGTTGCGGAATGCAAACAGGAGCGATGCGAGCATGCGTCAGGGGGTTCCGTGAATCGAGTCAGGCGTGACGGATACTTTGCCACAACTTGCCGAGACGCTTGACTGAAACCGGAACCGGAGTTTTCAGCGACTGGGCATACAGCGCGACGCGCAATTCCTCGAGCAGCCAGCCGAACTGCTCGAGCTCGGCTGTCGGCGCGCCGCGCTTCGCCCGTGCGGCGACCTCGCGCTGCCAGGCCGCGGCGAGCGGCGCGATCTCGGCCGCGATGCGCGCGTCGCGCGCCGGGTCCTCGCGCAGCTTGTCCAGGCGCATCGCGGCAGCCTTCAGGTAACGCGGAAAATGCTGCAGCCGCGCCCAGGGCGTCTGTGATACGAAGCGCGGGTGCAGCAGGCCTGCGAGCTGCGCGCGCACGTCGTCGACGACGCGCGGGAACGCCTTCGCAGCGGCGTTCAGCCGCTTGTGCAGCTGCGCGTGCTCGGCCAGGATCACGCCGACCATGCGCAGCAGTTCCTGCCCGATCAGGTTGAACCGGCTGCGTCCGTCCTCGACGCTGCGCTCGAATGCCGCCTGCGTGGTCGGCAGGGCCTCGCCGAGAAAGGTCCGCTCCAGCGCCGCGGCGACGATCTCGTCGGCCAGCGCCACATCGCCGGCGAGCTGCGCGAACTGGAGATTGAGCGCGTTTTCGCGCGCCACGAGCTTCGCGAGGTCGCGCACGCGCTCGCGAAAAGTGATCGTCAGCAGCCGATGCAGGCCCGCGCGATGCACGCTGCGCGCGTGCTCGGGTGAATCGAACACCTGCAGCGTGACGGCGTCACCGAGATCGGCAAGCGCAGGATAGCCGACCAGGGTCTGCCCGCCCTCGCGGATTTCCATGATCTCCGCCAGATCGCCGAAGTCCCAGCGCCGGTGACGCGCCTCGTCGGGCACGCTCGTCGAGTCGGCCAGCGCGGCGCGCGTCTGCGGCGCCCAGGCACGCTTCAACTCGGCGAGGTTGCGCCCCATGGCGAGCTGCCGGCCGTGCTCGTCGATGACGCGGAAATTCATGTGCAGATGCGGTGGCGCCGAGTCCGGCCGGAAGGCGTCGACCGGGACCTCCAGATTCAGCGCGCTCCGGATCCAGCGCGCCAGGGCGGTCGCGAGCGGCAGGTCCGCGGCGGGAACCGAAGCCACGAAGCGCTCGGCAAATTCATCCAGCGGCCCGAGCCGGTGCCGCAGGCGCTGCGGCACCGATTTGGCCAAGGCGCGCACCTTCTCCTTGATCAGCCCGGGCACGAGCCATTCGCAGCGCGCCGCCGACAGTTGATTGAGCAAGGCGACCGGTACGGTCAGCGTCACGCCGTCGCGCACTGCACCTGGCTCGAAGTGGTACTCGAGCCCGAAGGCGTTCGGGCCGATCTGCAGCGCCGGCGGAAAGGTCTCGGTCGTGATCCCTGCCGCCTCGTGGCGCATCAGATCCTCGCGCCGCAGGAACAGGCGTTTCGGGTCCTCGCGCTCGATGCGCTTTCGCCACTGCTCGAAGTCCGCGCCGTTGTGGATGCCCTCGGGCAGGCGCGCGTCGTAGAACGCGGCGATCAGCGCTTCGTCGACGAGGATGTCCGGCCGGCGCGACTTGTGCTCGAGCCGCTCGATGTCCGCGATGAGGCGCTGGTTGTGCGCGAAAAACGGTGCGCGGGTATCGAACGCGCCCTCGACGAGCGCCGCGCGAATGAAGATCTCGCGCGCCGCCGCCGGATCGAGCGGGCCGTAGGGCACGCGCCGATTGCTGTACACCGGCAGCCCGTAGAGCGTGCCGCGCTCGAGCGCCACCACCTGCGCGCGCTTCTTTTCCCAATGCGGGTTCTCGCGGTGGCGCTTGAGCAGGTGCTCGCCCAGCGCCTCGAGCCAGCGCGGGTCGATGGCCGCGACGGTGCGCGCGAACAGGCGCGTCGTCTCCACCAGCTCGGCGGCGACGATCCATTTGCCGGGCTTCTTGGTCCAGCTGCCCGGATGCACCCAGAACCTGATGCCGCGCGCGCCCGTGTAGCCGCCGCTCGCTTCGTCGCGCAGCCCGACGTTGCCCAGCAGTCCGGCGAGCAGCGCACGGTGAATCGCCGCCACGCCCTCGGGTTTCCGCGGATCGACTGCGGAGGACCGCCAGCCGAGCTCGGCCACGAGCGCATGCAATTGCGCGTGCAGGTCGCGCCACTCGCGCATGCGGGCGATCGAAAGGAAGTTCTCGCGGCAGAACTGGGCAAGCTTGCGGTTGGACTTCTTGTGCTCGAGGGCCTCGGAAAAGAAGGTCCACAGCTTGAGCAGGGCGAGAAAGTCCGAGCGCTCGTCGGCGAAGCGCGCGTGGCGCTGGTCGGCGGCGCCGGCGCGATCGAGCGGCCGCTCGCGCGGATCCTGCACCGACAGCGCGGCGGCGATGACCAGCAGCTGCTCGAGGCAGCCTTCGTCGCGCGCGGCGATCAGCATGCGCCCGATGCGTGGGTCGAGCGGCAGCTTGGCGAGCGCGCGGCCGACGGCGGTGAGCGTGTTCGACTCGTCCACCGCGGCGAGCTCGGCGAGCAAGGCGTAGCCGTCGGCAACCGCGCGCGGCGTCGGAGGATCGAGAAACGGAAAGTCCTCGATGCCGCCGAGCCGCAGGCTCATGGCGCGCAGGATCACCGCGGCGAGCGAAGAGCGCAGCAGCTCGGGCTCGGTGTAGGCCGGCCGGCGCGCATGGTCGTCCTCTGCGTAGAGCCGGATGCACACCCCGTCCGCGACCCGGCCGCAGCGCCCCGCGCGCTGCCGGGCGGCCGCCTGCGAGATGTCCTCGACGCGCAGCATCTCGACCTTGTTGCGCAGGCTGTAGCGTTTGACGCGGGCGACGCCGGTATCGACGACGTAGCGGATGCGCGGGACGGTCAGCGAGGTCTCGGCGACGTTGGTCGCCAGCACGATGCGCCGCGCCGCGCCCGGGCGGAACACGCGATCCTGCTCGGCGGACGACAGTCGCGCAAAGAGCGGCAGGATCTCCGTGCCCGGCGGATGATGCTTGCGCAGCACCTCGGCGGCGTCGCGGATCTCGCGCTCGCCCGGCAGGAACACGAGCACGTCGCCCGGCCCCTCGCGGCAGAGCTCGTCGACCGCTTCGGCGAGCGCCTGCGCTTCCTCCTCGCGCGTGGTGTCCTCGGTATCGCCCTCGACCGGGCGGTAGCGCAGCTCGACCGGGTAGAGGCGTCCGGACACCTCGACCGCCGGCGCGCCGTCGAAATGCCGCGAGAACCGCTCGGCATCGATCGTCGCGGAGGTGATCAGGAGCTTCAGCTCGGGTCGCCGCGGCAGCAGCCGCTTGAGGTAGCCGAGCAGGAAATCGATGTTCAGGCTGCGCTCGTGGGCCTCGTCGAGGATGATCGCTTCGTATTGGGACAGCCGCGGATCGCCCTGCGTTTCGGCGAGCAGGATGCCGTCGGTCATCAGCTTGACGAGCGCGTCCGGCCGCACCCGGTCCTGGTAGCGCACCTTGTAGCCGACCACGTCGCCGGGCTCGGTGCGCAGCTCCTGCGCGAGGCGCGCAGCCACCGAGCGCGCCGCGATGCGCCGCGGCTGCGTATGGCCGATCAGGCCGCGCGCACCGCAGCCCATCTCGAGCAGGATCTTCGGCAGCTGCGTCGTTTTGCCAGAGCCGGTCTCGCCGCAAACGATCACGACGGGATGGCGTTCGATGGCGGCGCGTATCTCCGCGCGCCTGGCATTGACCGGGAGCGCGGGGTCGAAGGCGATGGGCGATAGCCGCGCGAGGCGCTCGGCGCGCTGGACTTCTGAATTCAAGGCAGGCGGATTCTAGCCTCTTGCGTGCCGGGCGGCGCCGCGGCCGTCTGCAGGTAGCATAGGGTCATGGTGCAAAAGTGGCTGCGCGACAGGCTGCCGAAGCCCGAGGAGGTGCAGGCGAAGCGCTCGCTGCGCTGGCTCGGGCCGCTGCTGCGCCGCCCCTGGCTGTGGCAGCTCTCGCGGCGGCGGGTCGCGCTGGGCGCCGCGATCGGCGTGTTCTTCGGTTTTCTCATTCCGGTGCTGCAGATCGCAATGTCGGCGGTGTTCGCGGTGCTGCTGCGTGCGAACCTTCCGGTCGCCGCGGTGAGCACGCTGGTCTCCAACCCGTTCACCTACGCGCCGATTTTCGTGCTCGCGTACCGCACCGGCTCGGCGATTCTCGGCGAAAAAGTCGACGAAAGGCAGCTCGCGGCGCTCGAGCTGGAAGCGGACGGCGAAGAGGCAAAGCCACTGAGCTGGGCGGACCGCGCCGCGGCCATCGGCAAGCCCTTTTTCCTCGGGCTGTTCATCTTCGCGACGGTCGGCGCATTGACGACTTGGCTGATGGTGAACTTGATCTGGACGCTGGCGGTGCGCTGGCGGCGCCGGAAGCGACGGGGCGTCGGCGGCAGAAAGGACGCTTCGTTGCCATGACGCGATCGGCCCTGCGTGCCGCGCTCGCGACCCTAGCTTTGTGCCTGGCATCGCTGCAGGCCTTCGCGCAGACCATCATCGCCGACGTCGAGCGTGTCGTCGGGGAGGCGAGCGCGCAGGCGCCCACCGCCGTGGCCCGGACGCTGCAGGCCGGCGACCCGGTCTATCTCGGCGACCGGCTGCTGACCGCGCCCGGCGCGCTGCTCGAGCTCGCCTTCAGGGACCAGACGCGCTTTACGCTCGGTTCGGACACGCAGATGACCGTCCGCCAGTTCTCCGCGCCCGAGAGCGAGCAGCCGTCCTTTCTCGCCCGGGTCTCGCGCGGGGTCTTCCGCGTGGTCACGGGGTTGATTGCCCGTCAAAGACCGCGCGCGGTGAAGTTCGTCACGCCGACGGCGACGATCGGTATTCGCGGCACCCATTTCGGCGCCGAGACCGACGGTACGCGCGCGCTCGTCGTGCTGCTCGAGCCGGAGGGCGAGGACCGGACCGCGATCGAGGTCTCGAACGCGTTTGGCGCCGTGACGATCGACGAGCCGGGCTACGGCACCGAGATTCCCGATGCGCAAAGCCCGCCCAGTCCACCGCGCCGCATGCGCCTGCGCGCGGTCGACAATCTCATGCGCTCGCTGTCGACGATCCAGCGCATCCAGGTCCCGCGCCCGCCGCGTTGAGTCTGCCTGCGATGCGCGCGCCGCGCTTGGATCCGGCAGGACGCGATGATAAGGTTTCGCGGTCACCAGGGAGGAACGCCATGAGAACAACAACCTGGCTCGCCGGCGCAGCGCTCGCGCTCGCGTCGCTGCACGCGCAGGCACAAACCACCGATCCGAGCCGCTGCTCGGCGCAGGAACCGTCGTTCTGTCTGAACGGCGTGTCAAATGCGGTGACCGGTCTGGATTCGCTGCGCGTTGCGCTGCCGAGCGGGCAGGGCCAGCGCGAGGAGGAGGAGGATCGCCTGCGACAGAAGCGCGCGCAGTCCGAGCGCATCACGGTCGCGTCTTCCGAGTCGGTCGCGGGGCTGGGTTCGCCCGATCCCTGGTCGCTTTGGTTTGGCTACAGCTATTCGAAGTACGACAGCTCGGTGCAGGTCGCGCCCTACGACGCAAATCTCGCCAGCTACCGGCTGGGCCTCGACCGCTTCTTCGCAGGCAAGTTGCTGTTCGGCCTCGCCGTCCTCTACGACAAGCTCGACACCGACACGACCTACAACGGCGGGGGGCAGAACGGCGACACCTGGAGCGTGGCACCCTACTTCAGCTGGCTGATCGACGAGCACTTCAGCCTCGACCTGAACGGCGGCTACGGCTGGCAGAGCACGACGCAGACCCGCATCGACCCGACCAGCGTGCCGGGATCGCCCACCATGCTCAATTCGAGCTACGACGGCCACCGCAGCTTCGCCAGCGCAACGCTCAACGGCTTTCTCGCGCGCGGCGACTGGACCTTCGGCGGCCGCGTCGGCTACATCTACTCCACGGAGAAGCAGGACGGCTACACCGAGACCGGCGGACCGAGCGCGCGCACCGTGAGCGGGCGCACGCTGCGCCTCGGGCAGATCTACGCGGGACCCGACGTCGCCTATTTCTTCGGCAACGGCCTGGAGGCCTACGCGGGACTGCTCTACCGCTACGACACCTCGCGCAACGACGGTAGCTCCGGCGGCGGGCTGCCCTCGGCGGTGGGTGCGACCCAGCCGGGCGACCGCGACGAGTGGGACTGGAGCGTCGGGCTGCGCTTCTACGCCAAGCGCAACGTCACCCTCGGCGTCGAGTACCTTCAGACCCAGGGACGCGACCAGTTCGACAACAAGGTGTTCAACGCGCTCGCGCGGTTCGAGTTCTGAGCGCGAATGACGTTCGCGGCAGGCTTCGTCAGTCGCGGCCGACCATGCGCTCGACGTAGCGCGCGATCAGATCGACTTCGAGGTTGACCTTCGCCCCCGCCGCGAGGCGCGACAAGGTGGTCACCGCAAGCGTGTGCGGGATCACGTTGACCTCGAACACCTCGGCTTCGACCCGGTTGACGGTGAGGCTCACGCCGTCGACCGTGATCGAGCCCTTGCGCGCGACGTAGCGCGCGAGTTCCTGCGGCACGCGCAGACGCAGGCGTTTCGATTCGCCCGCCGGCTCGAAGGCGACGACTTCGCCGAGGCCGTCGACATGGCCGGTGACCAGGTGGCCGCCCAGCTTGTCGCCGAGCGCGAGCGAGGTCTCGAGGTTCACCGGCCCGGGCCGGTCGAGCCCCACGGTGCAGGCGAGCGTCTCGCGCGAAACATCGAACGCAAGCCGCGCGCCGTCGATCGCGACCACGGTGAGGCAGGCGCCCTGCACGCAGATCGAATCACCCAAGGCGATGCCGCTGCGCTCGAGCCCGCCTGCATCGACCGCCAGTCGCAGGCCCTGCTCGAGCGGCGTCAGCGATTCGATCCGTCCCACCGCCTGAACGATGCCCGTGAACATCAGCGCCTCGCGATCACGCGCAGATCCTCGCCCACGCGCTCGACCGCGTGCAGGCGCAGCGCGACCCGTGCGTCCAGCGAGTCCGGCGCGGGCAGGTTCACCATGCCCTGCGCCGCGTCGCCGAGCAGGCTCGGGTTGAGATAGAACAGAAACTCGTCGACGCAGCCCTCGCGCACCAGCGAGCCGTTCAGCTTGAAGCCGCCCTCGACGTGCAGCTCGTTCACGCCGCGCCTTGCGAGCGCCTCGAGCATCGCCGGCAGGTCCACCTTGCCATCGGGATTGGCGAGCACAACGACCTCGGCGCCCTTCGCTTCCAGCGCGCGCCGGCGCCCCGCATCGTCCACCGCGCAGAACAGCAGCAGGTCGCCGCCCTCGACGATGCGGGCCCGCGGCGGCGTCTCGAGACGGCTGTCGACGACCACCCGCAGCGGCTGGCGCGGCGTATCGACCCCGCGCACGCTGAGCTGCGGATCGTCGGCCTTGACGGTCCCGATGCCGGTGGCGAGCGCGCAGGCGCGCGCACGCCAGCGGTGGCCGTCCAGGCGCGCCGCCTCACCGGTGATCCACTGCGAGGTCCCATCGGCGAGCGCGCTGCGCCCGTCGAGGGTTGCCGCGATCTTCATGCGCACCCAGGGCCGGCCGCGGGTCATGCGCGACACGAAGCCGACGTTCAGCTCGAATGCGTCGTCCTCGAGCAGACCGTGCTCGACCGCGATCCCTGCCGCGATCAGCCGGTTCGCACCGTGCGCTGCCGCCGGGTTCGGGTCGCGCATCGCGAAGACCACGCGCGCCACGCCTGCGGCCACCAGCGCCTCGGCGCAGGGCGGCGTGCGGCCCTGGTGATTGCAGGGCTCGAGCGTCAGGTAAACCGTGGCCTCGCGCGCGGCCGCACCCGCCGCGACGAGGGCGTTGGCTTCGGCGTGGGCGAAACCTGCACGTTCGTGCCAGCCCTCGCCGACGATGCGCTCGCCCGCTGCGATCACGCAGCCCACGCGCGGATTGGGCGTCGTCGTGTGCAGGCCGCGCGCGGCGAGCGCGAGCGCGCGCGCCATCATTGCGCGATCCAGTTCGGAGAATTCGCCGTGCGCCACCCGGGCCCTCGTCCACACGCGATGCAGTGGAACCGCTAGGTTCCCTTGCGGCGCTTCCTCGGACTCTTGATCGCCTGCACCGCCTCGCGAAAATCGTCCGGCGTCTCGAAGCTGCGGTACACCGAGGCAAAGCGGATGTAGGCGATCTTGTCGAGCTTGGCGAGCTCGCGCATGACCAGGTCACCCACGCGGCCCGTCGGCACTTCGCGCTCGCCGAGCGCGCGCAGGCGCTCCTCGATACGATCGACGGCAGCGTCGACCGCTTCGGTCGCCACCGAGCGCTTGCGCAGCGCGAGCATCATGCTGCCGACCAGCTTGTCGCGATCGAAGTCGGTGCGCGTGCCGTCTTTCTTCACCAGACGCGGCATGCGCAGCTCGACCCGCTCGTAGGTGGTGAAGCGCTTGTCGCACTTGGGGCAGCGCCGGCGGCGGCGGATGACGTTCGCCTCCGGGTTCGAGCGGGTGTCGACGACCTGCGTATCGTCGCTGCTGCAGAACGGGCAGCGCATCGTCGGCGCCTAGCGCTGGCCCGGCGTATACACCGGGAACGCGCCGCACAGCGCCTGCACCTCGCCCTGCACGCGGCGCAGCGTTGCCTCGTCGGCCGGCTTGTCGAGCATATCGGCGACCAGCTGCGCAAGGATCTCCGCTTCCGGCACGCAAAAGCCGCGCGTGGTCATCGCCGGCGTGCCGATGCGAATGCCGCTGGTCACGGTCGGCCGCTCCGGGTCGTTCGGCACGGTGTTCTTGTTGACCGTGATGTGCGCGCGTCCGAGCAAATCCTCGGCGTCGCGCCCGGTGATGCCCTTGCGACGCAGGTCGACGAGAAACATGTGACAGTCGGTGCGCTCCGAGACGATCCGCAGGCCGCGCTCGCCGAGCACGCGGACCATGGCGCGCGCGTTGTCGAGCACCTGCTGCTGGTAGGCACGGAATTCCGGCCGCAGCGCCTCGCCGAAGGCGACGGCTTTCGCAGCGATCACATGCATCAGCGGCCCGCCCTGCAGGCCCGGAAAGACCGCCGAATTGAGCGCGCGCTCGTGCTCGGCATCCGCGAGGAGCATGCCGCCGCGCGGTCCGCGCAGCGTCTTGTGGGTTGTCGTCGTCACCACATCGGCGATGCCGACCGGGCTCGGGTACAGCCCCGCCGCGACGAGGCCGGCGTAGTGCGCAATGTCGGCGACGAGCACGGCATCCACTTCGTCCGCGATGTGGCGCAGACGCGCCCAGTCGATC
>Ga0210060_1000097_pt1 | contig 51953 bp, 61 predicted proteins | sample Joice_CattailNLB_FD_184871 | JGI IMG/M metagenome (GOLD analysis project Ga0210060, IMG submission 184871) | Wetland microbial communities from San Francisco Bay, California, USA, that impact long-term carbon sequestration - Joice_CattailNLB_D2... | ecosystem: Environmental > Aquatic > Marine >...
CGCCGAGTCCGGCGGTCTCGGTGATCGCGCTGTCGCCCAGGTCCGGCGCCGCGTCGGCGATGCGGTAGCCGGGGAAGTAAAGCCCGTCGACCAGCGGTGCCGGGGCGGTGAACCACTGTCCGCCGAGCCCGGAGACGCGCACCCCGAACTCGACGCCGTTGCGCGCCATCGTCGTGACCAGGCTGCTGTCGGGCACGCCCTGCGCTGCCTCGAGCATCGCCTTGCATGCTGCCATCGAAATGTTGAGGAAGAAATGGTCGTTGCCGGCGACGAATTCGATCGCCGCGGCAACGTCCGCGGCCGGTGCCGCCGACTTGAGCAGCGCCGGCACCAGCCGCTTGATGAGCAGCGATGACGCGGCGACGTTGCGGTTGTGCACCTCGTCGCCCATGTGCAGCGCCTGCGCCATGAGCGGCTTGAGCTCGAGCTCGCCGAGCACCGCGAGCCCGGCGCGCAGGGTCGGGGCGAGCGTCCGTGCCATCCATTTCAGCCGCGCGATCACCTCCGCACTGTTGGCGCCGAAGCGCAGCACCTTGCCCAGTCCCTCGTTCAGCGTGCAGAAGGCGCGGTTGCCGCCGTCGGCGTTGACCACGATCCACACCGGCATCGAGGGGCTGATGATGCCCGCCATCGGTCCGACGGCAGCGTGGTGATGGCAGGGCTCGAAGCTGACCTCGCCCGCCTTGGCCATCGCCTCGGCGCGCGCGGCGCTCTCGGCCCAGCCTTCGTAGAGAATCGCGCCGACGATCGCGCCGCGCATCGGACCGCACATGCGTCGCCATTCGATCGGCGGCCCCGCGTGCAGGATCATGCGCTCGCCCATCCCGGGCAGGACTTCGCGCGCGACGCCGATGCCGGCGAGCTTCGGTTGCGCAGCGAGGAAGCGCGCCAGCGCCTTCGCGTTCGCCGCCTCGATGCGCGGGTGATTCACCATGCGGGCGAGCGCCTCGCCGGCCGCCGGATCACCGCTCGCCGGCGGCACCCAGTCCAGCTGCAGCGCTTCACCGCCGCGTTGCGTGATCGCATCGGCAAACGACGCGATGCCGACGTTCAGCACCGAAAGAGGCTTGGCGAACAGCGTGCTCATCGGCGTTTTCGCACGATGGCGGCGGCGAGCCGCGCAGCACGCGCGCTGCTGCTTGCGAGCAGCACGCCGGCCTCGCGCAACGCGCGTTCCTGACGCTCGAGCCCCTGCGGATCTTCCCCGGTGCCGCAGACGAAGCCGACGATCGCGAGGCTGCGGCCCTTCTTGCGCGCCACCGCCTGCGCCTTGCGGATCGCCGGGACCATCTCGGCCGCCGGGTCCGGATGCGCGCCGTAGCCGAGGACGATGTCGAGCAGCACGACCGCCACCTCGGGGTCGGCGGCTTCCCTGACCAGACGCTCGTTGCGCAGGCGATGATCGATCATCGGATGCGGGCGGCCGCGCGTGAACACGTCATCTCCCAGGTCGACCAGCGTGTGCTCGCGCGAATGCCAGGGGTCCGCGAGCTTCAACCTCGGATCGACCGCTGCGTTCGACCACACATTGCCGAGCGCTTCGCCGAGCAGCGCCGAGGCTTCGTAGCAGAACGTTCCGCCGCTGTACAGGCCGCGCAGGTAGCGCTGCTTCGCGCGCAGGCGCAGCCTCGGCAGGCGCAACCCTGCGTTGGCGGGGCGCGCGGGGCGCCGGCCGCGCGCGAGCGCCACCGCGGCGAGCGCGGCGTCTTCGAGGGTGCGCGCCGCGTGCAGGTTGCGGCCGCGAATCCCGCCCGCCGCGGCGCCGATGAAATTCACCACCACGGGCTTGCGTGCGCGCGCCGCTGCTGCGAGCACCGCCTTGGCCACCGCCGGTGCCGGCGGCTTGGACACCAGCACGATCGCCTTGGTCTCGGCATCGCGCGCCAGCGCCTTCAGGCCCTGCAGCATGCTGATGCCGCCGACGTCCTCGTGCAGGTCGTGGCCACCGGTGCCGATGGCCTGCGAGATCCCCGCACCGGCGCGGTGCACCAGACAGGTCACCTGCTGCGTGCCGGTCCCCGAGGCACCGACCACGCCGATTGCGCCGCGGCGAACCGCATTGGCGAACCCGAGCGGGACGCCGTCGACGATCGCGGTGCCGCAATCCGGGCCCATCACCAGCAGGTCCCGCTCGTGCGCATGGCGCTTGAGCTTCACCTCATCGGCCAGCGCGACGTTGTCGCTGAACAGCATGACGTTCAATCCCAGCTGCAGCGCTTTCATGGCCTCCGCCGCCGCGTATTCTCCGGGGACCGAGATCAGCGCCAGGTTCGCCGCAGGCGCTGAGCCGAGCGCCATCTGCAGGCTGCGCAGCGGCTGCAGCGCCCGCGCGCCGGCCGGCGCCGCCGCGGGCGGCTTGTCGAGCGTCGCGAGCGCGGTTTCGAGCGCGGCCTGCAGCGCCGCCGCGGATTTTCCGCGCAGCGCGAGCAGCAGGTCGTTCGGGCTGGCCGTCACGTCGCCCTCGAGCAGGCCAGCCTCGCGCAGCAGCGCGACATTGGCCGGCGTCGCCATCACCGCCGAGACCTGCTCGACGCCCGGGCGCGCGCCAAGGCTCGCCGAGAGCGCCATCAGCGACACCGAGTCGCGGTACAGGTTGGGCAGGACGCGAGAGATGTACACCGGCTTGTATACTAGAGTATCCTCCTGGCGTGCTGCAAGCCAACGACCCTCTCGACTTGCAGGCGCTCGGCGCACGCTATCGCGCCGGCAGCCTGCGGCCCTCGCAGCTGGTTGCCGGGATCCTCGAGCGCATCGCGCGCCGCGGCGACGACAAGGTCTGGATTCACCGCGTCCCCGCCGCCGAATTGGAGGCGCGCGCCGCGGCGCTCGAGCGCCGCGGACCTGAGGGCCTGCCGCTGTACGGGATCCCGTTTGCGATCAAGGACAACATCGACCTTGCCGATCATCCCACGACCGCGGCCTGTCCGGCGTTCGCCAGCGTCGCCACGGCGAGCGCGGCGGTGGTCGAGTCGCTGCTCGCCGCAGGCGCGCTGCCGATCGGCAAGACCAACCTCGATCAGTTCGCCGCCGGCCTGGTCGGCGTACGCTCGCCCTACGGGGTGCCCGCCAACCCCTTCGACGCCCGCTACGTGCCGGGCGGCTCGAGCGCCGGCTCGGCCGTGGCGGTGGCCGCCGGGCTGGCGAGCTTCAGTCTCGGCACCGATACCGCAGGCTCGGGGCGGGTGCCGGCTGCGTTCAACAATCTGATCGGCCTGAAGCCGACCCGCGGACTGCTCAGCACCCGTGGCGTGGTGCCGGCCTGCTGGTCGCTCGATTGCGTCTCGATCTTCGCGCTCACTGCGGCCGACGCGGCGACGGTGCTGCGCGCCGCACGCGGCTTCGACCCGGCCGATCCGTTCTCGCGCCACGAGGCTTCGCCGGCGCGCGTGCCGCCGCGCAGCTTCGACGGCTGCCGAATCGGCGTGCCGCGCGAGGATCAGCTCGAATTCTTCGACAACCCCGACACGCCCGCCCTGTTCGAGCTGATGCTCGCGCGAATCGAAGCGCTGGGCGCAGACCGCGTGACGATCGATCTCGAGCCCTTTCTCGAGGCTGCACGCCTGCTCTACGACGGGCCGTGGGTCGCCGAGCGCTACGTCGCAATCCGCGATTTCATCGAGCGCCAGCCCGAAGCGCTTCACCCGGTGACACGCGAGATCATCGGCGGCGCAACGCGATACAGCGCAATCGACGCCTACGCCGCGTACTACCGCCTCAAGGCGCTGCAGCGCAAGATCGCGCCGGTCTGGGACACGGTGGACATTCTCGTCGCGCCGACCGCGGGAACGATCTATCGCATCGCCGAGGTCGAGGCCGACCCGGTGCGCCTGAACAGCAACCTCGGCCGCTACACCAATTTCATGAACCTGCTCGATCTCAGCGCGATCGCGGTGCCGGCCGGTTTCCAGCGCGATGGCCTGCCCTTCGGCGTGACGCTGATCGCCCCGGCCTTCGCCGACGAAGCCTTGTGCGCGCTCGGCGCGCTCGCGCAGCGCAGCGCGGTAAACACGATGGGCGCCACCGGGCTTGCCCTTCCCAAAGCCGAAGCCGGCGATCCGTCGGGCACGCCGACCGGCCAGGCGAGGCAAACCGTCGCGCTCGCAGTCTGCGGCGCGCATATGTCCGGGCTGCCGCTCAATCACCAGCTGACCGAGCGCGGCGCGCGCCTGGCGCGGCGCTGCCGTACCGCGCCTCACTACCGGCTGTACGCGCTCACCGCATTCACGCCGGCCCGGCCGGGGATGCTGCGCGCCGAAACCGGCGCCGCCATCGAGGTCGAGGTCTGGGACGTCCCCGCCGCGGCCCTGGGCGGCTTCATCGACGCGATTCCCGAGCCGCTCGGCATCGGCACGGTGACGCTCGAGGACGGGCAGCAGGTCAAGGGGTTCCTGTGCGAGGCACGCGCGACCCAGGGCGCGCGCGACATCACCGACCTGGGAAGCTGGCGGCAATTCGTCAAAGGGGGATAGATCATGGCCAACATGACAAAGGCAGAGGCGGCAGCGGAGGCCGTCGCAGAGGTCGAGGCAGCGATACCCGAACACGGCGCGCATGGCGCCGAGCGCGGCTTTGCCAAGCTCGATTTGGAGCTCAACGACTACCCGGGCGTCGTCAAGACCTCGCTGTTCGGCATCCAGCACGTGCTGGTGATGTTCACCGCGATGGTCGGCGGTCCGCTGATCGTCGGGCGGCTGCTCAACCTGCCCGAGGAAACCCGCATCCTGATGGTGTCCGGAACCATGATCGGCTGCGGCATCGCCACCATGGTGTCCGCGCTGGGCGTCGGCTTCATCGGCCCGCGGCTGCCCATCGTGATGGGGGTGTTCTACATCTTCATCGGGCCGATCGTCGGCATCGCGAAGTCGGTCAGTCTGGCGGCGGCGATGACCGCGCTGATGATCGGCGGCCTGGTGCAATTCGCCTGGAGCCCGCTGATCGGCAAGCTGCAACGCTTTTTCCCGCCGATCGTGACCGGCACCACCATCCTGCTGATCGGCACCGGTCTGATGAAGATCGGCATCAGCGTCGCCACTGGTTTCCACACGCCGGCCTTCGGCAAGCCGCTGACCCTCGGCCTCGCGGCGCTGATGATCGTCCTGATCCTCGTCATTACCCGCTACGCCAAGGGCTTCGTCAGGGCACTTTCGCTGTTCGTCACCATGATCATCGGCTACCTGATATCGGCCGCGTTCGGGCTGATCGACCTCTCGAGCGTCACCAAGGCGGACTGGGTCGCGGTGCCGACGCCGCTCCCCTACGGCGGGCTCGCGTGGCCCGGAATCATCGGCATCATCACCGTGGTGATCTGCTTCTTCGCCACCGCGGTCGAGACCACCGGGCACACGCTCGCGGTCACGCGCATTTGCGGCGTGCCGCCGGAAGGCTGGCGGATCCGCGGCGCGGTCGCCAACGACGGCATCGGCTCGGCCCTCTCGGCGTTCTTCGGCGGGATGGCGCTGACGTCCTACTCGCAGAACATCGGCGTGATCTCGCTCACCGGCGTCGGTAGCCGCTTCGTGGTGGCCTTCGGCGGCGCCTTCCTCATCCTGATGGCGCTGGTGCCGAAGGTCGGCGCGATCATCGCGCTGATGCCGAACGCGGTGCTCGGCGGCGTGCTGCTGTTCATGTTCGGCATGGTGGCGTCCGTCGGGGTCGACATCATCGGACGCAACATGGCCTCGCGCCGCGACGCGGTGATCCTCGCCGCGGCGCTTGGCGTCGGCCTCGGCATCCAGGCCGCGCCGCCGGGCGCGTTCAACGCCATCCCCCAGGCGCTGCGCATCCTGGTCAGCGACGGCATCGTGATGGGGATCCTGCTCGCGATGCTGCTCAACCTGGTGATGCCGAAGGAACGCTAACGAGGGTCTGAACAAGTGGGCTTCGCCCCCTTGATAACCCCCGACGTCGGACGAAACGCCGATCAAGTCCGCGACTCGATCGGCGTTTCTCTAGGTCTTGGCGCGTGCGTCGAGATGCGCGAGATGCAGGCGGTGCAGGCTGATCTTGTGCACCTCGGCCTTGCTCGCTTCGATGTGCGTCTGCAGCAGCGCCAGCGCACGCGGCAGCTTGCGCGCGCGGATCGCGCGCAGGATCTCGCCGTGCTCCAGATAGGTATAGCCGATGCGCTCGGGGTGCGTGAAATCGAGCCGCCGCACGATGCGGATGCGCTCGGTGATCCCCTGATGCACGCGCGTCATCTCGGCGTTGCCGGCCGCCGCCACCAGTTGCGCGTGGAACGCCTCGTCGAGCGCGGCGACGCGGGCACCGTCGGTGAGCCGCCTGCGCGGCGCGACCCGCCAGATCTTCTCCAGGCCGACGAGCGCGCTGCGCGGATCGCCGGCGCAGAGCTTGCGCACCGCGGCGCACTCGAGCACCACACGCAGGTCGTAGAGCTGGTCGATGAGCGCGAAATCGAGCGTGCGCACGCTCCAGCCGCTCTTCGAATGCACCTCGAGGTAGCCCTCGCGCTCGAGCCGGAACAGGGCCTCGCGCACCGGGGTGCGCGAGACGTGCTCGCGCCGCGCGACCTGGTTCTCCGAGAAGCGCGCGCCCGGCAGCAGGCGGAACTCGAAGATGTCGGCTTTCAACGTCTCGTAGACCGCGCCGGCGAGCTTGTCGCGGCTAGCGCCCTTTGTCTTCGCCATCGATGCCGAGCATACAATAGGCCGCCGCAAGGCATCGCGGGCATCCGGGAGGGGTCGTGACGGCAGTCCAGGCGGAGCCTTACGCGTTCGAGTTCGATCCGCGCAGCTGCGCGCTCCTGATCATCGACATGCAGCGCGATTTCGTCGACCCGGGCGGCTTCGGCGAAGCGCTCGGCAACGACGTCTCGCTGTTGCGCAAGGCGATCGCGCCGACGCAGAACGTGCTCGAGGCGGCGCGCCGGCGCAAGATGCTCGTGATCCACACGCGCGAAGGCCATCGGCCGGACCTGAGCGACCTGCCACAGAGCAAGAAGCTGCGCGGCAAGCTGAAGAACGGCATCGGCGACCCCGGCCCGATGGGCCGCATCCTGGTGCGCGGCGAGTACGGCCACGACATCATCGACGCCCTCAAGCCCGCGCCCGGCGAGCCGGTGATCGACAAGCCCGGCAAGGGCGCCTTCTACGCCACTGACCTCGACGCGATGCTGCACAACCGCGGCATCCGCAGCCTCGTGGTCTGCGGCGTCACCACCGAGGTGTGCGTCAACACCAGCGTGCGCGAGGCAAACGACCGCGGCTACGACTGCCTGGTGCTCGAGGACTGCGTCGGCTCGTACTTTCCGGCGTTCCAGCGCGCGGCGCTCGACATGATCAAGGCGCAGGGCGGCATCTTCGGCTGGGTGAGCGACTCGAGTCGCTTTCTCGAGGCGCTGAACAAGGCTTAAACAGGGGAGGCAACGATGCGCAACGCAACGGCGGCAACGCAGCTTCGCTGGTGGGTGCCCGGCGACTGGAACGGGTTTTTCGGGCTGTTCACCAACGTCGTGCTCAACGTGATCGTGCTCACCGGCCTGTGCCTCGGGGTGGTGAGCCTGCCCGTGGACACGGTCTTCGGGCGCATCCTGCCCGCGCTCGGCATCGCGCTGCCGATCGGCAACCTGTACTACGCCTGGCTCGCCTGGCAGCTGGCGAAGAAGGAAGGGCGCACGGACGTCACCGCGATGCCCTACGGCCCGAGCGTGCCGCACATGTTCATCGTGGTGTTCGTGGTCATGCTGCCGGTGTACCTGAAGACCAAGGACCCGATGCTCGCCTGGCAGGCCGGCCTCGCCTGGGCCTTCATCATCGGCGTCATCATTCTCGCCGGCGTGTTCGTCGGGCCGTGGATCCGCGCGCACACGCCACGTGCGGCGATGCTCGGCACGCTCGCCGGCATCTCGATCGCCTTCATCTCGCTCAGGCCGGCGTTCCAGATGTGGGAAGTGCCCTGGATCGCCTTCGTATCGCTTGCCATCGTGCTGATCAGCTGGACCGCCAACGTGCGCCTGCCCTGGGGCCTGCCCGGCGGACTGGTGGCGGTGGTCGTCGGCGTGGTGCTCGGCTGGCTGGCGTATTTCTTCGGCTGGAGCGACGTCGTGAAGGCCGAGCAGGTGAGCGCCTCGTTCGCGCAATTCGGCCTGCACCTGCCGATTCCGGGCAGCGAGGTCTTCCGCGGGCTGGTCGATGTCGCACCGCTGCTCGTGACCGCGATCCCGCTCGGCATCTACAACTTCACCGAGGCGATGAACAACGTCGAGAGCGCGGCCGCGGCGGGCGACTCGTACGACCTGCGCAAGATCCTCGCCGCCGACGGCATCGGCGCGATCGCCGGCTCGGTGCTCGGCAGCCCGTTCCCGCCCGCGGTGTACATCGGCCATCCGGGCTGGAAGGCGGTCGGCGGGCGCATCGGCTACTCGCTCGCCACCGGCGTGGTGATCGCGCTGGTGTGCTTCCTCGGCCTCACCGCGCTGCTGCTCGCGGTGGTGCCGCTGGTCGCGATCCTGCCGATCCTGCTCTACATCGGCCTGGTGATCGGCGCGCAGGCCTTCCAGGCCTCGCCGTCGAACCATGCGCCGGCCGTGGTGCTCGCCATCATTCCGAACGTTGCGGCCTGGGGACAGCTGCAGGTGGACAGCGCGCTGAACGCCGCCGGCAGCTCGGCGGGCGCCGTCGGCATGGGCAAGCTCGCCGGCTCGGGGCTGGTGTACCACGGCATGGAGCTGCTCGGCGGTGGCGCGGTGCTCGCCGGGCTGGTGCTCGGCGCGCTCGCCGCGTTCATCATCGAGCGCAAGCTCAAGGAGGCGGCGCTGTGGGCCTTCGCCGGCGCGGTGCTCGCGTTCTTCGGCTTCATCCACGGCACCCAGCTCGGCTGGGCGATGTCGCCCCAGGTCGCGCTCGGCTACGCGCTGTTCGGCGCCGTGTGTCTCGCCGCGGGCATGCAGGGCGACAAACGGCCGGCCTGAAGGCGCGATACCCGGGACCGTGCGCCGCGCGCCTCAGCCTTTGAGGCGCGCGGCGAGTGCCTCGACCAGGGTCTCCAGGACCTTGATCCGTGCCCAGTACTTGTCGTTCGACTCGACGAGCACCCAGGGCGCCTGCGCCGTGCTGGTGCGCTCGATCATGTCGGCCGCGGCAACCTGGTAGGCGTTCCACTTCTCGCGGTTGCGCCAGTCCTCGGGCGTGATCTTGAACTGCTTGTGGCGCGTCTTCTCGCGCTGCTTGAAGCGCCGGTGCTGCTCGGCCTTCGAGATCTGCAGCCAGTACTTGATCACCACCGCGCCATGGCGCGCGAGCTGCTCCTCGAAGTCGTTGATCTCGGCGTAGGCGCGCATCCAGTCGGCCTCCTCGGCGAAGCCCTCGACGCGCTCGACCAGCACCCGGCCGTACCAGCTGCGGTCGTAGACGCCGAAGCGGCCGGCGCGCGGCAGGTCGCGCCAGAAGCGCCACAGATAGGGCTGCGCGCGCGCCTCGTCGCTCGGCGCGGCGATCGGGATGACCCGGTACAGGCGCGCGTCGAGCGCGGCGGTGATGCGGCGAATCGCGCCGCCCTTGCCGGCCGCGTCCATGCCCTCGAAGACCGCGACCACGGTGCGCTTGGCGAATTTCGGGTGCCGCGTGAGCAGGGCAAGCGCGCGCTGCTGCCGGGCGAGGGCCTTGCGGTATTTCTCACGCGGCAGGCTCTGCGACAGGTCGAGCGTGTCGAGGATGTGCAGCTTGTCGACCGGCCGCACCAGTGGCGGGGCGTCGCTTTTCTTCGCGCGCCGCTCCGGCGGCGCCGCCACGCGCTTGCGCATCGCCTCGAGCAGCGCGCGGCCGACGGTCACCGCGCGGTACTCGGGATCGGAGCCTTCGACGACGATCCACGGCGCCCAGGCGGTCGAAGTCTCGCGCAGCGCCTCCTCGCTCACCGCGTAGAAGCGGTCGTAGAGCTTGAAGAAATCCCAGTCGCGCTTGGTGATCTTCCAGCGCGTGTCGGGGTCGGCGGCGATCGCCTTGAGGCGCTTTTTCTGGCGCTTCTTCGAAAGATGGAACCAGAACTTCAGGATCAGCGCGCCGTCGTCGGCGAGCATCTTTTCGAAGCGGTTGATCTCGTCGATCGAGCGCGCGAGCTCGAGCGGCTTCGTGCGCTTGAACACGCGGTCGATGATCGGCGCGGTATACCAGGAGCCGAACAGCATGCCGATCTTGCCCTTCGGCGGCAGGGCCCGCCAGTAGCGCCACATCTCGGGACGCTCGCGCTCCTCGTCGGTCGGCTTGTCGAACGCCGAGGTGAAGATATGGCGCGGATCCATCCACGCGTTGAGCAGATTGACGGTCTCGCCTTTGCCCGCGCCGCGCACGCCCGAGATCAGGACGATCACCGGGAAGCGCCCGTCCTGTGACAGCGCGTACTGCGCGTCGAGCAGATCCGCCCGCAGGCCCGGCTCGACCCGCTTGTACTCGCCCTTGGAAAGCGCGTGGCCCAGCTCGGCCGACTCGAACATGATTCCTCCTACGCTGCCCGCTGCCTCAGGAACACGCCGAGCCGTCGCTCAGCGCACCCGGTAAATCTCTTCGGCGAAGTCCCCGCGCGAAACCATCAGCCAGCTGCGCTTGCGCTCGGGCCGCCAGGTGAGCGTCGCCCGGTCACGCGCCCTGTCCCAGGTGATTTTGTAGACCTGGGCGTCCTTCTGTCCCTTGCGCTTGATCAAGTCGCGGGTTTCGCCGCTCGGCGGGCCCCATTTCGATTTGAGCGCGGCCTCGACGCGCGGCCGGTCGCGCGCCGCGAAGCGCAGCTCGAAACCCTGCACCTTGCCATCGTGCAGAAAAAACGTGATCCGCGCGTCCGTCCCGACGAAGGAAATGCGCGCGTCGTCGCAGCGCCGCTCGGCCGCGAGGCTCTTCCACTCGAGCGGCTTGCAGTACGCGCTCGGGAACGTGGCGCGCAGGTCCGCTTCGCTCGCGCCGAGCCCGATGCCCTCGACGTCGAACGCAAGCGCCGAACCCGACGCGAGGGCAAGGAGCAGCGCGGCGCGCGCGCGCCTCATCGCCTGGCGAGCGCCCGGTGGCGGAAGCAATCGACCGTGTGGTCGTTCACCATGCCCACGGCCTGCATGAACGCATACATGATCGTCGTGCCGACAAACTTGAACCCACGGCGCTTCAGATCCTTGGCCAGCGCATCGGACACCGGGCTGCGCGGCGGGACATCGGCTGCGCGCCGCCGCCGGTTCTGCACCGGACGCCCGTCGACGAAGCCCCAGACATAGCGCGAAAAGCTGCCGAATTCCTTCTGCACCGCGAGAAAGCATCGCGCATTGCCGACCGCCGCCTCGATCTTGGCGCGGTTGCGGATGATGCCCGGGTCTGCGAGCAGCTGCGCCTTCTTGCGCGCGCCGTAGCGCGCGATTTTCTTCGGATCGAAACGATCGAACACCGCGCGGTAGCGCGCACGCTTGGCGAGCACCGTATCCCAGGAAAGGCCCGCCTGCGCGCCCTCGAGCACGAGGAACTCGAACAGCCGTCGGTCCGCGCGCAGCGGCACGCCCCATTCGCGGTCGTGGTAGGCCCTGGCGCGCGGATTCCTTGCCCACGCGCATCGCGTGCGATTCGGCATGCGCGAATGATACCGGCGTCGCAGCGAGGACGCGGCGCTCAGCTCCAGCGCGGCGTGTAAGGCAGCTTGACCGAGGCATACTGATTCGGCCAAGGCAGCGGCCAGCCGTACTCGTAGGCCGCGTGCCGCGTCCAGTAGGGATCGGCGAGGTGCATGCGCGCGAGCACGCAGAGGTCGGCGCGCCCGCCGGCGATGATCGCGTTCGCGTCGCCGAAGGACTGGATGTTGCCGATCGCCATGGTCGGCAGCCCGCCCTCAAGGCGCAACCGCGTCGAGAACGGCAGCTGCCAGAGCCGCCCATACTGCGGCGCTTGGTCACCGACCACCTGCCCGGTCGACACATCGACGATGTCGCAGCCGGCGTCTTTCAGCGCCGCGACCAGCGCGAGACCGTCGGCGTCGGAAAACCCGCCCACCTTCCAGTCGGTCGCCGAGATGCGTACCGACATCGGCCGGTCGCCCGGCCAGGCCGCGCGCACCGCGGCGAAGACCTCGAGCGGGAAGCGCATCCGGTTTTCGATCGACCCGCCGTAGGCGTCGCCGCGGCGGTTGGCGAGCGGCGAGAGAAAGGTCGACAGCAGGTAGCCGTGCGCCATGTGCAGCTCGAGCAGGTCGAAGCCGGCCGCCACGGCGCGCCGCGCCGCGGCGGCATGGTCGGCGATGACCGCGTCCATGTCGGCCCGCGTCATCTCGCGCGGCCGGTGGCAGAACGCCTGATAGGGAATCGCCGATGGCGCGATCACCTCCCAGTTGCCCTCCGGCAGGGGCTCATCGACCCCTTCCCACAGCAGCTTGGTTGAGCCCTTGCGTCCCGCGTGCCCGATCTGCAGTCCGATCCGGGCCCGCGAATTGGCGTGAATGAACTCGACGATGCGCCGCCAGGCGGCGACCTGCGCGTCGTTCCAGATTCCCGCGCAGCCGGGCGTGATGCGCGCCTGAGGGCTCACGCAGGTCATCTCGGTCATCACCAGCCCTGCGCCACCGACCGCCCGGCTGCCCAGGTGCACGAGGTGCCAGTCGCCAACCAGGCCGTCGAGCGCCGAGTACTGGCACATCGGCGAGACCACGATCCGGTTCTCGAGGGTGAGCGCGCGCAGGCGCAAGGGCGTGAAGATCGGCGGCGGGGTCTTGCCCGCGGGTCGCGGCTGCCCGGCGGCGGCGTAGGCCTCGCCGGCGACCCAGGCGTCGGCCTGCTCGACGAACGCCGGATCGCGCCGCCGCAGGTTGTCGTGGTTGATGCGCAGGCTGCGCGTCAGCAGCGAATAGGCGAACTGCAGCGGCGCCATGCGCTCGGCATAGCGCTCGGTCTCCTCGAACCACTCCATCGAGACCTGCGCGGCGCGCTGCAGGCTGTCGACCACCGGCTCGCGCTCGGCCTGGTACGCGGCGAGCGCCTCGGCGAGCGTCGCGCTGCGATCGAGCGCCGTGGCGAGCGCGATGCCGTCTTCCATCGCCAGCTTGGTGCCCGAGCCGATCGAGAAATGCGCCGTGTGCAGTGCATCGCCGAGCAGCACGATATTGTCGTGAAAGTACCTGCGGTTGCGCACGCGCGGGAAGCTGCGCCACAGCGACATGTTGGAGATGAGTTTCGCGCCTTCGAGCTCATCGGCGAACAGCCGCTCGCAGTAGGCGATCGTGTCCGCCTCGGTGGCGTCGACGAGCCCCGCGCGCGCCCAGGTCTCCTCGGTGCACTCGATGATGAAGGTGGACGTCCCCGGCATGTACTGGTAGCAGTGCGCACGCCACAGACCGTGCGCGTTGCGCTTGAAGTAGAAGGTGAACGCGTCGAAGCGCTTGGTCGATCCGAGCCAGACGAACTTGTTCGGCCGCATGACGACGTCCGCGCCGAAGGCGTCTGCATGCTGCCGGCGGATGAACGAGTTGATGCCGTCGCCGGCGACGATCAGGTCGGCGTCGCGGTACTCTGCCAGGCTGGTGATATCCGCGTCGTGCGTGATCCCGACGCCGAGCTCGCGCGCGCGGGCCTCGATGATCTGCAGCAGCCGCAGGCGCTGCATGCCCGCGAAGCCGTGCCCGGTGGAAACGAACCTCTCGCCCTTGAAGAAGATGTGGATGTCGTCCCAGTGCACGAACGCGTCGCTGATGGCGCGATACGAGGGTTCGTCGGCCTCGCGGAAGCTTTCCATGGTCTCGTCGGAAAACACCACGCCGAAGCCCCAGGTCACGTTCGCCGGGTTGCGCTCGAAGATGCGCACGTCCCAGTCCGGGTGCGCCTTTTTCACCAGCAGGCTGAAGTACAGACCGGCCGGTCCGCCGCCGATGCAGCGGATCTTCATCGGATTCGCCGTTGCCTGCGGCGCGCGCCGGCGCACATGCTCACGCCGATCTCAGCCGGAAGCGCTGCAGCTTGCCGGTTTCGGTGCGCGGCAGCGCGTCGACGAATTCGACGCGACGCGGATACTTGTAGGGCGCGATCGTGTTCTTCACGTGATTCTGCAGCGCCTCGGCCATCGCCGGATCCCCGGCATGGCCGGGCTTGAGCACGACGAAGGCCTTGACGATGGTGCCGCGCTCCGGATCCGGCGCGCCGATGACGCCGCATTCGGCGACCGCCGGATGCGTCAGCAGCGCGCCTTCGACCTCGGGCCCGGCGATGTTGTAGCCCGCCGAGATGATCATGTCGTCGGTGCGCGCCTCGTAGAAGAAGTAGCCATCGGCGTCCATGTGGTAGGCGTCGCCGGTGATGTTCCAGCCGTTCTGCACGTAGTACTTCTGCCGCTCGTCGGCGAGGTAGCGGCAGCCGGTCGGCCCCTTGACCGCGAGCCGCCCCACGACCCCGGGCGCGCAGGGCCGGCCCGCCTCGTCGAGCACCGTCGCGCGATAGCCGGGGATCGCATAGCCGGTGGCGCCGCGCCGCACGCGCTCCACGGCGTGCGAAATGAAGATGTGGATCATCTCGGTCGAGCCGAGGCCGTCGAGGATCTCGATGCCGGTCGCCTGCTTGAACAGCTGCCGCGTCGCGTCGGGCAGGGCCTCGCCGGCCGAAACGCAGGTCCTCAGGCTCGAAAAATCGTACTTGGGCGCCAACGCGGCCATCGCACGGAACATCACCGGCGAGGTGAACAGCACCGTGGCGCGGAAGCGCTCGATCGTCTCGAACATGGTCTCCGGCGTGAGCCTTTCGACGAGCACGGTCGAGGCGCCGGCGCGCAGCGGAAAGGCGAGCATTCCGCCCAGGCCGAAGGTGAAGGCAATCGGCGGCGTGCCGCAGAACACGTCGTCCGCCCGCACCTTCAGGCAGGCGCGCGGAAACAGGTCGCACATCGCGATCACGTCGCGATGGAAGTGCATCGTGCCCTTCGGCTTGCCCGTGGTACCCGAAGTGAAAGCAATGAGCGCCACGTCGTCGGCCGCGGTGTCGACGTTGTCGAAAGTCTCCGGCTGCCGCAGCGCGAGGCGGTCGAGCCCGTCCGGCGCGTCGTCGTACCAGTAGCGTATGGTCGCGGCGCCGAGCGTCGGACAGGCCGGCAGGGCCGCCTTGAGCTCGACCTCGAGCCGCTTGTCGCACAGCGCATGCGTGACCTGCGCCTTGTTGACGATGTCGGTCAGCTCGCGGGCGCGCAACAGGGGCATCGTCGCCACGCAGACCCCGCCCGCCTTCATCACCGCGAGCCAGCACGCCGCCATCATCGGGTTGTTCGGCCCACGCAGCAGCACGCGGTTGCCGGGCACGAGGCCCATCTCCTTCACCAGCACCTGCGCGATGCGATTGGCCTGCGCGGCGAGCTGCAGGTAGCTGCAGGCGCCGTCCGGCGCGCGCAGCGCGACGCGCCCGCCCCGGCCTGCAGCGAGGTGACGGTCGACGAGCTCGGCGGCGCAGTTCATGCGCGCCGGATAGCGGACCTCGGGGACCTCGAACAGCAGCTCGGGCCACTGGTCTTTCGGCGGCAGGTTGTCGCGCGCGAAGGTATCGATATGTGCGCTGGGCGTCATGCCGTGGTCCTCAGGACGGAGTCGCGCCCGGATCCTTGAGCAGCTCGCGCGCGATGATCAGCTTCTGCACCTCGGTCGCGCCCTCGTAGATGCGCAGGGCGCGCACCTCGCGGTACAGACGCTCGACCGCATGCCCGCTTGCCACGCCCAGGCCGCCGAACAGCTGCACCGCGGCATCGACGACCTGCTGCGCCGTCTCGGTGGCGAACATCTTGGCCATCGCCGCCTCGCGCGTGATGCGCCGGCCTTGGGTATCGCGCAGCCAGGCCGCCCGATAGGTCAGCAGCGCCCCGGCGTCGATCGCGGTCGCCATGTCGGCGAGCTTCGCCTGCGAAAGCTGAAAATCGGCCAGCCACTGGCCGAACAGGCGGCGCGATTTGGCGCGCGCGAGCGCCTCGTCGAGCGCGCGCCGCGCGAAGCCGAGCGCCGCGGCCGCGACCGTGGTGCGGAACACGTCGAGGTTGCGCATCGCGAGCTTGAAGCCCTCTCCGGGCGTGCCGAGCAGGTTGGCCGCCGGGACCCGGCAGTCGGTGAAGCGCACGGTGGCCATGGGGTGCGGCGCGATGATCGCGACGCGCTCGCTCGCGTCGAGCCCGGGCGTGCCCGCCTCGACGACGAACGCCGAGATCGCGCGCGTGGCACTCAGCTCCTTCGCGTCCTCGCTCTTCGCGAACACCACGTACAGGTCCGCGATGCCGCCGTTCGAGATCCAGGTCTTCGCGCCGTTCAGCACCCAGCAGTCGCGGTCACGGCGCGCCGTCGTCGACAGCGCGGCGACGTCCGAGCCCGCGTCCGGCTCGGAGAGCGCGAACGCGGCGATCGCCTCGCCCGCAGCGACCCGCGGAAGATAGGCGGCACGCTGCGCGGCGGACCCTGCGAGCCCGATCGGCCCGCTGCCCAGGCCCTGCATGACGAACGCAAAATCGGCGAGCCCGGCGTGATAGGCGAACACTTCGCGCAGCAACGCGATCGTGCGCACGTCGAACGCGTCGCCGCCGGGCACGCAGTGCCGCAGATAGCCCGCCGCACCCAGCTCGCGCACCAGACGCCGGCAGGTCGCATCGGCTTCGGCGCCGCGCGGCGCCGACGGATCCTCGTCGTGCGCCCAGTCGAGGCCCGCCGCCCATGCATCGGCTTGCGCCGCAAGCCCTGCGTGCTGCGCCTCGAAGAACGGCCAACGCGTGTGCGCGAAACGATCCACCGTCGAAGCCTACCGCTAGTTGCCCTCGAACACCGGCCGCTGCTTGGCAACGAAGGCGTTGTAGGCGCGCTCGTAGTCCTTGGTCTGCATGCAGATTGCCTGTGCCTGCGCTTCGGCCTCGATCGACTCGTCGATGCCCATGCTCCATTCCTGATGGATGCACTTCTTGGTCATCGCATGCGCGAACGTCGGCCCGTCGGCGAGCGACTTCGCCAGCGCCTGCGCGTCGGCGAGCAGCGTGTCGGATGCGCAAACCCGGTTGTAGAAGCCCCAGCGCTCGGCCTCGGCACCGTCCATCGCGCGCCCGGTGTAGAGCAGCTCCGCGGCGCGTCCCGCGCCGATGAGGCGCGGCAGGATGTTGCAGGCGCCCATGTCCGCGCCCGCGAGTCCGACGCGCACGAACAGGAACGCGACCTTGCTCGCCGCGGTGCCCAGGCGCAGGTCGGCGCCCATCGCGATGATCGCCCCGGCACCGGCGCAGATCCCGTCGACCGCGGCGACGATCGGCTGCGGACAGCTGCGCATCGCCTTGACCAGGTCCCCCGTCATGCGCGTGAACGCCAGCAGCCCGCCCATGTCGTCTGCCTTTTGCAGCGCAACCAGCGGCCCGATGATTTCGTGCACGTCGCCCCCGGAGCAGAAGTTGCCGCCCGCGCCAGTGACCACGACCGACTTCACGTCCTGCGCGTACTGCAGCTGCCGGAACAGGTCACGCAGCTCGGCGTAGGACTCGAAGGTCAGCGGATTCTTGCGCTCAGGGCGGTTCAAGGTGACGGTGGCCACCTTGCCCTCGACCTGCCACTGGAAATGCTTGGCCTCGTAGCCCGCCAGCTCGATGCAGAATTGCTTCATGAGAACTCCTTCGATTCGCCATGTGCCCGAAAAACGCCAAGCCTAATGCCTTCCACGCCTGCCGCGGGGTCCGCTGGGCGCGGCGCTGCGAAACGGCGCGTGTTGCGGCTCAGGGCGGTGCGACGATCGCCGCTTGCTGGCCGCGGTAGGCCCGCTGATACTCGACGCGCCCCGGCCCGGGGTAGTGCGGCTCGCGAAAGTACACCACCGCCCGGCCCTGCGGATTGCGTTCGAGCCAGGCGCCGATCGCGTGCTCGTCTACCACCTCGAGCGGGCGCGTCAGCCGGCCGTAGTAGTGGAACTGGCCGTGGTACTTGCCTTCGTTCGCGATTGGCATGCCGCGGCGCTCGAGCGCCGCGAGCCGCTCGGCGAGCGGCGCGATGTCGTGGGCGGGGCCCACCAGCGCCGCGGCGCCGAGCTGCAGCGCAAGGCAGGCCGCGCCCACGCCGAGCGCAATCGGCACGAGCCGCGGCGCGCCGTCGGCCCAGCGCGCCGCGAGCAGCGCAATCAGCGCGAGCTCGGGCAGCAGGTACTGCACCTGCTTGCCGCTGATCAGCGAAAAGGCGAGGAGCGCAAAGCCGATCTGCAGCAGGCAGAAGCGCTCGCCGGATCCGGGCGCGCCCGCGGCACGCGCCGCGCGCCACAGGCGCGGCCAGAACACCCACGGCGCGGCAAGCAGCGGCAGGAACGGCAGGTAGAACCAGAACGGCTGGCGATGGGCGAAGGACTTCGCCATGCGCCCCGCAGTTTGCCCCCAGAAAATCGCCTGCCCGTAGGCCTCGCCGCCCGCCAGCGCCGCGGGCAGCGCCCAGGCCAGCACCAGCGCCGCGCCACCGAGCGTCGCGAGCAGCGTGCCGAGCGCCCAGCGCCCCCAGGCGGGCCGCGCCTCGCGCATCCACAGCGGCGCGAGCACGGCGAGCGGCAACACGTGCAGCAGGATCACCGGGCCCTTGGCGAGCACGCCCAGTCCGATGCCGAGCGCGGCGAGCGCGAAGCCGCGCCGCATCGCACCGCGCCAGGCGAGCGCCAGGCCGAGCCAGCCGAGCAGCGCGCAGGCGGAAAGCAGCATGTCGAACATGACCGCGCCGGTGAAGTACGTCCATAGCGGCATCGGCGCAAGCGCAAGCGGCGCCGCCACCGCTGCGGCCGGGCGCTGCGGCCACAGCGCGCGGGCCAGCGCCGCGACGAGCGCGAGGCTGGCGAGCGCCGCAAGCATCGGCACCAGGCGCGCCCAGAGGTCGCTGATGCCGAACACGAACCATCCGGCGTGTAGCAGCCAAAACAGCAGCGGTGGCTTGTGCGGATACGGCGCGCCGTTAAGGTACGGAACCAGCAGCCCGTCGCGCTGCCACATCTCCCAGGCAACGGCCAGATAGCGCGTCTCGTCCACCGGCAGAAACGGGCGCGCCATCGCCGCCGCGGCGAGCAGCACGACGAGCGCGACGGCGAGCGCGAAAGGACGGCGTTCGGCGCTCATTCCCCGGGCGGTACGCCCTCGGCCTGTGCGCGGCGATGCGCGGCGCGGATCAGCCACAGGTTGCGCGCATAGATGAACAGGCCCGCCCCCTGACCGAGGATGAACACCGGGTCCTCGCGATGGATCGCGTACACCAGCAGCGTCGCGCCGCCGCCCAGGCTGAAATACCAGAACAGCAGCGGGATGACGCTGCGGCGCTGCATCTCGCTCGCGATCCACTGCACCAGGAATCGCGCGGAGAACATCGCCTGCCCGAACAGGCCTACGGCGAGCCAGATGACGTCGACGTTAAACAGTCTCATTGGAAGAGTCCTTGGAAACGATTCGCGGGCGCCGCGCGCGCCGCATCAACCACATGACGCCGAACAGATCGACGATGCCGACCCAGAGGCGATTGTGCACGCCGTATTTCGAGCGCCCGGCTTTTCGCTCGCGGTGGCGCACGACCACCGAGCGCACCACGGCCCCTTCGCGCAGCACCAGCGCCGGCAGGAAGCGGTGCATGTGATCGAACCACGGCAGCGCGAGAAACAGCTCGCGTCCGAACAGCTTGAGGCCGCAGCCGGTGTCCGGTGTGCGATCGCCGAGCAAGGTTCCGCGCACCGCGTTGGCCACGCGCGAAGACAGGCGGCGCAGCCAGCTGTCGCGGCGCTCCGCACGCCAGCCCGCGACCAGCTCGAGGCCGGGCGCGCGCCGCCCCGGGGCGAGCGCTTCGAGCAGGCGGGGAATGTCGGCCGGGTCGTTCTGCCCGTCGCCGTCGAGCGTCGCCACCCAGGGAAAGCGCGCCGCCGCGACGCCGCTGCGAATCGCGGCGCTCTGGCCGCAGGATTCCTCGTGGCGCACGACGCGCAGCCGCGGATGCGCCTGCTGCGCCCGCGCCAGCGCTTCGGCCGTCGCGTCGCGGCTGCCGTCGTCGACGTAGATGATCTCGCAGTCCCTCAGGCCGGCGAGCGTGGCGTCGATCTCCGCGACCAGCGCTGCCACGCTGCCGGCCTCGTCCCGCACCGGGACCACGACCGACAGCCGCCCGTCGAAGTCAGGCGTGCGCGCGGACGGTCCGGACACCAGCGGCACGCATCATTTCCCGGCGCTGCGCGGGCCCGCGGCAGCGTGCTTCGAGTTTCCGCTCAGGACATCGGCGATCCGCGCAAGCTCGGCCTCGGGCGTCTCGCTCGCGGGCGGCCTCTGGCCGCTGCGGCGATACCAATAGCCCGCGTTGCCGACGTCGCCCTCGATGCGATGGAGCACCGCGTGCAGCCAGTCCGCATGCGCGTCGCCCTCGTGCTGCTGGACGATCGCGTGCGCGCCGTGCCAGTCGCCCTCGCGCGCGCGACGCACGGCATCGATGAGTCCCTGTTCGAGCGCCGGGTTCACGCGCGTTCACCGCGCGCGGCGCCCGTACGCCGCGCCAGCGGTGGCCAGCACGGGATGACGCGCGTCGCGAGCACTTGGCGGCCGACAACGCATCCTGCGTGAAACCTCTTCGCCTCGGACGGGTCCATAGAACACGGATGCTAGCCAGCCTGCGGCCCTCAGGCAATCCGCCGCAGGCTACAATTTGAGCCTACCTTGGAGCACATCGCATGAATCGTCATCTCTTCGCAACCGCGCTCTTTGCCGGGCTGCTGTCGCTTTTCGCCGTGGCGCAGGCGCAGGACAAGGCGGACGCCGACAAGCCGCAGCCGCCCGATGCGAAGGTGCTGCAGACCGTGTTCGACGCATTCGCCGGCGGGCTGCCGGAGAAATGGAGCAGTGCCTGGGTCGTCGTCAGGGAAGTGCGCCAGAAGGGCGGCGCGCGCGATTACCTCGTCGATTGCATGTACAGCGTCCCGGGCGGCGATGCGGCCGGCACGCCGATCGCGTCCTGCGACCGAAAGACAGTGTTCGAGAACGTCTACGGGCTGAATCGCAACATTCCCGCGACCGACAAGCGCCGCTGGACCTCGGCGACGCTGCGCTACCAGCCCGACGGCAAGTTCGAGCTGAAGTACGGCTACGAAAAGATCGCTGAAGAGCCTGAGGCGACGGAAAAGAAGGAAACGAAGAAGAAGTAGTACCGCCGCGCGCGTGACGGCCCGTCGAGCGGGCGCTGCCGGTGACGCGCCGCGGCGCGCGCCGGGCGCGTTTCGGGCATGCTGCGCTCGGTCATGCGACGGCTCCTCGATCTTCTTGGCGTGTACGCGCGCTGGGCGCTGCCCGCGGGCGTGTTCGCCGGCATCGTCCTGCCCGATCTCGCCGCGCTGCTGCGGCCGCTGCTGACGCCGGTCGTCGTCGGCACGCTGACGGCGGCGCTGCTACGGCTCGACTGGGCGCGCATGGGCCGCGCGCTGCGCCATCCGGGCCTGCCAGTGCTGCTCGCGGGCTGGCAGCTGCTGTTGTCGCCCGCGCTGGTCTGGGCGGGGAGCGCAGTGCTCGGTCTGCCGCCCGACCTGCACCTGCTCCTCGTGCTGCAGGCCGCCGCGCCGCCGATCGGCTCGGCGCCGGTATTCGCGCTGATCCTCGGCCTGGACGGCGCGCTCGCCGCCATCACCACCGTGCTCGCCACCCTGCTGCTGCCGGTGACGCTCACGCCGCTGGTCGTGCTGCTCGCCGATACCGGCTTGCGCGTCGACCTGCCGGCCTTCCTGCTGCGCGTCACGCTGGTCGTCATCGCGCCGTTCGCCATCGCCGCCGTGCTGCGCAAGGCGATCGGCCGGGAACGGCTGCGGCGCAACGACGCGCTCGTCGGCGGCCTGAACGTGCTGCTGCTGGTGGTGTTCGCCATCGCGGTGATGGACGGCGTCACCGCACGGCTGCTCGCCGAACCCGCGTACATCGGCGGCCTGCTGCTCGCCAGCTGCGTCGCCGCCCTGCTGCTGCACGCCGCGGGCTACGCCGTCTTCCGCTGGACCGGCGCGCGCACCGCGTTCAACGCCGCCATCCTCTCGGGCAACCGCAACATGGGCCTGATGCTCGTGATCACCGCAGGCACTGCGGGCGCAGCGTTTTCGCTCTACGTCGGCATCGCCCAGATTCCGATGTACTTCGCGCCGCTGCTGCTCTCGCCGTTCGTACGCCGGGCTGCCGTCCGCGGCTAGGGCGGGACGACCTTTACAGCGCGTTACACGACGACTACATGACGTCATCGTGTCGGCCTGCGACGGGCGTAGATTGGCGCTGGGTCAATCCACCTCGAAGATCCGCCATGAATATCACGATCGGTGCCGCGCTGCTCGGCGGCGGCGTTCTGCTCTTCTGGGTCACGATCGTTGGCACGCGGCTCGCGCGGCCGCCGTTCTGGACCAGCGACACGATGGTGATGTGCTTCATCACGCCGCTGGCCCTGCTCGCGGTCGCCTTGGGCACCGGAATCCTGGTCTACGCCGCGACCCATGCCAGCTTGCGCGCCATGTCCTACGGCGACCTCGAAGGGTTCGCAATCGTTGTCGCCCTCTGCATCGCGCTCGGCTGGGCCGTCGCGCGATGGTCGCGCCGCGCGCCGCGCAAGGCGGCCGCCGAGGCGATCCCCTTGCAGCGGCCGGAAGCCCCGGAGCCGCCGAATCCCCTGCCCACGATCGGCGCGCAGCGCCGGGCCGCCTGAGCCAGCAGCCGGGGGACTCCGGCGAGCGCAGTCGCGCTCGCCGCATCGTACCGCCCGCGGGCGCCGATTTGATCGAAATCAAGCGCCGTCCGGCTTGAGCAGCAAGACTGAGCCATATGGCTCGGCTCGATCTCGGCCTCGACGCGTACTCGCCGCGCGAGGTATCGGAAAAGATCCAGAGTCTCGGCGTCGCGAAAGCCCGCCTGGGATTCCTCCAGACCGCGATGCTGGCGATCCTCGCCGGCGCATTCATCGGTCTCGGCGCGCTGTTTTTCACGCTGGTGGCGAGCGACGCGACGCTGGGCTTCGCCACGACCCGGGTTCTCGGGGGATTCGTGTTCTCGCTCGGCCTCATCCTGGTCACGGTCGGCGGCGCCGAGCTGTTCACCGGCAACAACCTGATGGCGATGGCCTGGGCAGAGCGGCGGATCCGCAGCAGCGAGCTGCTGCGCAACTGGGTCATCGTGTTCGCGGGTAACGCCGTGGGCGCGATCGGGCTCGCGGTGCTTGTCTATCTGTCGCACCACGACGCCATGAACGGCGACGCAGTCGGCGCGGCCTACGTGAAGATCGCGGCCGCCAAGACGGCCCTGCCCTTCGGCGAAGCGTTCTTCAAGGGCGTGCTGTGTAACCTGCTCGTCTGCCTCGCGGTCTGGCTCGCGATGGCCGGTCATTCGGTCGTCGACAAGGTCGTCGCGATTGTGTTTCCGATCACGGCCTTCGTCGCCGCCGGGTTCGAGCACAGCGTGGCCAACATGTATTTCATACCGCTCGGCATCTTCCTCGCCGACGGGGCGGCGCCGGCAGGTCTCGGCTGGTCGGGGTTCGTCGCGAATCTCATTCCCGTGACGCTGGGCAACATCGTCGGCGGCAGCGTGATGGTGGCCTTGGTCTACCACCTCATCTATCGGCGGCCGGCGCTCCGCGAACACAGGACCGGCACCGAACGTACGCGCGATACCGATTTCTAGACGGTTCCGGCGACCACCCCTCGCTCGCAGCGGCAAGCGTGCAACCGGCACGCCGGCGACGCCGAACTCGAGCCGCACGAGCCCGCCCGCGCTCCGGTGCGGACCGCGAGCAATTCGACGGCCAGCGCCATCGCCGATTCCACAACGGCGATAGGGCATTCGCGCGCCGTCCGGCCGCGGCGGAGGCGTCGGATTCAGGGTATAAATTGCCTTTCCACCGCCTGCAGGAACGCCTCGCGCACCGCCATGGAAAGATCCTTCGCCAAGGAAGTCGAGCTGCTGAAGCTCGGCGACGGCGACACCTTCCGCGGTGAAGGCATCCTCGCAGTGACCAAGGCGCTGCTGCAGTCGGGCGTGGCCTACGTCGGCGGCTACCAGGGCGCGCCAGTCTCGCACATGATGGACGTGCTGAACGACGCGCGCGACACGATGGACGCGCTCGGCATCCACGTCGAGACCAACGCATCCGAAGCAGGCGCTGCGGCGATGCTCGGCGCTTCGATCAACTATCCGCTGCGCGGCGCGGTGACCTTCAAGTCCACGGTCGGCACCAACGTCGCATCCGACGCGCTGTCGAACCTCGCCTCGGCCGGCGTGCGCGGCGGCGCCCTGATCGTGATCGGCGAGGACTACGGCGAAGGCGCCTCGATCATCCAGGAACGCAGCCACGCCTTCGCGATGAAGTCGCAGATCTGGCTGCTCGATCCGCGACCGAGCCTGCCGAAGATCGTCGACATGGTCGAGCAGGGCTTCGCCCTGTCGGAGGCCTCGAGCACGCCGGTGATGCTCGAGCTGCGCATCCGCGCCTGCCACGTGCATGGTGCGTTCGCCGCCAAGGCGAATCGCGCGCCGCCGTTCTCGCGCCGCCAGCTGCTCGAACATTCGGAGTTCGATTACGACCGCATCTGCCTGCCGCCGTCCACCTACGCGCAGGAAAAGCACAAGGTCGAAGTGCGCTGGCCGGCGGCGGTGAAGTTCATCCGCGAGCGCGGCCTGAACGAGACGTTCCCGGGCGCGCTCGACGACGTCGGCATTCTCTGCCAGGGCGGGATGTACAACGTGGTCATCCGCGCGCTGCAGCAGCTCGGGCTGGCCGACGCATTCGGCGCGGCGCAGCTGCCGATTTACTGCATGAACGTCACCTACCCGCTCGTGCCCGAGGAGCTGGTCGGCTTCTGCGCCGGCAAGCGCGCCGTGCTGATGGTCGAGGAAGGCCAGCCGGCCTACCTCGAGGACGCGCTCCAGGCGACGCTGCGGCGACACGAGGCGCAAGGCCTGCGGGGCGTCGCGGTCTACGGCAAACAGGGCGATGGCGAACAGCGCGTGCTGCCGCTCGCCGGCGAATACACCGGCGAGGTCGTCCTGACCGGAATCGCGCGCTTCGTCGAACACAGCGCCCCGCGCGGCGTCGACGCGCGCAAGGTGGCCGGCGCCTACGCCGCGCTCGTCGCACCGAAGCGCGAGGCGGCCAGCGCGCTCGGCGCGCCGGTGCCGACGCGCCCGCCGGGGTTCTGCGTCGGCTGCCCCGAGCGGCCGGTGTTCGCGGCGATGAAGCTGGTCGAGCGCGAGCGCGGCGCGTTTCACCTCTCGGCCGACATCGGCTGCCACACCTTCTCGACGCTGCCGCCGTTCAGCATCGGCCACACCGTGCTCGGCTATGGGCTCGGGCTGGCGTCGAACTCGGCGGTCAGCCCGATGTTCGGCAAGCGCACGGTTACCGTCATGGGCGACGGCGGGTTCTGGCACAACGGCCTGACCTCGGGGATCGCCAACGCGGTGTTCAACCGGGACGACGGCATCCTGGTGATCATGAAAAACGGCTACAGCTCGGCGACCGGCACGCAGGAGCTGCCCTCGAGCCCGCAGCACAGCGCGGCGAAGGACGGCGACATGTCGATCGAGCGTGCGCTCGGCGGCGTCGGTGTGAAGTGGCTGCGCACGGTTCACAGCTACCACGTCAGCCAGATGAAAAAGACGCTCAGCGACGCGATGACCACCAAGTACAAAGGGCTCAAGGTCATCATCGCCGAGGGCGAGTGCCAGCTCGAGCGCCAGCGCCGCATCCGCCCTGCCGGCGCCAAGGCGCTCGCCGCCGGCGCGCGCCTGGTGCGCGTCAAGTACGGCGTCGACGAAGATACCTGCACCGGCGACCATTCCTGTATTCGCCTGTCGGGCTGCCCGACCCTCACCATCAAGGACAACCCCGATCCGCTGCGCCGCGACCCGGTGGCCACCGTGATCGAGGGCTGCGTCGGCTGCGGCCTGTGCGGCGAGAACGCCCACGCCGCCGTGCTCTGCCCTTCCTTTTACCGCGCCGAGATCGTGCAGAACCCGAAGCCCTGGGACCGGGCGCTCGCGCGCATGCGGCGCGCGCTGACCGGCTGAGGAAGCGACGATGGAGCGCTCGTTTGCCAAGGAAATCGAGAGCCTGAAGCTGGGCGAAGGCGAGACCTTCCACGGCGAGGGCATTCTCGCCGTGACCAAGGCGCTGCTGCAGTCGGGTGTCGCCTACGTCGGCGGCTACCAGGGCGCGCCGGTGTCGCACCTGCTCGACGTCATGGTGCAGGCGCGCGAGTACATGGACGCGCTCGGCGTCCACGTCGAGGCCTGCACCAACGAGGCCTCGGCTGCGGCGATGCTCGGCGCCTCGATCAACTACCCGATGCGCGGCGCGGTCACCTGGAAGTCGATCGTCGGCACCAACGTCGCCTCGGACGCGCTGTCCTATCTGTCGACCGCCGGCGTGCTCGGCGGTGCGCTGATCGTCGTCGGCGAGGATTACGGCGAAGGCGCGAGCGTCGCGCTCGAGCGCACGCACGCGGTCGCACTCAAATCCTCGCTCTGGCTGCTCGATCCGCGGCCCAATCTGCCGACGATCGTACGCATGGTCGAAGCGGGCTTCGAACTGTCGGAGGCCTCGAACACGCCGGTGATGCTCGAGCTGCGCATCCGTGCCTGCCACTTGCAGGGCGCGTTCGCGGCGCGCGCCAACCGGCCCTCGCCGGTGTCGAAAAATCATCCGCTCGACGGGCCGCCGAGCTTCGACTACGAGCGCCTGTCGCATCCGCCGGCGACCTTTCGCCAGGAAAAGCTCAAGGCCGACGTGCGGCTGCCCGCGGCGCGGCGCTTCGTCGCCGAGCACGAGTTGAACGAGACCTTCCACGGCGACGTGACCGAACTCGGCATCATCGTGCAGGGCGGGCTGTACAACAACGTCGTACGCGCGCTGCAGACGCTGGGCCTGGCCGATCTCTACGGCGCGAGCCGCATCCCCATCCTCGCGCTGAACGTCGTCTACCCGCTGGTGCCCGAGGAAATCAGCGCGTTCTGCGGCGCCAAGCAGGCGGTGCTGGTGGTCGAGGAAGGCATGCCCGAATTCATCGAGCAGGACCTCGCGATACAGCTGCGCCGCGCGGATCTGCAGACGCGTCTGCACGGCAAGGACATGCTGCAGCTGGCCGGGGAATACACCGCCGACGTGATGGTCAATGGCCTGATCAAGTTCCTCGGCGCGCACGCGTCTGCACTCGACACGACGGCGGGGGCGCGCTGGCTCGCGAAGATCGGGCAGACGAAGCATGCTGCGCTCGAGGCGCTCGACGGTCCGCTGCCGCCGCGTCCGCCGACCTTCTGCGTGGGCTGCCCGGAGCGGCCGGTGTTCTCGGCGATCACCCTCGCCTCACGCGAGTTCGGCAGGCCGCATATCGCTGCGGATATCGGCTGCCACGCGTTTGCGACCTTCGAGCCGTTCTCGATGGGCAACTCGATCCTCGGCTACGGCATGAGCCTCGCCTCGAGCGCCGGCGTGCGGCCGATGCAGACGCGGCGGCCGCTCGCGATCATGGGCGACGGCGGGTTCTGGCACAACGGTCTGCTCTCGGGCGCGGCGTCGAACCTGCTCAACAAGGGCGACGGCGTGCTCGTGGTGATGAAAAACGGCTACACCTCGGCCACCGGCACGCAGGACGTGATCTCCTCGCCCGACAAGGCGGCAAAAGCGCAGGCCGACGCCGAAAGCGCGGTGCACGCCGATCGCAGGATCGAGAACACGCTGCGCGGACTCGGCGTGAAATGGCTGCGCAGCGTCGACAACTACCGTGTCGGCGCGGTCGCGAAAGTGCTCAAGGAAGCGATGACCACCAAGTACAAAGGGCTCAAGGTCATCATCGCCGAGGGCGAGTGCCAGCTCGAGCGCCAGCGCCGCATCCGCCCTGCCGGCGCCAAGGCGCTCGCCGCCGGCGCGCGCCTGGTGCGCGTCAAGTACGGCGTCGACGAAGATACCTGCACCGGCGACCATTCCTGTATTCGCCTGTCGGGCTGCCCGACCCTCACCATCAAGGACAACCCCGATCCGCTGCGCCGCGACCCGGTGGCCACCGTGATCGAGGGCTGCGTCGGCTGCGGCCTGTGCGGCGAGAACGCCCACGCCGCCGTGCTCTGCCCTTCCTTTTACCGCGCCGAGATCGTGCAGAACCCGAAGCCCTGGGACCGGCTGCTTGCCGGCGTTCGCACCACCATCAGAGACTGGCTCCAATGACCGCGATGGCCACCACCCTACCGGAACGCACGCTGACCATTCTGATTGCTGCGCTGGGCGGCGAAGGCGGCGGCGTCATGGCCGACTGGCTGATCGACGCGGCCACGGCCTGCGGCTTCCCGGCACAGAGCACCTCGATTCCGGGCGTTGCGCAGCGCACCGGGGCGACGACCTACTACCTCGAGATCTACCCCGCGGAGCGCGCGCGGCTCGAGGGCCGCGAACCGGTGATGGCGTTGACGCCTTCGCCCGGCAACGTCGACGTCATGGTGTCTTCGGAATTCGTCGAGGCCGGGCGGGCGATGCAGAACGGCTTCGTCAGCCCCGAGCGTACGACGCTGGTCGCCTCCACCCATCGCATCTACGCGACGATGGAGAAGATGCAGATGGGCGACGGGCGTTTCGACGCGACGCGGGTGCGCGAAGCGGCGCACAAGCTCGCGCGCAAGGCCGTGCTGTTCGACATGCACGCGCTCGCGCAGGAACACGGCACCGTGATCAACGCGGTGTTGTTCGGCGCGATGATCGGCTCGGGCGCGCTGCCGCTGCCGCGCGAGGTCTGCGAGGCCGCGATCCGGCGCGGCGGGCGTGGCGCGCAAGCCAGCCTGCGCGGCTTCGCCGCCGGCTACGACATCGCCGCAGGCGCGCGCGACGCGCCGGCGGCCCACGCGCCGCTCGCGCGCCCGACCGAAGTACAGGCGATCATCGATCTCGGCGTCGCGCGCTTGCGCGATTACCAGGGCGAAGCCTACGCGCGCCTGTATCTCGAGCGCGTCAAGTCGCTCGGCGAAGCCGACGCAACGTTCCTTGCAGAGGCGGCACGCCAGCTCGCCCTGTGGATGAGCTACGAGGACATCGTCCGGGTCGCCGACCTGAAGTCGCGTGCCAGCCGCTTCGCCCGCGTACGACGCGAAGTCGGCGCCAAGGACGACGAACCGGTGGTCGTGATCGACTATCTGAAGCCCGGGATCGAAGAGTTCGCTTCCCTGCTGCCACCCGCGCTCGGACGTCGGCTCGTCGCCTGGGCGGAGAAGCGCGGCAAGCTCGACGCCTACAACCTGGGCCTGCACGTCAAGACCTCGGGCGTGTTCGGCTTCGCGCTGGTGCGCGGACTCGCCTGGCTCAAGCCCTGGCGTCCGCGCAGCATGCGCTATGCCGACGAGCAGGCGTTGATCGAGCGCTGGCTCGCGGCGCTGCGCGAAGCCGAGCCGCGCGCCAGCGCGCTCGCGCTCGAGATCGCCGCCTGCGCCGGCCTGCTCAAAGGCTACGGCGAGACCCACCGGCGCGGCCGGGCGAACTTCCTCGCGATCCTGGACGCACTGGTCGACAACCCGCCGACCCCCGATCCGCGCGAGCAGGCCGCGGCCATCCGACGCGCGCGCGAGGCCGCACTCGCGGACCCCGAGGCCAAGGCGCTGTCACAGGCGCTCGGCAAGCCGGTAGTCTGGCTGAAGCCCGTGACCTAGCGCGGCAGGCGCGCGCTGCGAAACCATCGCCGCGCGTTTGTGCCGCGCGGGCGATGATGCCGCCTTTCGCCCCGACCCATGTCTTCGCAACCGGACACCGCCGCAGCACCCGGCTGGCGCGCACGGATCACCGATCCGATGTTCGCTGCGGTCTGTGCGCTCGGCATCACGCAGATCACCGGCTGGGGCACGAGCTATTACTGCCTCGGCGTGCTCGCCGGCCCGATCGCGCAGGACACCGGCTGGAGCCGCAGCCTGATCTACTTCGGCTTCACGGTCGCGCTGCTCGCCATGGGGTTCGTCTCGACCTGGGTCGGGCGTGCGATCGACCGCTACGGCGCGCGTGGGGTCATGTCGGCCGGCACCGTCCTGGTGTCGGCGGGGCTTTACCTGCTCGCCCAGGTCCGCGGCGAGCAGGCCTACCTCGCCGCCTGGGTATTCCTCGGCCTCGGCATGCGGCTGTGCCTGTACGACGCCGCGATGGCCGCGCTGGTACAGGTCGTGCCTTCGCGCGGGCGCGCAGCGATCTCCTACCTCACGCTGTTCGGCGCCTTCGCCTCCTCCGTGTTCTGGGTCGTCGGCCACTACCTGAACGAGGCGGTCGGCTGGCGCGCCACGCTCGAGCTCTTTGCGCTGATCAACCTCGTCGTGTGCCTGCCGCTGCACTGGCTCGGCCTCGCACGGCGCGAGCGTGCGGGAACGCCGGACGCGAGCGTGAGCGCCGGACAGACCGCGCGCGACGGCCCGCCGCTCGAAGGCCGCACGCGCGCCATCGCGATCGCGCTCTTTGCGCTCATCATGTCGCTGAACGGCTTCGTTTTCGGGGTCGTCACCGTGCAGCTCGTTCCCCTGCTCGAAGCCGCGGGGCTGGCGACCGCGGCAGCGGTCTGGGTCGCGTCGATGAAGGGCTTCGCGCAGTTCGGCGGGCGGCTGGTCGAGATCGTCTTCGGCCGCAATCTGCGCGCGATCACGGTCGCACGCATTGCGATCGGCGTGCTGCCCGTATCGTTCGTCATGCTCGTACTTGCCGGCGGCAACCTCGCGGCGATCGTGCTGTTTACGGTGCTGATGGGCGCCTCGCAGGGGGTGATCACCATCGTGCGCGGCGCGGTGCCGCTGGCGTTGTTCGGCGCCACCGGCTACGGCACCGTGCTCGGCATCCTCGCCACGCCGATCCTCATCGTCAATGCGGCCTCGCCGACGCTGTTCGCGCTGATCGTGGACCACGCGGGCTGGGCCGCCGCCGAATGGGCGCTCATCGTCTGCGCGGCCGCGTCCTGGATCGCCATGGAGCTGATGTCGCGCTGGTACGAGCGCCGGCGCGCGCGGCATTGACGGCGGCCCCCCGACGCTCGGATTACGATCGCGCCCGATGACCACTGCACGCGACGCCCTGGAAAGGCTGCGCGAAGGCAACCGCCGCTTCGCGGCGGGCGTGCGCAGTCTCGACACCCTGACCAGCCAGACGCGGCGCAGCGAATTCCTGGCGGGCCAGAAACCCTTCGCGGTGATCCTCGGCTGCTCGGATTCCCGCGTCCCGGTCGAGCTCATCTTCGACCAGGGTCTCGGCGACCTGTTCGTGATCCGCGTCGCCGGCAACATCGTCGCAGCGTCGCAGATCGGCAGTGTCGAGTTTGCGGCGGCGCAGTTCGCCACGCCGCTCGTCGTCGTGCTCGGCCACACCCGCTGCGGCGCGGTGCAGGCCACCCTCGACGAGCTGCGGCGGCCGAGCGAAAACCAGTCGCGCAACCTGCGCTCGATCGTCGATCGCATCCGTCCCGCGGTGGAAGGCCTGCTGGAGACCGGGCCGAATCGCGACCACGAGGCGCTCGCGCGCCGGGCGGTGCGCGCCAACGTGCGCGTCTCCGCCAACTTTCTGCGCCACGGCTCGCCGATTCTCGAGGAGCTGATACAGAGCGACAAGCTGCTGGTGGTCGGCGCAGAATACGCGCTGGAAACAGGCCGGGTCGAATTCTTCGACGGCCTGCCGGCCTTCATCTGAATGCGGCCAGGCGCTGCACAGCGATCGAGCGGTGAAATGCGGGTTTTTCCTCAACCATCGGAGGCAGATGTCCACCGGCTGCTCGCCGCGGCGCAGCTTCCTGCCGCCGACCTGAGCACTGCGCATCTCGCGCATTTCTTCGGCTGCGGCCCGCAGGACTGTCCGCAGGGCGTCGGCGGCGTCGAGGTGCACGGCAGCGACGCGCTGTTGCGCTCGCTCGCGGTGGACGAGAAGCTGCGCGGCCGGGGCTGCGGCAAGGCGCTGGTCGCCGCGCTCGAGCATCACGCCCGCGCGCAGGATGCCAGGCACATCTACCTGCTGACCACCACCGCGGTGCGCTTCTTCGAAGGCCTCGGCTATCGCGCCGTCGCACGCGACGTCGCGCCAGAGCGCATTCGTGCGACGCCCGAGTTTTCCACGCTCTGCCCGGCGAGCGCGGTGTTCATGACGAAGGACCTCGAGTCACCGGCAGCGCTTGCGTGGGGTGCGGACTGACGCCCCCGACGGTTCGCCCCCCCGAAACGGCCCTTTGCACCGCCGCCCCGAAACGGCGAAAATCGTTGCCAATCACGCACTTCGGCGGAAGCGAGAGTCACATGGCCAGCGTACTGCAGCCGACCGCACAGGGCCGCGCCGAGTTCTATCGGCGCATGGACAAGGACAACCTGACGCCCCTCTGGGAGGTGCTGCACAATCTCGTGCCGCCCGCGCCGAGCTCGCCGGCGGTCCCCGCGTACTGGAACTACAAAGCGATTCGCCCGTATATCGAGGAGTCCGGGCGCCTGATCACGGCCAAAGAGGCGATCCGCCGCGTGCTGATCCTCGAAAACCCGGGCCTGCGCGGATCGTCTTCGATCACGCGCAGCCTGTACTGCGGCCTGCAGCTGATCCTGCCGGGCGAGATCGCACCGAGCCATCGCCACAGCCAATCGGCGCTGCGCTTCATCGTCGAGGGCTCCGGCGCGTATACCGCGGTCGATGGGGAACGCGTCACCATGCATCCGGGCGACTTCATCATCACGCCGCCGTGGACCTGGCACGACCACGGCAATCCCGGCACCGAGCCCGTGGTTTGGATGGACGGGCTCGATATCCCGATGCTGTCGTTCTTCACCGCGCAGTTCGCCGAGAACTACCCGGAGGACGTGCAGCCCGTGGCCCGCGGCGAAGGCGACGCCCAGGCGCGCTACGGCGCGAACATGGTGCCGCTCGGCCCGCTGCCGACGGCCAAGACCTCGCCCGTGTTCAGCTACCCCTACCGCCGCAGCCGAGAGGTGCTCGAGACGCTGGCGCGCGATGGCGAGCCGGATCCCTGCCACGGCTGGAAGATGCAGTACATCAACCCGCTCTCCGGCGGCTTCGCGATGCCGACGATCGGCAGCTTCATCCAGCGCCTGCCGAAGGGCTTTCGCACGCGCGCCTACCGCTCGACCGACGGCACGGTGTACTCGGTCGTCGAAGGTCATGGCCGCGCCCGCATCGGCGAATCCGTGTTCGCATTCGAGCCGCGCGACAGCTTCGTGGTGCCGTCCTGGTATCCCCTCGAGATCGAGGCCACGGAGAGCTGCGTGCTGTTCTCCTATTCCGACCGCCCTGCGCAGGCCGCGCTCGGTCTGTGGCGTGAACAACGCGACTAAGAACGCCACGATGAACGAAGACGAAGCCGCCTTCTATTCCCGCGAGTACAACAACCGCGCGCTCGTTCCCGACTACGCGCAGCATTTCGCGCGCTGGGAGCAACGCTCGGCGAGCGCGCGCAATACCATGATCTGCTACCTCGATCGGCGCTACGGCGACGCGCCGAACGAGACGGTCGACATCTTTCCCGCGCGCAAGGGCGACGGGACCTGCATGATGTTCATCCACGGCGGCTACTGGCGCTCGCTCGACAAGCGCGATTTTTCCTATCTCGCGCCCGCCTGGGTCGACGCCGGCGTGTCGCTCGCCATCGTCAACTACGACCTCTGCCCGCAGGTGACGATCGAGGAGATCGTGCGCCAGATGCTGCGCGCGAGCCGCTGGCTGTGGCTGCATTGCGAGGACTACGGCATGGACCAGGACCGGCTCTACGTCTCGGGCCACTCGGCGGGCGGCCACCTGACGGCGATGCTGATGTGCGCGCTCTGGCCGGTGTTCGACGCGCGCCTGCCGAAGGACCTGTTCAAGGGCGGTCTGGCGATCAGCGGCCTGTACGACCTGCGCCCGCTGCAGCATTGCGATTTTCTCCAGCCGGACCTGCGCCTCGACGAAGAATCCGCGCTCAGGGTCTCGCCCGCCTACCTGCCGCCCGCCTCGCGCGCGCCGGTGGCCACCTGCGTCGGCGGCCGAGAAAGCTCGGAGTTCAGGCGCCAGAACATACTGCTTGCCAAGCGCTGGCGGAGCATCGTCAATTTCGACATCCCGATGCCGCAGGCGAACCATTTTTCGGTCATGGACGGACTTGCCGACCAGTCGAGCGCGCTGTTCGCAGGCACGCGGCGACTGATGAAGCTCGACCGCTGAACGCCATGATGGACGCCTACCTGAAGCCGGGTCGCTTCGTCGACAGCGATCATCCCGCGGTGATCGCGTTCGCCGCCGAGCATGCGCGGGGCGCGACGCCGCTCGAGCGTGCGGTCGCGCTCTACTACGCGGTGCGCGACGGCGTGCGCTACAACCCATTCCAGAACTTCCTCCGCGAGGAGGCCTATCGCGGCTCGGCCTGCCTCGAGCGCGGCGAAGGCTGGTGCGTACCGAAAGCGGCGCTGCTCGCCGCCAGCGCGCGCGCCGCGGGCATCCCTGCACGCGTCGGCTACGCCGACGTCAAGAACCACCTGACCTCGCCGGCGCTCACCAAGAGCATGGGGACGGACCTGTTCATCTTCCATGGCTACGCCGACCTGTGGCTCGAAGGCAAGTGGGTCAAGGCGACCCCGGCGTTCAACCTGAGCCTGTGCACCAAGTTCCGCGTCAAGCCGCTCGAGTTCGACGGCCGCGAGGACTCGATCTTTCATCCCTTCGACGAGGACGATCGCCGGCACATGGAATACCTGCGCATGCGCGGCACCTACGCGGACGTCCCCGCGGACGAGATCCGACAGGCCTTCGCCGAGCTCTACCCCAGCTTCTACAACCTCGGTCCGGACGCGGCGAAGGAAGCCTTCGGCTGAACGCCGGGGGACGATGCGCGCGCTGCTCGAAGAGAGCTTTCGCGCCGCAGTTGCTGCGGCCGACCCCGCGCGCATCCTCGCGCCGGCGCTGCCGACGCCGCCGAAAGGCCGCACCTTCGTCGCCGCGGTCGGCAAGGCGGCGGCGTCGATGGCCGCGGCGCTCGAGGCGGCGTGGCCGGCGCAGGCGCCGCTCGACGGCATTGCGCTCACGCGCTACCGCCACGCGCTGCCGACGCGGCGCATCCGCGTGATCGAGGGCGGGCACCCGGTGCCGGACACGGCGGGCGAAGCCGGCGCACGCGAAATTCTCGCCGCGGCGCGCGCACTTGCGGCGGATGACCTGCTGATCGCGCTGGTCTCCGGCGGCGGCTCGAGCCTGCTCGCCCTGCCGCTCGAAGGCCTGTCGATGGGCGACCTGAAGACGGTCACGATGCAGCTCCTGCACAGCGGCGCGCCGATCCAGGACATCAACACCGTGCGCAAGCACCTGTCGGCGATCCAGGGCGGTCGTCTGGCCGCCGCCTGCCGCGCGCCGGTGTGCGCGCTGATCATCTCGGACGTGACGGGCGATGCGCCGACGCATATCGCCTCGGGCCCCTGCGCGCCCGATCCGACGACCTTCGCCGACGCGATCGGCGTGCTCGCGAAGTTCCAGGTCACGCCGCCCGCGGCGATCGCCCGGTTTCTTGCAGACGGTGCCGCCGGGGCGCTGCCCGAGACGCCCAAGCCGGGCAGCCCGGCGCTCGCGAAGGCAGAGAACCGCGTCATCGCCACCGCGCACCGCTCGCTCGAGGCGGCTGCGGAGACGTTCCGCGCCGCCGGCGTGACGCCCGTGATTCTGGGCGACACGGTCACCGGTGAGGCGGCCGAGGTCGCCAAGGTGATGGCGGCGCTGGTGCGCGAGATCCGCAGCTACCGCGCACCTTTCGCGCCGCCGGTCGCGCTGATTTCGGGCGGCGAGTGCACGGTGACGATCGACGGCGACGGGGGGCGTGGCGGGCGCTGCAGCGAGTTCCTGCTCGCGCTCGCCGTCGAGCTCGACGGGCTCGACGCGGTCCACGCGCTCGCCGCAGACACCGACGGCATCGACGGCTCCGAGGACAATGCAGGCGCTTACCTGACACCCACCTCGCTCACTCGCGCGCGCGCGCTGGGGCTGGACGCCCGCCGCAGCCTCGCCGCGCATGACAGCTACGGCTTCTTTGCGGCGCTCGGCGACCTGCTGGTGACCGGACCGACCTACACCAACGTCAACGACTACCGCGCCATCCTGGTCGCCTAGCGAAGCCTAGAACAGGTTTCCCTGTGCGCTGCGCCCCGCGTAATGCAGGACGTCGCCCTCGCGCCGCACGGCGGGGTGCAACACGTGCTCGCGCGTGACGCCGCCGTCGAGCAGATGGACCACGCGGTGCCCATGTGCGACGAGCCAGTCGGCGATCAGCGCACGGTGGCACTGCGCGGGGTCGCGTTCGGCGCACATCATGCACAGGCAGGCGTCGTCTGCCTCGCGCGCGAGCGCCTCGACCGCCGCCCTGAACGCCGCCCCTTCCATGTGCTCGGCATAGGCGCGAAACGCCGGCTCGGTAAGTCCGCCATGGCGGTTCGAATCGCCCGCGCGCCGCAGCCCGCCGAGCGCGCGGCCGCGCCACGCGTAAGCCAAACCCTCGGCCGCAAGTCGCGCGCCGAGCGGGCCGTAGCCGAACTGCGGATGCCGGCGCGATCGCGGCACGGCGCGCACGTCGACCAGGCGCTCGATCCCTGCGCCCTTGAGCAGCGCGATGAAGGCCTCCGGATCGCGCGAACCGTGGCCGATGCTGTAGACCGTCGCCACCTCAGCGCGCCCAGGCCACGCGTCGCCCCACGCGCAGGCCGAGGCGCTTTGCCGCGCTCGCCCGGTTCGCCGCGATCTCGATCAGGCCGAGGCTGTTGACGGTCCAGAACACGGCGCCGCGTGGCGCGGCCCCGAACACGCGCGCAAAGCCGAGTCTGCGCCGTCCGACGCGCAGGCGCGCAGCGGGCGCGCGGGCGCGCGGCGGCGACGCCCGCAGCCCGGTCATCGCGTTGCCGTAGTGGTCGATGTAGATAACCGCGGCGCGATCGGCGGCCGGGAGCAGCACCCGCGGCCGCCGGCTCGCCGCCGTCCAGCTGCGCGGCAGGCGACGCGCAGCGAGCGCCCCGGCGACCGGCGCGAACAGATCGCGCCCGTGAAACGAAGCGGACATTTCGGCAGGCCGCCAGACAATGCGCCGGCAGCTGCGCCGCCGGGCGCGGGCCCACAGCACCGAAAGCAGGCCGTTGTCCGGCCCGACGAAGGTCCGCCCGTCGGCCAGGACGACGATCGCGTCGCGCGCGCCGCCGACGCCCGGATCGACGACCGCAAGAAATACGCTGCCGCGCGGATAGCGGCCGGCCAGCGCCGCGAGCAGCTGCGCCGCCGCCTCGATATCGAATGCCGGGGCCTCGTGCAGCGCATCGATGACGCGCGCGCGGGGCGCGCAGGCCGCGAGCACCGCCTTCAGCTGCCCGACGTAGAGGTCCTGCGCCCCGAAGTCCGTGAAAAGGACGATCGCCACAGGGCCATTTTATCGGCGCCGGACGCAAAAAAGGCCGGGACGGCCCCGGCCTTTCCGAGCACTTCTTGCGCTCGCAACTACGCCTGCTTCGCTTTCTTCTCCTCGGCCGCGGCTTCCCCGCCGGCCGCCACCTCGGCAAGCTCGGTCAGCGAGACGAGCGCCATCGGCGCATTGTCCCCCTTGCGAAATCCGCTCTTCAGGATCCGCAGATAGCCGCCGTTGCGCTTGGCGAAGCGCGGGCCGATCTCATCGAAGAGCTTGCTCACCATTTCGCGGTCGCGCAGGCGATCGAATGCGAGGCGCCGGTTGGCGAGCGACGGCTTCTTGCCGAGGGTGATCATCGGCTCCACCACGCGGCGCAACTCCTTCGCCTTCGGCAGCGTGGTCGAGATGCGCTCATGGCGCAGCAGCGAATTGGTCATGTTGCGCAGCATCGCGAGCCGGTGGCTCGAGGTGCGATTCAGCTTGCGCAGTCCGTGGCCGTGACGCATGGCGGTTCCTCAGATCCTCAGGGTTAGGCGCGGTGGTGCTCGAGTCCCGCCGGGGGCCAGTTCTCGAGCTTCATGCCGAGGGTGAGGCCACGCGAGGCGAGCACTTCCTTGATCTCGTTGAGCGACTTGCGCCCGAGGTTCGGCGTCTTGAGCAGCTCCGTCTCGGTCCGCTGGATCAGGTCGCCGATGTAGTAGATGTTCTCCGCCTTGAGGCAGTTTGCCGAGCGCACGGTGAGCTCGAGATCGTCCACCGGGCGCAGCAGGATCGGGTCGACCTGCGGCGACTTCTGCGGCTCGGGCGGCAGCGCGGTGCCCTCGAGCTGCGCGAACACCGACAGCTGATCAACGAGAATGCGTGCGGCGTAGCGGATCGCCTCTTCCGGCTCGATGGCGCCGTTGGTCTCGATGTCGACCACCAGCTTGTCGAGGTCGGTGCGCTGCTCGACGCGCGCCGATTCGACGGCGTAGGACACGCGGCGCACGGGGCTGAACGAGGCGTCGAGGACGATACGCCCGATGCCCTTGGTTTCCTCGGGCAGGTAGCGCATGTTGCCCGGCACGTAGCCGCGGCCGGCCTCGATCTTGATCTGCAATTCGAGCTTGCCGCCGCCTGCGAGATGGGCGACGACGTGGTCCGGGTTGATCACCTCGACATCGTGTGCGATCTCGATGTCGCTCGCCCGCACGGGACCCTCGCCTTCCTTCTTGAGCGTCAGGATCGCTTCCTGACGGTTGTGCAGGCGAAACACGACGCCTTTCAGATTGAGCAGGATGTCGACGATGTCCTCGCGCACGCCGTCGAGCGTCGAGTACTCGTGCACGACGCCGGCGATCTGCACCTCGGTCGGCGCGTATCCCGGCATCGAGGACAGCAGCACGCGGCGCAGCGCGTTGCCGAGCGTATGGCCGTAGCCGCGCTCGAAAGGCTCCATCGTCACTTTCGCGTGATAGGGGGAGATATTCTGCACATCGACGATGCGCGGCTTGAGAAATCCAGTTTGCAGCATGTTCGGTGTCCTGAGTCCTTGTGGGGCGCGGCGCCCGAATGTTGAATTCGGTGACGACGATGAATTCGATGAATTCGCTTGCTACGGTTACTTCGAGTAAAGCTCGATGACGAGGCTTTCGTTGATCGTCGCGGGCAGCTCGCTGCGCGCGGGCAGGGCCTTGAACGTGCCCTTCATCGCCTTCGCGTCGAGCTCGAGCCACTCGGGCACGCCACGCGACTCGACGGCATCGACGCCCGCCTTGATGCGCAATTGCCCCTTGGAGCGCTCGGCGACTTCGATGACGTCACCGGGCCGCACCTGGTACGACGGAATATTCACGCGCCGGCCGTTCACCAGGATCGCGTTGTGGCGCACGACCTGCCGTGCCTCGCTGCGCGAGGCGCCGAAGCCCATCCGGTACGCGACGTTGTCGAGGCGCGACTCGAGCAGCTGCAGCAGCCGTTCGCCGGTGATGCCCTTGGTGCGCGACGCGTCCGCGTAGGTCTTGCGGAATTGCCGCTCGAGCACACCGTAGAGGCGGCGCATTTTCTGCTTTTCGCGCAGCTGCTTGCCGTAGTCGGAGAGCCGCATGCCGCTACGCTGACCGTGCTGGCCGGGTGCGTAGCTGCGGCGCTCGATCGCGCATTTGTCGGTGAAGCACTTCTCGCCCTTCAGAAAGAGCTTTTCGCCTTCGCGCCGGCACTGGCGGCACTTGGGATCGAGATTCCTCGCCATGAATTCTCCTTGACCGGCCGTTACACGCGGCGCCGCTTGGGCGGGCGGCAGCCGTTGTGCGGGATCGGCGTCACATCAGAAATGCTCGAAATCTTGAGGCCGATCGCATTCAGCGCACGCACCGCGGAGTCGCGTCCGGGCCCCGGCCCTTTGACACGCACCTCGATGTTCTTGACGCCGCATTCCTGCGCCACGCGGCCGGCGCGCTCGGCAGCGACCTGCGCTGCGAACGGCGTCGATTTGCGCGAGCCCTTGAAGCCGGCATTGCCCGAGGTCGCCCAGGCGAGCGCGTTACCCTGGCGGTCGGTGATCGTCACGATGGTGTTGTTGAACGATGCCTGCACGTGGGCGATGCCCTCGGAGACATTCTTCTTGACCTTCTTGCGGACGCGCGCAGCCGCCGCGGCCTGCTGTGTTTTTTGCTGCTGACTGGGATTTCGGGTCGCCATGTGCTTTCTCGCTGATTAGCCCTTCGACGGCATCGCCTTGTTGGCGATCGCCGCCTTGCGCGGCCCCTTGCGGGTGCGCGCGTTGGTACGCGTACGCTGCCCCCGCGCCGGGAGTCCCTTGCGATGACGCGAGCCGCGGTAGCAGCCGAGGTCCATCAGTCGCTTGATCGACATCGACACCTCGCGCCGCAGGTCGCCTTCGACCGAGACGCGCCCGACCGACTCGCGCAGCCGATCGAGCTCGGCGTCGGTCAGGTCCTTGATCTTGCGCGTACCGTCGATGCCGGCCGAGGCGCAGATCACGTCCGCACGGGTCCGGCCGATGCCGTAGATCGCGGTAAGCGCGATGCTCGCCTGCTGGTGGTTCGGGATGTTGATGCCTGCAATCCGTGCCATGTCTCCTGCCCCTTCCGCGCGAGCGCGGAAAACCAAAAATTTTAGCCTAAAACCACTTCTCGATCAACGCGTTATTTGCCAATCGGCGCCGCGGCTCAGCCCTGTCGCTGCTTGTGCCGGGGGTTCTTGCACAGCACCCGCACGACCCGCTTGCGGCGCACGATCTTGCAGTTGCGACAGATCTTCTTCACCGATGCCATCACTTTCATGACTGCTGCCCTCTTCTCAGTTCGCCGCGCGCCTATCGCACCGGCAATCCGCCGCCGCGGAAATTCGCCTTCTTCAACAGACTCTCGTATTGATGCGACATCACGTAGGCCTGAACCTGCGCCATGAAATCCATGGTCACCACCACGATGATCAGCAGCGAGGTGCCGCCGAAGTAGAACGGCACGTTCCAGCGCAAAATCAGGAATTCCGGGACGAGGCAGACCAGCGCCACGTACACCGCGCCGGCCAGCGTCAGCCGGGTCAGGATCCGCTCGAGGTACTTCGCCGTCTGATCGCCCGGCCGAATGCCCGGCACGAACGCGCCCGATTTCTTCAGGTTGTCCGCGGTCTCTTTCGGGTTGTATTGCAACGCCGTATAGAAAAAGCAGAAGAAAACGATCAGCCCGGCATAGAGCAGCACGTAGATCGGCTGCCCCGGCACCAGGGTCGCCTGGATGTCGCGCAGCCAGAGCATGCCTTCGGCCGAACCGAACCAGCCGAGCAGCGTCGCCGGAAACAGGATCAGCGAGCTGGCGAAGATCGGCGGGATGACGCCGGCCATGTTGAGCTTGAACGGCAGGTGCGAGCTCTGCCCGCCATAGACGCGGTTGCCGACCTGGCGTTTGGCGTAATTCACCAGAATCTTGCGCTGGCCGCGCTCGACGAAGCAGACGAACGCGGTGACCATCAGAACGGCCACGGCGATCAGCAGCGCGGTCAGCGGATGCATGGCGCCGGTCCGCACCAGCTCGAGCGTGCCGGCGATCGCATTGGGCAGGCCCGCGGCGATGCCCGCGAAAATGATGATCGAGATGCCGTTGCCCAGGCCTCGCTCGGTAATCTGCTCGCCGAGCCACATGATGAACATGGTCCCGGTCACCAGCGTCGTCACGGTCGTGATCCGGAACATCAGCCCCGGATCGAGCACCAGGCCGGGCTGCGATTCGAGCGCGATCGAGATCCCCGTGGCCTGAAACAGTGACAGGAACACGGTGCCGTAGCGCGTGTACTGCGTGATCTTGCGCCGTCCGGCCTCGCCTTCCTTCTTCAGCGCCTCGAGCTTCGGCGACACCGCGGACATCAGCTGCATGATGATCGAGGCCGAGATGTACGGCATGATCCCGAGCGCAAAGATCGTGAAGCGCCGCAACGCGCCGCCCGAGAACATGTTGAACATGCCGAGCAAGCCGCCCTGCTCGCCCTTGAACAGATCCGCCAGCACTGCGGGGTCGATCCCGGGCACCGGAATATGCGCGCCGATGCGATACACGACGAGCGCGCCGAGCAGAAACAGCAGGCGGCGCTTGAGATCGCCGTAACGGGCAGCGCCTGCGTTGGGAAGTCGGGTGGCCAAGACGGTACCTTTTGCGCGGCCTTATTCGGCGGCCGCCTCGGGCTTGGGCACCGGCAGCGCCACGCTGCCGCCTGCCGCTTCGATCGCCGCACGCGCGCCCTTCGACGCCTGCACGCCCTTCAGGGCAAGCTTGCGCGTGAGCTTGCCGGAGAGAATCACTTTCGCGCTGTGCGTGCGCTGGGGAACGATGCGCTCGGCCTTCAGTGTCGAGAGATCGATCTCGCTCGCCTTCATGCGCTCGAGCTCGCTCGTGCGCACCTCCACCGTCCGGTCGCGCGTCGGCGAAGTGAAGCCGCGCTTCGGCAGCCGGCGGTGCAAGGGCATCTGACCGCCCTCGAAGCCGACCTTGTGGTAGCCGCCCGAGCGCGCGTGCTGCCCCTTGTGACCGCGGCCCGCCGTCTTGCCCAGTCCGGAGCCGATTCCGCGCGCGACGCGGCGGCGCGCCGTGCGCGAGCCGGCTTTCGGCTTGATCGTATTCAGGCGCATCGTGGCCATCGTCGTTCCTCCGTTCAGCCTTCGACCTTCACCAGGTAATACACGCGGTTGATCATCCCGCGCACCGACGGCGTGTCGCTGAGCTCCACCGTGTGATGCAAGCGGCGCAGGCCCAGGCCGCGTACCGTCGCGCGATGGGTCGCCTTCGTTCCCGCCAACCCCTTGACCAGGGTGACCCGCAGCTTGCCGTTCGATTTGGTCTCCGCCATGGCGCGCCTCAGGCCAGAATGTCTTCGACGCTCTTGCCGCGCTTGGCGGCGATCTCGGCGGGCGTATTCATCGTCTGCAGGCCGTTCAGCGTTGCGCGCACGACGTTGTACGGGTTCGTCGAGCCGAAGCACTTGGCGAGGATGTTGGTGACGCCCATCACCTCGAACACGGCGCGCATCGGGCCGCCGGCGATAATCCCGGTGCCTTCCGAGGCCGGCTGCATCAGCACATGCGCGGCGCCATGGCGTCCGGTGACCGCATGATGCAACGAGCCATTCTTCAGCTTGACCTTGAACATCTTGCGCCGCGCCTCTTCCATGGCCTTCTGTACGGCGACCGGCACCTCGCGTGCCTTGCCCTTGCCCATGCCGATACGGCCATCTCCGTCGCCCACCACGGTCAGCGCGGCAAAGCCGAGCACCCGGCCGCCCTTGACCACCTTGGTGACCCGGTTGATTGCGACCATCTTCTCGCGCAGCCCGTCACCACGGTCGTCGCCGGTCTGCATCCTCGGTTGAATTTTCGCCATCGTCGTGTCCTTTGGCCTAGAACTTGAGCCCGCCGGCGCGCGCCGCCTCGGCGAGCGCCTTCACGCGACCGTGATACCGATAGCCCGAGCGGTCGAACGCGACCGCCTCGAGGCCAGCCTGCTTTGCCTTGGCCGCGATGCGCTGGCCGACGAGCTCCGCAGCCTTGATGTTTCCGCCGTTCGCGAGCTTGCCGCGCACTTCCTTTTCCACGGTCGACGCGCTCGCAAGCACCTGGTCGCCGCCGGGCGCGATGATCTGCGCGTAGATGTGGCTGTTCGTGCGGTACACGGTCAGCCGCACCGCCTCGATCTCGCGCTGCTTGAGCCGGGTCTTGCGTGCGCGGCGCACCCGCGCCTGTCTCTTGTCCGCCATCGCCATATCTCCGTTACTTCTTCTTGGTCTCCTTGAGCACCACGACCTCTTCGGCGTAGCGCACGCCCTTGCCCTTGTACGGCTCGGGCGACCGGTAGGCACGTACCTCGGCGGCCACCTGGCCGACCTGCTGCCGGTCGATGCCGCTGATGACGATCTCGGTCTGCGTGGGGGTCACGACTTTGACGCCCTTGGGCATCGCGTGCACGACCGGATGCGAAAAGCCGAGCGTCAGGTTGAGCTTGTCGCCCTGTGCCTGCGCGCGGTAGCCCACCCCCACCAGCGCCAGCTTCTTCTCGAAACCCTTGCTTACGCCGTTGACCATGTTCGCGAGCAGCGCGCGCATCGTCCCCGACATCGCTTCCGCATGCCGGGAATTGCCGACTGCCTTGCAGACCAGCTGCTCGCCGTCGCGTTCGATCGAGACGTTCGCGTCCAGCGGCCGTGCGATCGTGCCGAGCGGGCCCTTGATCGAGATCGACGCGCCGCTCAGGGTCACTTCGACGCCCTTCGGAATCGGAACCGGATAGTTCGCAATGCGTGACATGACTTGTCTTCCGTCCTGCTAGGCCACGATGCAGAGCACTTCGCCGCCGACGCCCGTCGCCCGCGCCCTGCGGTCGGTCATCACGCCCCGCGACGTCGACAGGATGGCCACGCCGAGCCCGTTCATGACGCGCGGGATGTCCTTCTGGCCCTTGTACACGCGCAGCCCCGGCTTCGACACGCGCTCCAGGCGCTCGATGACCGGCCGCCCCGCGTAGTACTTGAGCCCGATCGAGAGCTCCGCCTTGCCGTCGCGCTGCTGGACCGCGAAGTCCTCGATGTAGCCCTCGTCCTTCAGGACCTGCGCGATCGACGCCTTGAGCTTGGAGCCCGGCATCACCACTTCCGCATGCCCGATCATCTGCCCGTTGCGAATCCGGGTCAGCATGTCGGCGACGGGATCGCTCATGCTCATACGCGCCCCCTCACCAGCTCGCTTTGATGATGCCCGGCACTTCGCCGCGCATGGCAAGCTCTCGGAGCTTGTTGCGCCCGAGTCCGAACATCCGGTACACGCCGCGCGGACGCCCGGTCAGCGCGCAGCGGTTGCGCAGACGCGAGGGCGACGCGTTGCGCGGCAGCTTCTGAAGCTTCTCGCGCGCGGCGTCCCGCTCTTCGTCGCTACGATTCATGTCCTGCGTGATCGCGAGCAGCTCCGCCCGTTTCGTCTTGAACTTCGCCACGGTCTTGCGGCGTTTCATTTCGCGATTCTTGAGTGCGAGTTTCGCCATGTGCACCTCAGGTTCTAAACGGGAAGCGGAAGGCGGCGAGCAGCGCGCGCGCCTCATCGTCCGTCTTCGCCGTGGTGGTGATGCTGATGTCGAGACCCCGGATCGCGTCGATCTTGTCGTACTCGATCTCGGGAAAGATGATCTGTTCCTTGACGCCCAGGCTGTAGTTGCCGCGACCGTCGAAGGCCCGGCTCGAGACGCCGCGGAAGTCCCGGATACGCGGGATCGCAATGTGGACCAGGCGATCGAGAAACTCGTACATGCGTGCCCCGCGCAGGGTCACCATGCAGCCGATCGGAAACCCGGCGCGCACCTTGAACGCCGCGATCGACTTGCGCGCCTTGGTGACGACCGGCTTCTGCCCGGCGATCCGCGTCATATCGCCGACGGCGTTGTCGAGGATCTTCTTGTCGCCGATCGACTCGCCGACGCCCATGTTGATGGTGATCTTGCGCAGCCGCGGGACCTGCATGACCGACTTGTAGCCGAACTTCTGCATCAGGTCGGGCACGACTTTCTCGCGGTAGTGCGTCTGCAGGCGCGCCGCAGGCGCCGGCAGCGTGGCCTTGCTGGCCTTGGGCGCCTTCGCGGGCTTGTCGGACGCGCCCTTCGGGGTTGGAGTCGCTTTCGCCATCGTCGAGTCCTTATGCGTCTACCTGTTCGCCGTTCGACTTGAACACCCGGACCGTGCGTCCGTCGGCGAGCGCCTTGAACCCCACGCGATCGCCTTTCTGGGTGCCGGGATTGAACAGCGCGACGTTGGATACGTGGATCGGCATGTCCTTGTCGACGATGCCGCCCTGGATGCCCTTCATCGGGTTCGGCCGCGTGTGCCGCTTGACGCGGTTCACGCCCTCGACGACGAGGCGCTCCTCATCGACGCGGCGCAGCACCGTGCCGCGTTTGCCCTTGTCGCGCCCGGCGATCACGATGACCTCGTCGCCCTTGCGGATTCGCTGCATGTCGGTTTCCTCGAGTCCTCGGAGCTATAGCACTTCGGGCGCGAGCGAGACGATCTTCATGAAACGCTCGGTGCGCAGTTCGCGCGTCACCGGCCCGAAAATCCGTGTCCCGATCGGCTCGAACTTGGCCGTCAGCAGCACCGCGGCGTTGGAATCGAAGCGCAACAGCGAGCCGTCGGGACGCCGCACGCCTTTCGCGGTGCGGACCACGACGGCGTGGTAGATCTCGCCCTTCTTGACGCGCCCGCGCGGCGCAGCGTCCTTGACGCTCACCTTGATGATGTCGCCAATGCCCGCGTAGCGCCGCTTCGAGCCGCCCAGCACCTTGATGCACATGACCGCGCGCGCGCCGGTATTGTCGGCAACGTCCAAAATGGACTGCATCTGAATCATGATTCGTTCTCCGTCCAACTTGTTCCGCGTCCCGGCACGGACCGGCGATCGATGCGCTTTCGCCCGTCCGAACCGTCCCGACGCGGCCAGTATTGGATCCCGTCCGGGAATCGCGCGCCGGGCCATCGCCAAGCGTGCGGAAAGCCTTGAATTTTAACTGACGACGACGTCCCCGGGCAAGCGATCCCCGCCCGGCGATGCCCTAAACGCTCTTCGCCTTCCTGAGCAGCCGGGTGACCCGCCAGGACTTGGTCCTGGACAGCGGCCGGGTCTCGATGATTTCGACCCAGTCGCCCTCCGTGATTTCCGGCGCTTCGCTGTGCGCGTGGTACTTCTTCGAGCGCTTCATGAACTTGCCGAGGGTCGCATGCTTGACGCGGCGCTCGACCAGGACGGTGACCGTCTTCTGCATCTTGTCGCTGACGACCCGGCCGATGAGGGTACGCGGCTTCCTCACCGGGGCTGCGGCCTGTTGCGGGGTACTCATTTGACCGATTTCTCCTTCATCACAGTGCGCACGCGTGCAATGTCGCGGCGCACCTTTTTGATCTGGCTGGTGTTGGTCAGCTGCTGCGTCGCGACCTGCATGCGCAGGCCGAACTGCGCCTTGAGCAGGTCGGTCAATTCGCTCTTCAGCTCGTCGTCGTTCTTGGCGCGTAGTTCACTGGTTTTCATGGTTTACCCCAGCATGCGATGCACGAAGGCAGTGCGGAACGGCAGCTTGGCCGAGGCCAGCGCAAACGCCTCGCGGGCGAGCGCTTCGGTGACCCCATCCATCTCGTAGAGAACCTTGCCCGGCTGGATCTCGGACACGAAGTACTCCACGTTGCCTTTGCCTTTGCCCATGCGCACTTCGGCGGGTTTCTGCGAAACCGGCTTGTCCGGAAACACGCGGATCCAGATGCGGCCGCCACGCTTGATGTGGCGCGTCATCGCGCGCCGTGCAGCCTCGACCTGGCGCGCCGTGATTCGCCCGCGGGTGAGCGCCTTGAGCCCGTATTCACCGAAGGACACCTTGTTGCCGCGCGTGGCCACGCCCGTATTGCGGCCTTTCTGCTGCTTGCGGTACTTCATGCGTGCAGGTTGCAGCATGACTTACTCCTTCTTCTCGCCGCCGCCGCTCTCGTCCTTGACGATCTTGCGGCTGCGCTTGACCGTGGTCTTCGGCTTGGTGGCCGTCTTGGGCTTGTCGGCCCCGGCCTCCGCGGAGGCGGTCTTGCGGGTGCGGCGCGGCGCCGGCTTCCTGGGCGCTTCGCCAGCGGGCGCTTCCTTGGCCCCCGCGCGTCGGGCGCCGGCCTTCGGCGCGGGCTTCTTCGCACGCCTGGCCGGGGTGGCCTCCTCGGGCTGCGGCACTGCCATGGCAGGCGCGGTCGCCGCCGGCAGCTCGTTGCGCTGAACCACCTCGCCCTTGTACACCCACACCTTGATGCCGATCACGCCGTAGGTCGTCTTGGCTTCGCTGAATCCGTAGTCAATGTCGGCGCGCAGGGTATGCAGCGGCACGCGGCCTTCGCGATACCACTCCCGGCGCGCGATCTCCTGCCCGTTCAGCCGGCCCGAGCTCATGATCTTCACGCCCTGGGCACCGAGGCGTACGGCGTTTTGCAGCGCGCGCTTCATCGCGCGACGGAACATGATGCGCTTCTCGAGCTGCTGCGCGATCGAGTCGGCGATCAGCTGCGCGTCGGTCTCCGGCTTGCGCACTTCCTCGATATTGACGTGTACCTGGCTCACGCCCATCAGGTGGCGCAGCTGCGCCTTGAGCGATTCGATCTCCTCGCCTTTCTTGCCGATGACCACACCTGGACGCGCCGAGAAAATCGTGATCCGCGCATCCTTTGCGGGCCGCTCGATGAGGATGCGACTGACCGAGGCATGCGAGAGCTTCTTCTTGAGAAAGCCTCGCACCATGATGTCTTCGGCCAGCATCGGGCCGAACGCGCGGCTGTTGGCGTACCAGCGCGAGGTCCAGGCGCGATTGACCGCAAGTCGAAAACCGATCGGGTTGATCTTTTGTCCCATACGCGCCTCTTAGTCGCCCACCGTGACGTAGATATGGCAGGTGTGTTTTAGGATCCGGGTGCCGCGCCCCTTCGCACGCGCCTGAAAGCGCTTGAGGAACTGGCCACGCTCGACGTGAATCCGCTTCACGGTGAGCGCGTCGATGTCGGCACCGTCGTTGTGCTCGGCATTGGCGATCGCCGATTCGAGCACCTTCTTGATGATCGTGGCGCCCTTCTTCGGCGAGAACGCCAGGATGTTGAGCGCCTTGTCCACCGGCTTGCCGCGAATCTGGTCGGCGACCAGCCGGCCCTTCTGCGCAGAGAGCCGCACGCCCCGCAGTACCGCCCGCGTCTCCATGTCCATTCCCCCTACTTGGCCGCCGGCCCGGCAGCCGCGGCGGCAGCAGTCTTCTTGCCCGCCGAGTGGCCCTTGAACACGCGCGTCAGCGCGAACTCGCCCAGCTTGTGGCCGACCATGTTCTCGGTGACGTACACCGGGATGTGCTGCTTGCCGTTGTGCACGGCGAGCGTCAACCCCACGAAATCGGGCACGATCGTCGAACGGCGCGACCAGGTCTTGATCGGCCGTTTGTCGTTCGTGTCACGCGCCTTGCTCACTTTCTTGAGCAGGTGAAGGTCCACGAAGGGACCCTTCTTAATTGATCGAGCCATCGTTCCGCTCCGTCACTGATTACGTTACGAGCCCGCGCGGCCGCGTCGCCGCGCGCGCACGATCATGTTCTGCGTCCGCTTGTTGCGGCGCGTCTTGAGGCCCTTCGTTTGCACGCCCCAGGGTGACACCGGCGGTCCGCCCGAGGCCGTGCGCCCCTCGCCACCCCCGTGCGGGTGATCGATCGGGTTCATCGCCACGCCGCGCACGGTCGGCCGAATGCCACGCCAGCGCCTGCGTCCGGCCTTACCGATCGACTCCAGGTTATGCTCTTCATTGCCCACTTCCCCGATCGTCGCCCGGCACTCGACGTGCACCTTGCGGATCTCGCCCGAGCGCATGCGCAGCTGCGCATACGTGCCTTCGCGCGCGAGAAGTTGGGCACTCGCGCCCGCCGAGCGGGCGAGCTGCGCGCCCTTGCCCGGCCGCATCTCGATGCAGTGAATCGTCGTGCCGACCGGGATGTTGCGCAAGGGCAGCGCGTTGCCGGCCTTGATCGGCGCCTCGACCCCCGACAGGAGCTCGCTGCCCGCGCTGACCCCGCGCGGCGCGATGACATAGCGGCGCTCGCCGTCGGCGTACAGCAGCAGCGCGAGGTGGGCACTGCGGTTCGGGTCGTACTCGAGCCGCTCGACGCGCGCAGGCACGCCGTCCTTGTTGCGCTTGAAATCCACCAGGCGGTAGTGCTGCTTCTGCTGGCCGCCCTTGTGGCGCATGGTGATGCGCCCGGCGTTGTTGCGCCCGTCGGTCTTTTGCTGCGGCACGATGAGCGCGGCATGCGGCCGGCCCTTGTGCAACTCGGGATTGACGACCTTCACCAGGGCGCGGCGCCCGGGCGAGGTCGGTTTTACTTTGATCAGCGGCATCCCTGTCACTCCACCGACGCGAAGTTGATTTCCTGCCCCGGGGCGAGGCAGACGTAGGCTTTACGCCAGTTGCGCCGGCGGCCCATCGTGCGGCCGAAGCGCTTCTTCTTGCCCTTGACGTTCGCGACCTTGACCGCAGACACCTTGACCTTGAACAGCAGCTCGATCGCCGCCTTGATCTCGGGCTTGGTCGCTGCGTCGGCCACGCGAAACACGACCTGGTTGGCCTTGTCTCCGATCATCGTGCTCTTCTCCGAGACGATCGGGGCAAGCACCACGTTCATGAGCTGCTCCGGCGCGTATTTTTTGCTCGCCGTCATACGAACATCTCCTCGAGCCGCGCGACCGCCGCGCGCGTCAGCAGCACGTTCGGAAAGTGCACCAGCGCGACCGGATTCGTGTGCCGCGCCGCAATGACTGCAACGTTGGGCAGGTTGCGCGCCGAAAGCATCAGATTCTCGTCGACCTCGTCGGTGATCACGAGCACCTGATCGAAGCCCATCGACTTGACCTTCTGCGCGAGCAGCTTGGTCTTCGGCGCGTCGACGCGGAACTCGTCGACGACCCGGATGCGATCGTCCTTCGCGAGCTGCGAGAGGATCGATGTCATGCCGGCCCGGTACATCTTGCGGTTCACCTTCTGCGAGAAGTTCTCGTCCGGGCTCGCCGCGAAGATCTTGCCGCCGCCCCGCCACAGCGGGCTCGACGCCCGGCCTGCGCGTGCGCGCCCCGTGCCCTTCTGGCGCCAGGGCTTGCGGGTGGATTTGGCGACATCGCCGCGCTCCTTCTGCTGGCGCGTCCCGAGCCGCGCGTTCGCCTGATAGGCGACCACGACCTGGTGCACCAGCGCAGGGTTGATGTCGCGCCCAAAGAGCGTGTCGGGCGCGCTGAAGGTGCTGGCGGCGCCGCTGTCGTTGATCAGCTTGAGGTCCATGGCGCGGTTCCTAGCGCTTCACTGCCGGGCGCACGATCACGTCGGCGCTGCTGCTGCCGGGCACGGCGCCCCGCACGAGAAGCAGCTGGCGCTCGGCATCGACCCGCACCACCACCAGGTTCTGCGCCGAGCGGCGCACATCGCCGAGATGCCCCGCCATGCGCTTGCCCGGGAACACCCGTCCGGGGTCCTGGTTCTGGCCGGTCGAGCCCGGCGCCCGGTGCGAAATCGAGTTGCCATGGGTCGCGCGCTGGGAGGAAAAGTTGTGGCGTTTGATCACGCCCGCATAACCCTTGCCCTTCGTGACGCCCGCGACGTCGACCTTCTGGCCGACCTTGAACATCTCGACGCCGAGCTTTCCGCCCACCTTCAGCGCGGCAAGCTCCTCCGGCGCCGCGCGGAACTCGCGCAGCGTAAGTCCGGCTTCCACGCCCGCCTTGGCCAGATGGCCGGCCAGGGGCTTGCGCACCCGGCTGGCGCGGCGCTTGCCGAACGCCACCTGCACGGCGGCATAGCCGTCGCGCTCTGGCGTCTTGATTTGCGTGATCCGGTTATCGGACACGTCGAGCACCGTCACCGGCAACGCGTCGCCGTCGTCGGTGAAGATGCGCGTCATGCCGACCTTGCGGCCGACAAGCCCTATCGTCATGTTGTTCACCTCTTGCTGAGGCGCCGGCTGCAATTGGCCGGCCTTGTTTCGTCAATCCCTCCGTGCTTCGAGGGCCCTGCGCGCCGGCAAAAAAGGCGCCGGCGCAGAAAGTGCGACAAGCCTGCTACTTCACCTTGATCTCGACGTCGACGCCCGCTGGAAGATCGAGCTTCATGAGCGCGTCCACCGTCTTGTCGGTCGGGTCGATGATGTCCATCAGCCGCAGATGGGTACGGATCTCCAGCTGGTCGCGAGAGGCCTTGTCGACGTGCGGCGAGCGCAGCAGATCAAAGCGCTGCTTGCGCGTCGGCAGCGGCACGGGTCCACGCACCACGGCGCCGGTGCGTTTCGCCGTATCGACGATCTCGAGCGCCGACTGGTCGATCAGGCGGTAATCGAATGCCTTCAGTCGGATGCGGATTCTCTGGCTTTCCATGTTCCGTTCTCGATCTCGTCTTCTGTCCGAGTTCTCTTCGTTGATCCGTGGTGAGTCCGTGGCGCGCGTCGCGGCGCGTGCCGGTTACTCGATGACCTTGGCCACGACGCCGGCGCCGACGGTGCGGCCGCCCTCGCGAATGGCAAAGCGCAAGCCCTGCTCCATGGCGATCGGCGCAATCAGCGCAACCGTCATCTTGATGTTGTCCCCC